>TARA_R110002167_G_scaffold344363_2_pt1 | contig 109715 bp, 86 predicted proteins | sample TARA_R110002167 | Tara Oceans TARA_R110002167 (sample SAMEA4398238) | marine metagenome | biome: Polar Biome; feature: [MES] marine water layer (ENVO:01000295) within the mesopelagic zone...; material: water (ENVO:00002006), including particulate matter (ENVO:01000060) such...
GCCCGCCTCCATCACCTCGGCTACAACCTCGTGTAGCTGGTTCACCTTGATCGGGTAGATAGTGCGGTACTCGCCCTTATAATCCGCCTCTGCGATCGCCTCCTGAAAGGTCTGATTGAGGCGGCGCACGCGGGCGCTGATGATGTCTTGGAAGCGCAGGATAAGAGGAAACGTACAGCCTTCGGCTACCGCCGCGTCGATCACCTCAGTGATGTCGATCTCGAGGTCGGAACCGGGCACGGGCCGGACAGCCATATGGCCCTCATCGTTGACGCCAAAAAAGCCAGCGCTCCAGGTCTTGATCGCATACAACTCTTCGGCGTCTGTAGTAGTCCATGCTGGCTTATTGCTCGTATCGGTCAATGTTCTCTCCTTGCTTCGCCACTTTGTGGCGACTGATAATTATTGTTGCTTGCGACGACACTCGTCATACAAACACAGTAGTTCTATGGCGATCTGAGCGCCTGCCATCGCAGTCATCTCCGCATGATCGTATGAAGGCGCCACCTCAACCACATCCATGCCCACTAGGTTGATGCCGATGAGACCGCGAATAATATCCAGCGCCTGAAAGGAGGAAAGCCCGCCCGGTACTGGCGTGCCCGTGCCGGGCGCAAACGCCGGGTCTAGGCAATCTATATCGAAAGTAATGTAGACGGGCCGGTTGCCCACCCGCTCCTTAATCTGCGCAATCACGGCATCGCTGCCCTGCTTATGCACATCGGCGGCGGACACGATCTTATAGCCTAGTGGCTCGTCGTTGGTGGTGCGGATGCCGATCTGAATGGAGCTCTCCGGTAGCACTACGCCCTCTTTCGCCGCCTTATAAAACATGGTGCCGTGATTAATACCCTCTCCCGATGAGGGCCAGGTATCGGTGTGGGCATCGAAATGAATAATGCTAATGGGGCCGTGAACCTTGGCGTGTGCACAAAGGCTTGGGTAGGAGATGAAGTGGTCGCCGCCCAGTAGCAGCGATGCGGCTCCAGAGGCAAGGATCGTGGCCACATGGGTCTCGATCTGCGCAACGGTCAATAGGCCGCCAGCGCAGTCGCCATAGTCCACTACGGCCATCTCTTTAAGCGGGTCGCGCTGCCATGGCCATGGGCGCTCCCATGCTAGCGAGAGCGAAGCATTGCGTATAGCACGGGGCCCAAGTCTCGCACCCGAGCGATTGGTAGTGGCGATATCCAAGGGCACCCCACTTACGGCAACGTCGACCCCGGTGAGGTCGCGGGAGTAAGGCGTCCTAAAGAAGCTACCTGCCCCTCCGAAACTGTGTGAACCGACCATGCCGGTCTTTGTCTTACCGGTAAAGGCATTATCCCAATCTGTCATCAATCGGCCCTCGTTGTCATTAATGGGGGTGTAGTGGCGGGCGCGCGGCGCGCCTGCATTAGCTGCTCTATTGCATAGCCGCTGGAGAGCAGTTTCACATCCGAGAAAATTGCCCCCATAAGCTCCAGGCCCACCGGGAGCCCATCGTCTGTAAAACCGATTGGCAGCGACAAGGCTGGCAAACCCGAGTTCGCACTGAGGGAGCAGTTATTCCCGGCCTGCGGCTCGCCAATCTTAGCGGGAAGAGTCGCGATGGGCGGATAGGCTATTAGCTCAACGCCAGACTCCTGCATCGCAGCCTCTATGGCGCTGCGTAGTACTGAGCGCGCCTCAAGCGCGGCCTGATAGGCATCGGGGTCCTGCTCTGCCGCTGCACTGCGCTCCAAGGCAGGAGCAACTGCTGGGTCGTATAAGCCGGTAGCCACGATAGACTCTAGCGTCATAGTGCTGCCGAACTCTGCTAGATAGTTGTTAAGATCGACCTCGAACTCTTGACCGATAACACCCGAGCGCGACATGAGCTCACTCATCTCAGGAATCGTCACATCCACTATCACGGCGCCAGCCTCCGCGAGCTTGGCAAAGGCCGCATCCATCTGCGCGCGCACTGGCTCCTGAGCAAGGTCGTAATAGTCTGTCAGCCTACCAATTCGCAAACCCTGGACAGAGGCTTTGCCTAGCGCGGTGCGAAACTGTGGGCGTGCCCGCGACTGCATCGGCTCGGTAGCGCTGTCCTTAGCATCAAAGCCTGAGACTATGTCTAGTACGATGGCGAGATCCTCGAAGTTTCGCGCCAGAGGACCGGCAACGTCCTGCGTGCCCGCCAATGGCATAATGCCGTAGATGCTAGAGAGCCCCTTGGTCGGGCGCAAGCCTACGAGATTATTGAAGGCTGCCGGAATGCGGATAGAGCCGCAAGTGTCAGAGCCCATGCCGACGGTGGCGAAGCTGGCGGCGATGGCCGCCGCCGTGCCGCCACTGGAGCCGCCGGGCAAGCGACTTGGGTCATAGGGATTACGCGTCTGGCCACCCAGCGAACTGATCGTGGTGATGCCATAGGCGAACTCGTGCAGATTCGACTTGGCTAGGATGATTGCGCCGGCGTCTATGAGGCGCTGCACTTGCGTGGCATTGGCATTGGGCGTGAAGTCTGCAAGCGCCTTAGATCCGCCGGTGGTGGGCAAGTCTCGCGTGCTGTAGTTGTCTTTCAAGATGATGGGGATGCCGTGCAGCGGACTGCGGGGGCCGGTGATCTCCCGTTCGCGATCCAGCGCCGCCGCTTGTGCACGAGCATCGGGATTAAGGGTCAATATCGCGTTGAGCGCTGGCCCCCGATCGTCGTAGACCTCTATGCGCTCTAGGTAGGCATCTACCAGCTCCACAGCGCTGAGCCGCCTAACGGTCATGGCCAGTTGCAGTTGATGAACACTCGCCTCGGTGACCTCTATTGGCTCTTGTGCCCGAACGGCGAATGAGGCGAGAAACAATAAAATAGTGCAGAGTCCGCGCAGACCACGGACATTAGTTCTCGTCGAGATTTGTATCACGCATTCCTCCTTATTTTCTGTATCGATCAACTATCCTTCGCGGTGGTCGCCAGCATCTCACTGCTCATGAGCAAGACCGCCACCTTCAGGTATTCCACTAACTCTGCATAGGCCACCTCATTGACCTCGTCCTCGTCGCCGAACTCATCGGAGAGATTGGAGATATTGACGATGTCCTTCAGCGCCTCTTCAGTCTCTGGGCTGAACTTATTGTTCTTGATCTGGGCGCTACCGGTGCCGAAACCAACCAGATAGCCTTGGCACCAAGCGGCGAGGCTGCGCACGCGCTGGGTCATGTCCAACTCGTCGTCGGGTAGGAACAGCGTGTAGCGCGAATCCGCACTAAACATTTCGCGCTCGATGAACGCATACATCGTGAGGATGGTCTCGCGGTTGCGCTCCGAACAAGACTCTACATCGACATGCTTTATCACCAAATTAATAATGCTATCGGGGCGAATCTTCAAGCCCGTGCACACCACACCGGACAGCAGGCCGTGCAGCTCAGAGGGCGACACCTCGTAGCCAAACTCCAGCATCTGGTTACAGCATTCATCGAAATCCAAGGGCATTTTTTCGTCTTGCGTACTCATCTAGCTTCCTTCTTTACGACGGGGATTTGTTTCTGGACTGCCAGGGCGAGGGGGGCGCCAAGGCGATGTAGTCGGGGTGGATGACTATTTTGCCCTGTTTTAGCAGGCCACCAAGCGCCTTCTTGTAATTGCCCTTGCTGACCTTGTACTGACTGTAGATGTCGTCTGGCGCGCTATGATCACACAGCGCCGACTTGCCATCGTTCTCGGCCAGATGGGCGAGAATCTTCTCTGCTAGGTCGTCGCGCACGCTCTGCCCCTGCAACTGCAGGCACAGGTCGATGCGGCCATCCTCGCGTATGCGGCGCACGAAGCCCTTAATCTTCTGGCCAATCTTGAGTGGCTGCAAGACCTCGGTCTTGAAGATGAGGCCTAGGTGGGTCTGATCGATCACGGCCTTATAGCCCATATCGGTGCGGCCCCATACCAGTAGGTTCACTGGCTGCATCTCCTCGAAACCCTCGCCATCTTCCTTCAACCAGGACTCTAGGCGCGAGGAGGCCACAAGGCGCCCGCTGGGCTTGTCGAGGTAGACATAGACGACATAGGAGTTACCTTCGATCATTGGCACACGCTGCTCGGCGTAGGGCACCAATAAATCCTTGGGCAGCCCCCAGTCTAGGAAGGCACCAGCATGATTGACCTGATCGACGCGCAGCGACACGCACTGCCCGGCCTGGGCGCGGGGCCGCCGAGTAGTGGCGATGGGCCGATCTTCGGAGTCCAGATAGATAAAAGCCTCGATCTCGTCGCCGATCTGACAATTAGCCGGGACGTCTAAGCGCGGCAGTAGGATGTCCCCCAACTCGCCGCCATCCAGATACACGCCGAAGGCCACCTGCTTGTTGACCTTCAAAGTGTTGAATTTACCGATCTGAATCATACGCTGCGTCCTGAAATGAAAAATGCCCACCACTGCGAGCAGGGGTGGGCATTGAATTGTGGCAGATTGCGCTAGGGACTGTAAGAGCCTAGCGCTGCCGACTAGAAGGTTCCGCGGATCTTAAAGGCGTATTTAATGCCAGTGTTGCTGCAAGAGTCCTCGATCTCGTTCAGATAGCCCGTGGCAATCGTACCACCGACATAGCGATTACGAACACGGCAACGCTCGCCTTCCAGAATGTTCATCGCCTCGAAACGGTAGGTGAAGCCCATGAAGCCTACTTTCTCTACGAAGGCAGTCAAGAAGTCGCCAGACTCGTAGTCTTCGATCTTGTCGATGTCATAGGCCTTACGATTACCCTCGAAACTATGCATATAGTTGAATCCATAGTTCAGGCTCATCGCCGTGACATCATGGCGATAGCCAAGGCGGAAGCTGCCGCGCCCCCCCTGACGCAGGCGACGATCTATGCCTAAGAAGGGGTCGACCACAGTCGAGTCTTCAACCTGCACGCCGGAGGTCAGTAGCATATCGGGACGGCCAATAAACCCGAGGCGGATACTCGCATCGAGGTTGATACCCATACGCTCGCCATCGCCGATATTGCCGTTCGCCGACAGAATGCTCGTCGCCGTCGAGACGTTGACCTTGTCGATCACGTCGATGAGGTCGTGATAATACACTTTGCTGCTCAACACACCCGCGTCGTTCGGCATGCGGTATTCAAGATTGGCCTCGTAGCGAATCGACTGTTCCTGCGCCAGCTGCGGGTTGCCTGCTAGGGCGTTCTGATCGTCGTCACCACCCGCTACACTGGATGTGAAATCGGAGAAGCTCAGCTGCGATACGTCTTTCTCGATAGAGGCACGCAGTTGTATCGAAGGGGTGATATCGAATCGATAGTCGACCTTCGGACGCACAAACGCGAAGTCACGAGAGTTGCTGACGTCGCCACTCTGCTCGATGGTCGAAGTCTCGTAAAGAAGTGTGCTCTCTAGGCTCATGCGGTCATTGATCTGCCAGTTATGAACTATAAAAGACTCGTAGCGAAGCTCCTCAACCAAGGCATCGGTATTGCTTGACTGAGCCAAACCGCCAAACAGTGGTGAGCTAGGCTTAGTGCTACTAGGCAGACCCAATTGCAGCTGCGCATCCAGAATTGTCTGAGCACCCTCGATTCCTAGCTCTAGATCTTGAGTATCATTCAAGCTGAAGGAATAGCTTGAGCGCACGATGCGCTCTTTCTGCACCGACTGATTCGCCAAAAAGAGAAATTTATCGCTACCGCTGCCGTTCAATCGATAGGCATCACGAGTGCTCTCGGATTCATTCTGATTCACGATAAACAAGGTCTTAAAACGGCTACTATTAGCAAAAGTGTGCTCGTAGTCGCCGCCCACTTCCCATGCACTGGCAGTCGCGGGAATCGTATCGTACTCGATCGTCATCTTGTTCGGCGTGACGCGTTGGTCGATGATGACTCGGTCGGCCGTGCCGGGAGGATCTTCCTGCTTCATCTGAAAGTTGAAGTTGATGCGATCGTTAGCAGTGAGGTCATAACCCATGCTCGAAGACATAGTGTAGGAGTCTTGCTCGCGGTACTCTTTGCGCACGACCAAGTCGTTGGGAGAGCCGTCCGCTAGGATGCTGGTCTCGAAACCATCACGGAATTCATACCTTGGCTCAGACTCTACGCTAAACAAATAATTGAACGCGCCGCGCTGTCCGCTAAGGGATATAGAGCCGCCAGGACCGATGGTGCCATCGTGGTAACGGTCTGTATTCAGCTCGACGGCAACGCTGGAACGCGATTCGGCAGCCAATAGGACGATGTTGATCACCTGTCCGCCGCCGCGCACATCCAAGTCTCCAGAGGTGCCACGGATGATCTCGATATACTGCACTTGATTAGCGGGAATTCGGGCGAGTTGGCTATTGCCTTCGTTCTCTTTGCCCGCGATACGGCGGCCGTTAATCAAGATTTGATCGCCACCTGCGCCTAGGCCACGACGGTTAGCACCGCCAGAACCACCAGGCCCACCACCACCGCCGCCTCTGGCAGTGGAGATGCCGGGAATGCGGTTGAGCATGTCATTCACAGAATAGGGTTCGTATTGGGCGAAGAATTCAGCGGGATAAGTAACGGTAGACTCGATGTCTGTCGATTCTTGTGCAGAGGCGGCGCTTGCCAGTATCAGCGCAGTGGCGGCTAGTGTTAAGGCAATAGGTCGAGGCGAAAACGCACGCGCGCTCCCGCCAAATAAACGAAAACTCATAGATCATGCTCCAGGCTTAAAATAAGGGCGCGATCTTGTGCCGCGCCTCTAATGCTCTTAGCTATTCTTGGGTGTTCAAAATCGGCAACGGAGTATGCACAGATTAAAGGCGTTCAAAAACACCTAGCTGCACCGTTTGTGTGACATTTTGTAATGTCACGACCGATCCCATCCGCGCCTTAACGAGGCGCGACGATGGTTTGGCGCTGCTCCTCTAGCCCCTCGATGCCTATGCGCACTACGTCACCAGGCTTGAGATAAGAGGGAGGAACCATGCCATCGCCTACTCCTGCAGGCGTTCCCGTATAGATGACATCGCCGGGGTATAGGGTCATGAACTGGCTGAGGTGACTAACGATCTGAGCCACACCGAACACCATATCGGCGGTATTGCCCTGTTGGCGCATCTCGCCGTTCACCTCGGACCAGATGGAGAGATTCTGCGGATCCTTGATGTTGTCTCGACCCACCAGATAAGGGCCTAGTGGCGCGAAGGTGTCCGCACTCTTGCCCTTTGTGAACTGGCCGCCGCGCTCGCGCTGAAACTCGCGCTCGGATACGTCGTGGCCTACCGCATAGCCGGCGATATAGTCGAACACTTCTGCCTCGGAGATATATTGCGCGCGCTTGCCGATCACCACTACTAGCTCCGCCTCATAATCCAGCTTATTCGCATTGCGGGGCGAAATGACGTCGTCGAAGGGGCCCGTTAATGCAGAGGTCGCCTTCATGAAAAGCAGGGGCTCGGTTGGCAGCTCTACCGCCATCTCGGCCGCATGGTTCACGTAGTTAAAGCCGATGGCCATGATCTTGCCGATGCCGGTAAGCGGCACGCCAAGGCGCGGGTTGCCCGGCACCAATGGCAACTCGCTCATGGGGATCGCGCCGAGCGCGTCGAGGGAGGCATCGGAGAGTGTTTCGGGAGTGATGTCGTCGATGTGGCCAGAGAGGTCGTGAATACGCCCTTGGGCGTCGACGATGCCAGGCTTCTCTGCACCAGCAGGGCCATAGCGGACGAGTTTGACATCGGATGCACTAGCAAGGCTGCTAAGAGACGATAGCAGGCAAGCGGCAAGGATGCCGGACAGCATATTTCTGGACATGTTCTACCTCATTATTGTTGTAAGCCACAGACTTTCGAGGCGGCAAGTTTAGCCAAATGCGGCGACTTTGTCTTGCTAGGCTTCATTGCCGGTGGGCACAGGCTCTGCCGAACGCAGGAAGAACAGTAAGGCAATAGCGGTCAGCACTGCCGCTAGCGCGAAGGGCGCTCCGGGAAAATAGTAGGCAGCGTCGTCACTACTGAATATAGAGAATACCCATGTCATCAAGGGTGGGCTCAGGATAGCGGTGAGGCTGGACATACTCGCCACACCGCCCTGCAGCTCGCCCTGGGAGTTCGCCGGAATCTGCCCCGACATGATGCCGTTGATCGCGGGCATCACGAAGCCTTGCAATGCTCCCGGAATCATAAACATATAGAGCATCCAGCTGCTTGTAGACAGGGCATAGCCTACAAAGGACAGGATGCAGAAGACGAAGCCGATTAACGCTGCCTTATATTGGCCGAGTACCGGCACCACTTTTTGCAGCAGCACCGCCTGCGTGAAGGCCATTAAGACACCGATGAAGGCGAAGGAGTAGCCGATCTCGCGCGCGCTCCAATCGAAGCGCTCGATCGTGAAATAGGTCCATACACTGGGCAGCGAGTGATGGCCCATCATGAACAGGAAGTAGACGCCGACCAGCCCAAGCACCATGGGGTATTTGCGCAGTGCGAGTAGTGTGCCGGCTGGGTTCGCACGTTTCCATGCGAAGGCGCGGCGCTCACTCACCGGCAGTGTCTCTGGCATCTTAAAGAAGCCGAAGACGAGGTTACAGAAGGCCAGAACGCCCGCAGCAACGAAGGGCAGCCGCTCGCCGAAGCTGCCGAGAACTCCACCGATCATGGGCCCAAGAATGAAGCCAATGCCGAACGCGGCGCCGACGATGCCGAAGGTCTGGGTCCGTTTGTCGGCGGGCGTACTATCCGCGATCGCCGCATAACAGGTGCTATAAGTTGAGGCCGCGATGCCGGCGATCAGACGACCGAGGAACAGCCAAAACAGAGTTGGCGCCCAGGCCATGATCATGTAGTCGACACTCAACAGCAGCAGGGTTAACAGCAGCACAGGGCGACGTCCGAAGCGGTCGGACACATTGCCCATCACCGTGGAGAAGAGAAACTGCATGAGGGCGTACACCATCATCAGCCAACCCCCATAGACCGCCGCGCTAGCGATGTCCTCGCCGGTCACACCCATGATCAGCTGTGGTAGTACGGGCAGAATAATGCCGAAACCAATCGAGTCGATTAAGAGGGTAACGAAGACAAAAGCGACGATGGATTTATTGGACATTTTGTTATTCGCCGCTGCCGAGATGGCCTCTGAAGGAAGCCCGTAAACTAAAGCAAGCCGTGGGCCTTGGCAAGCTTAAGGCCACGCTGCGAAATTGCTTTCCCTGCGCCATGCTGACATCATTGCCACAAGATATTTAGAGCGAGGCAAACCGGTGGCAATCTCCCTGCAAGAACAACTACTTAAGGCTGGCTTGGTCAAAGAGAAGCAGCTTCAGAAGAGCAAGAGCGACAAGCGCAAACAGCACCGTCAGCAATTACACAGTAAGGCTGGCGTAATCGACGAGACCAAAGAGGCCGCCAAGCTAGCCCTCGCTCAAAAGACCGAGCGCGACAGGGAGCTAGCGAAGGAGAAGAATAAGGCTTTGGAGGTCAAGGCGATCGCGGCGCAGATTCGCCAGATTATCACCCTCAATCGACAAGCCAAGAACACAGGGGATGTGGCCTATAACTTCGTTGACGACAAGAAGGTCAAGTCCCTCTATGTAGACACCGCGACAGTGGCTCATCTTAGCCAGGGCCGCCTGGCCATCGTCAAACTAGATAATCAATATGAGATCGTGCCGCAGACGGCCGCCCTCAAGATACAAAGCCGCGACCCCAGCTTCATCGTGGTGTGCAACGAGCAAGACAAGAAAGCAGACGGAACTGCTGAGGACGACCCCTACGCCGATTACAAAGTACCCGACGACCTAATGTGGTAAACCGGGCACCTTAACTCCCACGCTGTCAAATAGAAAAGGAAACTTAAATGTTCGCCAAAATCGAATCACTGTGTCCGCTCGCCGGACGCATCATACTGGGCCTGTATTTCGTGCTACCAGGCGCGATAGCGAAGATCGCTAATCCGCAAGGTACTTCCGACTACATGGCCTCCCACGGCATGTTCATGATCCCCCTTCTTCTGGGCCTGACGATTCTGGTTCAGCTAGGCGGTGGCCTCGCATTAATAGCGGGCTATAAGACGCAGATCGCGGCCTTCCTGCTAGCAGGACTTACGCTCGTGATCAGCCTCGTAATGCACGATTTCTGGACGCTGGAAGAAGGCTTGGTGCGCGGCCACGAGACACAGAATTTCGTGAAGAATATGGGCATCATGGCGGGCCTATTGGCAATCGCTGGACTCGGCGCTGGCCCCTTCAGCCTCGATAATCGCACACAGAAATAGGCAGGCAGCATGGCAACGAAGGCAACGGTGTTGAAGGCGGAACTGCAGATTTCCGATATGAATCGTCACTACTATGGGACCCATTCACTGACGGTCGCGCAGCACCCCTCGGAGACCGAGGAGCGCCTGATGATTCGCATCGTCGCCTTCGCACTGCATGCCAGCGAGCGCCTCGCCTTTACGCGAGGCATTAGCACAGAGGACGAGCCGGATATCTGGGACAAGGACCTAACCGATCACATCACCGTATGGATCGACCTAGGCCAGCCGGATGAGAAGCGCATCCGCAAGGCCTGCGGGCGCGCCGACGAGGTCACTATCTATACCTATCAACCGCGTAATGCGGGACCTTGGTGGGAAAAAACGGGGCCTTCTCTGCAACGCTTCGAGCGCCTAAGTGTAGCCGCCATCGATACCGTGAGCGGCAACTTGGCGGACATCTGCGACCGCAACATGGCGCTGCAATGCAATATTCAGGACGATGCCGTGTATCTCTCGAGCGACACCGGCGAGGTTGAACTGGCCCTGCGTTTCTTCAAGGATGCAAGATCGAACGCTTCTTGATAATCAGCAGTGCCACCAGCGTTAACGCGCCCATGCCCGTAAGATAATAACCCACCGCGGCGATGCCATAATTCACCGCTAGCCAAGTCGCTATATAGGGGGCCAATGAACCCCCGAAGATGCCCGCGAGATTGAAGGCCATGGACGATCCCGTGTAGCGTATCGCGGTGGGAAACAACTCCGATAAGGCCGTGCCCAAGGGGCCATAAGTCAGGCCCATACACGCGAGGCCAAGCGACAGCATCACGGTCACGACCAGCGGCCCACCCCCGACGAACAGCGGTCCGAACACTAGGCCGAACACCATGATCGAGACAGTGGCATAGATCAGCATGGGAATGCGCCCGACCTTGTCGGCCACGACAGCTGACACGGGAATAAGTGCGCCGAAGAACAACACCCCCACGATCTGCATCATCAAGAAGTCTTGCCGCTCATAGCCCAACTGGCTAGTGCCCCAACTCAGCGTAAACACCGTCATGAGATAGAACACCACGAAGGTGGTGGTCGCCATTAGTGTCGAGAGCAGTAGCGTGCCGCCGTGCTCGCGAAAGACTGTGACAATAGGTACCTTCACACGCTCGTCGTTGTCGATAGCGCTCTGGAAAGCCTTGGTCTCGGTAATCTGCAAACGCACATAGAGCCCGACGAAGACGAGCAATGCGCTAGCTAGGAACGGCACCCGCCAGCCCCACGCGAAGAATTGCTCTTCACTCAAGCTCGAACTGAGTATCACGAACACCATCGTCGAGAGGATAAAGCCAATGGGCGCCCCTAACTGTGGGAACATGCCAAACCATGCCCGTTTGCCCGGCGGCGCATTCTCCGTTGCCAGTAGCACGGCCCCACCCCACTCGCCACCTAGCCCGATGCCCTGCCCGAAGCGACATAACGCAAGCAAGGCGGGCGCGAGCACCCCTATAGAGGAATAAGTGGGGAGCAAGCCAATGGCGACAGTGGACAGGCCCATGGTCAGCAGGGCTGCCACCAGAGTCGCCTTGCGCCCAATGCGATCGCCGAAATGCCCGAACAAGGCAGAGCCTAGTGGCCGTGCGAAGAAGGCCAGCGCGAAAGTTGCCAAGGATTGCAGAGTGGCTGTGGCGGGGTCGGAGCCTGGGAAGAACAGCTGCGGAAACACTAGCACCGCAGCCGTACCATAGATGTAGAAATCGAAGAACTCGATCGTCGTGCCGATGAGGCTGGCGAACAGGACGCGACGCTGGCTCATGCCATCGTTCGTCTCTTGCGGCCCAGCGTTGTCCGCCACGCTCGTCATGCAGAGTTTCTGCTTGCGTTGATATTACCGAACAGAGAACGCATGACCATAGACTCATACAGCGCTAGATACTCCGAGTCTTCGTTGGCACGGGATTTCTGTATCTGCATCAGCGCATACTGCTGCACCGTCAGCAGGGGCAGTACCACCCGCTCGCGTAGCTGAATGCTCATGCGGCTACGGTGATTGTCTTCCAGTAGCCATTTCTGCCCAGATATCTTCAAGACCATCGCGCGGCTAAGCTCATACTCCTCGTACAAGGTGGTCCAGAACTGGCCGAATCGCGGGTCGCTTTCCATATAACGTGTTAGCGCGAAGTTAGTCTTCTTCATGCTCTGCATGCTGTTGGAGATAAGCGCGCGGAAGAAGCGCGAGCGTTGATACAGGCTCACACATGCATCCCAGTTGCCTGCATCCGCCTGCGCCTTGAGCGCCGTGCCCAGCCCATAGAACCCTGGGACATTCTGTTTCAACTGGCTCCATGCCCCCACGAAGGGAATCGCACGCAGGTCTTCGAAGGCCAGCTTCTTAGTGCCGCCGCGCTTGGCCGGACGGCTGCCGATGTTGGTCATCGCGTAATACTTGAGCGTGCTCATCTCTTCGAGATAGGGCAGGAATAGGTCGTGCTTCTTGAAGGCGTCATAGGCGCGATAACTCTTTTGTGCCAGTTGCTCTAGCAGCGCCCTTTGCTCCGCATCCAGCTCCCGCTCCGGCCTATCGTAGAGATTATTCTCTAAGCCAGCCGTCAGCAGCTGACTCATATTGTGCACCGCGGCCTCTTTGATGCCATAGAGCGTGGAGATGGTCTGCCCCTGCACCGTCATCTGGATCTGATTGCTCTCGATCGTCTTGCCTAGTGCCGCGTAGAACAGATAGGTGTCGCCGCCGCCACGTGCGGGTGGCCCACCGCGACCATCGAAGAACAGGACCTCGACGCCGGACTGGCGAGATACCCGTGTGAGGTCTTCCTTGGCCCGATAGATTGCCCAGTTAGCCATGAGATAACCGCCATCCTTGGTGCCATCGGAGAAGCCTAGCATCACTGTCTGCCGCGCACGACGCTGCTGCAGATGTGTCTTGTAAATGGCATTAGAGTAGATCGCAGTCATGGCAACACCGGCTTGCTGCAGGTCATCGACAGTCTCGAACAATGGCACGATATCGACGGTCAGCGTCTCATCGCCCCAGCCGCACAGGCGGAACAGCGCAAAGACTTTAGCGATGTCGACTGGCCCACGGCAATTACTGATGATGTAACGATGCGCCGCACGGGGACCATTCAAGCCTTGTATGGTCTTGATGACACCGAAGGAGGCCAGGGTATCTTGTAACACCGGGTCGCTGTCGAAGCTGGCTACATCCACGTCACCGTGGCACTGCAGCAAGGCTTCTATCTGGGCGTCCTGACTCTGCTTAAAGATGTCGGCGGGTAAAATCTCGGGGTGCTTGGCTAGAACGGCATCGAGCGCCGAGGCAATTACGCGGCTATCTTGGCGAATATCGAGACTCGCGAAATGGAAACCGAACAACTGCATCTTGCGACGGAAGGATTGCAGCTGGTCTCTATACATACCCTGATGCTCGGCAACCAGCACCTTCTCGATCTCATCCAACTCCGTGAGGAAGTGCGTCATCACCAGAGGCTCGGTGTTCTCGGCCTCACTGATCTCGTGATACAGCAGGTATTCCAATGCCTCGAGCCGCTTATAGGTGCCGCGAAAACTGAGGCGGCGCTTCAGACTACGAATGTCCTGGTGATAGCAGTTTAGAATGCTGTAGCGCAGCTTTGCCGCGACCTTGAGGGTTGTCTCGGTCGTAACGAATGGATTGCCATCGCGGTCACCCCCTGGCCAGAAGCCGATCGAGATCAACTCTTTGTTCGCCGTGACTTTCTCGGGGTGAAACTCGCAAAGTTTGTCGACAATGCTACCGATGCCAGGGTAGAAAATATTGCCGAGATACCACGTCAGTAGCACTGCCTCATCGTATGGGCTTGGCTTCTCTTTCTGGAAGAACGGAGTATTGCCCAGTTGCTGCAGCACATCCCGCGCCGTGCCGAATTGGTCCTTCGAAATCGCCTCGGTCAGGTCGGAGATAATCGCCAGAACCGGACCGGTATAGAACTGTGTAGGGTGAGCCGTGAGCACTACGCGCACGCCGAAATTCTCGAGCAACTCGCCGAGTTTGTCGTCCTGATCGCTGTCGCGCGCACGCTCTAGCAGCTGCACCAAGGAACCCTTCCCCGTCACGCGGTGAATGCGGCTATAGGAGGCATCCTCGAGCGCGTCTACTAGTACGACTTGGCGCTCTACGTATTGAATGATCTTGAACAGGAAGTGGATCTGCTCGCGCTCGGTGAAATTGGGCTTATGAATCTCGAAGAAGTCCTGCACGATCTGCTCGGGACTTTGCCCATGCTCCAAACCCTCTGCACAGGCCTCACTCAGCAAGGGTAATAGGGTGCCGGTCTGCTCGACCGCATCCAAAGGAAGGGTAAGGAACAGACTGTTATAAAGTTGGAATTTAAGCTCGACTAGCTCAGAAAACGTCTTCGCGACCTGATCAACCATAGCGTTGGAAATCCTCTTGGGGGGCTGTCTCTATTTAAGTAACTCGTCCAATGTGAGCCCATAGCTGGGCAAGAATGTCTCGAGAAAATACTGAACCTCTGGCATCTCAAAACGGTCTAGGCGTGCCTTGACGTCTTGCTCTGCCTGAGAGAATTCGAAATTACCCGCCAACAGCTCGGACCGGCACTTGATATAAGCGCTTAGGGTGTCGGCGGCCTTGATAATTTGCAGATGCTCCTGCGCGATCTCGTCGTGCAATAGCACGCCACGGAAATCGGCCTGTAGCTCTTCAGGTAGCAGGCTTAACAGCTGTTGCTCGGCCTGTTTCTCGACGGCCTTATAGGCATTGGTGATCGCGGGAGAGTGGTATTTGATCGGCGAGGGCATATCGCCGGTGATTACTTCGCCACAGTCGTGGTAGAGCGCCGCCACGACGATCGCGTTGACATCGAGTTGCCCGCCGAAACGGCGATTGCGAATCAAGCCAAGTGCGTGGGAAATGGTGGCCACTTCCCAGCTATGCTCCATCACATTCTCATTGATGACATTGCGCTTCAGCCCCCAGCGCTGTAACCAGCGTATCTTGCTGATGTAGGCGTAGAAGTGACTGCGAACGGTATTGAGCATAGATAGTTCTCGGCGGTGGTAGTGTCCATCGTGCAAGATTGCCAGCATATAGCACATTGCCCACTCTGCCCAGCCGAGTTGGGGTTTAGCTCATCGATTGCCGCTTGCCGGACAGTGGCATCAATGGCTACACTTACGCCGCATTAGCAGGCCGCGTGAGCAAACGCTTAAATGGGAACTTGATATTATGGCAATGCGTGAACTAGAACATGACAACGCACCAACCAGTGCGCTTGGGCTCTTCTTTAGCGGGGCGACCTTCGGTTTAGCGCAGACCTATTGGGCAATGTTCGCGCTTGGCTCTGCCGTCTTCTTCATTGTCGGTAGCATATTAGTTGCCGACCGCAACTGGATGCCCTATGTGGGGCTAATAGCCGGTAGCATCGCCTATATCTTCGCGCTGCTCATTGGCGTGCGGCGTCACTATCGTGGCAGCGACCCAGGCAAGGCACTTGGCCGCATCGCCATGTTGTTTCTACTTCTCAACCTCACCAATATGTTGGTCACCCTCAGCTTCATTTAGGCGGCGTAGACTTTCTTAGCCGCAGCAATAAATCCTGCCAATACGCCAAACCCTTCTCCTGCGCTAAGGCGATATTGCGAGAGGGAATCGCATTGGTATCCGGGTGCGCCGCAACAGCCTTCTCAACGCTAGACTCGCGCAGTAAGTGCAGCATCGGCCAGGGGGAACGATTGGTGAAGTTAGAGGTTTCATTGGGAGCCGTGCCCTCGAACTGATAACGGGGATGAAAACTCGCCAATTGATAGACGCCTTCCAGGCCCTGCGTATCCAGCCAGCCCTGCGCCATATCTAACAGCTCTAGGTAGTCGAAAAAGTCTGCAAGCGCATTGGGGAAGATGAGTAGCGTTGTCTCCAATGCAGGCTCGCGCTCCAGGCGCTCCAACTCCTGCGCAAACCCTAACAATAAATCTTCCCTATTCTGCTCTGCGCAGATCGCAAAACGGATGCGTTCGTTCTCATATTCGCGGCGCGCGAAGGGGCATAGGTTCAGGCCGATCACGACCTCCTCTAACCATTGCCGAGTAGACCACTCCACCTGCTCGGCGTCTTTCAATGCAAACGGCTCGCTCATTAGTCCTTCTTCTTGCGCTTGTTCGAGGTTGCGGCCTTGCCCGATGCCTTGACCTTCTTGGGCCCTTTATAGTGACCCGGGAATTCCTTGACCTTGCGCGCCTCCATCTTGATATTCAGGTAGCGCTCGATCGAGGCCTTCAGGTTCCACTCATTGGGGGCGATCAACGCCACCGCGAGGCCTGTCTCGCCCGCACGACCGGTGCGCCCGATGCGATGCACATAGTCATCGCCCTTGCGGGCCATATCGAAATTGATCACGAGGTCGATGCCCTTCACATCCAAACCACGGGAGGCTACATCGCTGGCAATCAATACTTTGATCTTGCCGTCGCGGAACGCGGTGGTGGTGCTATTGCGCACGTCTTGCTTGACCTCGCCGTGCAGATAGCCGGCGCGTTGACCGCGGTAACGCATCACGCCAGACAGATGGGTCGCCATATCGCGCGTGTTCGCAAAAACTAATGCGCGCTCGAAGGTCTCGTTCTCAAGCAGCCACAGCAGTAGCTTTTCTTTATGCTTGTCGTCATCGGCCAATACGTATTGTTGGCGGATAGAGCTGTGTTCTTCGCGGCCATCGTTGACCATGACCCGTGCAGGATTATTGAGTACTTGCATCAACCGGCGCACGCCACCTGGCAGCGTTGCCGATAGCAACATAGTCTGGCGAGCCTCGTTGCACTGCGCGATGATCGCTAATACGTCTTCGTCGAAGCCCATCTCGAAGAGGCGGTCGGCCTCATCCAATACGAGGTACTCGAGGTTGGTGAACAGCGTGCTGCCCTCCCTGACCAGTTCTAACATACGCCCCGGCGTGCCAATAAGTATCTCGGGATCGCGGCGCAGCAATGCGCGCTGCACCTTGAACTCCTGACCGCCGGTAATTACACCGACCTTGATGCCGCAGTAACTCGCTAGCTTCTCGCATTCCTTGCCGATCTGCCGCGCCAACTCCCGCGTGGGCACGATGACTAGCGCCCTCGTACCCTCTTTGGGCGGAGGGTTCTTGATCATGCCCTGTAGAATGGGCAACAGGAACGCAGCCGTCTTGCCGCTGCCGGTGGCGGCGCTGACCAAAAGATCACGGCCCTCTAGCGCAAGGGGGATGGCCTGTTGTTGAACAGGGGTCGGCTTCTCGAAGCCCATCTTATCGACAGACTTGAGCAGGCGTTGATCGAGTAAAAGCTCTGCAAACACAGCAATTTCCTAGAGTATTGGGGTGGGCGCACCTTAGCAGCAAAGCCCAAATTTGCAATCAGAATATCCACGGCAGGGACTTGGCAGGTATAGTCTTGCCTCGTTTGCCCAAAAAGATGCCTAAGCACAGCATGTTACTAGATTACGCCTTACTTTTTCTAAGCGCTTTCATTGCCGCCACTATCATGCCCTTTTATTCCGAGGCCTTCCTCTATGTGCTGCTGCAGGAGGCCCCCTCTCCTCTTCTGCCAATAGTGGTTGCCACCGTGGGCAATGTGCTGGGAGCCTGCATCAATTGGTGGCTGGGCAGGGAGATTCTGCGCTTCCGCGATCGGCGCTGGTTCTACTTCAACGACCAGCAGATCGACAAAGCCCAGCGCGGCTTTCAACGCTATGGCCTGTGGACACTATTATTTTCCTGGGTGCCAATAATCGGCGACCCTCTGACCCTGATAGCCGGAGTTTTGAAGGTGCGTTTCGGGATATTCCTGTGCCTAGTAACCATAGGCAAGGCCGCGCGCTATGGCCTCATCGCCTGGCTAGCACTCTGACTCTAAGCTTCGATCAAAGGCGACCAAAGGGGTCAGAGTAACTTGATCCCCACAGCTTAAGGCTGGTGGATCAAGTTACTCTGACCCCTTTGATTGACTCTGACCCCTTTGATTCCATTCCCGCCATGGAAGTGCCAGTATTAAAGCCAGAACTCCTAATAATTAATCTATACACAAGCGGAGCAAGCAATGAAAAAATCTAAACCGTCTCTACTGAAAATACTCGCAAGCGCTTCACTCTTAACTCTGGTAATGGCAAGTGCGAGCAGTTTTGCCGCAGAGGCTAATGTCACTGCGGCTTTAGCACACCCCGATCGACCGAGCGAAGACGCCGCGTCGGATGCCGACCGCAAGCCGGCGCAGGTACTGGCATTTGCTGGCCTGAGCACAGGCATGAACGTTCTCGAACTCGAGGCGGGGGGCGGTTATTACACCGAGATTCTCAGCAGAGCGGTGGGCGCTAACGGCAGTGTGATCCTGCACCACCCGCCCGGCCTGATGGGCTTTGTTGGCGATGGTATCGATCTGCGCACGGCGAATAATAGACTGCCCAATGTCACGGTCAGCATCAGCAATTTCGATGCTCTAGAAGCCGCCGATAACTCCATCGACATGGTCACCTGGATTCTTGGCCCACACGAGCTGGGCTTTGCCCCAGAAGACGTGAGCTTAGGCGACCCCAACGGTGCGTTCAGCGAGATTGTGCGCGTGTTGAAGCCAGGCGGAGTGTTGCTTGCCTCGGACCACATTGCCCCGAATGGTTCTGGGCTAGAAGCCGGTGGCGCACTGCACCGCATTGAAGAGAGCTGGGTAACGAAAATGGCCACGGATGCGGGACTTACAGTCGTCGGCACCTCTGACCTACTCAAGAACCCAGCCGACCCACTGACTGCAAGTGTGTTCTCACCGGCCATTCGAGGCAACACCAGCCAGTTCATCGTCCTGTATAGAAAATGAGATCAAAGGGGTAGATCAAAGGGGTCAGAGTAACTTGATCCCTCCAGCCTTCTGCTGTGGGGATCAAGTTACTCTGACCCCTTTGATCTAATCTACTTAGAGCTACTGTGCGTACAAGTAAACTTGTTCTTGCTAGAACAAGGGGCAGTGAAACATCACCGCTCGTTGCCCGTCTGCCGCCACCACTACCAATTCTAAGGAACTCATGTATGAGTCGTAATTACCTCGCCCTGCTCGCGCTCGTTGTCACCTGCACACTTCACGGGCAGCTTGCTCTGGCACAGGGTCGGCAAGTGCCTTATCCACTGCCCTCAGAGCCCGTGTTTCTCGATACCTTCAACTCTCAGATAAAGGTGACTGTGGTCGCCAGTGGCATCTCCCGCCCATTCAGCTTCGCAGTGCTTCCCGATGGCGACATGCTAGTTACCGACCGCTACGCGCCAGCCCTTCGTGTAATTAGAGATGGAGTGCTCGACCCAGCCCCGTTGCTTGGCTTACCCGAGATTCGTACCGGCTTCCATTCAGGGCTTTTAGACATCGAAATGCACCCCGACTTCGCGGCAAACCGCATGGTCTACTTCACCTACCATAAGGCTCTTGAGACTGAGGGGGAATACGCCCTCACCCTAGGCCGAGCACGCTACGATGGCGGCGCCGCGCTCACGAACTTCGAAGAGCTATTTGTCGGCACGCCGATGACGAACTCCGGCGGCTCACGGCTGATATTCGCACCCGATGGCAAACTCTTTATCACCGTCGGCGGCGCCATGGGTCGACTACCCTATGCGCAGGATTTGACTAGACTAGAGGGCAAGGTCTTACGTCTTAACCAAGATGGCTCGGTGCCTTCGGACAACCCCTTCATCGACCAAGCCGATGTCCGTCCCGAAATTTACTCTTATGGGCACCGGGACCAATACGGTTTGGCGATTCATCCCACCACAGGCCAACTCTTCCACGCCGAGCTCGGCCCCATCGGCGGAGACTCGATCAATATCATCAAAGCCGGCGCAAATTATGGTTGGCCCCTCTATGGCTATGGCAGCTACAACGATGGCGAGCCAATGGAGCACCTCAACCGCGAAGGCATAGAGCCCTCCCTAATCATCTGGCAACCCGGCATCGTGCCCTCGGGTCTACTCTTCTACACGGGAGATGCATTCCCACAATGGCAAGGCAACCTGTTCGCTGGCAGCATTCAACGCGGCCGAGTACCGGGCACAGGCGGGCTAGAGCGCATAGTGTTTGACAACAAGATGTGGGAGCAACAGCGGGAGACCCTAGTAACAGAACTTCGCCAAAGAGTGCGCGACATCGCCCAAGGCCCCGACGGCTTCATCTATCTACTAACCGAAGAGGAGAATGGCGCTGTACTGCGCGTGGAGCCCGCCCGGTGAGCATTTACCAAAAATCTGCGTTTAGGTCGTAACTGCATAACCGGAAGACTAGAGTGGGCTGAGTTCTTCCACTGATCGTCATCAATCGGACCCATTCGCTTGCAGGGCAAGCTCATACAGTCAGTGGGTTCTATCAGGGTTGCGATCAAAGGGGTCAGAGTAATTTGATCCACCAGCCTTGCGCTGTGGGGATCAAGTTACTCTGACCCCTTTGGTCCATGCTCAGCGCTTAGCTTTCGGTTTCTTAGGAGGCTTACCCTGCGGCGAATTCTCAGTAGATTTTTCGTGCAGAAGTGCTGAACTGCGTGGTGCCGGAGTTGTTAGGCCACTGCGAATCCTTGGCGGATAGGCTCGCGCACTATCTACGCTCGGAAACAAATCCCCTATATCTGCGTGAAACGCTCGACACAGCGTTTCGAGTGTTTTCAGGGTCACATTCTGGTCTAGGTTCTCTATGCGCATTACTGTCGATTGGGTTACCCCGATCTTGCGCGCAAACTCACGCTGCGGAGTTTCTCCCCGCTTCTCTCGGATGAATTTTGCTAGGCGCTCGCGCAGTTGAACCATAAGTGGTTTATACTGGAAGCACAGAACCACATGGGGTTCAAAATCTTGGGAAGCACCTAAGCCCGGGCCCGTATCGCGGCGCCCCCATTCGCATTGAATGTGGCGCCGCGGGCCTTCTCACCAGCTTGTCGCGCTCCGCCATCCATGTAACACTTCTTCGCAGCTTCCTTTAACTGATAAGAAGAAGAGACCGATGACGAACTCTGAGCACGACACTCCCCCTGCACATACCCCCGAAACCACCGGCATGCTGGCATGGATCGAGCGCACTGGTAACAAACTGCCAGACCCCGTATTTATTTTCTTCAGCCTGATTTTGATCCTGATCGCCATTAGCGTGGTCGCCTCATTGGCTGGCTATTCCGCCCTGCATCCGACCCAAGTTGATGCCGCCGGTGTGCCCCTGCTAATCGAGGCCGCTAGTCTACTCTCGGCAGACAATATTCAGCGCCTCCTAGTGCAAATGCCCGCAACCTTCGCCGGCTTCTATCCGCTTGGCTTCGTATTACTCGTGATGCTCGGCGCCGGCGTTGCTGAACGCTCCGGCCTCTTCGCCACGGCGATGGCAGTTGCGGTAAAGAAGGCCCCCACGATGTTGCTCACCCCCGTCGTCGCGCTAGTGGCCATGGTGGGCAACCTCGCAGCAGATGCGGCTTATGTAGTACTCATTCCCTTGGCTGGCATCATCTTCGCCGCCGCGGGCCGCCACCCCATCGCCGGCATAGCAGCCGCCTTCGCGGGTGTCTCCGGAGGCTTCTCCGCCAATCTTATTCCAGGCCAGCTCGACGCCCTGATGTTCGGCATCACCCAGGCAGCCGCGCAGACCATAGAACCGACGTGGACCGCCAATATCGCCGGTAACTGGTATTTCATCGCCGCCATGACCTTCGTGTTCCTGCCGGTCATCTGGTACATCACCGATAAGGTAATCGAGCCACGCCTCGCCCCACTGGGCAAGGAGGCCAGCAGCACCACTGCAGGCCTAGTGAAGACCAGCGGCATCATCAGCAGCGATGAGATGCGCGGCCTCGCGCGGGCCGGCTATGCCTGTCTCGCGGTTATCCTCGTGTGGTTCGCCCTATGTGTACTACCCGGCACCCCCCTAATCAACGAGGAGGCAGGCGACGGTCGCATGCAGCCTTTCTATCAATCATTGGTAGCGGGTTTCTTCATCCTCTTTCTCGCTGCTGGATGGGCCTATGGCGCAACCACAGGCACAGTAAAATCCCATAGAGACATCGTTCGGATGATGTCGGAAGCAATGGCGGATCTGTCCTATTACCTAGTACTGGCTTTCGCGGCGGCGCATTTCGTGGCTATGTTCAATTGGTCTAACTTGGGCCTAATCTTCGCGGTGAAGGGTGCGGGAGTGATCGGCTCGAGCGACCTGCCGATGTCCGTACTGCTAGTAATGGTAGTGCTGATGACGGCGATGATTAATCTGTTCATCGGCTCTGCGAGCGCGAAGTGGGCGTTATTGGCACCTGTACTAGTGCCGATGCTGATGCTACTGGGCGTTAGCCCAGAGATGGCGACAGCAACCTACCGAGTGGGGGATGGGGCAACCAATATCATCACACCCCTAATGCCATACTTCCCCTTAATCTTGATGTTCGCGCAGCGCTGGCAGAAAGAGTTCGGACTAGGCAGCCTAGCGGCAATGATGATCCCATACTCAATCTGGCTATTAATCTCGGGCACGGTAATGGTGGTGATCTGGATAGTACTGGGTTTGCCCCTTGGGCCTGGCGCGATGGCTAGTTATACGTTGTAGTGTGTTAGCACTTGGGTGCTTTAGGGTTTTTAGCTCCGTAGCATTTTCGTGTCTTGAACTTCGTAGCCCGCCTTGGCTGCGAGGTAAAGGAGTTCAGGACACGCCAAAAAGCGCACATCCATGTGCAGGCTCGACGTGCGCCGTCCCTGGCGCCCGACGGTCCTGCCCCCCTTCACCCCACACCCAACGCTGAACTTACTGTAGATTCTGGCTAAGGTGATTTGGTGGACACGTTCTGCTTCAGCAAAAATTTTTTACTAAAGGCGTTTGTAATCTCACTCGACTGTGAGCCCTTACTTCCACTGCAGGTCAAATTCAGCAATGTTCTCTGAGCGTGTTATTTGGCAGCCAAGGCGAATTACAAAGCACTATCAGTCGCAACACCGAAACTAGAATTCCGCGCTATGTCAGCATTGGATGTCGGGTGTGTGGGTTCAGGAACGTCGGGCGCCAGGACGGCGCACGTCGAGCCTGCACAGGGATGTGCGCTTTTTGGCGGTTCCAGAACACGCATACCCGGCAGCCAAGGCGAACTACGAAGCACTCTGAACAAAGCTACAACATTCGGCGCAAAAAAAAGGCCACCAAATGGCAGCCTTTTTCTAGAGCTTCTAAATCAAATCGTTTACTGACCACCACCGCTTCGGCTTTGGTCTACGTTTTTCCAGCTCATTGCGCCGAAGAACATCTCGTCCCAGCTCTGGTCGCCCCAAGGTACTGAGCGCGATGGGTCTGGGTTTGCCTTGTTCTGAGTTGAATTGTCGTAGTGTCCTATCGCCTCGATGCGCGTTCCCGCTGGCATTAGGATTGGCTCTTCTAGCTTGTAGCTGATCTGCCAATTGTAATTGTAGTTCGCAATGTTGATTAACTCCTGCTCGCTGCCATCCGGGTAGTGCGCATTGAAACGCATGCTCTTGCCCCGGAAATGCATGTGTGGAAGGAACGACTGCATGTACGCATCTTCCTTTAGAGTCACGCTCTGGCGCAGCTCGAAGTTCGGGTCAAAAGGCGTGATATTCGTCCAGCCCATTGGGAATATGCAAGCGCACTGCCCAGACATACGCTCCGTCGGAATCTCATCGTCCGGGTAGAACCACACGCCGATCTCGCTCGCATCAACCGTCTCTTTGCCCGTTGTCGTGTAGTGCAACTGCAGGCGCAGTGTTGAACCTGCCTGTAGTAGGCCACCCGTGTTCGGTGGCTCGATGGCGGGTTCTGCGCCCGGAATATAGGCCGTGATATTGGCCTGATTCGGATCGCCGCCGCCGAGGAAGCCGCGTCGCCCTGTTGCGCCCGGAGGCACTAGATCGTTGAGTGTGTGGTGCAATACCGTGCGGTCGCCCGGGATGTATTGGCTAGCGCGCACCCAGCGGTCGCGGTCTATGTCTATCGGCACTTCTACTGTTATATAGTCTAGGATACCCGTAGCCGGAATCGACTGCGGTGGCACCTTCACGATTAGGTCTGGCTCGCCCAGCGCCCACTTCGTCGCTGGCCAAGTTAGTTCCGCGAGCGGATCGATGTCGCCATCTTTCTGCGCGCCTGCCTCGATCCACTGCACTATTTTCTGTTGCTCTTCTACCGCTAGAACATAGTCATTGCTGAACTTACCCACATGCGGGTCGATCTGGCCTGGCGGCATGCGCTTGGTCATCAGCACTTCGCGAATCATCGGCGACCAGCCCTGCACCATGGCGTGGCTATCCATCGAGAATGGTGCGATACCACCCTCGCGGTGACAGGTTGCACAGTTATCGGCAAGGATAGGCGCGACGTCGCGGCTGTAGGAGACTCCGGCAGAGCTCACCATGTTGTACTGAACATCGCTGCCCGACATCGCCACAGAAGGGGAAGAGATAGACTGCCCGGCAACGACTTCTTCTAGGGCCTTCTCCAGACCGGCAACACTGCCGCGGTAGATAACCTCGAAGCTGCGCGGGTCATAGAGGAATGCCTCGCCACTCTTGTCTACCCCCATGGCCTCGGAGATGATCTGGGCGTCGTCGATCAGCACGGGTATTTGCAGCGCCAATGTATTGAGCTCTTGTTTGATGCTGTCTCGGCTCTCGCCAATGGGGTTGAGCATCATGAATTCGACGCCATCGGCGTCGAAGCGAGATTGCATCCGCGCGTAGTCCGCTGCCGCGGCGTGGGTCTGCTCACTGCCATTGAGCTGCACGAGGAAGGCAATCGCCTTGTGATCGTCGTACCACGCCATGTGGTGGAAAGTGCCGTTCTGATCGAGCAAGGAGAAGTCTCCCACTCGCGGCCCCGCATGGGCTGAGATGGAGAACAGGGGAAGTGCTAGAAGCGCGCCGAACATTAATCTTTTCACAATGCCTACCTCTTGGGTGTCTGCCGCTGCAGACACATCTATCTGTTATTGTGGGGCATCCCGTACATCGCAATCGGGTGGGAAAACTCTCGAGTACCGCGAGGCTTTCACGTGGGCAAACAATAGCATAACGCCGTGCTGGCGGAAGATGGAAAGCTAGTCAAAAAGTCAAAATGCGGCCAAAGTAGGAATTGTTTAGACAAAGCACTGTTAGCACCCTCACTTTGCCCCACACTGACTCACCATAGGCAACGAGCGTACGTTCGGGTACACTCCGAGGCAATTCGAAACAGCAATGGAAAAGGGGAAGAACATGAAAGAAGCAGTCATCGTCGCCACCGCCAGAACTCCAATAGGCAAGGCCTATAGAGGCGCATTCAACAACACCGACGCGCCTACACTGGGCGGACATGCCATCCGCTCAGCTCTGGCCAAGGCTGGCATCAACCCCGACGAAGTAGACGACGTCGTGATGGGCTGCGCCATGCAACAGGGTAGCTCTGGTTACAACATCGGCCGCCTAGCCGGCGTGGCAGCGGGCCTGCCTAGCTCCGTCTCGGGCATGAGCATGGACCGCCAATGTGCCTCCGGCATGATGGCGATCGCCACTGCCGCCAAGCAGATCATGGTCGACAATATGCCTGTCGTGATCGGCGCAGGACTCGAGTCTATCTCCCTCGTACAGAACGAGCACCGCAACAACTACCGCGCCACAGATGCGAACGTTCTCGCCCTGTCGCCCAACGCCTATATGCCTATGCTGCAGACCGCAGAGATAGTGGCCAAGCGCTATAACATCAGCCGCGACGTGCAAGATGCCTATAGCTTGCAAAGCCAGCAGCGCACCGCCGCGGCACAGGCCGCCGGCAAGTTCGATGACGAGATCGTGCCAATGGCCTCGGTCAAGGGCGTCATGAACAAGGAAACCAAAGAGATCAGCTTCGAGAACACTCTTCTCGGCAAGGACGAGGGCAACCGTGCGGAAACCACGCTGGAAGGCCTCAATGGTCTCAAACCTGTAATCGAGGGTGGCTGCATCACTGCAGGTAATGCGAGCCAGCTTTCAGACGGCGCCTCTGCAGCAGTCTTGATGGATAGCAAATTGGCAGAACAGCGCGGACTTCAGCCATTGGGCGCGTATCGCGGCCTAGCCGTTGCGGGTTGCGAACCGGACGAGATGGGCATCGGCCCAATCTTCGCGGTGCCTAAGCTACTCAAGCGCTTCGGCCTGAAGATGTCGGACATCGGTCTGTGGGAGCTAAACGAGGCCTTCGCTGTGCAGGTATTGTACTGCCGCGACAAGCTTGGCATCCCCGATGAGCTATTGAACGTCAACGGTGGCGCGATCTCCATCGGCCATCCCTACGGCATGAGCGGCGCCCGCATGGTCGGTCACGCACTCATCGAGGGTAAACGCCGCGGCGCCAAATACGTCGTGTGCACCATGTGTATCGGCGGCGGCATGGGCGCGGCGGGTCTGTTTGAGGTTTATTAATTAGAACCGGTAGGAGCGGCGGAACGAATCCACTGACTGTAGGAGCTTGCCCTGCAAGCGATTAGGATCGATTGATGCAGATCTGTGGAAGCTTTTGGCAAATCGCCTGCAGGGCAGGCTCCTACAATGTACCTAGCCTATTTCGCAAATAGGCTCTTCTCGATATCCCGGAATGCCTTGAACTCCAAGGCATTGCCGGACGGGTCGAGGAAGAACATCGTCGCCTGCTCCCCTGGCTGCCCCTTGAAGCGCACATAGGGCTCGATGACGAAGTCCACAAAGCCCTTCACTTGCTCTGCCAACGCCTCCCACTGCTCCATTTCCAGCACCACGCCAAAATGCGGCACCGGTACGCCGTGACCGTCGACGTGATTGCCGATCTGATTCACCTTGCCGTCCGGCCCAAGGCTAGGGTTCACGTGCACGACTAGTTGATGCCCGAGGAGATTGAAGTCGATCCACTGCTCCGAGCTGCGCCCCTCGGGTAGCCCCATCTTCACGCCGTAGAAGTCTCGAGCCTCCTCGAGGTTGCGTACCGCAATGGCGAGATGGAATGGCGATAGCTTGGTGCTCTTGATCATTTTATTCGCTCGGCAAGATTAGGGTCGGGACGCAAGGAAGCTACCGTTGCAGGCACCCCCAAGTCAACATGGCGCGTTACAAACTGCTACCTCACTCAATTGACCGCTCCGAAGGGCGAGTGGTAGAGTCATGTCTACTCACTCTTGAGACCAAACCTCGTGTACAGAAAAATTTTCCTAGCATTCATCCTGATTCTGAATCACTCCCTACTAATGGGACAGATTCAGGCAGCCGAAATGCCGGACGAGGAACATCCCTTCGGTCACGAGTCCCCTGAGCACATCCATGACCACGCGCACCCAGATCAAGTCATTCTTTCTCACGAGAGTTTTAGCAGTCAATCCGACTACGAAGAACACCTGAACATGCATGACGAGCAACACCAGCATGGCATGCACATCCATCTATCCCTCGCGCTACCCGACGCACTCGTCGTAGATGCTCAGAAACAGAGCCTCACCTCGTTGCCGATCTATGGGTTCACGCACCAGAACCAAACCTACGCTCCCCCAATCCCACCTCCCAACGCCTAGTCCTCACACTCTAAATCCGTCTGCAGTGTGCGCCTAATGCCCGCGTTTATGCCCGAGAAAAGCTCATCGCCTTAGTGCCGATGTCGCGGTCGGGGAATCGAACCGTTGCTAGTAGCGCCCTGCAGTCCAGACAATCGAATCTTTGATGGACGAAGCAAATGAGAGAATTACGATTACTCCTTGGGAGTGTGCTGCTATTGGCGCTACCGATGTTCGCCACGGCGCAGACGCCCCCAGAAAACAGCCTAAGTTTAGAACAGGCAATCACGAATACGATCACGCGCAACCCGCAGCTGCAGGCCTATGGGTTTGCGATGCGGGCGCAAGATGGGCGCATACTACAGGCCGGGCTCAGGCCTAAACCAACTCTAATAGTGGAGGTGGAAGACGCACTGGGCACTGGCGAGGCACGCGGCCTTAGTCAGGCAAATGCCACTGTGTCGATCGCCTGGATCCTAGAGGGGGCGCTACGCCAGCAACGCATCGACGTCGCGGTGACGGGCTCGCAAGTGCTCGCCTCGCAGGCGCAGATCATGCGTCTCGATGCCGCTGCACAGACGGCACGCTTCTACACACTAGCCTTAGAACAGCAGTTGCATCAAGAGATCGCCGATGCAGGGCTACGCCTAGCGCGCGAGACGGTTGCGGCGGTCGAGCGCAGAGTCGAGGTGGCGAGCACCAATCGCGCCGAACTCGCAAGGGCACAGGCAGACCTCGCGCGGCGCGAGCTGTACCGGGAAGACATCGATCACGAGATCACCAGCGCCCGGCACTTGCTCGCGGCACAATGGGGCGAGCTCGAACCTCAGTTCGATAGTCTTGACGGGGCGCCCTTGGACCTTCCCACTATCGAGCCCATAGATGTGTTATTAGCGCGCATCGAGCAGAATCCCGAGCTAGATAAATTCCTCTCCGAGCAGCGCCTGCAGGAATCCATCCTGCGACTCGAGCGCACCGCACAGAATGACCCTTGGCGAGTCAGCGCGGGGCTGCGTCGCATCCAGAGCAGCGCCGATTTTGGCATCGTTGCGCAGGTCAACATCCCCCTGAATTTCGGTAACCGCAATCAGGGGCGCATCCAAGAGGTACAGGAGACAATCCAGCAGAACGCCGCGGAGCGAGAGGCAGCTAGGGTGCGCATTCAGACGCAACTGCTGCGCATCTATCTCGAGCTCGAGCACAGCATTCATCGCGCGAACACACTGCGCGACGAGGTGGTGCCGCGTTACGAGGAAGCACTCGATGAGATCCGCCGCGCCTACGATCTAGGCAGCGCTAGCTACCTAGAGCGCCTGCAGGTGCAGGAAGAATTACTCAATGCCCAGAGCGACCTTGCCGAGACCAGCATTCAGGCTCATCTCGACCTTATTGAGATCGAACGCTTGACCGGCACGCGCGTCGCGCAGCTATCTAATATCGAACGAGGCACACCATGAATTCTCTAAGTAAATTATTTTTCGCAAATCTCCTCCTACTCGCGCTTGTGGCGTGCAACGACTCCGCCCAAGAGACGATGGGCCAAGATGAACAAGCTATGGATAGTGAGGCACGTGGCCCCAACAACGGGCGCCTACTCACCGACGGCGATTTCACCCTAGAGCTGGCCATTTTTGAAACGGGCGTTCCGCCCCAGTATCGCGCCTGGGCCAGCCAGGGCGACACTGCTCTAGCGCCAGCGAGCGTCGACCTTACCGTGACGCTGACAAGGCTCGGCGCACGCGACGAGATCAGCTTCACCCCACAGGGTGAGTTCTTACGCAGCGACTCTGTCGTTTACGAACCCCATTCTTTCTCGGTAGCCGTGGCCGCCCTGCACGACGGGCGGCGCCATAATTGGGAGTTCGACAGCATCGAAGGACGCACTAGGATCGCTGCCGAAGTCGCGAGCTCGCTCGACATCCAGACCGCCATTGCCGGGCCCCAGCGTATAGAGAAGAGGGTACAGGTGTATGGGAGTGTAATGACGAACACGGAGCAGCTTAGCCACGTCAGCGCGCGCTTCGATGGCCGCATCAAGGAGGTATTCGCCAAGATCGGCGAGCGCGTCAACGCAGGTGCTAGACTGGCTACCATCGAGAGTAATCAGAGCCTGACTGACTACGACCTAGTCGCACCAATAGCGGGAGTTATATTGAACCGTTCGGCCGGCCCTGGCGAGCAGAGCGCAGGGCGCGAGCTGTTCACGATTATGGACGACTCCACAGTCTGGGTAGACTTGGCGCTATTTCCACAGCAACGGGCACAGGTCGCGCAGGGCGCCGCAGTGCAAATCCTCAGTGCATTCGACGAGACACCGGTGTCCGCCCAGATCGACCGCTTCCTCCCGCAAATCAACAGCAATCAGTCCACTACCGCAAGGGTGACGCTGCCAAACCGCGACGGCGCGCTGCAACCTGGCACGTGGGTTGAGGCACATATCGCAGTGAGCGCACGGGAGGTGCCTCTGGCCGTGCACCGCAGTGCCCTACAGAGTTTTAGAGATTTTACCGTGGTGTTCGCACAGTTCGGAGACCAGTACGAAGTGCGCATGTTGGAGCTAGGCGTGACGTCGGATGAATGGGTGGAGGTGCTCGGAGGGATTGCCGCGGGCACGCCCTATGTCACCGAGAACAGCTTCATCATCAAGGCCGACATTGAGAAATCCGGCGCCACTCACGATCATTAAGGAACTATCATGCTCGAATCAATCATTAAACTCGCAATAACGCGGCGTCATTTGATTCTCGTGCTCACCTTGTTCCTAATGGGACTCGGTGCGTGGAGCTATCAACGTCTGCCAATCGATGCAGTGCCAGATATCACTAATGTGCAAGTCGCTGTCAACACGGCGGCGCCCGGCTACACCCCGTTGGAGGTTGAACAACGCATTACCTTCGTCATGGAGAATGCGATGAGCGGGATGCCCAGCCTGTCCTATACGCGCTCAGTTTCACGCTACGGCCTCTCCCAGGTCACGGTGGTGTTCGAGGAGGGCACGGATATCTATTTCGCTCGGCAACAGGTCAGTGAGCGCATTAGTGCGGTCGTCTCTGAGCTGCCCTCCGGGATCGTGCCGAAGTTAGGCCCCATTGCCAGCGGGCTCGGCGAGATCTTCATGTTCACCGTAGACTCTGTGCCCGGCGCACGTAACCCCGACGGCACCTTGATCAGCCCAACCGATCTGCGCAGCGTGCATGACTGGATCATCCGCCCACAATTGCTACGCGTCCCGGGGGTCGTCGAGATCAATCCTATCGGCGGCTATAAGAAGGAGATTCTGGTAGCGCCACAGCCTAGCAAGCTACTGCGCCTAGGCCTAGACTCCTACGACCTGTTCGCCGCCATCGAGCAGGACAATCGCAACCGCGGCGCCGGCTTCATTCAACGCAACGGCTCCCAGCTGTTGATGCGCGTGCCGGGCCAGGCCAGCACCCTTGAGGATCTGCGCAATATCGTGATCCACCAGCGCGATGGCATCCCCGTGCGAGTGGGCGACGTGGCTACTGTCGAGGTAGGCCAAGAACTGCGCACCGGTGCCGCGAGTCAGAACGGCCACGAGGCAGTCTTAAGCACGGTGTTCATGCTCATCGGGGAGAATAGCCAACAGGTCGCGGCGGCGACGGCCGCCATGTTGGAGGAGATCAAGGCCTCGCTACCCTCCGGCATCACCGCCACCGCAGTTTACGACCGCACGGAACTGGTCAACAAGACGCTGAAGACTGTGCAGAAGAACCTCTTAGAGGGCGCCTTGCTCGTCGTCGCCATTCTGTTTCTTCTACTCGGGAACATCCGCGCTGCAGTGCTGACCGCCGCCGTCATCCCCATCGCCATGTTGATGACTATCACCGGGATGGTGCAGACCCGTGTGAGTGCCAACCTCATGAGCCTAGGTGCGCTCGACTTCGGCCTCATCATCGACGGTAGCGTGATCATCGTAGAGAACTGCCTACGACGCCTGTCGATAGCGAGCAAAGACGGCCAGCTCGCTCTGAGTGAACGCTTGGAGTTGGTGAGGCACGCTACGCTAGAGGTGATTAAGCCCGCCCTGTTCGGCGTGTTCATCATTACCGCCGTGTACATCCCCATATTCGCGCTGGAAGGGGTCGAGGGGAAGATGTTCCACCCGATGGCAATCACCGTGGTCATTGCGCTTCTCAGTGGCATGCTCCTGTCCATCACCTTCATACCGGCCTCTATTGCCCTTATGTTTCGCGGACCTGTAGTAGAGAAACGCAATCCCATCATGGCGGCGGCGAATGCGGTATACCGCCCGCTCCTGCAGCTCGCACTGCGCCTACGCTGGCTAGTGTTAGCGCTCGCATTAGTCCTGGTTTCGGTCTGCGTCATGCTAGCCAGTCGCATGGGCACCGAGTTCATCCCGAATCTCGACGAGGGCGATATCGCGATGCACGCATTACGCATCCCCGGTACCTCCTTGCAACAGTCGATGTCCCTGCAGTTGCGTCTCGAGGAGGAGCTGCTCAAGATGCCAGAGGTGGAACGAGTATTCTCTAAAATTGGCACCGCCGAGGTGGCCACCGACCCAATGCCGCCGAGCGTCGCCGACACCTTCGTGATGCTCAAGGATCGCGCACAATGGCCGGACCCCAGCAAGGCGAAAACCCAGATAGTGTCAGAGATGGAGGCACTGGTTACGCCCATCCCCGGCAACCGCTACGAGTTCTTACAGCCCATTCAGATGCGCTTCAACGAACTCATCGCGGGAGTGAGGAGTGAGCTCGCCATCAAGGTATTCGGGGACGACTTCGACCAGCTGATCGGCCTAGGTCAGCAGATCGAGCAGGCCCTAGCCCGAGTGCCCGGAGTGGCAGACGCCGCGATGGAACAGGCTACCGGCTTACCCGTGTTGACTCTGGAACCCAACCGAGAGGCGCTGGGCCGCTTGGGGGTTAGCATCGCGCACCTGCAGGATACAGTCTCCATGGCATTGGGCGGCATGGTGGCAGGCCAGTACTACGAGGGCGACCAGCGCTCCGACATCGTGGTGCGTCTGCCCGAACACCTGCGCAGCGATCCGGACACTTATCAGTATCTGCCCGTCTCGCTACCCAATGGGGGCTATGTGCCGCTAGGAGAGCTTGCACAGGTCAGTGTTGGCACCGGTTATAACCAGATCTATCGCGAGAATAGTAAGCGCCGCATCGTGGTCACCGCCAATGTGCGCGGCCGTGACCTCGGCACCTTCGTGGCAGATGTGCGCCAAAGCGTCGCCTCCAGCGTGACACTCCCGCCGGGTTACTGGATCGAGTACGGGGGCACGTTCGAGCAGCTAGAGTCCGCCACACAGCGGCTGATGATCGTCGTGCCCGTGACGCTCTTGATCATCGCGATGCTGTTGATGATGGCGCTAGGCTCCGCCCGCGATGCGGCGATCATCTTCACCGGCGTGCCACTCGCACTGACCGGCGGCGTATTAGCGCTGTATGTTCGCGGCATCCCACTGTCTATCTCCGCGGGTGTCGGCTTCATCGCGCTGTCGGGGATTGCTGTGCTCAATGGTCTGGTCATGCTCTCTTTTATCCGAGACCTGCGGACCAATGGTCGCTCAGTACAAGACGCGATCCTAGAGGGAGCGATGGGGCGACTGCGTCCAGTGCTTACCACTGCCCTGGTAGCGGCCTTAGGGTTTGTACCCATGGCCTTGAACACTGGCATTGGGTCCGAGGTGCAACGGCCGCTGGCCACCGTCGTGATAGGGGGAATTCTCTCCTCCACGCTGCTCACGCTTTTCGTGTTGCCGTGTCTGTATCAGCTAATGCACTCTCGACTTTGGACACGCGCGCCGCGCAGTCAACTCGCTACAAGGTAGGCTCACTATGCGTTGCACATAAATCGCGCCCTGTTTATGTGCAGCGCTGCACTTTTCGCCGCAACAAAGCGCAGCGAAAGCTAGCGCTCGTCATGGCGCCTTTCTATAGAGAATCCTAAGTAGCTGTAAATAATAGAGTTTATAAAGTTGGCCCACTTCTTGATAGTTCCTTAGCGTAGTACTCTCCAGTATCACTTTTAAATCGGGCAACGATGCCTGCGACCCTCACGGGACGCAGGCTTTTTTTTTGGAAAAAATAAACTACCGCGCAGCGGCATAGAGAATAGCCATGAAGAGAACAGCAGGAAATAATCTAAAGCTAGTGCAAGTTGGCGCGGCAGTTTTTAGCATAGGCTTAAGTGTGCCATCTGACGCGCAATCCATCGCCGACGATGTGACGGCGATGATCACCGGAGGCACTACGCACCTGGCACTGCGCTATCGCCTAGAGACGGTAGAACAAGACAATCTGCTCCGGGATGCCACCGCCTCTACGCTGCGTACTCGGCTTAGTTTTCAAAGCGCCACAGCAAACAGATTCAGCCTTGCCCTCGAGGCCGACTCTATTATGAGCGTTGGTAGTGACAGCTATGACTCGTTTGCACTAGACCGTCATCGCGGCAATTACTCGGTCATCGCCGATCCCGTCGGCACCGAGATTAACATCGCAGCCCTACAATACGCCCTAGAGGAAGGCAGTAGCCTTAGTATAGGAAGGCAGCGTCTCAATCACGCTAACCAGCGCTTCTTGGGCAGCGTGGGTTGGCGCCAGAACGAGCAGACTATGGATGCCCTGAGTTACCACCGCAGTGCCGGCAGCCTCAATGTCGACTATAGCTATATCTGGAATGTGAACCGCATCTTCGGTGGCTCCAAGCCCAGCGCTCAGGCGAGCGATCTCGATAGCAATTCCCACGCCCTGAATATCAGCACCGCGAAGGACTGGGGCACCGTTAGCGCCTTTCTCTATGCCTTAGACTTCGACAACGCCCGCGGCGCATCCTCAATCTCTTACGGTGGCAGCTATACCGGCAAGGTGAGTGGCCTGAACCTCTTCGCGAGCTATGCTCGGCAGAGCGACTATGGCGATAACCCAAACGCCTACGACGCGGACTACTTCGTCGTAGAGGGCAGCGGCAAGGTCGGTAGCCTCTCGCTCCTGCTCGGCTACGAGAATCTGGGCAGCGACGCTGGCAATGTCGCCTTCTCCACGCCCCTGGCCACCTTGCATAAGTTTCAGGGCTTCGCCGACAGCTTCCTCAACACCCCGGCCAACGGCATTGAAGATATCTACCTCAGCGCCAGCTCCTCCCTCAATGCGCTCAATCTATCCACCAGCCTGCACCGCTACAACGCGAGCGAGGGCGGGCAGCACTATGGCAATGAATGGGATGTGGTGGCGGGCTATAAGATCAATGCCCACATCAATGTCGAGGCGAAGGTCGCTCTCTATTCGAGCAAGGACTTCGGTGTCGACACAGATAAGTTCTGGCTTAGTGTCAACATGGCATTCTAATTGCTCTACCCTCACTGCCCCGTTAATCAATTAGGACCGCTAGCTTGTGAGTGCAGAAGTAAACAATAAAGCCATACGAGTCATGCTGGTGGACGATCATGCCGAGCGCGCTCGGCTCGTCGAAGAGCACCTCATCGCCGCAGGCTTCGAGGTGCTCTCGATTATCTCCTCGGCTGCCGGCCTCGTGTTTCAGATCGAACAGCACCAACCCGATGTGGTGATCATCGACCTGCAGTCCCCTGACCGCGATGTGCTGGAGAGTCTGGCCATCGTCAATCGCCACAGCCCCACGGCGATGGTGATGTTCGCCCATGAGGACGACCCCGACTACATCCGCGAGGCACTGGCCGCTGGCATCAGCACCTATCTCACCGAGGGCCTCAACCCCGCGCGGGTGCGCCCCGTTATTGAGGTGGCGATGGCGCAGTTTCGCTCCTTCCAAACGCTGCGCGACGAGTTGATATCCACGCGCACGGAAATGGAGGATCGCACCTTGATAGAGAAAGCCAAGGGCCTGTTGATGGCACAGAAGCGCATCAATGAGAACGAAGCTCATCAACTGCTGACGAAACTCGCGATGGACAATAATCAACGCCTGCGCAATGTGGCGCAAACGGTCGTGGCCACCCTCTCCGCATTCGATATCAGGAAATGAATCATGTCTGACCCCCAACGCCTCCCCCAAGCCGAAATCACCGAACTCGAACTGGGGTATATGCGCCTAAGCGATGCCGCCCCGCTGATCATGGCGAAGGAAGCAGGGCTATTTACGCGCTATGGTCTCGATGTCTCGCTGCACCGTGAAGTGTCTTGGGCGAACCTGCGCGACAAACTAGTGGTGGGCAAACTGGATGCGGCGCAGCTACTCGCCCCCCTGCCGATGATGACGAACCTAGGGGCTGGCGGCATTCGCGGCAGCCTAATGACCGGGCTCGCACTCGGCCTCAATGGCAATGCCATCACTCTGTCGAATCGCGTCTGGGAGTCTCTCGAGCTGCACTACCCAGACAGCGCACCGGACCCGCTACAAGTGGTGCAAAAACTGCGCAGTAAGCTGCAGCAGACTGGCCAAACCATTACGCTGGCCACTGTGCACGCGTTCTCGATGCATACCATCTTGCTACGGCGTTGGCTGCAGGCCGGTGGCATCGATCTGGACCACGACGTACGCCTACTCGTCTTGCCCCCCGAGCAGATGTGCGACAGCCTCGCCCGCGGGGTTATCGATGGCTTCTGTGTTGGCGAGCCTTGGAACACCGTCGCCGTTGAACAGGGCATAGGCACTGTGGCCGCGAGTGGCTACCACCTGTGGAACAATGCTCCGGAGAAGGTGCTAGGGGTAACGGAGCAATGGCACCAGAGCCACCCGGCCACCCATCTGCGCCTGCGCCTCGCGATCATGGAGGCCTGCAAACTACTCACCGAGCTAGATGCCCGCGAGCATATCGCCGAAGTGATGAGCCAGAAATGCTACCTAGACTTGCCCCAGCGTTTACTGCTGCCCTCACTCACCGGGCAGTTCCGTTTCTCCAAGAACGCCGCGCCGGTCTCAATCCCCCAGTTCCATGTGTTCTGGCAGTATCAGGCCGGCTTCCCCTGGCGCTCTCAAGCACAGTCGATACTCAAGCTGAGCGAGCAGTTGCTGGGCAAGACTCTGAGCGAGGAGGAACGTCGCGCGCTGGTACAGCAGTCTTGGCGGCCAGACCTCTACCGCGAGGCAGCTCGCTGGCTAGGCGAGAATTCACCTAGTCGCGATAGCAAAGCCGAGAATGAGCATTCACAGGAATGGGAATTCGAGCCCGGCATCGTGCTCGGCGCGGATCGTTACCTCGCGCTCCCCTGAGACGCAGAGCACCGTTTTAGTGCAATGCACCTAAATAGTGCCCCATAAAGCATCGCGTTTTTCGCTCAGTCACAAGGCAAAGGCGCCTTATGCCCCAAACACTTATGACACATGAGCGAATGCGCGCCTGCAAAGCCATAGAAAGCCATAGAAAGCCGACGAATTGAAGTTACACGTAAAGCTGGCACAGGCTGTGCATTAACTAAGTCATGAGTAAGTTGTCCTCTAACTTGCTCCACACGGATCTGAACTCTCCCCCCGAATAAGATCCGTTGGGTAATGTGGCCCACGTAGTTGCTTAGCAACTCGTGGGTCTTTTTTTTGGCAAAATTTTATGCCTACAAGGAGTTACACATGCTAGCCGAACAACGAAAGCACAGCTTAGCCGGGGCGCTCACAGGCGCCAGTAAGTCCCTTCGCTTCTTTTACACGTGCGCCTTTTCATTGCTCGTAGGTCAAGCATTCGCCCAAACAGGCCCCGCCGAGAAAGACGAGCTTACCTTCGGCTTCATTAAACTAACAGACATGGCGCCTCTTGCGATCGCCTACGAGAAAGGCTACTTCGAGGACGAAGGCCTCTACGTCACATTGCAGGCTCAGGCGAACTGGAAAGTACTTCTAGATGGCGTGATCGACGGCCAGCTCGATGGCGCCCATATGCTCGCCGGGCAGCCTCTCGCGGCAACGATTGGCTACGGCACACAGGCTCATATCGTCACGCCACTTAGCATGGACTTGAATGGCAACGGCATCACCGTGTCCAACAGCATCTGGGAGGCCATGCGCCCGCACATCCCGATGCAGGCAGACGGCAAGCCCGTGCATCCCATCAAGGCAGATGCACTCAAGCCCGTCGTCGAGGCCTACCGCGCTCGCGGCGAGGCCTTCAACATGGGCATGGTATTCCCAGTATCCACACACAACTATGAGCTGCGCTATTGGTTGGCCGCCGGCGACATCCACCCCGGATTCTACGCGCCAGAGCGCGGCGATAGCTCAGGAATGTTAGAAGCGCAGGTACAACTTTCCGTAACCCCACCACCGCAGATGCCAGCCACTCTCGAGGCTGGCACCATCCTCGGCTATAGCGTCGGCGAGCCCTGGAACCAGCAGGCTATCTTCAAGGGCATCGGCGTTCCCGTGGTAACCGATTATGAGATCTGGAAGAACAACCCAGAGAAGGTCTTTGGCATGACCGATGCCTTCACTAAGGAGAACCCCAACACCAGCATTCGCATCGTGAAGGCGATGCTGCGCGCCGGCAAATGGTTGGACGACAACAATAATGGCAATCGTGAAGAGGCCGCACGGATACTCTCCCGCGGCGCGTATGTAGGCGCCGACTACGAGGTCATCGCCAACTCCATGACGGGCACCTTCGAGTACGAGAAGGGCGACACACGCGAGGTCCCAGACTTCAATGTCTTCTTCCGTCACAACGCTACCTACCCCTACTACTCCGACGCCATTTGGTACCTCACGCAGATGCGCCGCTGGGGACAAATCTCCGAGACTAAATCGGACGAGTGGTATATCGAGCAGGCCAAACTCGTCTACAAGCCAGCCATCTACGAAGCCGCGGCGAAGGAGCTTATCGCCGAGGGTTATATGAGCGCCGCCGACTTCCCCGACTTCGCAACGGAAACTGGTTTTCGCCCAAGCACGGATGAATTTATCGATGGTGTTCCCTACGACGGCAGCCAACCCAATGCCTATCTGCAATCCATGAAGATTGGCCTGCAATGAGCACCCTAACTTTGAACCCAGACCTTAGCGATGTAGGCGAGGAAGCAATGACGGATCAAATCGATAGCACACAGACCAAACCGGCGGATCAGGAGCCAACAGCTCTCGCTCCTTGGCGTTACAGTGCCTGGTCTATTCCCATGGCTGCGCAGCGAGCATTGCGCGGCGTTAGCCTCTCGGTTGTGGGCATAATGCTGTTCATGTTGCTGTGGCAGGCCACGGCGAACAGCATCGACACGTCCCTTGGAAAATTCCCTGGCCCCATTCAGGTCTTCTCTCAAGCGCAGAATATGGTGGAAGAATACGATCGCGAACAACAGCGCCGCGTCGATTTCTTTGCCCGTCAGCAGGTTCGTAATGACGAGCTGTTGCGCAATGATCCTAGCGCGGAAGTACGCATCCGCCCCTACACCGGCAGGCCGACCTTCCTGAATCAGATCGCCACCAGCCTAATGACAGTAGCGTTTGGTTTCGCGCTGGCGATGCTCGTTGCCATCCCCCTCGGCATTGTGTGTGGCCTCAGTGAGACGATCTATAACGCCACCAATCCCCTGATCCAGCTCTTTAAACCAGTCTCTCCCCTAGCATGGCTGCCCTTGGTCACAATGCTGGTCAGTGCGCTCTATGTCTCCGATGACCCCATGTTCGAGAAATCCTTCGTCACCTCCGCCATCACAGTTGCCCTGTGCTGCCTCTGGCCTACTGTCATCAACACAACGGTGGGAGTGGCGAGTGTGGACAAGGACTTGATCAATGTGAGCCGCGTGATCTGCCTGCCCACCCATGTGCATATTCGCAAGATCGTGCTGCCCTCTGCTATCCCCCTGATCTTCACCGGCATGCGCCTCTCCCTCGCCACCGGCTGGATGGTATTGATCGCCGCCGAGATGCTGGCACAGAACCCGGGTTTGGGAAAATTCATCTGGGATGAGTTTCAGAATGGTAGTTCAGATTCCTTAAGCAGGATCATGGTTGCCGTCATAGTGATCGGCTTCATCGGCCTGATCTTGGACAGGCTCATGCTCACCCTCCAGCGCTACCTAAGCTGGGACAAACAGACGGTGCTGCGTTAAGCCCCCACTTGGAGAACCCTATGCAAGCATATTTGGAAATCAGCAAGGTCGGCATCGAATTCAACACAGAGAGTGGCAAGTTTCGAGCCCTACAAGACGTGAATCTCAAGATCGAACAGGGCGAATTTATCTCTCTTATCGGCCACTCCGGCTGTGGCAAGTCTACCGTTCTCAACATTCTCGCCGGTCTTTACGAGGCTACCGAGGGCGGCATCATTCTCGACGGCAAAGAGGTCAACGCACCCAGCCCGGACCGCGCCGTTGTGTTTCAGAATCACGCGCTACTGCCCTGGCTGAGTGTTTACGAGAACGTGGAGCTGGCGGTGAAGCAAGTCTTCAAGGGCCACAAGACGAGGGCGGAGATGCGCGAGTGGATCGACTACAACCTGGCACTCGTGCACATAGCGCACGCAAAGGACAAGCGCCCCCACGAGATCTCTGGCGGCATGAAGCAACGCGTTGGTATCGCCCGCTGCCTCGCCATGCAGCCTAAAGTTTTGCTGATGGATGAGCCCTTCGGTGCACTGGATGCCCTGACCCGCGCACACCTGCAAGACTCGCTGATGGAGATCCACGCCGACCTTGGTACCACCGTCGTCATGATCACCCACGACGTCGACGAGGCGGTGCTGCTCTCGGACCGCATCGTGATGATGAGCAATGGCCCGGCCGCCACTGTCGGCGAGATTCTCCCCGTCACACTGCCGCGCCCACGGGACCGCCTTGCGCTGGCAGAGGATCCCGACTTCGTACACACGCGCCAACAAGTGCTGCAGTTCCTCTATGACAAGCACAAGTTTACTGGCGCGGTTGCCGCCTAATTCCACCCTATAACGACGCCAAGATGGGATGCAAAGATGACGACTAAGAAAATAGTAGTAGTAGGAAACGGCATGGTCGGTCACTACTATGTGGACAAGCTCGCGACTCATTCGGCGCGCCATGAAATCACCGTGCTAGGGGCCGAACCACGACCCGCTTATGATCGCGTCCATTTATCGGAAGTATTCAGCGGTAAAAATCCCGAAGACCTCGCCCTGACCACGCGGGAGCACTACAAGGAAATCGGGGTGAAGGCGCATTTCGGCGACGCCGTTGCCAAGATCGACCGCGAGAAAAAGGAAGTCATTACCGATCTAGGCCGGCGCTTCCCCTATGACAAACTCGTACTCGCCACCGGCTCCTATCCCTTCGTGCCACCGGTGCCAGGTTCGGAGCTGCCGGGCTGCTTGACCTATCGCACTATCGATGACCTGGGCGAGATCAAGGCCCATGCGCAAACCGGCAAGGTGGGCGTCGTCGTAGGCGGTGGCCTATTGGGATTAGAGTGCGCGAACGCGCTGAAGAACCTAGGCCTACAGACCCATGTGGTGGAGTTCGCCCCTGGGCTTATGGGAGTGCAGCTAGATAATGGCGGCAGTACAATGCTGCGCTCTATGATCGAAGAGCTCGACGTGAGTGTGCACACCAGCAAGGCCACTCAGAAGATCGTGCCCGGCAAGGACCGCAAGCTGCGCATGGAGTTCGCCGACGGCACGTCTTTAGAGACTGACCTCATCGTATTCTCCGCCGGCATCCGCCCCAACGATCAATTGGCGAAGCAGGCCGACCTAGAAGTAGGTGAGCGCGGCGGCATCACCATCGACTACCATTGCCGCACGAGTGACTCGGACATCTTCGCGATTGGCGAGTGCGCACTATTTGGCGGCCGCATCTTCGGACTAGTCGCGCCAGGCTATCGCATGGCCGACGCCGCGCTCAGCCAGCTCACCGACGCTCCCGTTTCTTTCCAGGGTGCGGACATGAGCACCAAGTTAAAACTGTTAGGAATCGACGTCGGCTCCATAGGCGACTCCCACGGCAAGGCGCTCCACAATGGCCAAGCCTGCGCGAGCTTCCTCTACTCCAATGACCGCGAGCGGGTCTACAAGAAAATCGTGGTCAGCCCCGATGGCAAGAAATTATTGGGCGCTGTGTTAGTAGGCGATTGCAGCGACTACGACACGCTCCTGCAATTCTTCCTCAACGACATGGACCTGCCGGGCAATCCCGAGAGCATCATCCTGCCCGCCGATAGCGGCGCAGAACCCCTGCTCTCGGGCATGACATTGCCCATGAGCGCCACCATCTGCTCGTGTCTCAACGTCACCAAGGGCGCCATCGTCGGGGCGATCGAGGGCGGCTGCTGCAGCGTTGCGGATGTGAAGAGTGTGACCAAGGCGAGCACGGGCTGCGGAGGCTGCGCTGCTTTACTCAAGTCCACCGTCGACACCGAACTCGCGGCACGGGGCGTCGAGATCAATAATCATCTGTGCGAACACTTCGCCTATTCGCGGCAGGAGTTATTCCACCTCGTCAAGGTGGGCTCGCTGAAGTCCTTCGTCGACATCCTCGACAAACACGGCAAGGGCCGGGGATGCGAGGTGTGCAAACCTACCGTGGCATCGATTCTCGCCTCGCTGTGGAACGACTACGTGCTCAAGAAGGAACACGTGGGCCTGCAGGATACTAACGATAACTTCCTCGCCAATATGCAGAAGGACGGCACCTACTCCATAGTCCCCCGCATTCCCGGCGGAGAGATCACTGCAGAGAAACTCATCGTCATCGGCGAGGTCGCGAAGAAGTACGAACTCTATACCAAGATTACCGGAGGGCAACGCATCGACTTATTCGGCGCGCGCGTGAACCAGCTGCCCGACATCTGGAGCGAGTTGGTGGCGGCGGGTTTCGAAACTGGCCACGCCTATGGCAAGGCGCTACGCACTGTTAAATCTTGCGTGGGCAATTCCTGGTGTCGCTACGGTGTACAGGATAGCGTCTCGATGGCGATCCTGATCGAGAACCGCTACAAGGGCATCCGCTCGCCCCACAAGCTTAAGTCCGCGGTCTCCGGCTGTACCCGGGAATGTGCGGAGGCGCAGTCCAAAGACTTCGGGGTGATCGCCACGGAGAACGGCTGGAATCTCTATGTCTGCGGCAATGGCGGCATGAAGCCGCGCCACGCCGATCTATTCGCGACCGACCTCGACGACGAGACGCTGATTCGCTATATCGATCGCTTCCTGATGTTCTATATACGCACCGCCGATCGCCTGCAGCGCACCTCGGTGTGGATGAACAACCTAGAGGGCGGGCTCGACTATCTGCGCGAGGTGGTCATCGAGGACAAGCTGGGCATCGCCAAGGAATTAGAAGCACAAATGGCGCTATTGCTAAACACCTATCAGTGCGAGTGGAAGACCACGATCGAAGACCCGGAAAAACTGAAACGCTTCCGCCAGTTTGTGAACAGCGACAAAGAAGATACAAACGTCGTGTTCGTGCAAGAGCGCGGACAAGTCAGACCAGCAAAAGAGACGGAGCGCGAGGCGCTTCTCACAATATCTTAAGCCCACAGGATGCCAACATGAACAGCGCGCCAAGACCTCGCTCGAGCTCGGACCCGATCGCCATATTCAGCCTCAGCGAACTGCAGGAGGACAGTGGCGCCTGCGTTCTCATCAACGATGTGCAGATCGCCGTTTTCTATCTGCCCAAGGAGACGCCGCCTCTGTATGCCCTGCATAATTGGGACCCCTTGGGTAAAGCCAATGTACTCTACCGTGGTATAGTCGGAGACATTAATGGCGAACTGGTGGTGGCCTCGCCCTTGTATAAACAGCACTATAGCCTAGGCACCGGACGCTGCCTTGAAGACGAAGCTACCCGTGTGCCGACCTATGAGATTAGCCTAGAAGGCGACTCGGTAATCGTCACCCTCAACCCGCGTCGCCACGCCGCCTGAATCGCGAGACAACAAAGCCCGAATGAATGCACTCGTCACTAGCGCCCACACCACCTGCCCCTATTGCGGCGTAGGCTGTGGCGTAGAAGCCACTATGAACGCCGGGGTCGTTACCGCCGTTGCTGGCAGCGCTGCACACCCCGCCAACAAGGGGCGCCTGTGCGTCAAGGGCTCTGCCTTGCACGAGACCCTAGGGGATCGAGGTCGCCTTCTGCACCCTCGCATTGCCGGTGTACGCACCACCTGGGACACGGCCTTAGACCATGTTGCCGGCGGCTTGAAACAAATAATCCAGGAGCATGGGCCGGACTCGGTCGCCTTCTACCTCTCTGGCCAATTGCTCACCGAAGACTATTACGTCGCCAATAAACTGATGAAGGGTTTCATCGGCTCCGGCAACGTCGATACCAACTCTCGCCTGTGCATGTCCTCCGCAGTGGCCAGTTATAAGCGCGCCTTCGGCAGCGACACCGTGCCCTGCAATTATGAAGATCTAGAGACCTGCGACCTCTTGGTGATGGTGGGCTCCAATGCTGCGTGGACGCACCCCATCCTGTATCAACGCATCGTTGCTGCGAAACTGGCCAACCCGCAGATGCGCGTCGTGGTCATCGATCCGCGCCGCACCGCCAGTTGTGAGATCGCGGATATACATCTCGCACTCAAGCCCGGCGCCGATGCCTTCTTGTTCATCGGCCTACTGAATTATCTGCAAGACAAACGCGCCTTGAATCACGAATACATCGAGGCCCACACGCAAGGCTTCGACGCGGCGATCGAGGCATGCGCGCAGTTCGATCTGGAGACCAGTGCCGAGCGCACCGGCCTGGACATCGGTGTGCTTGAGCAGTTCTATAAATTATTCGCGCGCACGCAAAAGACCGTCACCTTCTACTCTCAGGGCATCAATCAATCCGCCACCGGCACCGATAAATGCAACGCCATCATCAACTGCCACCTTGCCACCGGACGCATCGGCCAGGAAGGCATGGGCCCCTTCTCCATCACGGGTCAACCTAATGCTATGGGCGGGCGCGAGGTAGGCGGCTTGGCGAATCAGCTCGCCGCCCACATGGACTTCAGCGCTGAGCACGTGGCCTGTGTGGAAGAGTTTTGGCAGGCGCCCAATATCGCCAAGCAGCCCGGCTTGAAAGCGGTGGATCTTTTCGATGCCATCGCGCAGGGCAAGATTAAGGCGGTATGGATCATGGCGACGAACCCCGTCGTGAGCCTTCCCGACTCCGAGCGCGTGCGCGCGGCCCTTGAGAAATGCGAGCTCGTTATTGTCTCCGACTGCGTCGCGGACACCGACACCAACGCCTATGCCGACGTGTTATTGCCAGCAACGGGATGGAGCGAGAAAGACGGCAGCGTCACCAACTCGGAGCGGCGCATCTCGCGGCAACGTGCGCTGCTACCAGCCATGGGCGAGTCTAAACACGACTGGTGGATAATTTGCGAAGTGGCAAAACGCCTCGGCTACACCGATGCTTTCCCATTTGAGAATCCCGCGCAGATCTTTGCGGAACACGCGGCACTTTCGGGCTTTCAGAACGATGGCAGCCGCGACTTCGATATCAGCGGCCTAAGCAATTTGGATACTCTGGCCTACGATGCGCTCGAGCCGATCCAGTGGCCGGTCAACGATGACAACCCGCAGGGCAGTGCCCGCATGTTCGGCGACGGGCGTTTCTTCACGAAGAGTGGACGCGCTCACTTCATACCCTGCACGCCTAGCTTGCCCGTGCGCGAGGTCCATTTCGACACGCCCTTCCAGCTCAATACCGGCCGCATACGCGACCAGTGGCATACCATGACGCGCACGGGCCGCTCGCCACGCCTGCTAGCCCATACCAGCGCCCCGTACGTGGCGATGAACCCGCGCGATGCCCAGAGCAAGGGCATTCGCGAGGGGGACCTCGTGCAGGTCTACACGTACATTAACGGCGGCACCGAGGCGCTAGTGTTGCAGGCAACCGTCGACGCCGGCATGGGCGACGGCGACGTCTTCGTGCCCATTCATTGGAACGACCAGTTCGCCTCCGATGGCCGCGTCTCTAAACTCATCGCGTCGATCACCGACCCAGTCTCCGGACAGCCCGAGAGCAAGTTCGCCCAAGTGGGCATCAAGCCGGTCAAGGCCAAGCGTTGGGTAGCCCTGCTAAGTCGCGCACCGATCGACACCAGTCCATTCTCCTATTGGGTGCGCACGCCCCTTAATGAGGGGCAGCTCTATCTACTAGCCCAGACCGGCGAGGGTGACGAACAGCCTTGGCAAGACTGGCTAGAGGCGCTCGCAATGGATCTAGAGAAGATCGAATTGTCCAACACCGTCAGCGGCGACTATCGCGCCCTGCTGTGCAAGGACGCGCTCATTGAGTATGCGCTGTTCGCAAGCCCACAGCGCAGCGGAGTTCCCGATGCTACTTGGCTGCAGACACTACTCGACCATCAGGTGAATCCCCAATCTTGGCGCCTTCTTGCGCGCCAGGAGACAAGCTCCGTGAACGCCCAGCGCATCATCTGTAGCTGCTTCCGCGTCAGCGAGGAGCGCATACGCGGCGCCATAACCGGTGGCGCAAATAGTGTCGAGTCACTGGGCAAGGAGCTGCGCTGCGGCACTAACTGCGGCTCCTGCATTCCCGAGCTCAAGCAATTGCTCGCGGCGCGTCCATAGCGCCACGTCTGCGCTTTATTTTTGGCTTTCATCGTCCTGTCACTATTGCACGGCAGTATTAGCGGCTCCTCTAGTCCATCAGGAGTCTTACCGTGTTCTCTCGTCTCAGCCTCGCCATCGCCAGCACTCTTATTGCCTTGCCACTAATCGCTCAGGAAACGCCACAGAAGTGGTTCGACGAGGGCCACGACGCAGTTCAGAAACGCCTAGCCCACCTTAACCAGACTCCCAAGCGAGCCAAGAATGTCATCCTCTTTATTGGCGATGGCATGGGCGTCTCCACGGTGACGGCGGCGCGCATTCTCGCCGGTCAACTGGCGGGCAATACCGGCGAGGAGAACGAACTCTACTTCGAAAACTTCCCCAATGTCGCCTTCTCGAAAACCTATAATGTGAACCAACAAACACCGGACTCCGCCGGCACCATGACCGCTATGGCCACAGGTGTGAAGACCAACGCGGCACTGATTAGCGTCAATCAATATGTCAGCCTAGGCGACTGCCGCAGCATGCAAGGGAACAGTTTGCCCACTTTGTTGGAGATGGCCGAGAACAAGGGCATGTCCACAGGCATAGTAACCACCGCGCGCATTACCCATGCAACCCCTGCCGCCAACTACGCCCACAGCATGCATCGTAATTTCGAGGACGACGGCGACACTGCCGCCATGAGCGACCCCGGCAACTGCATCGACATTGCCCGCCAGCTAGTGGAGTTCAGCGTACACAACCCAGACAGCGATGGATTAGAAGTGGCACTTGGCGGCGGACGACTGAACTTCCTGCCCAAGGCCGAGGGCGCAGACCCAGAGGAAGGCGTGCCCGGCGAGCGCCTAGACGGACGCGACCTGAGCGCAGAGTGGCTGAAGCGCTACCCCCATGCGGCCTATGTGTGGAACAAGGCCCAGTTCGACGCCGTCGACATCGGCAAGACCGAACACCTGCTTGGCTTGTTCGACGGCTCCCATATGGAATACGAACTGGACCGCCCCCGCGACACCGGCGGCGAGCCCTCTCTCAGCGAGATGACCGTCGCGGCGATACGCTTACTCGAGAAGAACCCGAAGGGCTATTACCTGAACGTAGAGGCCGGGCGCATCGATCACGCCCATCACGCCACCAATCCACAGCGTGCCCTGCTAGACACCATCGAACTCGCTAAGGCCGTTAAAACTGCCTACGAGATGACCGACCCGAATGAGACACTCATCATCGTAACCGCCGACCATAGCCATGTAATGACTGTTGCGGGTTATCCCACACGCGGCAATCCCATTCTAGGCAAGGTGATCGGCAACGACGCCCACGGCGCGCCTAAACACAAACCCGAGCTAGCAGGCGATGGCCTACCCTACACGACTCTCGGCTATATCAACGGGCCTGGCCATCGGGTACTGGAGGACTTCGAGAGCGCCGATGCAATCCTCACCAAACCCCTCAACAAGAGCGGCCGCGCGGACCTAACGAATGTCGACACCACCGCGCCCGGTTTCCATCCGGAAACACTAGTGGCAATTGGCAACGAGACCCACGGCGGAGAAGACGTTGCGGTCTATGCCACGGGACCGGGCGCGGAATTAGTATCGGGCCTAATGGAACAAAACGTGATCTTCCACATCATGACAAACGCGCTGCAATTGGAGCAGCGCTGAGGCTAATGCGTCATCGCATAGATGAGATAATTGATACCCAGCTGATAAGCCGAATTGGCATAGCGGGTGGGGTAATAGGGATGATAGGTGTGCTCCCAGCCATCCCCCATGTCGGAGTTCCAGTTGATCAACACCATGATCCTGCCATTGTCGTCGAGGATCGCATGGTTGCTCGCCACATCGATATCCTGCTCCCCGCGCGAATCGTCGCGGCTCAGCGCAGGGATCATCTTGGGGCCATCTAGGTCGTAATAGGTGCGGAAGATCTCGTGGTCGGGGCGCAGCTCCACGATCTCGCGCTCTGGGAATACCTGGGAGAAAGATGCCTCGAATGCATCCCACTGGCGCGTGCCCCAGAAGTCATCGATCAGGAGGAAGCCGCCACGCAGCAAATATTCTCGCAAGTTAGTGATTTCGAGCGGACTAAGGCTTATACCGCCCTGCTGCCCTACTTCCAGCATATAAAGGAAAGGGTAGTCGAAGATGCGCGAATCGTCGAAGCGCAGTACGATTGGGTCTTGCATCACTCGCACATTGGTCAGGCGCGCGACGCCACGCAGGAAATTCTGATCCGCGCCGGGAAAATCGATCGACCACGGCGGGCCACCGTCCCCAAAGAAGCCGCCGAAGCCTCCGCGTGCACCGTATGTATCGAACTGAACCCTTACGAAATTGAACTCGCCCGCAGGGTCGTACTCAATATCCATAATAGTATTCTGTGCTACAGCTGCACTGCTGCCGATGCTTAGCGCCAGCAAGCAAGCAAGGAGTCGTTCCATGTGCTTGTCTCTGAGTTTTGGTGGTCCCTATTAAACTCTATCTCACCCTGCATACTCAACCCAATGTCGAACAGTAGGCAAAGGTGTTCTAATAGTCATCCATACGCGGTCTAGTAGCCGTATACATTCAACAATAAAGGAGCGCTTTATGCCTGCGAGCACACAAGATCTAGTCGGGAAGACCTATGTAGTTACTGGCGCTAACAGTGGTATTGGCTTTGAGGCCGCGAAGGATTTCGCTAACCGTGGTGCAACGACGATCTTAGTCTGTCGTAGTCAGGCGCGCGGCCAAGAAGCCATGGAGCGCATAAAGCAAGAAACTGGCAATCAGGGTATTCACCTCTATATCGCCGACTTCGGCCTACTTGCCAGTGTCAGCGCAGTAGCAGACAAGATCGTCAGTGACTTCCCCGCTATCAACGTCCTGTGCAATAACGCCGGCGGCTCCAACGGCACGCGCAGTGTTAGCGCAGAGGGTTTCGAGACTACGCTGGTCACCAACCACCTAAGCGGTTTTCTGCTTACGCAAAAGCTCCTACCTGCACTAAGCAAGGGTGGCGAGCAAGGCTTAGCCCGCATCGTGTTTACTAGCTCCTATGGCCATACCCACAGCCCCCTGAATTTCGCTGACCTAGGTTTAGAGAAAGACTACAAGTCACTAAAGGCCTACGGGCGCTCCAAGCTCATGAATCTACTCACGGCAAGGGAAGTGCAGAAGCGCTATAGCGCTCAAAACATCGTGGCCAGCTCCTTCCATCCAGGGGCCGTGCGCACGCCTATCTGGGGCAAAGGCGGGCCTGTTGCTCGTATACTTGGCGTAGTGCTCTACCCCTTTATGGTGAGCATCGAGAAAGGGGCTGACACCATGATCTGGTTGGCTAGCTCACAGGACCAGGCCAGCGTCCAGGCCAATGGCGATTACTTCATCAAACGCACCCGCACCACGCCCGCTAGCTTCGCTACCGACGAGTCGGCTCAGAAGCTGTGGCAGGTCAGCATGGACATGGTATCGCCCTATTTTTAGCGCAAAACCATAGGCTTTGTGCGCTGCACCACAGTGTTCGCTCTGCAAGCAAGCTAGTCTTCTGATAACCTTTTTTACGGTATTTACAATCGCTCCACAGGACCCGATTCAATGGATATGACAAAATTACTTACTCGCGCCGTTTTAGTCAGCACGCTGTGCTGTAGCAATGCCGTTCTTGCTGGCGCAGCCGATGAGCCCTCACCCTTAGCGGGCACCGGAATAGAGCCCAATGTCGTGAGTTACACGATCGTTGAGGAGGTCGATGATCCGCTGATCCGCCTCAACCGCGCTATCTTCGCCTTCAACGATGTCTCTTACCGCTATGTTTTGATTCCCTTCGCGCGCGTCTACAACGAGGTGCCCACCCCCGTACGAAGCGGCATTGGCAATTTCTTCGACAATATCAAGAGCCCGATTCCATTCACGAACCATTTACTGCAAGGCAAAGGGCGTCAGGCCGGAGTAGACTTCTTACGTTTCGGGATTAACACAACGGTTGGCCTACTAGGCTTCTTCGACCCAGCGACGAAGTGGTTCGAACTAGAGCGTGTCAACACAGGCTTCGGCGAGACTCTCACTCAATACAATGTTGGCCATGGACCCTATCTCGTGATGCCCTTCGCCGGCCCGAGCACTATACGCGGCGGCAGTGGCACCATGGTGGACTCATTCCTCAATCCATTGGCCTATATACTTGAGCAACCAGATGGGACTATCACGAGAGTCTTCGACAATCTGCAGGAATACTCTCCCAACGCACCTGCCTACTTAGAACTGCGCAAGAACAGCAGCGACCTCTACATCTTCATGCGCAATGCGCACCTGCAGGATATCCAGCGCGATGCCGAGTTCAAATAGTATGCTTTCTCGTTTCATCGATACGCTGGTGCAGTGGCCGAAGACCGTTCTAGGAATTTTTATTGTCGTAACAGTGGCACTTGGCTCTCAAGCGCCAAGTTTCGATATAGACGCCTCCCCGGACACTCTGCTCACAAAAGACAATGCCCTGTTCACGCAGACCCAATTGGTAAATGAGCGCTTCGCTCCGCAGGAATTTCTGCTGGTAACCTATCAGCCAGAGACCCATGCGCTGTTCTCTACAGAAACCTTCGATAGCATTGCTAAGCTCAGTGATGACCTTATGAGTTTAGCGCGCGTGGATTCCGTGCGCTCAATCCTCAATGTGCCAGTCTTCCCCGAAGGCACTAGCATGCTGCGTGCCGACCTCGATCTTTCGAGCCTTACTGTTGAGGCCAACGACTATTCGATGGAGGTGCTGCGCGAGCAGTTTACCGACCATCCTATCTATACCAATCTGCTGGTCAACGAGGCACTAACGGCAACGGCGCTGCAGGTATTGTTCCGCAGCAACGAAGAACTGCAGGCCCTCGAGGCCCAGATCAACGACCTTAATGCGCAGTATCAGGCACAAGGCCTGAGCTCAGACCAAGAAGATGAATTGGAGCGTCTGCAGATTCAGGTGGACCCACTCCGACAAGAACTGAACCGGACCCGTGGCGAAGAGATCGAACAGATTCGCGGTTTTATTACGCAGTATGAAAGCGACGCTACTATCCACATGGGCGGCGTACACGTACTGGCGGATCAACTAATCGAGATCATCAGCAACGACTTGGTAGTGTTTGGCATGGCGATCGCGATAGGCATCTGCCTTATGCTTCTCGTGCTGTTCCGCGCACTGCGTTGGGTGTGCATCCCCATCCTGTGTTGCCTAAGTAGCATCCTGTCCACCATGGGCTTATTCGCTTTATTGGATATTAAAGCCACGGTAATTTCGTCTAACTTCATTGCGCTGCAATTGATATTGACGCTCGCCATCGTGATCCACTTGATCGTGCAATTCCGCGAGAGTTCCGCTGCCAAGCCCGACGCCTCGCAGCGCGACCTCATTAGGGAGACATTGCGCGAGAAGATTGGGCCTTGTTTTTTCGCGGGCTTAACGACCTCGGTAGGCTTCGGCTCCCTCATCTTCAGTGGCATTGCACCCGTGATCGCCTTCGGCTGGATGATGATCATCGCCATGGGTTTCTCCATCGCCGTGAGCCTGACACTATTCCCTGTGATTCTAGAGCTGCTGCCTAAGCACAAGCAGCGCGACGAGCTCGCGGTGTTCGGTGCCACGGTTAAAGGCTTGGCCAATGCCGCACTTAACCGCAGGGCATTGATCGGCATTGTCAGTGTCGGCATCGCGCTGTTCAGCATCGTGGGAATTCTGCGCTTAGACGTGGAAAACAGCTTCATCAATTACTTCAAAGACAGCACGCAGATTCACCAGGAACTCGCGTATATCGATCAGGAGTTTGGTGGCTCAACCCCTCTAGACTTGATCTACACCATCAACGAGCGTCCCGATAATCCCGATATCGTGATGTCTGCCCGCTCCGTGCAGATGTTGCAATTGATTCAGCATCGCATGAAAGAACACGAGGCCGTTGGGCGTGTGCTCTCTGCAGTGAATCTCACGGACCTAGCGCGGGAGCTCAATGGCGGCCCCTTAACCGAGTACGAGTTGACTACCGCCTACTGGCTGATGGACGAGAACTTCCGCGAGGACCTATTGGGCGCGTTCTATGACCCTGAGTCGGGTCAGGCGCGCATCAACATCTGGATTCAAGACCTCACCGAAGATCTCAACCGTGCGCAATTACTCGAAGATATCCGTGCCCAGATGAATGAGATGGGAGTGCCGGAGTCCGACTATCAACTGACGAATATGTTTGTGCTCTATCAGGATATTCTGCAGCGCCTGTTCAGCTCGCAGATCCTAACCCTCGGGCTAGTCTATGCGGCGCTGTTCATCGTGTTCCTATTGATCTTCCGCTCGCCACGCCTAGCACTGATTGCCCTGGTGCCGAACCTACTACCTACGCTCGCAGTGCTAGGCATCATGGGCTGGTTGAATATCCCCTTGGACCTGATGACTATCACCATCGCGGCGATTGCAATGGGCATAGCTGTGGATGACACCATTCACTATATGCATCGCTTCCAAGAGGAGCGCGCCGAACACGGCTATGAAGAGGCGGTACAGCGCACCCACTCCAGTGTCGGCCTAGCGATTCTCTACACCTCCTTGTTGATCATGGCGGGCTTCTCGATGCTGGCGTTCTCGGATTTCGTGCCTAGCATTCTGTTTGGCCTGCTCACGTCGATGGCGATGGCCTTGGCCTTCCTCGTTGACCTTTGCCTACTGCCTATTCTGCTGCGCTGGGGGCCAAAGGCTTCCGGTCAAACCGCATAAGTAAGGCGGGAAAGAAGGTAAGATCGAGCAAGAGGGCGAGCACCACGATCGGCACCAGCAGCGTAGCCGCCTGTTGAAAGTACAGGGTACTTGCGCCGATTAGCACGCAGGTGCCCAGGGCTAGTACCGCAGTTGTAATTATCAGGGCGGGCCCCGCCTTCTCCAAGGCGCGGTTGATCGCATCAGTGGGCATCAAGCCCTCATTGCGGCTGCTCTGATAAGTGCTAAGCACATGCACCGTGTCGTCCACTACCAGCCCAATACTGATGCTGAACAGCATCATCACGAAGGGGTCTATGCGCCCTACCAAAAGCCCCCAAGCGCCGAATACTAATACGGCAGGCAGAAGATTCGGCAGCATGCTGAGTAGGCCGTAATAGACACTGCGCATCCCGATAATCAGGGTCAGCGTAATCATGATTAAGCTGAACGCATAACCTTGCAATAACTCCACCGTCACGGCCTTATCCATGCGCGCAAACAATAGAGTACTGCTGCCATGCAGGAGCTTCGCGGCGGGCAGTTGCCGCGTGAATTCCTCATTGATCTTCGCGCTTAGCTCTAGAATGCCCTGATTACTCTGCGTGCTCGTCGAGACGAAAACCCGCACTAGACTAAAGTCCTCATTCGCCAGCGTATCGAGCGTGAAGTCACTCGCCTGTGCCACGCTATAATTGAACAGGGCATCCTCCACCTCTGCGAGGGTGTCGGGAATACTGTAATAGCGAGCATCGTTCTCGTTCATGCCTTGATTAACTGTCTTCACCACCTCCACAAGACTGGCCACACCGATCACCTGGTCTTGCTCGCCAATCCATGCCGTAAATTCATCTAAGCGGCGTAGAAAATCGGGCTCGATAGTGCCGAAGGGGGTTGCGACCTCGATGCCATAGCTCAAGGGCGTGCCTCTATCCATGCGCTCACTTACTACGGTGTAGTAATCATGCAGGGGAGAGTCCTCGCTGATGAAGGAGGCGCGATCGAAATCGGTGTCATTAAGAAAACTCAGCCCGAGAGACACTGTGGCTAGCGAGGCCACCAGCACTAGTAGCGCCCTGCCATGCTTGGCGACTAGACCCTGTGCGCCACGGATGCTGGCATTGATGATGGCGACACCGCCGCTAGCTTCGCGGCTGCCGAGGCGCGCTTCGGGCAACAGCAGCACGAGGGCTGGCAGCACTCCAAGCGTGAGTAGATAGGCGAATGCGACACCAATCGCGACGACGGTGCCGAAGGAACTAATGGCGGGCGACGACGCGAGGTTGAGACTGGCGAAGCCTATAAAAGTCGTAATGGTCGCGAGGCTAATCGGCCGCAGATTGAACTGCAGGCTCTGACTCATGGCGGCAACAGGTGATAGCCCCTGCAGCAATGATTGCCGAAAGATCGAGATGATGTGCACGCTATCGGCCACGGCAATGGTGACCACCACTAGAGGCGCCATCACCGAGATGGTGTTGAAGGACTGCCCTGCCCAGGTGAGCGCACCAATTGTCATGAGCACTGTGACGAGCGCAACACCGAGTATGCAACAGCCTAGCGCTATCGAGCGGAAACTAAGGCAAATGATGGCGGTACACAGCAGTAAGACTAGAGGCAGCAGAAAGCTCAAGTCGCTGATCATGGCGTCGCGATTAGACTGCTCATAATGAGCCTCGCTACTGACATAGAAGCTCACACTAGGGTGCCGCTGCTGCAGGCTCTGGATGAGCGCAGCGCTGGCCTGCACGATCTCTTTGCTCTCCTGCGAACTTATACTCGTCTGGCGCAGACGCACGCTGGCCAGTGTGAGATCGAAACCCGGGGCGATATAGCTGTTATTCAGGAATGGGTCGTCGGCTACGCGCTGCTTGGCATCGAGCAGTTCCTGCTCCGTGAATTGAGTCTGCTGCGTTACGGTGCGGGGAAACAGACTCTGATCTCCGAAGGGCGACTGCCACTCCAATATCGAGTTCATCGAGAATGCCAAGGGGATGCTGCGAAACTCTCGGTTCAGATCGGCTAACGCCAGCAGGGTCTCTCGCTCGAAAACTATTCCGGAAGCAGGCACTATGGCGAAGCTGATCTCGACGGGCGCCGGGAACGTCTGCGCCATTTGGTCGCGCTCTTGCAGATAGGGATCGCTCTTGGTGAGGAGCACTCCTAGGGAGGTATCGAAGCCTGCCCGCGGAATACCCAAACCCAGTAGAACGGTGACGATTAGGCTCAGGGCCAAAAGGGCGCCGCGCTTGTGGATCAGGAATGACACTACTGACTTCATTGTATCGCGCACTCACTCACACATTGGGTTAAAGCGACTTGAAGCATAGAATTTACTCGCCTAGATTGAAAGCGCTATTGCGCCTACTTCAAGCATATGGAATGTTCATTGCGCAAAATGCGCCTTAGTGCTGGCGGGCGCTAATTTGACATGAGCGAGGTCAAATGCGACCCTCGTGACACATGCCAATTAACGTCAGGCTCGTATTCGCCTTAATAAATAAGGCCCGATGCCTCCAAAAACAGCATTCTCTTCCTCTACGCCCTGTCGACCTATTAGAAAAAAAACAATAAGAATACATAGCCTACTTGAGCCGTGGGAGTCCTGCGCACATCCGTGCTGCAAGTTACCCCCTCCATCAAGCACCCAATTAACCGACGCTGAAAACTGGAGAAAATATGAAAACTAAAAAAGAGATCGAAAAGAAACTCGAAGAACAATTGGATTCGCTAAGCAAGCAGATCGACAAGCTCGAAGCCAAGATGAAACAAGAGCAAGATCGGGCTAGTGAGTTAGAGAGTAAGGCCGTACTCAATCTCATCGCCATGCGCAGCAAGGCGCAGACCAAACTGCATAGCTTCAAAGAATCCAGCGAGGATAAATGGGAAGAGTTGAGCGAGAGTCTGGAGCAATATTGGAATAGTTTAGGCGCCGAGCTGAAGGCCTACGATGGGCGCATCTAGACCTACTGCATTACTAGAACTGTCGGGCCTAGAGTATCTATAACCCTAGGCCCGATTTTTTATGCACTAACTTCGGCTTCAAGCTCAGGCTTAGTGGTTTCGACCTCGCGACTCAACGAGATCACTGGAATCGCTAGGCTAAACAGGAAACCTAGAACGAGAATCCACAAGCTGGTACTGAACATCGAGGTGATCGCATTGGAGAAGGCAAGCTTGACGCCCGTTTCTACGCTGGCCACCGTCTCATCGACACGACTAGCGAACAAGCCTCTGATTACCCCAATTCGTTGCTGGATCTGCGAGGCAGGCAAGGCGTCTGCCGCAGAACGGGGCAGTTGTTCCTTTATTTGATCCGGCACTAGAGCACTTTGCTGGAGTTGTGCGATAGCCGCCTCGTCGCCCCCATAAGCTTGCTCTAAGGTAGAGACCATCCCATCGAAGGAGCCCTCAATACGCGCACGCAATGCACCTGGGTTCATCACTGAGTTTTGCGCCTGACTCATGTCGAAGCTTTGCCCCGTTGCCGAAGTCATCATTGGCAACTGCTTTGGCAGCTCGGCAGTAAGGTTTAGGGTCAGCAAGGTGCCAAACAATGCCATGCCAACCGTGTTACCAATCTGGCGGAAGAATTGCGTCGAACTGGTGGCTACGCCGATCTGCGAGGGCGGGAAGGCGCTCTGCACCACGAGATTGACAAGGCTTTGTGATGGGCCGAGGCCTATGCCTACCACCACCATGCGCAGGGCCAGGTCGAGTAGGCTCGTTTCTGGGCCTATGCCGCTGAGCAAGAATACTCCTAGAAGCAGCACGAAGGCGCCACCGACCAGATAAGGCTTGTAGTGACCCGTGCGTGAAACCATACGGCCACTTACGATACTGCCGCTCATCAGACCAAGCATAAGCGGGAACATCGAGAAGCCACTATTGGTTGCATTCACGCCCAATACCACCTGCATGAATAGCGGCATAAACATGATGACCCCGAGGAAGGCCATGCCGATCACGAAGGAGGAGAGATTGGTAATCACGAATACGCGATTACTAAACAGGTTCAGAGGCATGATCGCCTCCTTCGCACGCGATTCCACAAAGACAAAGAGCACCAGCGACACCAAACTAAGTGCGAACATGCTCAACAGAGTTGGCGAGGTCCACGCGTACTGCTGGCCACCCCAGGTGAGGGCGAGCAGGAAGGGAATGAATACCACCAGAAGTAGGAAGGCACCCAAGAAATCGATCTGACCACGGTTGCCATGGTTAAGCCGCGGTGTTTTAAATGCGATCATACACAGCGCTAGAATGCCCAGTGGCACGTTGGCATAGAACACCCAGCGCCAGCCAGCGATCTCGTGACCATTGATAGTGACTGTCGCAAAGTCGGTTAAGAATCCACCCAATGCTGGGCCGACGATGCTTGCTATACCAAAGATGGCGCCGAACAAGCCCATAAATTTGGCGCGCTGCATCGGCGGATAGATGTCCGCGATTATGCCGATGGCGCTCGTGAATAGCGCTGCCCCACCAATGCCCTTCACGGCTCTGAAGATAATGAGCTGATGCATGCCATCGCCCAGCAGGGGCAAGGTCCCGAACTCACCACTGATGCCACAAAGCATTGAGCCTATCAGGAAGATGCTAATGCCGATCACCAGTATTAACTTGCGCCCGTACAGGTCGCCGAGCTTGCCGTAGATCGGCACCAACACGGTAGAGGCCAACATATAGGAGGTGGTAACCCAAGCATAAAGCTCTAGGCCATTGAGCTCGGAGACAATGCGCGGCATCGCGGTAGAGAGAATGGTCATATCGAGAGCGGCGAGGAGGAATACAATCAGCAGGGCGATGAGCGTAGTGCGTTTATCCTTGTCGGATATGGCGACGCTAGAGGCGAGTTCGGTCAAAATGAATACCTTCTTAATGCAGGGAAAAAATACACTAGCCTTCTCATGCCGAGGCCACAGGGCAATCGCGTAAGCATCCATGTTTACGAGCGGCGTTATGCTACGCCTGCAATAGTGGTGTGACAATCAACAATCCACGCAATACGATTAAGCGTCAACAAGTCTAGGTGGATGGAGGCAGCGTATTACCTAAGCAAGACTGCAAACGCCATACGGAGCATGCTCTATCGACACTCTCATAATAGATTGGTTGGACGCGAATCGCGATTACGCGGCATGGCTCATCCCCCTGCTAGCGTTCGCCGAGGCATGCCTAGGAGTGGGGCTATTCGTCTCGGGCCTCATTCTTTTCGGCGTAGCCACGGTGATGGTGGAGACGCAGATTCTTACCCTTTGGCAGATTACGCCGCTGGCCTTCTTCGGCGCCTTGCTAGGGGATCACGCTGGCTTCTATATCGGCTGGCATGTCGGCCCGCGCCTGCACCAGTTTCGTCTCGCACAACGCTATCGCAAACACTTGGAACGCGGCGAACGCCTAATCTTACGTTACGGCCCAAGCACGATCTTCATTGGCCGCTTCATCCCCGCCATCCGCAGTTTACTGCCCGCTATGCTGGGCATTAGTGGTTTCGCGCGAGCGCGCTACAGCCTACTAGACACCATCGCCTGTGCGTTATGGTCTATCGCACTGGCTGGACTAGTGGCCCTGACTAGTGGTTTGTTCTAACACACTCTAGAGTTTTATACGTTGAAAGTAGTGAGCCTTGCGCGCATGCTTATTGACCTATGAAAATGAAATCGCAGCATCTCGCGTGGTTGTCCACGCTAGCCGGTATCACCCTCTTCGCGGTCGCAATTTGGGTTCTATTTCGAGAGATCCGTGCCGTGACCCTCGCGGAGATCTCCGCGCAGTTCGCCATGTTGCAATGGTCCACTCTGGTTTTTGCCTCGGCCCTGTGTGTAGTGAGCTACGCCCTTCTAACCTGTTATGACTTCGCCGCCATGCGCATGACCGGTATCGCGCTGCCTTATCGTACCGTTGCCCCTATCGCCTTCTCCGCCTTCGCCATAGGACACAATGTGGGGGTGGCCTCACTCTCTGGTGGCGCGATCCGTTACCGCGCCTATAGCCTAGCCGGGCTGACCAACCCTCAAATTGGCGCCATCATCGCGTTCATTCCACTGACCTTTTTCTTAGGTTCTGCGCTACTGTTGGGGGCAAGCTTAGTACTGGAACCTAGCCGCGTGCTTGCCGCGCTGCCTCTGTCCCCGTTCTGGCTGCGCCTACTGGGTTATGGACTACTACTGGTCTGCCTCTTTTATCTATTCGGCGTCGCAATCATCCGACGCCCTATCCGTATCGGCCCTTGGGATGTCCAGCTGCCTTCTGCGCGTATGGGGGCCTTCCAGTTCCTTCTTGCTAGTACCGATATCGTGCTTACATCACTCGTACTCTACGTGTTAGTCCAAAGCGCCACCCCGGTGCACTACTTCGCCTTTCTGGCGGCATTTCTACTAGCCATGGTCGCCGGTGCGCTTAGCAATGTACCCGGTGGCATTGGCGTATTCGAATCCGCCATGATTCTACTCCTGCCCCAAGTGCCGGTATCCATACTACTGGGAGCAATACTTGCCTATCGAATTCTCTACTACTTGCTGCCACTTGGTGTTGCGGTTGCACTCATCGCGATACATGAGATGTACGAACACAGCGCCCGACTCCAGCAGGTAACGATCAAAGGCTTAGCCTGGGGTACTAGGCTTATCCCCCAGGCACTAGGTGCCGCAGTATTCGTAGCTGGCGCCTATCTTTTGGTGCGCGGCTCAATTCCTCTGCACCTAGGACCAGTAGGCCTTGTAAACAATGTGGTGCCCCTGCCCCTTTTGGAGATGTCCCATTTGCTAAGTAGTGCAATTGGCGCAGCGCTTATAGTGGTTGCCCGCGGACTTTACCGTCGCCTTAGCCGTGCCTGGCTTGCCACAATGGCCCTATTAGCCAGCGGCATCATCGCCTCGATCATCCAGTTCAATAGCCTCGCACAAGTATTCTTACTAGGTTTCGTGCTTGTGCTTGCCTTCCTCTCCCGCGCTGAGTTTTTCCGAGGCAAGCGTCTATTAGACCAGCGCTACGGTGCACAATGGATCACCAATATTGTCATTGTGCTACTCGCTGTAATTGGTATCGGACTCATCGCCAACCGAAGTGTGGACTACTCCCATGAGCTATGGTGGCAGTTCACCCTCAATGGCGAGGCCTCGCGAATGTTGCGTGCAAGCCTATTGGCCGCAATCCTAGTGGGAGGCTTTGGCCTAGCGCGCCTGCTGCGCGGCAGCCCAGCGGAATCCAAGGAAGTGAGTGCGCAAGAGTTCGCCCAAGTTAAACAGATCGTCGCGACGTCTCGATTCAGTGTTGCCAATATTGCGTTACTTGGGGACAAGCGTTTTCTGTTCCACCCCTCAGGCGAGGCCTTCATCATGTATCAGGCCTGCGGTGGGAGCTTCATTGCCCTCAGCGATCCCATCGGCAATGAGCTGAGATTCGAGGAGTTACTTTGGCAATTCAGAGAGGCCTGCGATGCACAGAATATGCGCTGCGTCTTCTACGAGATAAGCGACAAATATCTTTCTCTGTACATCGATCTCGGCCTGTCTTTTTTGAAGCTCGGGGAGGAAGGGACGGTAGCCCTCAACGAATTCTCCCTAGAGGGACCACAACGCGCTCAGTTTCGCCAGGCACTCAATAAGGCGAAGCGCGATGGCGCCGAGTTCAGCATAGTTCCCGCAGATCAAGTTGCCCAAATCATGGACGAGCTAGAGCGCGTGTCGCTGAGTTGGCTCAAGGGCAAATCCGCCGATGAGAAAGGCTTCTCGCTTGGTTTCTTCGATCGCAACTACTTAGCCAACTTCGACTGCGCCGTGGTTAAAGTGGCGGGGGAGATAGTCGCCTTCGCGAATCTCTGGCCCAGTGCACAGAGGCACGAACTCTCGGTGGATTTGATGCGCTACACAGAGCATGCACCTAAGGCGATTATGGACTATTTGTTCACCGAGATGATGCTTTGGGGCAAGTCGCAAGGCTATACCCGTTTTAGCTTAGGCATGGCCCCTCTCTCGGGCTTAGAGCATCACTATCTGGCCACGCGCTGGCATAAGATCGGCAACCTCGTGTATCACTTCGGCGAGAATTTCTATAATTTCGAGGGCCTGCGCCACTACAAGAATAAATTCGATCCCGCGTGGCAGTCACGCTTTCTGGCCTGTAAAGGCGGGCTACAGACTCCCGCCGCATTGCTCGACACCACCATTCTCATCTCCGGCGGCTTCAAGGAGATCCTGTCGAAATGAGCCCCATCGCATTTGTACAGCGACACCCTCTAGCGCTTGTCTTCGTCGTGATCGCAGCGGCAGTTGTTCTCATTGGCTTCGCCTACCGCACAGTGCTCACAGATTTCGTGAAGTTCCAGTGGTGGCGCTATAGTGATAACACTGGGTTTCGCAGCGGTTACGTGGAGCACCGTGGAGCAAAATTGTACTTCGAGAGTCATGGCAGCGGATCTCCCGTACTCTTATTGCATGGAGGCCTTACTTCTCAAGACGTATTCTTCGCCCAGCTTCCCGCCCTAGCGCAGGAGCATCAAGTTATCGCCATCGACCTGCGTGGTCAGGGGCGTTCCAGCATGGGGGAGATCCCGCTTAATTATTCACTATTAGCCGAAGACATAGACGCAGTGTTGCAGACCCTTGCCATCACGCAGGCAAGAGTAATTGGCTGGAGCGATGGTGGTATCACCGGTTTGATCCTCGCGCTACGCTATCCCTCCCGAGTCCACAGCCTATTTGCCATCGGTGCGAACTTCCGCGCCAGTGGCCTGACGGAGGAGACTAAGCAGTCGATCAAGGACGGCTTACCAGCGAGCGAATCCCTCTTGAGCAAAGCGCTATACGCACTGTACTCACCACATCCAAAACGCTGGCAAAGATTATGGAGCGAGCTCAAACACATGTGGCTCAACGGCCCCAATCTTAGCCGCGCCGACTTGGCGAGTATTCAGCAAGAGATCTGGGTAGTCGTGGGAGAAGACGACAATGTTAGCCTAGCCCACAGCAAGGAGATGGTAGACGCACTAGCCCACTCTCGATTCGAGTTAGTCGCCGATGCAGGACACAATCTCTTAATCCAAAAACCCACCATAATGCGTGAGTTGATGCTGGACTTCGCTAGCCGCTAGGCAAGACAACAGCGAGGCAATACCAGCCCACGATACTCCCGCGCATAAAATGAACCACCTAAAACCCCGCCCTCTTAAAGGCATCACGATTCTCGATGCGTACACATCTGCGGCAAACTAGGCAGTCCGAAACGAGCGCAGTAGAACCCGGGCTAGCTTGATTCGACAAGTTTAGTGAGTTAATGTCCATGCCAATGTGGTCACAATGCGTTGTCGGCAGGATGCCTTATTCGCAGTACTAATTCAGTCCATCACGAAGACTGATAGTCCACTTCACTTCAATAATTATCATAAGAATTTACGCTATGAACATACTCAAGAGTACCGTGTGGCTTCTGCGCTATATTCCTCAGTTTTGCGTAACATTAGCAGTGTTTTGCGGGGGGCAAGCGTTCGCCCAAGACCCTATTCGTATTGCGTTTATCGACCCACAGTCGGGCACCTTCGCGGCCACGGGCGAGAGCGGTTATTTGCAGCTGCAATTCGCCGCGGACTATTTTTATAACGACAAAGGCGGCGTGCTTGGTGGCCGTAAGATCGAAGTCATCGCACTAGACAATAAGGGCAGCGCTGCCGACTCACAGCAGCAGCTGCGCCGCGCCATCAGCGAAGGCATACAATACGTCGTCTCGGGCAATGGCTCCGCAGTCGCGAGCGCACTGAGTACAGCGATTGAACGCCACAATCGTCGCAACCCGGACCAGCGCGTGTTATTCCTGAACTATGCGGCCGTGGACCCGATCCTCACTGGCGCCGATTGCAGCTTCTGGCATTTCCGCTTCGATGCTCACTCGGACATGAAGATGGACGTCATGACCAGCCACATCGCCTCCAACCCAGATATTCATAAGGTCTATGTCATTGGGCAAGACTACTCCTTCGGTAAGGCCGTGGGTGATGCCGCTATCAGCATGTTGGCGGCAAAACGCCCCGATATCGAGATTGTAGGCAACGAGTTACACCCCATTGGTCAGGTAAAAGACTTCACCCCCTATGTGACGAAGATTGTCTCCTCTGGCGCCGATGCGATCATTACCGGTAACTGGGGCGGCGACATGGTCGCTCTAGGGCGCAGCATCATCGATGCTGGCCTCGATGTGCCTATTTACACATTCTATGCTGCCTACGATGGCATCACCGCCACGCTTGGCGAGGCCGGCAAGAATAAGATTCGACTCGTTCACAACGACTACGCCAACCCTGTTACCAACGATGTGCGCAGGGCTTACACAGAGGCATTCAAGGCCAAGTTTCCCCATAAAGACATCACCCAACCGCGCCTAGCCACCTTATTGCAGATGCTAACGCTAGCGATGGAAGAAACTGGCAGCACAGACCCCTTCGCGATCGCCACGGCGATGGAAGACATGCGGGTGACCAATATTACTGGCGAGGAAGTATGGATGCGCGGCGAAGACCATCAGGCCTTCCAGCCCTTGTATATTTCTGTGCACACCGACGAGAACGTAGTGTTCGATGCGGACAACTCAGGCTTCGGCCTGGTCACCGAGTTCAGCGTGCCAGCGGCGGATACCATATCTCCGAGCAGCTGCAACATGAATCGTCCACAACAGTAGCCAGCGAGTTCTGCCCACACAATGTTCGAAGTACTGATTTTCGCGACTCTCAATGGACTCGTCACCGGCCTGCTGCTGTTCATGCTCGCCAGCGGCCTTACCCTCATCTTCAGCATGATGGGCGTGCTCAACTTCGCCCATGCCAGCTTCTATATGCTGGGGGCATACTTCGCCTACTCCATCAGCCTATACACCGGCTTCTGGCCTGCGCTAATCCTCGCGCCCGTGCTCGTCGGGGTGCTGGGCGCACTAATAGAGCGATATGGGCTGCGCCGCGTCCACAAATCGGGGCACGTAGCAGAGCTGATCTTCACCTTCGGTCTCGCCTTCCTGATCGAGGAAGCGGTGCAGTTCTTCTGGGGCCGAGCGACTAAGGATTATCGCTCGCCGGACATCTTGGACTTCCCACTGTTCACCCTATTCGGCCAGAATTTCCCTGCATACAAAGCCTTCATGATCTTCATCTCCATCGCGATCTTCATCGCCCTATACTTCGTGCTCACCCGCACGCGCATCGGCATCATCATTCAGGCGGCGATCACGCACCCCCATACTGTCGGCAATCTCGGCCACAACGTGCCCTTGATCTTTATGGCGGTATTCGGCGTCGGCACCGGTCTCGCCGGGCTAGCCGGAGTAATCGCAGGCCCCGTGCTCACCACCTTCCCGGGCATGGCGATGGTGCTCGGCAGCATCGTGTTTGTGATCGTAGTTATCGGTGGGCTAGGCTCACTGGCGGGCGCCCTCGTGGCCTCCTTGTTGATCGGGCTTCTACAGTCCTATGCCATCGCTTCGGATCTCGGCATGCCCGACCTGCTCAATTGGCTAGGGGTGAGCTTCGAGCGCGATCACCCTCTAAATGACATCTGGCGCCTTACCCTGCCCCAGATCGCACCGATCCTGCCCTATTTGTTATTAGTGCTAGTGCTGATATTCCGCCCTTCAGGCCTCTTCGGCAAGCGGGAGAGCTGACGTGTTTAAGTTTGCCGTATGGATTATTTTTGCGATCGTGATAGTGCTGCTTCCGCAGCTTTTCACCTCTCTACTTTCAGTATCGATACTCAATCAGATGGCCATCGCCATCGTCTTCGCCCTGAGCTACAACATGCTCCTTGGTCAAGGCGGCATGCTCTCCTTCGGCCATGCCGTCTACTTCGGTCTGGGTGGGTTCATGGCAGTGCATGCACTATTGGGCATAGAGAATGGCGATTACTTCTTCTCCGTCACACTGATTCCCTTAGTCGGCGGGTTGTTCGGCCTACTCGCGGCGCTGTTTATCGGCAGTTTCTCCACACACAAGGCAGGCACCGTGTTCGCGATGATCTCGCTCGGGGTCGGCGAACTCATCGCTGCTTCGTCGTTAATCCTAGTGTCTTTCTTTGGTGGCGAGGCAGGTGTCAGTGGTGACCGTACTTATGGTCCCACTTTCTTCGGCTACGACTTTGCGCAGGACATTCAAGTCTATTACTTGGCTGCCGCATGGATGTTTATCGCCACACTGGCCATGTATCTATTCACCCAGACCCCTGCTGGGCGCATGGCCAATGCGGTGCGTGACAATCCCGAACGCGCGGAGTTCATAGGCTATAGCGCGCGTCGCGTGCGCCTGATCTCCTTCGTCATGTCCGGCTTCTTCGCGGGCATCGCCGGCGGCCTGTTCGCAGTGAACTACGAAATACTGACGGAGCAGAACCTTAACGCAGTGACCTCCGGCAACGTCTTATTGATGGCCTATATCGGTGGCCTCGGCTTCTTCATCGGACCGATCATAGGAGCCGTGGTCCTCACCTTGATGAACTCGGTCCTAAGCCATTACACCACCCTGTGGATGCTCTACCTCGGTATTATGTTCGTGCTGACGGTGATGTTCTTGCCCAATGGGCTTACCGGCTTCCTGATGATGCATCGCACCCCTTGGCACTTGGGCAAGATCCGACTATTGATCAAACCCTATATCGTGACGTCTATCCCCGGCGCGGTGTTTGCGCTTAGTCTAGTGGCGATGGTGGAGATGGCCCATAGCAGCGAGGCGGAATTCGTATTCCTTGGCGCTAGCTTTAACTCCAGCGGCATAGTGAGCTGGGGTGTGTTGGTCGCCATCGCCCTAGGCTCTTTCATCGCGCTGCGCCGCTCCCTGCCTGCGCTTCGCGAGGCATGGGCGCTGGCCAATGCCATCGATTCGGGAGAGCAGAAATGAGTCTCCTGCAGCTACAAGGCCTCAGTAAGCAATTCGGCGACACCAAGATCATTCGGGATGTGAATCTCGAGATTCAGCCGGGCGAGAAGCACGCCATTATCGGCCCCAACGGCGCAGGTAAATCCACGCTGTTCCACTTGATCAGTGGGCGCTATCACGTAAGCTCCGGCAGCATCTTATTCAAGGGCACGCCTATCCATAACCGCAGCCCCTTTGAGATCACTCGGCTCGGGCTTGCCCGTAGCTTTCAGGTAACCAACATATTCCCCCTGTTGAGCGTGTTCGAGAACGTACGCTGCGCCCTGCTATGGTCCATGGGATATCGCTATTCTTTCTGGCAGCTACTGGGCAAGGCCAAGGCTTTGAATGACCGGACAGAGGCGCTATTGGACGAGATCGGCCTGCACGCGCGACGCAATCTTCCCGCCGGCGAACTCGCCTATGCCGAACAACGCGCTTTGGAATTAGGCATCGCGATCGCCAGTGGCGCCGAGATGATTCTGCTCGACGAGCCAGTAGCAGGCATGAGTCACACAGAGGCAACCAATGCCGTTGCCCTCATCCGCAAGGTGACAGCGGGGAAGACCCTGATCATGGTGGAGCACGACATGAATATCGTGTTCGATATGGCCGACCGCATCTCCGTATTAGTTTATGGCGAGATCATCGCCTCGGACATACCTAGCAAGATCCGTGGCAACCCGCGTGTACAGGAAGCCTATCTGGGCGAAGTAGTTCCGGGAGGCAGCGATGCTTGAAGTCAAAGACCTAAACGCCTGGTATGGCAAAAGCCATATCCTGCGCGGCGTCAATTTCGAAGTCGGGGAAGGCGAGATCGTCAGCCTACTCGGGCGTAATGGCGTGGGCCGTTCAACGACGGTGAAGACAATAATGGGTGAGGTGGAACCCTCAGGCTCCATCACATTCAAGGGCCAGCAGATTGCGGGCAAGAAGAGCTACGAGATCGCCAAGCTCGGCATCGGTTGTGTGCCAGAGAATCGCGACATCTTCCCAGGCCTAACGGTGCGCCAGAACCTTCTGCTAGGCATGAAGAGTAGAAAAGGTAGCGCGCGCTGGAGCATCGAGGAGATGTTCCGCATGTTCCCGAACCTAGGCGAGCGCGCCGACGTTGCGGGGGGCGTGCTCAGCGGCGGCGAACAGCAGATGCTGTGCATGTGCCGCACCCTGATGGGCGACCCGGAACTCATCATGATCGACGAGCCCACCGAGGGCCTTGCCCCGAAGGTAGTCGAGCAGGTCGGGGAGCTATTGCAGGAGATCGCCAGCCGCGGTGTCGCCATCCTTTTGGTCGAACAGAAGTTGACTATTGCGCTGCGTATTTCCCATCGACTCTACGTCATGGGCCATGGGCAGATTGTCTACGAAGGCACGCCAGACAGCCTGCTCAAGGCAGACGACGTACGCCGTGAGTGGCTTGAGGTGTAAGTAAGGGCTTACGCTGCGGCTCGCATCTCAAAACGACCTCGAAAGCGCCCCCGAACGGCTAGTGCCTCAAGCGCAAACGGGTTAAAGTACGGCTCACTTAAGCCTCAGCCCGCCAATATATCCTATAACAATAATACGGAATGAGTTCGCCACCGCACGCCAAGTCGCGCGGTCGCGTCGTAATGCCGAGGAATTGTTCATCATTCATTCATGATCGCGATGCCACACTACAGGTGTCATCCCATGAGCGCAGGACTAAACGAACCCTGTCTAGCGCCTTAATGTTGCAGGATAAACCAGACGAATGACCTTACGTAGACTAAGTACACTTCTCACATACTTGCTGTTGCAGCTCTGCCTCAACAGCTCCGCGCTGGCTTGGGACGCAACCTCCCATCGCCTAAGTGTCTATGTTGCCTGGGAAGCTCTGACTCCCACTGAGCGCGACTCTCTCATCAAGATTCTCGAGAAGCACCCGCGCTATACCCAGGACTTCCTCGACGTGATGCCTGCCAATGTCATGGTAGGAAGCGAGGAGACTAAAGCACGCTGGCTACTAGGCCAGGCGGGAGTATGGCCAGACCTCACAAGAGGCCTAGATGAGGAAGCGCAGATTCGCTATAACCGCCCCGATTGGCATTGGATAGACGGCGCATGGATACGCGGCAACGCTGAGCAGGGCAATGTCTACGTTGGTGCCGAGCCCTTCCCTAGCATTCACGGTGAGGCGCAAGGGCCGGTCGAGGGTCCCGGCGACGTGAGCAACATCGTGCTCGCCATCGAGTACAACCAAAAGCTACTGCAAGACAGACTCAGCTCCCCTGCGGAAAAAGCCGTAGCGCTATGCTGGCTACTGCACCTGATCGGCGATATCCACCAGCCCCTGCACTCCGGTGCTTTGGTGTCTTCCACCCTCTTTAAGACCGGGGATCGCGGCGGCAACGGTATTCACACCCGCGGCGGCGATAATCTCCACGGTACATGGGATGGAGCGCTTCGCAATCAGCCCTTCGACGATACGCTGCGCCGCATGAACTCTTCCGTGCGGAGCACGCGGCCTAACGAGATTAGCCTCGACGTCGACATCTGGCTGCAGGAGAGCCGCGAGCTCCTCAACCTATTTGTCTACCCAGACGAGATCAAAGTGGAGGTACTGCGCAGCGAGCGACGCGGCACGCCAATGCCCACTATCGCGCTGGACGACGACTATATTGGTAATATGCAGGCCTACTCAGAGGATCGCCTGACACTAGCGGCTACTCGCCTGTTTCTAAGCCTGCGTCAGGTTCTAAAGCACTAGTTCCTAGCCCGGTCTAAAGTTGTAGAAAAAGGCAAATTGGCTGACAATACAGGCTCACTTTGCGAAACGAATAGACAGTGCGCCACCGCGCAGGTATCCCCTCTATGAGCACCATGATCACTCCACACGAAGACACGCCCGCCCTTGCCCGTTACCGGCGCATGGCGTGGATTACCCTGTTTGCGGTGTACTTCCTGATTCTTGTTGGAGCCAGCGTGCGCGCCTCTGGTGCCGGCATGGGTTGCCCAGATTGGCCTACCTGCTTCGGCAGCTGGATTCCGCCTACAAGCGAGGCGCAACTGCCCGCCAACTATCAGGAAATCTATGCAGATCTGGGCTATGCCGAGACCGAATTCAATGTAGTGAAGACCTGGATCGAATACCTCAATCGCTTAACTGGCGTGACCATCGGCTTCTTAATTCTGCTGACCGCAATCTATTCCTGGTCGGTGCGCCGCCATGATAAGGCCATCGCTACGGCCTCTGTGGCGGCCTTCTTAATGGTGGGCTTTCAGGGCTGGCTAGGCTCCAAAGTAGTTTCCTCTAATCTCCAGCCAGGCATGATTACCCTGCATATGCTGATGGCACTGGCGATTGTAGGAACACTATTATTCGCGGTAGCCCGGGCCCGCCGCGGCATTATGATGGCGGAATCTATTGCTGGCATCGACCCGCGCTTCGAGAAGTGGCTTTATATCGTCATGGCACTGACTGTGATTCAGGTGACGATGGGCACCCAGGTGCGTGAGATGGTGGACTATCTGAACCATACCCAAGGCGCGGATCGCTCCTCTTGGGTCGAGGCGCTGCCTTGGTTCTTCTATGTGCACCGCAGTTTCTCGGCCGTGGTCTTGTTCGCCAATCTCTGGCTAGTGGCGCTGCTGGTGCGCTCCGTAGGCTGGGGCCACACGCTAACTCGCTTCACGGTGGCCATGATATTGGTGATTGGCCTTGCAATAGTCTCTGGCGCTACCCTTGGGCACTTAGGCATGCCAGCCTTCGTGCAGCCCATGCACCTAGTGGGGGCATCGCTGCTATTCGGCCTGCAATTCCTAATCTGGATGAGCTACCGTCACGCCCGGTCTGCGCAAGAACTAGATCAAACGAGCCTAGCCTGAGGCTTAGTGGGAGGTGCCTTCCTCGGCGCCTTCAAACAATAGCGCGAGTTCACCGGGCCCGAAGTTGTACTCGGTGCCACAGAACTCGCAGCTGATTTCCACCCCGCCCTGCTCGGCAATAATCTCGTCCACCTCCACTTTGCCTAGAGCAGCTATTGCGCGTGCTGTGCGCTCGCGGCTGCAACTACAGGCGAACTTCAAGTCCCGTGGCGCAAAGACGCGTAACTCTTCCTGGTGATAGAGGCGATGCAATATGTCTGCGTTGGGCAGGCTCAGTAATTCCTCGTCAGTGATGGTGCGCGCCAGCGTTGAGAAGTGCTCCCAATGACGTTTGCGCTCGTCCTCGTCTTTGTGCAACTGCCCGGGCAGTTGCTGCAACATCAGGCCCGCTACGTGGTCCTTGTCCGCCGCAAAATAGAAAGTACTGGCCAACTGCTCGGACTGATAAAAATAGGCCTGCAAACACTCGGCAAGATTAGTGCCTTCGAGCTCTACGATGCCCTGATAGGGCTCGCCTTTACGCGTATCGATCGTAATCACGAGATTACCGCCGCGCAGCAACTCGGAGAACTGCTCACTAGTAGGAGCTTGCGCATAGCGCGCGATGCCGCGTAGCTCGCCAGCGCTGGTGCACTCGGCCATCATCACCTTAACCTCACCCTCGCTGCGCGCCTGAATCACAAGACGCCCATCGAACTTGATAGTGGTAGAGAGCAAGGCACTCGCGGCGAGAAACTGCCCAAGCAGTGCCCCAACTGGCTCGGGGTACTGCTTTCCCCGTACGGTATCCAGATAGGTCTTATTCAGGCGCACGATCTCGCCGCGAATATCGGCATTCTCGAAGATGAAACGCTGGCTAGCGTCAGGATTGTGCGTAGTTTGGGACATTGTCTTGAGTTTCCTGTGCAGTTGACGCGCGTTGCTGCGCGATCTCGAGAGCGTATTGTACAACATTGGCCACCAAGGCCCGTCCGCTATTTTCCTCCAAGCTCATGATCGACTCGGGATGAAACTGGACGGCCAGAAGGGGCAAGCTGCGATGCTCGATCGCCATCACCACTCCATCGTCTGTCCGGGCAGTTGCTCGCAGGCAATCCGGTAGGGAATCGACGTGCAGCGAATGATAGCGCCCCACATTGATCCTCTGGGGCAAGCCCTTGAACAACACGCCGCCATCGTTCGTAATGCTAGAGGGTTTACCGTGCATAGGCTCGGCTAGCATCGCCAGACTACCGCCACAGAACTCGACGATGCCCTGCAAGCCGAGGCAGACCCCGAACACGGGTATCTCACGCGCTGCACACAGTGCCAGTGTCTGCGCCATAGCCACATCCTGCGGCCGCCCCGGCCCGGGCGAGAGAACCACCAAGTCGTAGACGTCGCCGCGCTGCAGCCTAGCCCGCGCTAACTCTGGCCTCAGTGTTTGTAATTGCAGGCCATGCTCGCGAAAATAGCTGCCGAGATTGTGTACGAAGGAGTCATGGTGGTCGACCATGAGCACCCGCAGTGGAGCCCCGCTAACACTAACAATGGGACTTAATGCTCGCTTCTCGGGCAGAGGCTCCGCACGTATAGCCGACAGCATGGCACTGGCCTTGAGGCGCGTCTCGGCCTCCTCAGCCTCCGGGTCAGAATCCATCAATAGCGTAGCCCCCACACGCACCTGTGCCATGCCGTCTTTGATTCTTGCCGCGCGCAGTGTCAGCCCGGTGTTGAGATCGCCATTGAAACCGATGCAGCCAATGGCGCCGCCGTACCACAAGCGCGGCGACTTCTCGTGATCCTCGATGAACTGTATCGCCGACTGCTTGGGCGCACCCGTTACCGTCACCGCCCATGTATGAGTTAGGAAGGCATCCAATGCATCGTACCCGGGTGCCAGTTCTCCCTCTACATGATCTACGGTGTGAATCAGCCTCGCGTACATCTCTATTTGGCGCCGCCCAATGACACGCACAGAGCCGGGCACACAGACACGACTCTTGTCGTTGCGATCCACATCCGTGCACATCGACAGCTCTGCCTCGTCCTTCTGGGAATTGAGCAGCTCCTTGATCTGCCGCGCGTCTGCTATCGCATCCTCGCCCCTGGCAATGGTGCCAGAGATAGGACAGGTCTCGACGCGGCGCCCCTGCACACGCACATACATCTCCGGCGATGCGGCTAGCAAATACTCCTGCTCGCCTAAGTTCATCAGGGTGCCGTAAGGGGCAGGATTGCGCTGCTGTAAGCGCGTGAATATTTGTGCTGGGCTGTCCTTGCAGGGCTCATGAAAAACCTGACCGGGCACCACCTCGAACAGATCTCCGCGCCGAAAATACTCCTTCGCCTTGCGCACTATGGCGGCGTACTCACCACTGCCGTGATCACAGTGAGCTGCGGTCAAAGCCCCGCGCACGAACGGATTGGAACTGCCGCGACGCCGCAAGCCACCGGTAGTCTCACCTGGGCTTTCGCTATCGGCCTGATCGCTGCGGCGACAGACGAACTCATAACTATGACACCTGGCCACTCCGGCGTGATGATCCACCTTGATGATTTCATCGGGGAGATAGAGCACGAGGTCTCGTGTTGTCGGATCGCGCTGCTGGCGCTGCTGCACCGCCTCGAACTGGAAGGTCAGGTCATAGGCGAAGGCGCCGTAGAGCCCAAGGTGAACGTCTTTGTCGCTGAAGAAATGCTGGGTGATGGCACGCAGTACCGAAAACACACTCGGTTGGCGACTGCGCTGCTCTTCCTCTAGATCGGCACGGGCAGCGTATAGCTCGAGGGACAGGCAGTGCTCCCCTAGCTCTCTCTTCGCAATAGAGGGCTCCGCAACAAGCGCTCGCGCCAGCTCTGGCAATAATATCCGTCCTCGCGCATTGAGCGCCTCGATCTCCATTGTCCGCCCCCTCGCGGTGATCGCAATGGGCGGGTTCACAAAACCGACATCCCAACGGTTATAGCGCCCAGGATACTCGAAGGACGAGCTAAGCAGCACACCGCGCTCTTTATCGAGGCGATCGCGCAGCTGGGCGATGGCACTGCCGTATGGCAACGCCATCGTGCTGCGCTGCACCCTAACACCGCCGGCGCTGAGATAGTGACTATGGCCTAGGGCCTGTGTGTCCTGTTGTGATTGTGAATTCCCCTGTATGGAATGCATGCGCAAGCCCTCGAGTAATGCCAAGGCATTCAGAGATCTGGAGGACGCTTTTTCAGTAGGGATTACGGGGGGTAGAGCTTACGAGAAAGGCCGCCTGATTCCTGAGCGGCCTTGGGGTTTTTTTAACAATAAACCTTGTGGCAACCCATCGAAACGGGCCACCAAAAATAGGTTTGACTGGAAATGTTGAGAATCAAAGTGTTCATAGGGACGGGATAATCGGGTGCTAGAGCCGTTTTGTCAAGCGAGCTGCGCTTTATCCTGCCATTGGAGCGCCATAGAATATATTCTTCAAATGATAACACTTCTCATTTGCATCTTAGGAAAATCTTGCTATGATCGCTGCAACGAATTGAATCCCACTTCGTCTTTACAGGAGCCAAGCTCAGCATGTCTGGAGACCGACCCGATCCACAGCGCCAAAAAGCGAGTGTGCAGGAGATCAGTAGTGCACAACTGCTAGGGCCTAGGGGCGAGCTCATCATCATTCACAATGAGGAGCGTTACACCCTGCGCATTACCGCAAACCGAAAATTAATATTGACCAAGTGAGTCCAGCCAGCCACTCAAGCTTTCCCCCGTAGCGTACTCATAAGCGCACCGCGGTCTTAGCGTAGGCAGCAAGCCCGACTCTCCCGAAACATTAGGAGAGTATGCCATGTTAAGCACAAGCAACATAAAATCACCTGCCACACCCCCAGCCCAATTACGCAAACTCAGCCTCGCCCTCGCGTGTAGTTTGATTGCCCCTACTATCGCCGCACAGGGCACTCCCGAGCGCGTCGAGGAGGTGATGGTCACGGCCACACTCCTGCCCCGTAGTGTCGACGAGATCGCCGGCACCGTGTCGGTCGTTAGCCTCGAAGAGATCGAGCGACAACTCATCGAAGACCTTAATGAAGTGACGCGTTTGCAGCCCGGCGTCACGATGGACGTAGCCTCACGAGGCGGCAACCAAGGTTTTGCCATTCGCGGCATCGGCGGCAATCGCGTACTCACCGTTATCGATGGCGTGCGCAGTAGCGATATCTATGCGGCCGGCCCCTCATCCTATGGTAAAGACGCCTTCGAGATGGACGATCTACGCGCGGTAGAGATCATCCGGGGCCCAGCATCGGTGCTCTATGGCGCCGACGCGATGGGCGGCGCCGTCATTCTGCGCAGCAAGGACCCGCGCGACTACCTAAAAAACGGTAAGAGTTCAGCCTTGAGCGTGCGCAGCAGCGCGAGCAGCATCAACGATCTGCTCAAGACGGGAGTAAGCTATGCGTTCCAAAATGGCGACATCGGCTCTGTCGTTCAATTTACCAAGCGCGACTTCGAGGAGATGGAGAGCCCTAACGAGCTAAAGCTTAACCCTCAGGACGGCGAGTCCAATGCGTGGCTGTGGAAGAGTGTTTGGCAGCCAAGCGAAGCTCATATCCTGCGCCTCACCATCGACTCCTCCGAAGAGGAGATTGCCACTCGCATCGACTCCGAACTCAGTGGCTCTGTGCTGGAGTCCAATGGCATGGATAGCACGGACCGCTTGCGCCTTAGCCTGAACCATTCTTGGGCGGCGGATCTTGCATTTGCCGACCAAGTTGAGACCCAGTTACATTGGCAGCGCACCGACGGAGAGCAGAGGACGCAGCAACTCAGGACGAGCTATTCCTTCATCAACCCTCGCAATCCTCAGACCTACGGCGGCACACAGGCACAGCGCTATTCGGACTTCGAGTTCAATCAAGAGACCGCAGGTGCCGGCATCACTCTGACGAAGCAGTTTGGAAACGAAGGGCTGCAGCACGCCATGGTCTACGGATTCTCAGCCGAGCGCACCGATACCGCACGCCCTCGCCAACGCTGCGATATTCAGGTCAGCACGGGGGACCTAGCCTGCGCAATTCCTAGCTATCCCTTCGCGTCTCCGGAAGTTTTCCCCAATAAGACTTTCCCTGATACCGCCACAACACGAGCAGGCATCTTTCTGCAGGATGAGATTAGTGTGGGCGACGGGGCACTTCGCCTAATCCCAGGGGTGAGATATGACTCCTATCAGATGGATCCGCATACCGATGCACTCGTCAATGGTGGCGGGGACATCAGTAACTTCGGCGGCTATCAGATCGTATCCGTAGAGGAGAATCACGCCAGCTTCAATTTCGGCGCCCTATATGACATTACGCCAAACACCACCGCGTTTGTACAAGTAGCTGAGGGGTACCGCCCCCCTAACTTCGACGAAAGCAATCAGGCCTTCGTTAATCTTGGCCACGGCTATGCCACCGTACCCAACCCGGACCTAGAAGCGGAGTCGAGCCTCGGTATTGAGACGGGGCTGCGCAGCGAGTTCGCGCGCGGCAATGTCGGCATCGCTATCTATCACAACGCCTACGACAACTTCATAGAGAGTCAGATGGTAGGTCAGGTCAACGGGATCAGCCTGTTTCAGGACAGCAATATCGGCGAGGTCGAGATCTATGGTGCCGAGTTCAATGGCTCATGGAGAGTGAACCGCTCATGGCAACTGCGCAGCGCTATCGCGTGGTCCCGAGGCGAGGATAAGGTCAGTGGTCGCCCCTTGGACAGCGTGTCGCCACTTACTGCCGTGATCAGCACGCGTTTCGATGCCGATAGCGGCCGCTGGGGTGCCGAGACTTTGCTCACCCTTGCTTCAGATCAGGATCGCGTGTCCGCACCCGATAGGGTGACCGGCGAGGCCTATGCACTAGTCGACTTAGTGGCCTACCTCGACTTAGGCACCCACGCGAAGCTGCGAGCAGGCGTGTTTAATCTATTCAATACGGACTATGCCGCCTGGAACAGCATCAAAGGCCTAGCCGCAGTTGATAGTGACAACATCGCCAAGGCTCAAGCGCCCGGCACGAACTTCAGGCTGAGCCTCAACTACGAATTCTAAACATCTCATTCCATATGCAGAAATTCAGGAGAACACAATGAAAGCAATATTGAGCGCGTGGCTAGCACTAGTCATAGTCAACCCACTAAGCGCATTGGCACAGAATGACTCTCACACCGAGGAGCACTTCGGGGTCTTAGTGATGGCCCACGGAGGCAGCGACGAGTGGAACCAAGGCGTGCTAGATACAGTCGCCCCGTTGAACGAAGACTACGACATCGAGCTCGCTTTCGGCATGGCCGATGCGGTCTCGATACAAGAGGCCGTAGCACGCTTAGAGCAGCGTGGCGTTAAGCGCATTGGCGTGGTGCGCCTCTTCATCAGCGGCGAGAGCTGGTATGAGCGCACCGCGCAGATACTGGGCCTAGAAGAAGGTGCGCCCGAACGCGTGATCGAACACGCACATACGGATGCCGGCCATGGCGATCATGGCGCCCCAGGGATGGGGCACAGCATGGCATTCTGGCGTATCGATAGTGTCTCCGAGTTCGCACTAAGCGAGGATGGCCTCGCCCAAGCTCCACAGATGGCCCAAGTACTCCTTAGCCGCGCGCTGGGCCTTAGCGTAGACCCAAGCCATGAGGACGTGTTGATTCTAGCTCACGGCCCCGAGACAGACGCTGAGGACCAGCGCTGGATAGCGCAGATAGAAGCACGCAGCGCAGCGCTAAGCGAGCAGCATCCCTTCCGCTCTGTGAAGGTTGCTACGCTGCGCGAGGACTGGGAAGAGAAGCGCGTAGGCGCAGAAGAGAGCGTTCGTGAGTTCGTAAGCAATGCGAGCGCCTCGGGCGGCACTGCCTTAGTGATTCCCTATCGAGTGCACGGCTTTGGCCCCTATGCCAACGTTCTCGAAGGCCTCGAGTATCGTGCCGATGAACAAGGGCTGATTCCCCATCCTAGCGTTACGGCGTGGATCGAGGCGCAAGTAGTGCTGCTAGAGAAACAACTAAACACTGGTTCATAAGAAAATTATCCCACCCTGAGCTTGTGGCCGGACAAGCTCAACAACTCCTCGCTCAAGCCCGCCTTCCTAGCACATCCTTTTGAGACCCTCCTACCTCGCACCGGCCTGCTGTCTCAAACGCTGCCTGTGCGATTGAGATTAGGCCGCGAGTATGCTTATATCCGTCTTGATTTTCGCTCAGCTACGAGCAATCCAGAATCGACTTTAGGGGGAAGCATGAGAACAATAACGAATGGTTTAACACGCATAGGATTTGCGTTGATTTTCAGTTTGGCGACCATTGCAGGACACGCCGCAGAGCGCGATCTCGCGCAGGTAGCACCAGAGGACGTCGGCATGAGCAGCAGCGCGCTTAATGCCTTCACCGCCGGCATGCACGAGGAGGTCGACAAGGGCCAACTCGCCGGCATCGTCACGCTAGTGGCCCGCCATGGCAAGATCGTCCAGCGCGACGCCTATGGCTACCAAGACCTAGAGAATCAGGTCCCCATAGCGCAGGACACAATCTTCCGTATCTTCTCTATGACCAAGCCCATTACTGGCGTAGCCATGATGATGCTTTACGAGGAAGGGAAGTTCACTCTCGACGACCCAGTCGAGAAGTACATCCCCGAGTTTAGCAATCTAGTCGTAGCCAAAGACGACGCACCCAATGGCATCCCGATGGCTGAGGAGCCAAGCCATAAGATGACGATGCGCGAGCTCATGAGCCATACCGGCGGCCTTACTTACGGGCCCTTCTCACGCTCTCGTGTAGACACACTTTATAACGAAGCCAATGTGCTGGATCGCAACTCCACGCTGCAAGACATGATCGATAAGCTCGCGCAGATTCCGCTGCGGCAGCAACCTGGCAGTGTGTGGCATTACAGCGTATCGGTGGATGTACAGGGCTATCTGGTCGAGAAACTCTCCGGCATGGGCTTCGACGAATTCCTCCAGGAGCGCCTCTTCGCGCCACTGGGAATGGTAGACACTCGCTTCTATGTGGGTGCAGAGAAGGCCGCGCGTTTCTCGCGGGAATACACCTCCAGCGCGAACGGTATTACTAGCCCTGAGAATGGTGACTTCATTGACCCTGTGCCCTTCCTCTCCGGTGGCGGCGGCTTGACCTCCACAGCAGGAGATTATCTGCGCTTCGCGCAAATGGTCGCCAATGGTGGCTCCCTCGATGGCGTGCGCATCCTCTCCTCCGAAAGTGTCGACCTCATGCGCATGAACCAACTGCCAGCAGGGCAGACAGAGATTCCTGGCTACCCAGGCAACGCCTTCGGCTTGGACTTCGCGGTGGTGATGGACCCTAGCAAGAACGGCGGAATGTCTGCCGGGAGTTACTGGTGGTGGGGCATCGCAGGTTCCTGGTTCTGGATAGACCCAGTGGAAGACCTGGTGTTCGTGGGCATGATTCAGAACCGCAATCTAGGCTATGCGCGTGGACTGCAGCTCAAGAGCAAGGAGCTGTTATACGATGCGGTGGAGATGTCGCATAAATAGGGTGGATTGTATTAGCTAATGCCTAGATAGAATCCACTGATTGTAGGAGCGCTTGCCCTAGCATGGGGGGCTTGCCCGCGAATGGGGTCCGATTGATGTAGAATTGTGGAAAGGGCAGGTCCTTCGCGGGCAAGCCCGCTCCCACAGTCAGAGCATTGCTCCCGTCCAGATAGGACCCACTGACTGTAGGAGCCTGCCCTGCAGGCGATCGGGTCTGATTGATGAATATCTGTGGAAGATTTTGACCGATCGCCTGCAGGGCAGGCTCCTACATTCAGAGTATTATTCAAGTCCAGCTGGAAAACGCCACAGTCATTTCAAAACCCATTCAGGCTCGCATAGCGATCTCGGTGAAACGCAGCGTCGCCTAACAGCGCCTGCACTACCCGTGCTCGTTTGAGATAGAAACCGATATCGAACTCGTCCGTCATGCCAATGCCGCCGTGCATTTGCACACCCTCATTGCTGATCAGCCCAAGTATCTCCGAAAGTTTCGCCTTTGCTACGCTAGCCAGGGCAGGCACGTCTTCCTGCGCACCATCCAATTCAGCGAAGGCACGTCGCACCGCAGAGCGACACAACTCTAACTCGCTATACATGGTTGCCGCGCGATGCTGCAGGCCTTGGAACGCGCCTATCAACACACCGAACTGTTCGCGCTGTTTCAGGTAGTCGATGATGCGATCGAAGACTTCCTGGGCATTGCCCAGCATCTCTGCGGCCACGCCGATGCGCGCTACGTCGAGTGTCTTCTCCAATATTGCATAGCCCTTGTCGAGCTCGCCTAGCAAGGCCTCCTCGGCAACCTGTACATTGTGTAACTGAATATTCGCGCTGTTACGGCTGTCCACCATCTCTGAGCGCTTTATGCTAAGGCCTTGTGTGTCGCGGCCCACTAGGAACAGACTTATACCACTAGCATCGTCGCGTGCACCACTGGTGCGTGCCACGACTATTAGCTGGTCTGCTACATGGCCATCCAACACAAAGGTCTTATGGCCGTTGAGCACGAAGCCCGTCCCATTGCTCTGGGCACTGCACTGGATTCTAGAAGGATTGTGGAAGGCCGTCTCCTCCAGCGCTAGGGCCATGAGCAACTCGCCCGCCGCAATGCTCGGGAGGAGCGCAGACTTTTGCGCCTGACTGCCGCCGAGATTGATCGCGGTTGCACACAACAGCACGGTAGCGACTAGGGGGCTAGGCACCAGATTGCGTCCGGTCTCTTCCAAGACCACCTCTAGGCCACCATAGCCGAAGCCGAAGCCGCCATACTCTTCCGGAATAGCCATGCCAGCCCACCCAAGCGCGACCATCTGCTGCCACAACTCCCGAGAGAATCCATCGGGGTCTCGATTGTCGCGTACGCGGCGCAGCTCACTTACTGGCGCATTAGCCTGACAAAAATCCTGTGCCGATTGCTTGAGCATCAACTGATCTTCATTTAATACCATGCTCATGTTCAGCCCCCCTTCTTCGTTGTCAGCATGGGCATATCGGGTAGCCCGAGCACTCGTTTAGCAATGACGTTGAGCTGTATCTCCGCCGTGCCACCCTCGATGGAATTGCCCTTAGAGCGCAGCCATTCCCGCGTGACCTTGAGCTCATCCGCACTAAAGTCCTCGTGATCCTCGCTAGCCCAACCCAAGCTCTGCGTACCGAGGGCTTGCAAGAGTAATTCGTAGCGCCGCTTGTTCAACTCGCAGCCATAGTTCTTGAGCATTGAAGAGGTGGCATTTGGCCCCTTGTTCAGTTTCGCCTCTTCCATTGAGCGCTGGGAGGTAAACGCAAAGGCCTCTGCATCGATCTTATAGCGCGCGATATCATCGCGCAGCACAGGGTCTGACAACTTGTCGGTATCGCCGCGCGCCTGCATCGCTTTACCTTCGACGGAGCTGGCATCAAGAGTTCGACTACTGGCCTTATCGCTCAGCCCGAAACCGGAGATCATCGTGCGCTCGTGTTGCAGTAGACGCTTGGCGATGGTCCAGCCATCGTTAAGGGTACCCACCAGATTGCGAGCGGGCACGCGGACATCGTCAAAGAACGTCTCGCAGAAAGGCGAGGATCCACTGATCAGGCGGATGGGCCGAGTGCTCACGCCTTGAGTCTGCATGTCGAAGAGGATAAAACTAATGCCGCTGTGTTTGGCGGCCTCGAAATCCGTGCGCACCAGACAGAAAATCCAGTCTGCCTTATCGGCATAAGAGGTCCAAACCTTGGCACCATTGAGTACATAGTGGTCGCCATCAAGCACGGCCTTGGTGCTCAGGGATGCTAGATCCGAGCCAGAGCCCGGTTCGCTATAGCCCTGACACCAACGAATCTCGCCCTTTACGATCTTGGGTATGTGTTCTGCCTTCTGCTCGTGCGTGCCGTACTCGAGCAGGACTGGGCCGAGCATGCTAATCCCGAAGCTATTGAGCGCCTGCCGCGCACCGATGCGCTGCAACTCCTGCAGCAAGACTAGATTCTCTTCCTTGTTTAGGCCGCCACCGCCGTATTCTTTCGGCCAGGTAGGCGTCGTCCAGCCCTTGCCGGCCATGCGCTCTAACCACAGCTTACTGTCGGCGTTCTTGAAGCTGGCATTGCGCCCGCCCCAGACTACTTCGTCCTCCTGCATGGGCGTACGCATGGAGGCGGGACAGTTCTCCTCCAACCAGGCACGCGTGCTCGCGCGGAACTCTTCGATCGATTGCATTTGTTTCCCCCTTCTGGTTTATTCCCGGTCATGACTCAGTCTAATGACCCAAATTCAGACGCCGAGAGCGCCGCGGTCTTGCGCTGCTGGCAAGACAACGCCGCTCCTTGGACCGCTGCAGTGCGCGAGGCGAAAATACGCAGTCGCACACTCGTCACTAACAAAGCGGTCGTCGATGCCATACTCGCACGCGCGCCTAGTCGAGTTCTCGACCTAGGTTGTGGCGAAGGCTGGCTAAGCTGGAGTCTCGCCGCCAAAGGCATACGCGTATTAGGCGTAGATGCGATTGAGGCTTTGGTCGATGCCGCTAAGAGTAGCCCTAGCGACGCGGAGCCGACACCGCTATTTCGCCAACTCGACTACGACAAGGTGCCACTTGCCTTAGTTGGCGAGCGCTTCGATCTCATCGTGTGCAATTTCTCATTACTCGACCAAGCTGGCGTAGCCAAACTGATGCGAGCGATTTCTACACTGCTTGCGCCTAATGGCACACTCCTCATTCAAACGCTGCACCCCGACTATGTAGGCACAGCGCAAACCCGTAGCGATGGCTGGCGCAGTGAGTCCTGGCAAGGCATCGGCGACGATTTCCGAGGTCAAGCCCCTTGGTACTACCGCACGATGACCAGTTGGCAGCGACTATTTGCTGAGAGTGGACTACTGCTTACCCAGCAGATTGAACCACCACATCCCGAAACCGGTTTGCCAGCATCGGTGATTTTTGTGTTGGAGGTTTAGATATTTGTGGGCTCCATATCACCCGACAATTGGGTAGGAGCCTGCCCTGCAGGCGATTGAGCTCATCCCCTCAACACCAAACGCCCACTGACCTTACCCGCCTTCAAATCCGCCAACGCATTAGATACCTGTGCTAAGGGCCTCTCCTCGATGTTTATCGGCGCAATCTTGCCAGCGCGCACCAAGGCCATGAGCTCCCCCATTTCCTGCAGGCTGCCGACATAGCTGCCCTGAATGATGCGGGCATTCATCGGTATAAACGGTAGCGGGATATTCAGAGCGCCACCATAGAGGCCAACAATCACTAATTTGCCGCCCTTGCGCAGGGTAGACAGTCCGAAGGCAGTTGAGGCCTCTGCGCCTACGAAATCCAACGCGGCAAATACACCGCCATCACTGAGCTTCTTGATCGCCTTGATACTCTCGCGCTCTGCGCTGTTGAACACACGGCTAACTCCGAAGGTTTGCGCCGCCGCGAGCTTGGCCGGGTCGATATCGGCAACGATAGGATCGATGCCCATGGACAGAGCTATCTGCACCGCCATCATGCCCACGCCGCCAGCACCGATGATGAGCACCTCGTCGCCCGCCTGGCGATCAGCGATTTTCTTCAGGGCGCTATAGGCGGTCAATCCAGAGCAGGCATAGGTAGAGGCAAGTGCGTCGTCAACGTCGCCCTTGTCGAACAAATAACGACTGTGTGGTACTAAGACATAATCGGCAAAGCCACCCTTCGCCATCGTGCCAAGCCCCTTGCCAGGAGTGCACAGATGTTCCTCTCCACGGCGGCAGGAGGCACACTCGCCGCAGCCGATCCAAGGAAACACAACGCGTCGATCGCCGATGGCGACACCGCTGGCATCGGGGCCAAGTGCCACTACTTCACCGAAAATCTCATGGCCGAGCACTTGACCGGGGCGACCGACTTCAAGCTGTTTGTCGTTGCCGAGGTTGAACACGCCCTCATGCAGGTGAATGTCCGAGTGACAAACGCCACAGGCCACCATCTTAACCAGAACCTCACTGCCCTGCGGAGTCGGGGTTGCCGACTCCACAGACGCAAGAGGAGCACCTGGCGTAGTAGTTTCATAAGCGATCATGCGTGAACCTCCAATCCCCGTGCATTAAGTACAGTGGATCAGCCTTGAGACTTGGCCCACGCAGCGAAACTACTACCCTCTTTCGCTAACTTCTCGAGCAGAGGCGCTGGCTGCCAATAGTCTGGGCCCAACTCCTTCTGGAAGCGCAGGATGGTGTCGTACACTTCTTTCAAGCCCACTTGATCGGCGAAGTACATGGGGCCGCCCTTCGCACTCGGGAAGGCATAGCCATAGACATACACGACATCGATATCGCTAGGACGCTGCGCAATACCCTCTTCGAGTATCAGGGCCCCCTCGTTGATAAGCGGATAGAACAGTCTTGCCACGATCTCTTCATCGCTAATCTCGCGCTGTTTGACGCCGAGTTTCTCGGCTTGCGCGCGAATGAGCGCCTCAACCTCTGGGTCAGAAATACGCGCGCGCGTTTGCGGGTCGTATTTGTAATAGCCCGCACCGGACTTCTGACCAAGGCGACCGCCTTCGACCAAGGCCGAACCGATACAATGAGTCACAGGATCCATGACTTCGCCTTGGGCCTCACGGGCCTGCCGGGCTTTGTAGCCTACATCCAAGCCTGCCAAGTCACTCATTGCAAGTGGCCCCATGGCCATGCCGAACTCTTCAGCCGCGGCATCCACTTGCGCAGGCGTCGCGCCATCGAGCAACAACATATGCGCCTGACGACCGTAACCACCCAACATTCTATTGCCAATAAAACCATAGCACACACGTGATAACGCACAGACCTTGCCAATCTTCTTGCCGATCTTCATAGCAGTCGCTAATACGTCGTCCGCCGTCTTCTCGCCGCGCACTACTTCCAACAACTTCATCACATTAGCAGGGCTAAAGAAGTGCATGCCGAGCACATCTTGTGGTCGCTTAGTGGCACTCGCGATGTCGTCGACATTCTGATAAGAAGTATTCGATGCGAGAATTGCGCCGGGCTTACACACAGCATCTAACTTCGCGAAAACTTCCTTCTTGATATCGGGGTTCTCGAACACGGCCTCGATAACGAGATCGACATTGCTAAGATCTTCATAAGAGGTAGTGCCGTCTATCAGGTTGAGACGCTGCACCATCTCGGCCTCATCCATCTTGCCCTTCTTAACGGTGATGGAGTAATTCTTGCGGATGATATTCATGCCGCGCTCTAAGGCCTCGTCGCTGATCTCCAGCATCGTGACCGGAATACCAACATTGGCGAAGCACATCGCGATACCGCCACCCATGGTGCCGCCGCCGATGATAGCCACGTGTTTGATATCGCGCACTGGCGTATCCGCTGGCAGCCCCTTGATTTTAGTCGCTTCGCGCTCTGCGAAGAACACGTGACGCATGGCTTGTGACTGTGGCGACTGCACGCACTCTGCGAACAGGGCACGCTCTAACTCCAGCCCTTTGTCCATAGGCAGGTTCACCGCTCCCTCAACACAACTCACGATGCGATCTGGCGCGATCTGACCACGGGCGCGAGCCGCCAGCTTCTTGCGATAGCCCTCAAAAAAGCCAGGCTCGATGGTGCTAGGGTCTATGGTGATATCGCGCACTCGCTTGAGTGGGGCGCCCGACGCCACCAGATCTTTCGCATAGGCAATGGCGCTGGATTTCAAGTCATTACCCACGACTACTTCGTCGATTAGATTCATAGCACTAGCCTGCACTGCCCCAATAGGGTTGCCACTAGTGATCATCTCTAGCGCAGCCTTGACGCCGGCAATACGAGGCACGCGCTGCGTGCCGCCCGCACCGGGAAGGATGCCGAGCTTCACCTCGGGAAGGCCCACCTTTGCGTCGCTCACTGCGCAACGATAATTGCATGCGAGAGCAGTCTCGAAACCACCACCTAAGGCAGTGCCGTGGATAGCTGCAACCACCAACTTGCGGGAGTTCTCGATAGTTGAAAGGAGATCTGGAAGTGAGGGTGACTGCGGTGGCTTGCCGAACTCGGTGATATCTGCCCCGGCAATGAAGGTGCGGCCGGCACAGATCACGACCAAGGCCTCACTGGCGTCGGTCTGGCCCGCAGTGATCGCGTCTTGCAACCCCTTGCGAAGCGCGTGGGACAAAGCATTAACCGGCGGATTGTCGATGGTGATTACGCCAATATTATCGATGAGTTCATAGCTGACTACATTAGACATTCGGGATCTCCCAATTGATTATTACGAATAATTGAAGCACCTTAGGAAGGCACTAACAGATAAGGCACCAACTTTTAATCTAGTCGTTCTATAACGGCGGCGATGCCTTGGCCTAAGCCGATACACAAACTAATCAGTGCGTAACGGCCACCGGTGCGCTCCAATTGGCGCAGTGTTGTGATGGCGATTCGCGCACCGGACGCGCCCAAGGGATGCCCCACGGCAATGGCGCCGCCATTTGGGTTAACCCGCGGATCGTCGAAGGCAATGTCGAGCATCTTCAGGCAGCCAAGAACTTGGGTAGCGAAGGCCTCGTTAATTTCGATGATATCCATGTCCGCCAGGCTAAGCCCTGCTCGCGCTAGGGCCTTACGTCCTGCGAATACCGGCCCAAGCCCCATTACTCGAGGCTCTACCCCGGCAATGGCGCCCGCGACAATGCGTGCGCGTGGTCGTATGCCATATTTTTCCCCGATACTGCTATCGCCGACAATTAGGGCTGCAGCACCATCGTTGATGCCCGAGGCATTGCCTGCGGTGACTACGCCGCCCTCAAACAGGGGACGCAAACCTTCTAGCGCCTGCACCGTTGAGTTCGCTCTTGGATGCTCATCCGCATCCACCGTCAACGCAGGCTTCTTGCGCCCTTGGGGCACATCGATCGGAATGATCTCGTCTTGGAAGAAACCGGCAACACGTGCCGCTTCGTATTTAGCCTGCGAGGCAGCTGCAAACACATCGCTCGCTGCACGAGAAATACCAAGGTCTTTCGCGATATTGTCAGCGGTCTGCGGCATCGTGTCATTGCCGAAGGCTGCGGCGAACCGCGGATTGGTGAAGCGTGCGCCAAGCGTGCTGTCGGCGATTTGTTGGCCACGATCATAGGCCGAGGTCGCTTTAGAGAGGATAAGAGGCGCGCGACTCATGGACTCGACACCGCCTGCCACGAAAAGTTGTCCCTCGCTGCTCTTTACGCCACGGGCAGCGTCTAGTACTGCCGCGAGGCCAGACCCACACAGGCGATTGACTGTAAGCCCGCCTACGGCATGGGGCATGCCCGCCAACAGGGCAGCGAAACGGCCTACATTGCGGCAGTCCTCGCCTGCTTGATTAGTGTTGCCCATGATGACATCTTCATAGGCCTCCAATGGAAACTTATTGCGACCTACGACAGACTTAATGATGTGCGCTAACAGGTCATCGGGACGTACTGGAGCTAGAACTCCGCCCTGTCGCCCAAATGCACTCCTGCCACCATCGTAGATAAATGCTTGTTCCGAATCCGTCATATACTCGCTCTCTCTAATGCATAACAAATAATTTGCGTAGGAGGGGAAATGCGAACGCAAGCTGCGCACGGCGGCAGCAACTCGGCAAAGCTAGACAAACCTTCATAGTCTCCCCTCAGCGACTAGTTGGTAACAACGTCTCGAAGTAACACAGACTCGACATCCCATCGAGTTTGCGGTGCCTTCAAAAAAGCTGCCCCTCAGCCCAGCTGGTCAGTGCCAAGCTCGCTGTGGGGCAGTCATGGTAGCACAGGGTATAAAGAGGTGGAATTCGCTTCGAGCAGACTTTAAGCTCTATCTGGTATGTGTATGTTTCGGGGAATTTATTTAGAGGAAATCGCATGATTCGTGACCAAGAACTACTCGATCAACTTGTCAACATGGTGGATCGATTCGTTAAAGAGCGCTTAGTTCCTGCCGAGCAGGAAGTGGCAGAAAACTACCAAATTCCGGACGAAATAGTCCAAGAAATGAAAGACTTAGGATTGTTCGGGATGACCATCCCCGAAGAATACGGAGGCCTTGGGCTGACGATGGAAGAGGAGATCTATGTGGCCATGGCGCTAGGACGCACCAGCCCCGCATTTCGCTCCATCCTCGGCACTAACAATGGCATCGGCTCCGCCGCAGTCGTATTCGACGGCACCGAGGAGCAGAAGCAACGTTTCTTGCCAAAATACGCCAGTGGCGAGTGGGTGGGCTGCTTCTGCCTTACCGAACCCGACGTGGGTTCCGATGCGGGCTCTGTGAAGACTACTGCGCGGCGCGAAGGCGATTTCTACATCATCAATGGCACCAAGCGCTACATCACTAATGGCCCCGTGGCGGACACATTTAACGTCATGGCGCGCACCGACCCGTCAATAAAAGGCGCACGCGGCATCTCGGCATTTATCGTCGAGAAAGGCACCCCAGGCATCTCCCTTGGCGCGGTGGACCGTAAAATGGGACAGGCAGGCTCTTTGACCTGTGACGTCATTTTTGAAGACTGTAAAGTGCCTGCGCAGAACCTAATCGGCGCAGAGGGCCAAGGCTTCATTACAGCTATGAAGGTCCTCGATCGTGGCCGCCTGCACATCTCGGGCGTCAGCGTCGGCGTATCCGAGCGACTCATCGAGGATGCGTTGGAATTCGCTATGAGCCGTAAACAGTTTGGTGTGCCAATATCAGATCACCAACTCATTCAGGCAATGCTGGCGGACTCCAAGACCGAGTCCTACGCGGCGCGCTGCATGGTCATAGAGACCGCAAGAAAACGCGATGCAGGAGAGAATGTGAGCACCGAGTCCGCTGCCTGCAAACTGTTTGCGACGGAGATGGTCGGCCGTGTTGCGGATCGCGCCGTGCAAATCCATGGGGGTGCTGGCTATATTTCGGAGTATGCTGTTGAGCGCTTCTACCGAGACGTGCGCCTATTCCGCCTCTACGAGGGTACCAGTCAGATTCAACAACTGATTATTGCCCGTAATATGATCAAGGCTGCTAGCTAAGGACTTACACCGCCTGTTTTGCAGGACATCGATGTCCACCAGCCGTTTCTAGGAAATATCACGACAATATGCAAAAAAATGCCTTTCGGATACTCAGCCTCAACATCCATAAAGGCTTTGCGCTTGGTCCGAAGCGGCTGGTGCTTCACAAGATTCGCGAATGCCTGCGTGAAAGCGGCGCAAGCATCGTGTTTCTTCAGGAGGTGGTGGGAGCTAACGACAAACACCAGAAAAACTTGGCAGCGTGGCCGACCGAATCGCAGCTAGAATTCCTCGCCGATACGGTCTGGCACCACCACGCCTATGGCAAGAATGCGATCTACCAACATGGTCACCATGGCAATGCCATTCTTAGCGCACTGCCCTTCGAGCGCTGGGACAACATCGACGCATCGATCTTAAGCTTCTCTCAGCGCGGCTTTCTACATGGCACTATCACGGGCAACTTGCATCTGATTTGCGTACACCTCGGTCTATTCGAACGCGAACGCGCCCTGCAAGTTGCACACTTGATCGACTATATTCACCGCACAGTGCCGGCAGACGAACCGCTAATTCTCGCTGGGGATTTCAATGACTGGCGACTGAGCTCGCACAAACGGCTCACGCAAATGTTAGGCCTACGCGAAGTTCATGAATGCTCCAATGGCCGCCTCGCGCGCACCTTCCCCGCGTTTCTTCCGATGCTGCAGATGGATCGAATCTACGTGCGCGGCTTAGAGATCGAACACTGTGAAAGTACTGCGGGCAGCCATTGGCGCGACTTCTCGGATCACAAGGCCTTAATCGCCGATGTCTCGCTTATCGAACCAAAGGACAGCGCATGAACTGGGAACAGAACCTACTGTGGTTTATTCCACCCATCCACATCATGATGGCGGTGCTCGCCTCGGGTCACGCCCTGCTCAATAAGGCCGACTCCCGCGGAGCGTTTGGTTGGATCGCTCTGTGTATTATCCTGCCCCTAGCCGGGCCAATTTTGTATCTTATCTTCGGCATCAACCGAGTAAACTCTGCGGCGCGCCGGCACTACATCACCAAGCTGGGCAAAGACTCGACCGACACGATAACAGAGCCAGCAGGTACGGATTTCCGCCCACTATCAATGGTCGGCGAGAACGTCGTTAAAAAAGGATTAAGCTCCTGTGACGAGGTGCTGGTGCTGCAAAATGGCGAGGAGATCTACCCCGCAATGCTGGAGGCCATTGCGAATGCCGAACACCATGTGCTGCTATGCACCTATATCTTCGATCGCGACGAGACTGGCCAGCAATTCATTGAAGCCCTGGTGGCTGCCAAGAACCGCGGACTAGAAGTCAAAGTCATCGTTGATGGCATGGGCGAGTGGATGAGCCTGCGCCGCATCGGCACTATATTAAGACAGCATCAGATTGATTTCACTCGCTTCAACCCCATCACCCTACTGCCGCCTTCTTTAAACCTGAACCTACGTAGTCACCGCAAGATGTTGATCGTCGATAACCGCTACGCCTTCACCGGTGGCGCCAATATCGGAGACCGGCATTTAGCGTTGCGGCAGGACAATGCACACCGCGTAATGGATATACACTTCCGCCTACAGGGCCGCGTAGTGGACGAACTGGAATGGGCTTTCCGTCGCGATTGGCACTACTGCCAAGGCACCCGCAATCTGCATCCATACAAGCACCGCAATCCCAACAAACGCGAGTCTCCGGTGTGGACTAGGCTCGTGCTAGATGGCCCCAATAAATCCTTAGACAGGCTCAATGATTTGATGCTCGGCGTTATCAGCTCCGCACGCAAGCGTGTCTGGATCATGACGCCTTACTTCCTCCCCACCCAAGACCTCATTGGCGCCCTGATCGCCGCGCACCTGCGTGGAGTAGATGTGCAAATCCTTCTACCGGGGGAGAACAACATCAAGCCGGCGCACTGGGCCTCGCGCAATATCTTGCGCATAATTCTCGAAACTGATTTGTATGTCGCTTACCAGAAATCCCCCTTCATTCATTCGAAAATTCTATTGATAGACGAGCAGTACAGCCTGATTGGCTCGGCCAACATGGACCCCCGCAGCCTACGCCTGAACTACGAGCTTGGGGTGGAGTTATTCAGCCGAGAGACCAACCAGCAATTGAGTGAATATTTCCTAAGCAGGCGCGCCAACGCCACGCAGGTCACCAAGGAGGAGATCGCCAACCGCTCGCTTCCAGAGCGCTTACGTGATTCTTTCGCGTGGCTTTTTTCGCCCTATTTATAAGCACGTTTAATCACAATCCTGGCTCGTCATAGTGATACACTGGAGATGTAACCGAATTAATCAAAGGAGTAAATCATGAGCACATATCAGAAGATTTTAGTCGCTATCGATTTATCAAACGAGTCTAGCAAGGTCATTAAACGAGCGAAGAAACTGGCCGGTGGTGACTGCGGAAAGCTGCATCTAGTGCATGTGGTAGAGCCAATAGCCGCAGCCTATCCCATCGATGCATATGCCATCAATGTCAGTAAGATGCAGGAAGAGGCGATGCAGATTGCCAAAGACCGCCTGGCCGATATAGGCAAAGAATGCGCAATAGACGTAGCCCAACAACACATTGTCGTGGGCTCGGCCGCCACCGAGATACGCAGCATGGCCCAAGAGCTGAGCGCCGACCTTATCGTCATCGGGAGCCATGGCCGTTCTGGCTGGAAGTTGTTACTCGGCTCCACCGCCAACAAGGTATTACACGGCTCCGAATGCGACATCTTAACCGTCCACGTTGGTGAATGAGGCTCAACATGTCCTACCCCCATCTGCTCGAACCGCTCGACCTAGGTTTCACTCAGTTACGTAACCGCGTTCTTATGGGTTCGATGCACACGGGGCTCGAGGATATACCCGACAGCCACAACCGCATGGCCGCCTTCTACGCAGAGCGTGCGGCCGGTGGCGTGGCCCTGATCGTCACCGGCGGCTTCATGCCTAACGAGCATTGCCTACCCCCCGGCGAGCTGCCTGTCTTCAAACAGGAAGGCGCTGTAGAGAAGCATCGCGTGATCACTGACGCCGTGCACAAAGCCGGCGGCAAGATATGTCTGCAGATCCTGCATACAGGTCGCTACTCGCGAACAGAGAACTTGATCGCGCCGTCTCCGATTCAGGCGCCTATCAATCGCTATGTGCCACACGAGGCGAGCGAAGAGCAGATACTGCAGCAGATCGAAGACTTCGCGAACTTCGCCGCATTCTGTCAGGAAGCGGGCTACGACGGCGTTGAGATCATGGGCTCGGAAGGCTATTTCATTAACGAGTTCATCGCCAAACGCACGAACCAGCGTAAAGACCGCTGGGGTGGTAGTTTCGAGAACCGCATTCGCTTAGCACTAGAGATCGTGCGCCGCACGCGAGAGCGAGTCGGTGCTAATTTCATCATCATCTTCCGCCTCTCTATGCTCGACCTAGTGGAAGGAGGAAGTAGCTTCGAAGAAACTGTAATTCTTGGCAAAGCTCTCGCACAAGCAGGCGTAACCATCATCAATACGGGCATCGGTTGGCACGAATCCCAGATCCCCACCATCGCAACTAAGGTGCCACGAGGCGCTTTTACATGGGTGACTGCGAAATATCGCGACCACCTGCCGGTACCCGTCATTACCTCGAACCGCATCAACACGCCAGAGCTCGCTGAGCAGGTCTTGGCCCAAGGCGATGCCGACATGATCTCCATGGCGCGCCCATTCTTGGCAGACCCACATTTCGTCAATAAGGCAGCGGCGAATCGCAGCGCCGAGATCAACACCTGCATCGGCTGCAACCAAGCCTGTCTCGACCATATTTTCAATGGCCAGCTCACCAGCTGCCTTGTGAACCCTCGCGCCTGCCATGAGTTGGAATTTCAGAGCACCCCCACAACTTCGGTCAAACGCATCGCCGTAGTCGGTGCGGGTCCAGCTGGCCTAGCTTTCGCCACTACCGCCGCAGAGCGTGGGCATAAGGTGACGCTGTTCGACAGCGCCGCTCAGATAGGCGGGCAATTCAATCTCGCTAAACGCATCCCAGGCAAAGAAGAATTCAATGAGACCCTGCGCTACTTCGCCCAACGCTTACAAACTCTTGGCGTGGAGGTTAATCTCAATACGCGAGTGACTAGCGCTCAACTTAACGCCGAGAACTTCGACGCCGTGGCCGTGGCAACCGGCATCTCTCCACGCGTGCCTAGCATAGAGGGAGTCGACCACCCGATGGTTCTAAGCTATGTGGATGTCATCAGCGGTAAGGCAACCGTAGGCAAACGCGTAGCGTTGATAGGCGCAGGTGGTATCGGTTTCGACGTGGCAGAGTTCCTAAGCCATGGCGAGGCGACCCCTAGTCAAGACATCCCCGTGTTCATGAAGGAGTGGGGGGTCGACATGACGATGGCGGCCCGTGGCGGCATAGAGGGCGTCAGCGCGCAGCTCGAACCCTCACCGAGGCAGATATTCTTACTGCAGCGTAAACAGACTCGTATAGGCGCTAACCTCGGCAAGACTACAGGCTGGATTCATCGCTTAGGACTAATGAAGCGTCATGTGCAGATGTTGGCCGGCTGTGAGTATCAGCGCATCGATGACGAAGGCCTACACCTGACTGTCAATGGTGAGCCACGCTTACTGGCAGTAGACAATGTTGTGATCTGTGCTGGGCAGGAGCCACTGCAAGAATTAGTGGCAGGCCTAAAGATCCCTTGCCAGCTAGTCGGCGGCGCTAATGTAGCGGCCGAACTCGACGCGAAGCGTGCGATAGAAGAGGCCACGCGGGCAGCCCTTAATATTTAACGGACTCTAGGATATCGAGTTCGGGCTGATAGACTTTGGTATTGACGTCGAGCATCCCAAGAACGGTATGGAAATAGTTATCGTGTGACAATGCTTGCCGCGCCTGCGTTTCTAGTTTTTGGCGGGCTGCTGGGCTTATGTCATCCCCCAACCACAGCGCAGATGCGACGTGAGTCTGCGCTTCTGGCGCAAGCGCATAGGGCAAGCCATGTAGGTAGAGCCCAAGCTCCCCCAGTGACTCACCGTGGTCTGCCATATAGAGCATTGCGGTCGAGAAATCCTCCTGCAAAGGCTCAAGAAAATCGATGACATTAGCAAGAAAGTAATCGCTATAGACTAAGGCATTGTCATAGGCATTGTTAATCTCTTCGCGGCTACAGGTCTCAAGCTGATTCGATTCACACACTGGCGTATAGAATTCAAACTCTTTGGGGTAACGCTTATAGTAGGCGGGCCCGTGATTGCCCATCTGATGTAATACGATCACGATATCGCCCTCGGGGTGGCTGGCGATGTAGTCATCCAAGCCACTGAGCATGCCCACATCGCGACACTCTTCATCGCACTCCGGATTCACCTCGGGGCTGCGAAAATCTTCGAATACAATGCCATCAGCAACGCCCTTGGAATCGGAATTATTATCACGCCACAGTACGTTTACACCCGCTCTTTTGAGCACATCTAAGACATTTTCATGGGCCTTCGCATCGCGCAGTTGGAAGTCGTCGAACCCGCTTAGGGAAAACATGCAGGGTAGAGAGAATGCGGTCGATGTAGCACAGGAGCTAAGCTGGGGGAAATTTATAATATTATGTTTAGGCAAGGCTCTATTGGTCTCGCGCTCGTAACCGTTTAGTGACCAATGATCGGCGCGTGTTGCCTCGCCGACTACTAGAACAACGAGCTTGCGCGGATCGCTATTCTTAGTGATATAGGCATCTTCCGCTATCGGGATACGCGGCCCGACGTGATCTACGCGCAGGAGCTCGTCTACATACTTACCTGAGGAATAGATGAAGGTCAGCGGATTCATGTAGTAACGCAGGTCCTTCTGCTCGCGAATAAAACTGGCGTATTGTTCCGACATCAACAGCATATTACTGACGATGAGGACGAGCAAAACGGCCAGAAACTTGAAACGACCTAGAATCTCTTTAGTGGTCGACTTGCAACTAATGGGAATACGATAAACGAGATACGCGGGCAGCAATCCCAACAGGACAAAATAGACTGCGAGTCGCAGACTGATAAGATCGAAAACCTCACGCGAGTCCGTCATGATAGAATTCTCAATCATGTTGGTATCTATAATTACGTTGTAACTATTCATGAAGTAACTGGCCATCGCGGCAGCCGGGAATAGAAACATTAAGATGGGCTTGAAGGTGAACTTATTGAGCACCAAGCCAAGAAAGAAGGCGATAAAGCAGAACAGTAGCACCGCCAAGGATATGAAGAAGCCAAGATTACCGGGCGCGGAATAGCGCTCGAACACATTGTGGAAGAATGCGTAGTTATAGCCGCCTACAAAGATTAAGGAGGCTAGCAATATCATTACTATGCTGCTTTTGCTCTTTAAAAGGGCAAACTTTGCCCGTAAGGCTAATTCAGGCATGGGTAATCTCTCTTAATAGTCACCAATAGGAATTACGCTACCTAGTTTGCCCAGCAAGTCTTAAGACAGACTTAAGCTACAGGCTTTACTCTCCACCTTTATTTAGCAATGCACCCGAACGCGAGCCCTATCTGCATGACACGTGATTTTCGACTCTTCATTCTTCTTCCAACTGCCGCATTCCTGTTAGGCAATGTTGTGTTAATTGTAGGCGGGGGCGACCTTCTGCTCGGCGACTTAGTGTTTCGCCTACAAGGCAGTCAATGGCAAATGAGGGATGCCTGGCTCACGAACCAGCTTATTCATGACCAAGGCCGCAATCTTGTGGCCGCGCTGCTATTGGCACTGCTAAGCGCCATCGCTCTGAGTCACTTCAAGCAATCCGTGCGCCCCTATCGCAAGGGTCTGTACTACGTACTGGTGTCTGCCTTGATTACGGTGGCGATAGTGAACCTGATGAAGGAGTACAGCGCGCTAGATTGTCCTTGGGATTTGGCGCGTTATGGAGGAGAGAAGACCTTTATAAGCTTGTTCGACCCACGCCTCGAGGGGCAGAGCCCGGGGGCTTGCTTCCCCGCTGGCCATGCCAGCGGCGCTTACTGCTGGCTGGGTTTATTCTTTCTTGCGCGGCACTTTAGGCCGCAATGGCGCTTCAAAGCACTAGGAGGAGTGTTAACACTAGGAGTGATCTTTGGCATCGCTCAACAGCTGCGCGGCGCCCATTTCATCTCCCATGACCTATGGACGCTCTACATTAGTTGGATGTCGGCATGTCTGTGCTACTTCTATCTGTTCCGCATGGAGCCCATGCGCTAACGGCCCAATAGATTAGCGGGCGAGAACTGATCGGTAAGCACACGCTTGGTCTGATCCCAGTCTGGGCGCGTGCCCATTCGACCCGGAAACTCGAGTATCTCGACCCCGTAAGGCATAAGGGTTTCATGCAATGGCTGCGCATTAGCCTTAAGCGTACCGAGGCTTGGCAATTCCTTCTGCTGCGCGATGATCACCCGGTTACCCGAGCCACTCATCTTCAAGTTGAAGAAGTCGCCGAACACTGCGCGATAGGTCTCCGACTCGTGGGCGTATAGCTCACTGGTTGAGAAGGTGTTAGAGATCAGCACTCCATCGGGAGTCAGTACTTGCTTAACTTCCTCGAGGAACTCCTGCGTCAGCATGTGCTCGGGGATATACTCGCCAGTGAAGGCATCCAAAACGATGAAGTCGAACTTACGCCCCGTAAGGCCTGCCCGCTTGATGAAAACCCTCGCATCCACTACATGGGTCTCAACATTCGCACTCTCTTCGAAGTTGAAGAAATTTTTAGCCACATTTACCACGGCTTGGTCGATCTCGATAATCTCGATCTTGGCATTGGGGTAGAGTTCGTGCAGCGCCGAAGGCAGTGTGCCGCCGCCGAGCCCCGCGATGAGGATGTTCTTAGGGTCAGGATTAACCAACAGCCCCGCCATGGTCATGCGCGCATAGTGAAAGACAAACTCCTTCGGGTTACGCATATTCATGCAGGTTTGATTGCGCTCTCCACGCACCGCGTTGAAGAGCAGGCAGCGACGCCCGTCCACCTCTGTTACGAAAATATTGCGGTATACAGAGCGCTCCTCATGGAGTGTCTCAGCAGTGACCAAGCCGGTGAACAGGGAGGCTAGAGCCAATACGCTATACAGCAAACCCTGGCGCCAAGGATTGATATTACGATGTAAAGTCTTTTCAGTTTTCATAACGATGAACTCCCGTCGCTTCCCGAACCGGTAGCTTATGAATGATCAAGATGGCCGCGCCGCACAGCAATAGGACAGCGACAGAGCCCCACATAATAGTGTCGATTTCAAACCAAAGGACGAAATAGAACGATGTCAGTAGAGTACCAAGGGCACTGCCGAGGGTCGAGACGAAATACAGCAAGCCCGCCATGCGTCCGCTATGCTCCTCGGAACTGACCAGCAAACGAATCGAATAGGGCGACACCATGCCCATGAAGCAGATAGGGAGGAAGTACAATAGAGTCGCGGCGATCAAGGAGCCATAGCGAGGATCCTCTACTAGCAAGAACACTTGTGTCATCGTCCATTCCGCGAAGAAGATGATAGGCAAGGAAAGTAGCGCAGAAAGTCCGAAGAAGGCGGCGAACATGCCATGGCTAGGTTTGCGTGACGACAGCCGACCGCCCCATAGATAGCCTAGGGATAGGGAGAGCATGAATATTGTGATGATGCTGCCCCAGACGTAGACACTGGTACCAAAATAGGGAGACAGCACGCGGCCACCTAGCAGTTCGATTGTCATGATGACGAAGCCGTTGAGGAAAGCGGCGCTGACAATCACGTTTTGCATTAAGGAATTCTTGCTGGATTCGGTCACGTTGAGTTCTTCTTATAGTGTCAGGTAAACGGGAGATGCCCGATCATTATGAGGCATAATCACTGCCGGTGGGCTGCGTTCAGGTGCCTGAAAATACGTTATCTCCCACGGTGGGTCAAGGTAGTGCTGTGCCGATAGCCTGTGATGATGAATTGCCAGCGCGCCGTCACAGGCGTATTCTTGCGGCGCTTTTGGCGCGGCGAGCGAACAAACCCTCGTTCGCTAAACAGCAGAACCTTTTTTATGGCAATTCCATTCATTGATCCGCCTAGGATCGGAAGCAATTGATGCCCGATGACCGCCCCACAGAACTAGCTGCAGAGCCGACTGCCCCACTGCGCCTTAGCCTGATGCGCCTTGCTGCACCGACGATCGTGGGCAATCTACTCCTCTCGATGGTGCATCTTGCCGCGATTAAGATCGTCGCCAGCCTTGGCGACGGTGCGGTTGCAGCAGTACTCGCCGCCGACCGCATCTATATGGCGATTCAACTAATCCTCTTCTCCATCACCGTGGGTACCACCGCGATGGTCGCCTACGCTTGGGGCGCTAAGAACCACGAGGAAGCAGATCGCGTGGTCAAGCTATCGATGATGATCGCGGTGATAGCCTCATTATTATTGTGTGTCGTCATCCAGTTTGTCGCCGAACCCCTCGTCGGCATCTTCGGCCTAGAGGGCGAGCTACTCGTCGAGGCCGGCCAGTATCTAAAGATTCTGATCTACTTCAACGTCTTCTTCGCCTTCCTCGCGGTGCTCGGGGCCGGCCTTCGTGCTGCTGGAGACGCCTTAACGCCAGTGTGGGTTGTGGCTTTAGGCAATGTGGTCAACGTCGCACTGGCCTATTCCCTAGTGTACGGCGCCTTCGGGCTGCCGAAGTTCGGTGTACAGGGAGCCGCCTTCGCTACCGGCATATCCTATCTGCTCACCGCCGCCCTATTCCTGTTCATGTGGCAACGTCAGCACCTAATCCTAAAGCCGCGCTCCCAGCCCTTCTTTAGTCACGAACGCTTCTCACACCTTGTGCGCATCGCCATCCCGGCGGGTGTCGAACAGGCGCTATTCAACACCTCCATTATTAGTTTCATGTGGGTGGTATCGCTATTTGGCACGGAGGCGTTCACTGCCTATGGCATTGGCGTTAATATCCTCTCGCTCTCCATCGTAATCGGCATGGGCTTCTCTATCGCCACCGCCACGATGGTGGGCCAACACCTCGGTGCCAAGCAGCCTGAGGAGGCCGAGCGCGCCACATGGCGCAACTTGCGTATCGCCTTCGGTATCATGCTCACCATCGGCATAATTCTCGGCAGCAATGCCCGCACCATCGGCAGCTTCTTCATAAGCGGCGATGTCATCCTCGACCACTTGGTCGCGCTGACCATCATGGTGGCGATTGTGCAGCCGATGATGTCTATCGAGTTCACTCTGGGCGGCGCACTGCGCGGCGCCGGCGATACACGCTCACCTGCCAAGATCATGTTCTCTGGCATTATTTTCGGCCGCGTCATATTGACGGCGATCTTCTACTTCGCAGGCTTGGGTGTGTATTGGATTTATGCAGCGTTGATTGCGGACTACATCATCAAGTCCAGTATGTATCTGCATATCTTCAGGAAGGGCAAATGGAAACGCGCCTTCGAGCGCAGTGCTCGTAAGCAGCATAAGCGACAGTTGAAAAAGCTTAAAGGCTAGAGCGCTCGATCACCGACTCGCACATCTTGTGCAGGCTATGGGCTTTGTGAATCAAGGCCGCGAAGCGTGGGTCCTTGGTTAGGCCCTGATAATAACGATAGTAGATTTGCTGTCCGATGACCGCCAAACGGAACATACCGAAACAGAAATAGAAGTCGATGCGCTCCACGGTCAAGCCCGTGCGCGCCGCGAAGCGCTCCACAATCTCGGCCCGCGTTGGCGCGCCTGGCGCATCGCTAGGCATGGCTCTGAACTGACGGTGATGCTCAGGGTCGCCCGCTTCCGCCCAATAACCCAGCGTGCAGCCGAGGTCCATCAGCGGGTCGCCTACCGTGGCCATCTCCCAATCCAGCACCCCGATGATCTTCAGCGGGTTGTCGGCAGACCAGATGACATTGTCCATCTTGTAATCATTGTGAATGATGCGTGCCATGCCACTCTCGGCGGGCATCTTGTCGTGCAACCAGGCGATGATCTTATCGAAGTCCGGCGCATCGGGTGTGCGCGCATCATGGTAGCGCTTGCTCCACCCCTCTACCTGCCGTCGCACATAGCCCTCGGGCTTGCCGAAGTTCTCTAAACCGGCCGCTTTCAGATCAACGGAATGCAATTCGCCCAATACGTCGAACAGTGTAAAGAACTGCTCGCGCACTTGCGCGGGGCTAAGCAGCATTTGTGGAGGATATTCCTTGCGAATGACCACACCTTCGATACAGGACATCAAATAGAAGTCGCAGCCCAATACATCGTGGTCCTGGCAGAAATGCAATGGAGTTGGGGCGTAGGGAAAGACATCGCCCAAGGCACTCAGTATCTTGAACTCGCGCCCCATGTCGTGGGCGGACTTCACTTTGCTGCCGAAGGGTGGGCGCCGCAGCACCCACTTTTGCGAGCCTACGCTAAGAAGATAGGTAAGATTGGAGAAACCACCGGGAAACTGCTGCACCTGCAACGCCGATATATCACCACCGAGCACTGGTTGCAGATAGTCCCGCAGCACCGCTAAGTCGAGTTCTTCGCCCGGGCGGACCGCGCCCGCCTTATCTAATAAAGCCTGTGTACTCACCAAAACATCTTCCCGTGTTTATCGAAAGCTTATCTTGTCACGCAGCTGCGGTTTCTCCAAGTGCGAGAGCCCATTAAACAGAGATAGGGACACACGCCCTCCGCCATAACGAATGCGTGTTACCGAGCTATTATTCACCATCCAATTGGCCGCAATGACTTGCGCATCGGGCAGACCTAATACCCTTTGCAGCGCAAGCGCAATTACGCCGCCAGAGGTCGATACAAGTACGCGGCTGCCATTGCCATGCCGCGCCATCAACTCGTCCATAGTGTTGTGCACGCGTGCCTTAAAGTCTAACCAAGGCTCGAAATCGATATCGTTGGCGCTAGGCTGCAGGCTACCTTCGATCCAGCGGGACGTAGCCGCCTCGAAAATCAATTGGAATTCTTTACGATCGAGAATGGGGAGCTGGACTGGCGTGTCGGATTGATGATGGTCGCGCAGATACAGGTCGATAATAGGCGTGCCATCGTACTCGTTGAGGCCAGGGTGGATATTGGAAGTCTGTGCGGAGTCGACCATTAGCGGCTGCAATATTGCGGCGGTCTCGCGCTGACGTAGTAAGTCACCACTGTAGACATGGTCGAATTGCTCGTCGTTGCCCTGCCAATGCTGCGCCAGCAATTGCACCTGCTCGATGCCAAGCGGGCTCAACTTATCGTAAGACTCGGCACCGAAGGAGGCCTGACCATGGCGTACTAGGATTAATTCACTCACGCGGCATAATCCTAAAGGCTAGCGAAACGGGCTGTATGGAAATCGCTATTGCCAAACAAAGTCTCGATACCCGTGACGCGCTTGAACAAATGGCCGACATCTAGCTCGTTGGTGATGCCGATGCCACCGTGCAATTGCACCGCCTCTTGGCCAACCTTGCGAATCGCTCGCCCGACACGGCTCTTCGCGGCAGAAACGGCACGCGCCTTCTCTGCGTCAGGAAGATCGCTGTCCAGCTTCATTGCCGCCATCACTACAATAGAGCGTGCCAGCTGACACTCAATAAACATGTCGGCCATACGATGCTGCAGTGCCTGAAAAGTACCGATAGCAGTACCGAACTGCTTACGGGTTTTGCTGTATTCGACAGTCTTTTGCAGGAGCATATCCAAAGCACCGACGGCCTCGGCGCTTACGCATAAAGTTGCGCGATCGACAACGCTGCGTACTGCACTCAGGGCCTCACCCTCGGCGCCTAAACAGTTTGCGACGGGCACCCTAACATCGGTGAAACTAATCTGCGCGGCACGGTGGCCATCGACAGTGGTATAGGCTTTCTTATGAACACCCGAACTTGCCGCATCGATCAGCACTACGCTGATGCCTTGCTCGTCTCTCTCTGCGCCTTGCGTGCGCACACTAACCAGTAATTGCTGCGCCGACTCACCATTGAGTACGAGGATCTTGCTGCCGTTGACCACATAATGATCGCCATTGCGCTTGGCAGTAGTGCCTACGCTGGCGAGATTATAGCGACCGTTGGTCTCATAGAGCGCGGCACCTAACTGCAGCTTGCCCTCCATGAGCGGGCCAAGGTTTTGCTCTTTCTGCTGCTCGCTGCCCAGCGCGGCAATAAGGCCACCACCGAGTACCGCGGTTGGAACAAAGGGCTCGACGACCATGGCCTTACCGAACTCTTCCATCAACACCATCATGTCAGTAGCGAGGCCGCCGAAACCGCCATCGTCCTCGCTAAAAGGCACGGTCAGCCAGCCGAGCTCTGCAAACAGTTGCCAGCACTCGTCGCTATAGCCACTGCCACTGTCGATGATCGCATTGCGATCGTCGAAGGAATAATGTCTGTGCACAAACTTCTGCACGCTGTCTTGCAGCATTTGCTGCTCATCACTGTATGAAAAATCCACGTTAATTCCCGATTATTCTCGTGCAGTCTTTATAGACCTAGCACGGCCTTGCAGATGATGTTTTTCTGGATCTCGTTCGACCCACCGTAGATAGACGCCTTGCGATTATTGAAGTAATTCAATGCCGTGGCCGCCTCACCGTTCTCGCCGATCTCTTCGCCCGAGAAACCCTCGACGAATTGATCCGGGACGAATGGCAATGATTGCCAAGCCGCCATCTCCATATAAAGCTCGTCGATAAACTGCGCCACTTCTGTGCCAACCACTTTCAGGATTGACGACTCAGGCCCTGGAGCCTTGCCAACACTCACCGCGGCAAGTGCGCGCAACTCTGCGTACTCAAGTGCTAGCACTTGAATCTCCGCCTCTGCGATCTTCTTCTTGAAAATAGGATCATCACTCAAGCTGCCGCCATTGCCATCGGCAGTCTTCGCCGCTAGTGCGCGCAGCTTCTCTAAGCGCACCTTGGAGCGTGGCACGCCTGCGATATTGGTACGCTCATGGGTTAGCAGAACCTTGGCATAGGTCCAACCCTTATTCTCTTCGCCTATCAAATTCTCAACGGGAACTTTGACGTTCTCGAAATACACTTCGTTGACCTCTGGCGTGCCGTCGATCAGATAGATTGGCGAGACTTTGATGCCAGGGGCCTTCATATCGATCAATAGGAAGCTGATGCCCTCCTGCTTCTTAACCGAGTTGTCGGTGCGCACGAGACAGAATATCCAGTCGGCGTACTGACCCAAGGTGTTCCAAGTCTTCGTGCCGTTGACGATATAGTGATCGCCCTCGCGTACGGCGGAGGTCTTGAGTGAGGCAAGATCAGAACCGGAATTAGGCTCGGAATAACCCTGACACCACCACACATTGCTGGCCAAAATATCCGGCAGAAAGCGTTTCTTCTGCTCCTCATTGCCATAGCTATAGATCACGGGCGCCACCATCTTCATGCCAAAGGCGACGGGCTCGGGGGCACCGAAGCGCGCCATCTGCTCGGCGAAGATATACTTCTGTACGGCAGTCCAGCCTGTGCCGCCGTACTCCTCTGGCCAGTTAGGCGCAGCCCACCCTTTTTTGTATAGAATTTTCTGCCAACGCACATAGTCGTCTTTCTCGAGACGAACGCGTTGCTCCACTTTGGCGCGGATGTCCTTGGGGAACTCGGCTTCGAGGAATTGCCGGGCATCTTCTTGAAATTGCAGCTCTTCGGCGGTAAACGAGGCGTTCACGTGGGACTCTCCTAAACTAAATAAAACGATTTGCCAGAAAACTAGGTGAATGACTCTAGCACTTTTGCAGACACTTGAAAATGAAAAATCGAGCAAATGTTCGATAAGCCCGCGCAGCACTCGAAATGCAGCAAACCCGCACCCTGCGGCTGTACCTTGGGCACTTGATATGGAGGACTAATTAGGAGAAGCGCATACGGCGCACGGGACTAAAGCCGGCGTTCCATACCAAAACTCCGAAGGCGATGAGTGCGGGCACCACGAAAATCAACAGCGACACGACGTCCTGCTCGGCCATACCCGTAAGTGCCACGAAAACATAGCCAAGGGCGGCTAGGATGTGAAGGATGAAGTACAAGATGATCACGTTATGCAGCGTGGAACTCATGCTATAGCTGCGCCCCGCAATCAACCAGCGCACCGCGAAGATGACGCCAAGAATATCCGTAGGCCAGAACAGCAAGAGATTGAGATTATGATGCAGATCCAAATGCGCAGAGGCTAGCCACCCGAAACCCATGATCGAACCATAGATACCGCTGGCAAGACTAAGCAGTAGAGTCAACAAACCCATCACCCGGAAACTGAGCTGCGCAGCCCGCAGGGTAAAACCCGGCTGGCTTGAGAAGGAGGATAGTGGGATGCGTTTGAGCATAAGGAATAGAAAAACGACGGGGATAAGCAAGCCGGCCCCTACGAAGTAATAGCCACTGGGCTTCGCTGTTGGAGGAGTAAACTCCATGATGACCGTAGGCTCTTCCAGCATCGGCGCACGTTGCCCATTGCGCAGAACATCGGAGGGGAAGTTCAATAATTCGCGGCGTAACTGGGCTGGCAGAAAAAGCTCTTCCCACTGCGTCATGCGACGATCGATGTTCCCGTTCATGAGGATATCGAGGGAAACTGCCACCGGAGGAACCGAGGCATAATGGCCCTGCACTTCGTCGCGAAAAGTCGACCGCGCAAGGGCGCGATTCTCGCTAGCAAGCCGCCCGCCCAATGCCTCATTCAGATAATCCCTTACGCGGGTCGTACAGTTGTCGAAGAAATACTGATACGAGTAAACAATATTCTCTTCCCGCAGGTTCCACGCCAAGCGCTTGTAGAGAGTCTCTTTCTGCGCGTTGGTGAGATTGATCTTGTCTTGCCATACCGTGCGCTGTTCGCGCTCGTAGCGGCCGAACTCCCAAGAAGGAGGTGATACGCCCAGCTGATAGTTCAATATGCCTTGTAGGAAGTTGCTGGCGAAGACGACATTGCCCTCACTAGCATCGAACAGGCCCCAGTTGAAGACGAGGTCGGAGCGGGTATTGCGATCAACCACGCGCAGAGCAGTGTGTCCGAAGTTATCCCAGACCTGATCGCCGACATCGACGGTAATAAGATAGAAATCTACAAGTTCGAAATTCGCAGGCAAGCGAATGGTATCCGCTGCACTTATTTCAGGAAGTTCGACTTGCGCGCTGACCATTGGGGCGCTTACGAAGAGGCTCGATACAACGACCAGCAAGGCAAAGAAAATGCGCTGAGCGTGTGCGAGCGAAAAGCTATTAGCGGCGATAGGAGTCAATGATTATCGGGCTGCCGTAATGGTTCGGTTGAAGAAATGACACTGCACATGGCTCAAACAGCCAAGTGGCGGCAATCATATCAAAGAAACCGTCTCGATCAAGCAGCCTTTTTTCAATCGGCACATGAGCATTTTCTTGTAAGCCTCAGATTCATTTGCAGAATTTCTAATGAATATGATCCCAAGGCATAGGCAAGCCACGCAGTGCGCGAATCTTGCACACCTTTAACCAATAATTCATTACGAAGCGTTGGTCGTGGGCGAGGTTAAGCAGCTTCTCTTTGATCTCATGTACAGTGGTATGAGGAAGCATGGTCGCAATCTGATAGATCTCCTGCTCCTGCACCGCCGCATCCAGCACACCGTTGTAAGTCTCTGTAAATTCAGAATTAAATGTTTCGTTCTTTGCAGTCATGATGTTCACCACTCTCAATACTAGTCAGTTTTATCGTCGTTAATTCGTTGCGAGCTGTATATATATACACTATGTATTTATACAGTACAACTGATGCGCTAGACTTTTTCATCTGACTCGCAGCGAGCATTGAGCCCAAAGATGGGTGTGCTAAACTCGGGCCGCCTCCCCCTTATGAAGGATTCAAAAAAATGACCCAGCCCGGCATGAATGGCGCCAGAGCCCTGATCGAAACCCTAGTGCAAAGTGGTGTTGAGTTATGCATCGCCAATCCTGGCACCTCCGAGATGCACCTAGTGCAGGCATTAGACCAAGTGCCGGCGATGCGCTCGGTGCTCACCCTCTTCGAAGGAGTCTGCACTGGCGCGGCGGATGGCTACGGCCGCATGACGGGCAAGCCAGCGGCAACTCTACTGCACCTGGGACCAGGCCTTGCTAACGGCATTGCCAATCTACATAACGCCCGCAAGGCAGGTACACCGCTGATCAATATAGTGGGCAATCATCCCCAGTATCATATGGGCTATGACGCTCCACTTACCTCCGACATCGACACCTTAGCCCGCAATTTTTCCGCATGGATTAAGTCCTGTAGCACGGCAGAGACCCTCGCTCAGGATGGCGCTGATGCAGTGACAGCGACGCTTCGTGCCAACCCCGGCTCCGCAGGGCAGATTGCCACACTCATCATGGGGGCCGATGCCGCGTGGAACCCTTCACCCGGACCAGTAAAGGCCAACCCGATTCCGCAGCGCGCTACGGTAAGCGCCGCCCACATCGACAGCATCGCGGCACTTTTCGCTAGCGGTGAGAAGACCGTCCTACTACTAGAGCACGATGCACTGACCCCGGCAGCTCTCGAGTCAGCCTCACGCATCAGCGCCAAGACTGGCGCTCGCCTTATCACTGGCACCTTCCCTGCTCGAATCGATGGAGGGCCCGGCGCGGTGCAGGTAGAGCGTATGCCGTATTTTCCAGAGCAAATACTCGCTACCCTCGAAGGCACGCGCAACTTGATCCTAGTAGGGGCGCAGGCGCCGGCTAGCTTCTTCGCCTATCAGAATTTGTCCGGCAGGCCGATCCCGGAAGGCTGTAGCACTCATACCTTGGCGAGAATAGACGAAGACGCCGCTACAGCCCTGGAGCAACTTGCGCAGAGCCTGCAAGCCGCAACCGCGCCGATAAGTCGTTTCGAAAAAGCAGCACTGCCAAAGCCTAGCGGTCCGCTCAATACGCGCAGCATTTCCCAAGCTGTAGCGGCAACACTTCCCGAAGGCGCGATCGTGGCTACTGACTCCGGTGGCGGCAATGCCGCCTATCCACTGTGTCAGCAGGCCGCAGCAAACTCTTGGTTAAGCCTCACTGGCGGCTCCATAGGACAGGGTGGTCCCGCCGCTACAGGCGCGGCGCTGGCCTGCCCAGACCGACCGGTACTAGCGTTATTGGGTGATGGTGGTGCGGGCTATACCCTGCAGTGCCTATGGACTCAGGCGCGGGAGAACCTCAATGTGACTACGGTGATCTACGCGAACCGTAAGTACAACATTCTCAATGTGGAATATGCGCGCCTAGGGGTCACCGACGTGGGTGCCGTGGCGGCAAGCCTGTTCGATATCGGCAACCCCGAATTGGACTGGGTAGCGATCGCCCGCGGCATGGGGGTACCTGGCGCTGTGGCCAATACGGCCGAAGAGCTGTGTATATTATTGGAGCGCAGTTACGCCGAGCCAGGCCCATTCTTGATTCAAGCACAGTGCTAAAAGCAAGCGTTTCGATAGTGGGCAGTTTCGCTACGCAATAGCGAAATTGCCCACACCCCACGCACCACCATCAAATAAGCAATTGTATTTTAAGAAGTTTATTTCTGGCACGAAACTCGCTAGTTTCCTTGAGAACGCTGCTCACTAATGCAGCCCTGAGGACTAGGAGACAAAGGCCAGACATGAAAATACTTTCCGCACTTTTTACATTCCTAATCGTAGCCATCGTGATCCTGATGGCGATCCCGGTACTATCTGCAGGTATCGGTCTTCTGATCGTCGCGGGGTGCTTCTTCGTGTGGTTCCTCCCCATACTACTAATCTTGGGGTCGGACGTTACTAGCGGAGGAGAGAAGGCCGCCTGGATACTAGCCATCATATTCTTGTCTTGGTTCGCGTGGATCTTCTACTTCTTACTCGCTCCGCTCAAGCCTCGTCGCCACTACCGCTATTAGATCTGTAGGAGCGCCAGCCCTCGTTGGGAGGCTGGCGCTCATACACAACACCCGCAGATGTCACGCGTTAACTGATCGGTCAGGTGTCTTTAGAGCCTTGTAGAAACTCTTCGCATACTCGCTGTTCTCATGATCATCTGGAAAGATCATGGTCAGAATTGGAATCACGAACAGTGGAATTAAGGTTGCAGAGAAGGTGGGGTCGCCCCACTCCCCTAGGCTCTGCAGTAAGCCATACCAATACTCGGCGAAACCGCCCGCAGTGGCAGACTCATTGCCATCGAAAAGGGTATTCAGAGACCAGTGCAATAGCCCTCCACCGTAGCCTAGTAAGATGCCGTAGAACGCAGCCTTCTCACTGGTCTTGCGCCAGTAGAACATATAGGTAATGGCGATTGCCGGCGGCACCACCATCGCGAAGCCTAATAGCAATAACTGCAGCACCGACGATATATTGGCCTGCCAGGCGATGGTGGTGGCGACCAGACCATAGATCACGGCGGTCAGCTTATAGGCCTTGAGCCGTTTCTCTTTCGAGAACTGCTTAGAGCCCGGCACCCAGTCGTTCACGAACATCGTGGCACTGCCAAGAAGCATCGGTGCCCCCGATGAGATCAAGGCTGCTAAGACTGCCGCTAGCGCTATCCCGCCGATGATTGGCCCTGTGTCGATCGCCAACTGTGTAATATTGCGATAGCTAGATATACCGCTGCCTGCACCATATTTCGCGAAGGTCTCTACACCGATCACACCAGCGATGAAAGGCATCAAGGCGGCCAACAGACCAGCAAGAAGGAAGGCAGGGATCAGGCTCTTCTCGGATTTTGCAGAGGCTGCGTAGTTCGCATAGACCGACGCCGCGGGGGTGTGCAGTGTCGCCGAAAGCGATAGCGCGATGATGGTCACCCAACCGATGCCCGTCACACTCCACCACGTCGCTTTGTCCATACCCGCCGCATCCAATGCCACATCCGCCCGCTCAACTGTAGCGGCCCAGCCGCCCATGTCCTGCATCGCAAACAGCGCCACGATGGACAAGCCGATGATCACGATACCGCAGTGCACGAGATTCGTAATGGCGGTACCCTTGAGGCCGCCAGTGGCAGTGAAAAACAGGATCACAAAACCACCGATGAACACAGAGATGCCGAAAGGCAAGCCGGTAACACCAGTGATTATGGAGCCGATCACGAACGGTTCGATGATATTCACGACAAGATATTCTGTTTGAACACAAAGACTAGTGAGGGACTGACAGCGGCGCGAGCCGAAACGAAGGTCGAAGACTTGTCCTACACTCGAGAGCCTGAGGCGGCGATAGGGTATGGCGAAGAACAGCCCGACAAGGGCTAGGGCCGTAAAGGAGTTCACGCCATACCAGAGGTTGCCCAGACCGGTTTGCATGACATCGCCAGCAACACCGTAGGTGCCCGCCCCACCGATGCGCGTACCGGCAACACCTGCGGCCAGTAACCAAACCCCCATGGTTCCACCACCGTTGGCCCAATCGCTATCGCTCTTATTGCTGCGGTTCAAGTACACACCCGCGAGGGTGAAGAAGGCCAAATAAGCCACAATTACGATAACGGAAACCAACATTGATACCCCCAAGATTATTATTGATTTAAATTCGAACCCTGCCCCGATCCGTGGCGCACAAGTGTGGATCATACTACAGCATTTTTTCAAGCGAGCCATCCGAACTTAACCGTGCACCACAGATGTGTAATGAGCAGTCGTTCACAAAGCGCTCAGGGGCTGATACTGTCACTCCACAGGGCCACTGAGACAGGCTAACTCTCCAGCACAGGATAGAACTTTATGCAGACTCCCGCCCCCGGTAGTGCCGCTTGGCACGCACTGTTGCAAGAGGAAATTATCGAGCCAGAACGCGCCATCATCGACCCACATCATCACCTGTGGAGAAACGGTTTTGGCTTCGACTATATGGCGGACGAGTTCCTCGCAGACACAGCTTCGGGACATAAGATTCTCAAGTCCGTCTATATCGAGGCACGGGCATTCTATCTGCAGGATGGCCCCGAGCACTTGCGCCCTACGGGGGAGACCAGCGCCATCGTCAAGATTGCGGAGCAACTGGCGGGCGACCCAGACCAGGTGCAGATCGCTGGCATCGTTGCACATGCGGATCTACGCCTTGGCGATCGACCGGAGCTATTGACCCAGACACTGCAAGAGCAGCTGCGTTGCAGTAAGGGGCTATTGCGCGGCATACGCCACGCTGGCGCTCGGGACCCGCGCCCAGAAGACCTTCTTATCTCTGGACGCGCCCCAGCCTATCTCTATGGTCGAGAGGATTTCCGCTCAGGATTGCGTCAGCTAGCCGAACAAGGCTTAAGCTATGATACATGGCACTTCCATCATCAGAACGAAGACTTCATCGAGCTGGCTCAGGCGATTCCAGAGGCAACTATAGTGCTGGATCATTTCGGCACGCCGCTAGGTGTTGGCATCTACGCCGGACGACGCGATGAGATCTATCAGAAGTGGCGCATGGACATAACTGAACTTGCCAAGTGCCCGAATGTAATCATGAAATTAGGCGGCCTTGCGATGCCGGACAATGGGTTCGGATGGGATAAGCGGGCGATGCCGCCGAGCTCCGACGAGATTGTGCAGGCACAGAAACGCTACTATATGCACGTGCTCGAACAGTTCGGCCCACAGCGTTGCATGTTCGAGAGCAACTTCCCGGTAGACCGACTTTCCGTGTCTTATCACGTAATTTGGAATGCGTTCAAGAAGATGACAGCAGATTTCAGCGAAGCAGAAAAACATGCCTTGTTCTATGGTACTGCGGAGCGTATCTACCGGCTTTAGAGCCAGAGTGACACTCGTACTCCGGAGCATTTTTGTAGTTTGGGTTTTGTGGTTTGGGTTTTGTAGTTTGGGTTTTGTAGTTTGGGTTTTGTGGTATGGGTTCAGTGGTATTAGTTTAGTGAGGGAGCGCGCTGCACGGTAGGGGCTGCTGAGAGACGCCGTGAACCCATCCATGGGGGCTTAAGCGCAGCATCCATGCTGCTTATACTCTCCTCAGCCCCCACCGCACACCACACTCCTCGATTACAACGCCAATCTATCCGCGAAATCACCTGTGGCGAGCTCCTACCGTCAGTAGTTTCTACCACTATATTGGGATAGTTCTCTGATTGTAGGAGCCTGCTTGCAGGCGAAGGCCAGAATCTTCCATAGATCTTCGTCAATCGCACCCATTCGCTTGCAAGCAAGCTCCTACCGTCAGTGGTTCTACCACTATATTGGGATAGTTCTCTGATTGTAGGAGCCCATGCC
>TARA_R110002167_G_scaffold53_2_pt1 | contig 104574 bp, 84 predicted proteins | sample TARA_R110002167 | Tara Oceans TARA_R110002167 (sample SAMEA4398238) | marine metagenome | biome: Polar Biome; feature: [MES] marine water layer (ENVO:01000295) within the mesopelagic zone...; material: water (ENVO:00002006), including particulate matter (ENVO:01000060) such as......
TAATAAGTAATTTCAGACAAAAAAAACCAGTAGCAAGGCTACTGGCACATGTAAGCTATGGGGAAGCTAAAATAAAATTATTACAATAAGTGTTCATTAGGAACAAAGCTATTATAGAGTAACCACTCTACAAATGTAAAGCACAAATAGTATAAATACTCTATTTTCTTTGATTTGGATCAAATTTCTTATACTTGTGGTTATGTGGATCATCACAAATCATGAGAACTGCGTCACATCATGAGAAAATTTAACATTCTATTTACAGTTTGTGTATGTGAATCGACACTACATGTGAGATTAGCAGCTCTTGCCCATTAACTATCGAATTTGTTTCTGGTGTTAATTTTTTGATGAAACAGCCTCTTCCGTGAGGCATGGCCGACGTTAGTTTATTTCTTAGCCTATGTTTGATTATTTCCTAGATCCTAGTCTATTCTTAGAGATTCTACATATAAAGGAATACAATACGCATTCACATAATAATAACTAGGGCTTCAAAATGCGATACAGTCATATAGTATTAATTGTTTTATCCTCACTGTTTGCAATAACGAACAGCTTCGCTACCGAAAACGACACCCCGTCTAAACGTTTTACCGCTATGCGGGTGTTTGATATGGAGTATGCAACGGATCCTCAGATTTCGCCTGATGGCAAACAAATTGCCTATGTGCGTCATTCTATGGACAGAATGAACGACAAAGACAAAGGCCAAATCTGGCTGATTAATATTGATGATGGTATCCACCTGCCGCTGATTGATGGAGGCGCTGTCTCTCACTCACCTCGATGGTCTCCGGATGGAAAAAGCTTACTTTTTGTTACCGCAACTCAAGGTATACCTGAATTAAGGTTATATTATTTTCAGTCGGATCGAAGTATCGGATTAGCCCAATTTATCAGCGCCCCTTCACGCGCCATTTGGTCGCCTGATGGAAAGCACATTGCCTTTAATATGTTTGTAAAAGGTAAAAAGCCTAGTTTTTCAACACCGGTTACCAAGCCCGAAGGTGCAAAATGGAATGATGCAGTAAAAGTATTTGACGATCTCTCCTTTCGATTTGATGGTGTAGGTTATTTACCTGAAGGGACAACTCAAGTGTTTACATTGCCGGTTGAGGGCGGTTCGCCACGTCAGTTAACACATGGTAATGTCAATTTGAATACATCAACTTGGTTAGATAATGATACCGTTTTAGTCACGGGCAATACCGCAGCAGATCGTGATATGGATTTCATTGAAAGCGAAATATATGCCATTGAATTGAGTGACTTGTCGATGAAAGCATTGACCAGTCGTGATGGCCCAGATAGCGGAGCTACCGTGTCACCCAATGGAAAAAACATCGCCTATATTGGTTATGATGACAAGGTGTTGTCCTATCAACAAAACAATTTGTACCTAATGACTGCCGATGGTACTGGTCAACGAGAGCTAGCAGCTGATTTCAAAGGCAGTATAGGTCAAATTAAATGGGAATCTAATAGTAAATCACTCCTATTTTCCTCTGAAGATCACGGATTTATTAGCTTGTATCGTGTTGACCTAAAAGGCCGAGTATCCAAGATAATGACAGGAATAGGCGGAGGGTCCATCGGTCGACCCTATGCTGATGGAAGTTTTTCTATCAGTAGTCAGTCAAAAGCCAAAATTGCCTTTATGGCAGGGTTTTCCGATCGGCCAGCCGAAGTTGGAGTGATCGATTATAAAGGTAAAAAACAACAAATATTGACCAAGTTGAACGATGATTTACTGCCTTATCTTGAAATGGCAAAAGTTGAGGAGATAAAAGTTAAATCCAGCCATGATGGAAAAGAAATTGAAGCTTGGGTGGCTTTCCCTCCTGATTTTAAAGCGGATGGCAGTTTTCCTATGATACTTGAGATACATGGTGGCCCATACACAATGTACGGCCCTTACTTTGCAAGTGAGATCCAACGCTACGCTGCCGAAGGTTATGTAACGGTTTGGTCTAACCCACGAGGTTCAACAGGTTACGGTGAAGACTTTGCACTGGAAATCGACCGAGCTTATCCAGGTAATGATTATCACGATTTAATGAGTGTAGTGGATGAAATGGTTGCTCGTAAATATGTAGACAACAAACGTTTATTTGTAACAGGTGGTTCTGGTGGCGGAATTTTAACTGCTTGGATTGTTACCAAAACCAAACGGTTTGCAGCGGCGGCCTCTATAAAACCAGTGATAAACTGGATGACAATGGCATTAGCTGGCGATATAGCATCTTATGTAAGACGTCACTGGATACGTGAAGACCCTTGGTCTAACCCTGAGGCCTTTCTAAAGTTTTCGCCTATCCGCTATGTGGATAAGGTACAAACCCCAACGTTGATGATGGTGGGAGAAGAAGATTATCGAACGCCACCATGGGAAGCAGAACAATTCTATACTGCGCTTAAAATGTTAGGTGTAGATACTGCACTTATTCGAGTGCCAAGTTCACCCCATTATATTGCCTCACGTCCTAGCCGTTTGATTGCTAAAACCGATAATATAATGGGGTGGTTCGCTAAATACGATCCGGCGAAAAAAATAAAGGATAAGAAAGATACTAAACAAGATTAACTAAAAAAAGTGTAAGTGCGGTCTCTTAATAATTTGTGTCGCACTTTACATTATCTTTGTTATTTATCGGTGGAAAAAGCATAACTTTAATAGCTGCCAAGGTTAATAGTCGAAAAATGCTCGAAATCGGCATATTAGTATTCCTAAATGCTATTGCTACCGCATCAGTGATCACTTTATTACTCATGTGGACGGCTGAAAGTATTGCTCAAAGTGCAGGAATTACAGCAAATAAGGCAAAAGAACTTAAACAGGTAACCGATAAATTCTCATTTTAGGATAATTATCTTTTCTCACTTCAAAGCTTTTCACGTCAAAATTAACGTCCTATGTCGCTTTATTCTTCATTTACAATCTACACCTTAAACGTGCTCGCCATATCTTGTAATGAAGCCGCTAACCTTGCCTGTTCTTTAGCTGTTACTGATATTTGATTTGCACCTGTGGCCGTCTCTATTGATTTTTCTTCAACAGAAACTACATTTTGTGCCACATCTTGCGTTACTACCGCTTGTTCTTCAATCGCGGTTGCAATCTGATCTGTCATCGCAAAGATATCACCAACAGACACTGTTATTTCTTCTAATAGGTGCTCAACTTCTTTGGAATTAACAACTGCCTCAGTCGCTTTTTTCTGACTCGTTTCAATCACATTATAAGCGGAATTAGCATCACGTTGAAGTGACAAAATAAAACTTTCAATTTCAGCGGTAGACTCTTGAGTACGTTGCGCCAAAGTACGTACTTCATCAGCAACAACGGCAAAGCCACGCCCTTGCTCCCCTGCTCTTGCGGCTTCAATAGCAGCATTTAATGCCAGTAAATTTGTTTGCTCTGCAACAGATTTAATCACATCAACAACACTGGTAATATTCTTACTGCTTTCATGTAAGCTATTAATCTGTGTTGCCAAACCGTCAATCTCTTTCGCTAACGCTTCAATTGAGTGATAAGACTTTTGTACAGTTCCTAAACCATTCTTCGCTTTTTCTTCAGCATTTCTTGCTGAATTCGCAGTATTTTGAGTATTCTCAGCCACTTCTTTTACCGTCGCTGATAGCTCTTCAATCGCGGTTGCAATTAAGGCGATACCGTTTTGTTGTTCAAATAGTGATTGAGAATTATATTCACAAGTTTGTGCCGTTTCTTCAGCCGCTGAAGCTAATGTCATACTTGAAGATGAAATATCTTTAATTACACCAGAAAAACCACTTAACGTTTTGTTTAATGAAACTGAAATTTGACCTAATTCACTATTTCCTTCGTACGGGCTTTGTACTGTTAAATCATTTTCCTGTCGAACTTTATACAAAACATTAGTTAAGCTTTTAACTCTACCTGTAAGTTCATTAATAACATAAAAACTAATCGCTAACGCCAGCGTTATTAACAGTGTACTCACAATGATATTAAGCACCATTGCGTTAAATGCATCGCTTTGTTTCACCCCAACCAAAGCTAGTATTTTATTGCCCAAATGATTTTCTATCTTTTTAAGCTGACCTATTCGTGCTGTTGATTGGGCAAACCAGTACTCTGCTTCAACACCAAAGTCGTTTTGTTTAGTGTTAGCGATTGCACGCATTTTACCCACTTCTTTTACTGCACTGTGATCAAGCTGTTCATTAAAAAAACGTTTGTTGTCTGTATTGCTAAAAGACTTAAAGTTATCAAAATAGGTATTTTGCTCACTCACTAAGGTTATGAATTTTATAAACATACCGGCTCCAAAGGCCTGTTTTGCAAAAGTATTGCTCAATACCGCTCTTTCAATACCAGCACGCTCCTTTCCTTGTAAAAAGTTATAATAAGCGATGGTCTCTTTCGTCACTAAGGCATCAGAGCTAATTTCAGCATTTAATATGATAACACTTAATAATTCTTTATTTAATTGGGTGTAATAAGCTAATGCCTCCCCAAAAGGTATTGACTGTGCATCAACTTGTTGACGTATTGAGGCTATTTTTTGTAACGCTTGTTCAATAGAAGCATTCAACTGAACAATGCTATTAATGGTAAGGTTACTCTCTTGCCAAAACTTGGTTTTTTTAATGCTTTTTTGATCGGTATTTTGACGTTGGCTTTTTAATTTATTACCGAATTTACTCCCTTTAGATCCTAAGAAACCGGCGGTCATACCCCGTTCTTTTTGTAGTTCATGCACTAACTCACTATAAACAACTGACAATTCAGTTAAAGGAGCAATGGTAGACATCTCATTTTTAATAGTTACATTATCTATTATGGCGCTAATGCTTAACCATAAAAACCCCATCATAGGTAAAGTGAGCAAAGTGAAGATTTTCTTTCTAAAAGAAAGATTAGACATATTCATATGTTTTCCAAAATTTTTTAGGTAATAAATTATTTAGCTGTATGAGATGGTTTGGGTATAGTACCAAAATTTACATGAACTATTCCTATGGACTTTAGTATAGACAAAGTATAGACAAAGTATATTTTCTTTCCAACTTCATGCTGTAACTACAGTTAGTTTTAGGCAAAAAAAAACCGGTAGCAAGACTACCGGTGGATTAGCGATGAGGAGAGCTAGAATATTCAATTATTACAACAAGCGTTCACATAAGGGAACGAAAATAATCATAGAGCAGATACTCTAATAAAACAAGCGATAAATGTAATTAAATTACATTTATGTTGCTTTATTCCCTATTGTTTGATGTAAAGCATACCGAACTTGTATTTCGATAAAAGGTTAGGAGCTTTTTTTCAACTTGCGACTGTTTTAAATCAACAAAAAGTCAGTCGACATTTGGTTATCCTTCTAACATACAGTAAACTATTACCACTTTCCGTTATCAGTGAATAGAAGATGTCAGCTCCAGAACAAAACCAGACTCCAGCCAGTAAAAATAACACATCAGACAATACCACTCACTTTGGTTACAAAACCATTGATAAAGAAGATAAAGTGTCAATGGTTGCTGGGGTTTTTCATTCGGTGGCTAAACAATATGACATAATGAATGATTTAATGTCATTTGGTGTTCACCGTTTATGGAAACGCTTTACTGTTGATGCCAGTGGCGTGCGCCCCGGTAATAGCGTGTTAGATTTAGCAGGCGGAACAGGCGATTTAACTGCAAAATTCTCTCAATTGGTGGGTAAAGACGGCAATGTTGTTCTGGCCGATATCAACAGTTCTATGCTCAATGTGGGTCGCGATAAGTTACGTGATAAAGGTTTAGTACAAAACATCAAGTATGTGCAGGCCAATGCCCAATATTTACCCTTTGAAGATAATACCTTTGATATTGTCACTATTGCTTTTGGTTTACGTAACGTTACCGATAAAGATATGGCGCTGCGCTCTATTTATCGTGTATTAAAACCCGGTGGCCGTTTATTGGTATTAGAATTTTCTAAACCTGAACATGAGCTACTGAACAAAGCTTATGATTTCTATTCATTTAACATTTTACCTAAAATGGGCGAATTAGTGGCAAAAGATGGTGATAGTTATCAATACCTTGCTGAATCTATTCGTATGCACCCAGATCAAGAAACGTTAAAAACCATGATGGATAATGCAGGTTTTGAACAAACAAGTTTTAAAAACTTAACCGGTGGTGTGGTCGCTTTACACAAAGGTTACAAGTTTTAAACGTATATGATTAATCAGGTACTCTTAACCACGTAGGCTCTAATTAGACACAACAAGGTTACTTTAATGTTGCAGCAAGTACTCACTTCATCAGTAGAGTTATTAATTAATAAAGTATTATCATTAAATACGCGTAAAATTGATCTAAAAAAATTAGAACAAAAGACACTAACCATTATTTTGTCAGAGTTAAATTTTCCAATCAGTGTAAGTGTAAATAACAACAACGTAATCGTTTCTGGATTAACTGAACGCGCCGACTGCACGGTAAATACCAGTTTAAAAACCTTACAAGAATTAAAAGCCAAGCAACAATTAACCGAGCTAATAAAACAAAACAAGCTCGATTTAACGGGCGATATTAATGTTGCACAACACTTTTCTCATCTTGCACAAAGCCTTGATATTGATTGGCAAAGTGAATTAGCAGCCCATATTGGTGACATGCCCACGCACAAATTAATGCAACTAGGCAAGCAAGTTATTGCCAAGTTTCAATTTGCCACCAAACAAATCAAAGCAGATGCGAGTGAATATATAGTGCATGAAAAACGCTTAGTGGTCACTCGTAGCCAAGTTGAACAATTTAACCAGCAAGTTAGCCAAGTTAGTAACCATGTTGATGAAATTTCCACTCGTATCGAAGCATTAACCAAAGGACTTTCAAACACGTGAGTAGCACACGACTGTATCACATTGTTAAAACATTTTTACATTACGGCTTGGACGAGATGGTGCCGAAAAAAATGTTACCTTGGTATGCCAAACTGGGGCGTTTATCCTTTTTTTGGCTGCAAAACAAACACAAAAATAAACCAGTTGCCCAACGTTTTCGTTTAGCCATTGAAGATCTTGGCCCTGTTTTTATTAAATTTGGTCAAATGCTCTCAACTAGGCGCGATTTATTGCCACCCGACTTCGCTGATGAACTAGCCTTATTGCAAGATCAAGTCACTCCCTTTGATGGCGAGCTCGCCAAACAGTTAATTATTGATGCGATGGGCATTGACATGTTTACGCAGCATTTTAATGATTTTGATACCAAACCGCTTGCTTCTGCTTCTATTGCCCAAGTACATACCGCAACCTTAGTTGAGAATGACACAAAGCAAAACGTGGTTATTAATGTAGTTATTAAAGTGCTACGCCCTAATATTGAAAAAATAATTTTAGCTGATGTTAAGGTGATGTCTCGCATTGCGGAAATTGTGGCCCGATGGTTTCCTGACGGTAAACGTTTACGCCCGGTTGAAGTGGTTGCTGAGTATAAAAAAACAATTTTAGATGAGCTAGACCTCAACCGTGAAGGCGCTAATGCTATTCAGCTAAAGCGTAATTTCGAGCAAGGTAGCAACTACGACAAAGTGCTTTACGTTCCTGAAATTTACAGTGAATACAGTCACAAAAATGTGTTGGTGATGGAGCGTATTTACGGTATTGGCGTAGCTGAAATCGACACCTTAAATGGCTTGGGTGTTGACATGAAATTACTGGCAGAACGCGGCGTAGAAGTATTTTTCACTCAAGTATTTAGAGATAGTTTTTTCCATGCGGATATGCACCCAGGTAATGTTTTTGTTAATGCAACTAATCCTGCTGATCCCACTTGGATTGCCATAGACTGCGGTATTGTTGGCACATTAAATCGTGAAGACAAGCGTTATTTGGCAGAAAACTTTGTGGCCTTTTTTAATCGTGATTATCGTAAAGTGGCACAGCTGCATGTTGACTCTGGTTGGGTGCCAGCCAGTACTAGCGTTGATGAATTTGAGTTTGCCATTCGCACCGTTTGTGAGCCAATATTTAACAAACCTCTCTCTGAAATTTCTTTTGGTCAGGTATTAGTTAATTTATTTAACACCGCACGACGTTTCAATATGGAGGTGCAACCGCAATTAGTATTACTGCAAAAAACCTTACTTTATATTGAAGGTTTAGGTCGCCAGCTTTACCCACAATTAGATTTATGGCAAACCGCCAAGCCCTTTTTAGAAAATTGGGTAAAAGAGCAAATGGGCGTTAAAGCCGTCTTTACCAAGATCAAAGACAACCTACCCTTTTGGAATGAAAAACTGCCCGAAATTCCTGATCTGATCTACGACTACTTAAAAGCAGGTAAAGAAAATCATTTTCAGCACATGCAACTGATGAAAAAAATAGCCCAGCAGCAACAGGCTAATAATCAACGATTAATTTTCGGTGTATTAACCGCGGGGTTAATTATAAGCTCAGCGTTACTCATGAACCAAGGCAACCTATTGTTTTCTTCAATAAGTGCTGGGGCTGCAGTGCTTTGTTTTATATTATCTTTTAATAAATAACGTGCCTATATAGTTCAATCAGGAAAAACAGGCTATTTACCTTTAGCTAATTGTGCCCTCAAACTCGCCATTCCTTGTTTAGCGGACTGCTCTTTATGCGCTTCTGTTTTTTTCACTTGCCCTAATTCCCAGTTCAAATCATCTTGGGGTAATTCATGTAAAAATCGACTGGCTTCTGTACGCGACACTTCACCAAACTGACGGCGCTCTTTAGCGTAAGTGAATATTAACTCACGTTGGGCGCGGGTAATGCCGACATAAGCTAAACGGCGTTCTTCTTCAACACTGCCTTCATCAATACTGGTTTGGTGCGGCAATAACCCTTCTTCCATGCCAATTAAGAATACATAAGGAAACTCTAACCCTTTTGATGCGTGTAAGGTCATTAGCTGTACTTGATCGCTATTGTCTTCTTCTTCATTGCGTTCCATCATGTCACGCAGTGTTAAGCGAGTAACAATTTGCGGTAAGGTCATGGGCTCTTCATCATCAGAGCCTGCAAGCATTTGCGTAACCCAACTAAATAACTCGGTAACATTTTTCATCCGCATTTCTGCGGCTTTTGCGCTAGGCGAGGTATCGTAAAGAAAATCTTCGTAATTGATTTCTCGTATCATCGAACGCAATACTGCCGCAGTATCACCGCGCTCAGCTTGATCGCCAACATCCACTAACCATCGAGTAAACGCCTGCATTTTCATTAACGCGCGCCCCGTTAAGGTTTGCTCTAGCCCTAACTCAAAACTGGCGGCAAACATACTTATTTTGCGCATATTGGCATAGTTGCCTAGCTTTTCTAAGGTTGCTGGCCCAAGTTCTCGCTTAGGCACGTTGACAATACGCAAAAAAGCATTGTCATCATCAGGGTTTACCAACACGCGCAAGTAAGCCATTACATCTTTAATTTCTGAGCGAGAGAAAAACGAAGTACCGCCACTAATTTTGTAAGGAATACGGTTTTGCATCAGTGCTTTTTCTAATAAACGCGACTGGTGATTTCCGCGATACAAAATAGCATAATCTTTATGCTGACTTCGGTTCATAAAACGATGACCAATTAGCTCGCCAATAATGCGCGAGACTTCATCTTCTTCGTTCTTAGTTTGTACCACGCGAAGTTCAGGCCCATAGGCTAATTCACTAAAAAGTGCTTTATCATAAACATGTGGGTTATTAGCAATTAAAATATTGGCACATTTCAAAATACGGCCACTTGAGCGATAATTTTGCTCTAATTTAATCAGTTTCAATTGTGGAAAATCTTTACCTAGCAACACTAAGTTTTCCGGCTTTGCTCCACGCCAAGAATAGATAGATTGATCATCATCCCCCACGACCGTTAAACGACCACGCTCTCCTGCTATTAATTTTACTAACTCATACTGGCTCGCATTGGTATCTTGATATTCATCTACCAGTAAGTAGCGAATTTTATTACGCCAACGCTCTCTCACCTCAGGATAATTTTTCAATAATAAAGTAGGAATAAGAATTAAATCATCAAAATCAAGGGCGTTATATGCTTTCATATGTTGATGATAACGCTGATAAAATTCAGCAAACTCTTGGGAGTCAGCATCATTTGCCATTTTTAGCACTGCATCAGGCAAAAATAAATCATTTTTCCAATGTGAAATCTTGCTTTGCAACTGACTCAGTAAGTCTTTATCGCCATCAAGCTCATCAAGTGTTAATTCTTTTAATAATGACAGACTGTCTTGGTCGTCGAACAGCGTAAACCCCGGTTTATAGCCTAAGGTTTTAATTTCTCTGCGAACAATATCTAACCCAAGCGAGTGAAAAGTAGAAACAGTTAAACCACGCGTTGACTCTTTACCGAGCATTTTTATAATGCGCACTTTCATCTCGCGCGCGGCCTTATTGGTAAAGGTTACCGCGGCAATATTACGTGCTTTGTAATCACATTTTTGAATTAAGTAAGCAATTTTTTGACAAATAACACCCGTTTTTCCTGAGCCTGCGCCAGCCAAAACAAGGCAAGGGCCACTGACATATTTTACTGCTTCATTCTGCCCGGGATTAAGTTTCATTGTTACACAAATGATTAAATTTTTAAGGACGTTAATTTTACCTGTTTTTACTCGCCAGCAAAACAGTTACAATGGTTTCAAGTGAAATTTCAGGTAATATCTCAGGTATTAACTCAGGTATTAACTCAGGTAAAGAATATGATCAATGCAAAAAAAATTGAAGAAATAGCCAAGCAAGTTACTGATGCCATTCCGCCGGGCTTAAAAACTATGGCTAATGATTTTGAAGATAAAACTAAAGCCGTATTGCAACGTAAATTATCACAACTTGATGTGGTAACCCGTGAAGAATTTGATGTACAAACGCAGGTTTTAATTAAAACACGTACCAAATTAGCTGCGCTTGAAGCACGTTTAACAGAATTAGAAGCAAATAAGGGAAGTATCGAGTAAGAAAAGTCGCGAGTTACGAACACACCGAAACGAGTTATTGGATGTCTTCGAAACTCGGAACTAACAACTCGAAACGAATAACCTGTATGCTCAAATATGCGTTTATACTCTTTACACTCGTTGGAATGATGACAAAAACTAACGCCAATAACTTTACCACCGAACAGCAACTTATCACGCGTTATAGTGGTGAAATTGCTGATTTTTGGCTACAAGGTGAATTTTCACATTTTAGCGGCGTTAACGATACGCGCATTAACTATGCCTTATTTAATCATGCCTTATTCACTCCTAATACTGATAATGATACTGATACTGATACTGATAGAAAATGCTTAGTTATTTCGTCTGGTCGCAGCGAAGGTTATTTAAAATATAAAGAGCTGAGCTTTGACTTATTTAACCTAGGCTTTAATGTTTTTCTTATTGATCATCGTGGGCAAGGGTTATCTGAGCGCGCATTAGAAAATTCACACAAAGGTTACGTGGAAAACTTTCAATATTATGTGGATGATTTAGCCACTTTTATTGACAATATTGTTAGCTCACATTGTACGGTTGATGGCAACACGCATAAACCATACTTATTAGCGCATTCAATGGGGGGCGCTATTGCCGCCAGATATTTACAAGACTATCCTGATAACATTCAAGCGGCGGTATTATCCTCGCCTATGCTAGGTTTTAATAGCGGTGGTATTCCTGACGTTATTGCTAAATCGTTAATTAAAAGCACAGCTCAAATTAACCAATGGTTTGATAACACGCCATGGTACTTCTTCGGCCAGACAGACTATATTCAGAAAAATGACGCTCAGAAAAATGACGTTCACAAAGATGATGCTCAAAATGACTTTGCCAATAACCCACTAATGCATTCAGCATTACGTTTTCAGCAATTTAGTCGGCTTTATCATCAAAACCCAGAAATTCAACTTGGTGGTGTTACCGTACATTGGTTAAACGAATCTATCGCGGCACTTGAAACAATATTTACCAAGCTAAATAAAATAACCACCCCAACGTTAGTGATTCAAGCAGGTGATGACAAAATTGTTAACAATGACGCGCAAAATGATTTTTGCCAACAATTACATCAATTGCACCCACAGTCATGCCCTGATGGTAAACCGCTAGTAATTAAAGGTGCTTATCATGAATTATTTTTTGAAAGTGATATTTATCGCCAACAAGTATTAACAGCTGTTGTCGCGTGGTTTGAAGAACATCCTTCGACCCTTCGACAAACTCAGGACAAACGGACTAATTCTTAATTGATGGCTTTCTCCCGTTCGTCCTGAGCGCGGAGCTGTCGAAGGAAGGGAGGAACATTATAGTTTTTGTCCCCTTAACTCTTCTGGCACAACTGACGTTGGATCCTGATGAATAAACACATCGCAAGGTGCAAGGGCTTGGCAAATTTTAGCTTCAATATCATCACCAATACTATGGGCTTCTAATAATGACAACGTATCATCAAGCTCTAAATGAAACTGAATAAAGCGCTGAGCGCCTGACTGCCTTGTGCGTAGCTCATGTAAACCTAAGGCATGATCATGCGCTAAAACAATGCTTTTTATTTGTGCTAACTCTTCATGGCTTAATTCATGATCCATTAGCTGATAAACACTTTGATAAATAATTTGTCCTGCGCCAAAAAGTAAATATAAAGCCACCAAAATAGTAAAAGCACCATCAGCTTGCAGCCAAACACCTTGACTCAAAAAGATGGCAGCCAACACGCCTAAATTTAAAAACAAGTCTGATTGATAGTGCAGCGCATCAGCACTGATCACAATAGAGCCGGTACGCTTAATAACATAACGCTGAAAAACCACCAAAAAAAGCGTCAGGATTATGGCGACAATAGATACCCAAATAGCAATATCACTTTGCACTATAAGGCGCGGGTGCATCACGCGCTCAACACCATTAAAAATAAGTAAAATAGCTGACCCTAACACAAAGGCCGCTTGCACTAAGCCCGCCAAGCTTTCCGCTTTACCATGACCAAACTTATGCTCATCATCTGCTGGAGCTAGCGCAAAACGCAGAATAACAATGTTCATTATCGAGGCAAACAAATCTAAAATTGAATCGGTAGTAGAAGCAAGCATAGCGCTAGAGTCGCTTACTAACCAAGCATAAAACTTAATCACCACTAATATTAAAGCCACCGATGAAGAAGTAATAGCAGCTAGTCGAACCCAATAAGCATAGTGCTCGGTCTGGTTATTCACTGTTGGTGATGAAGACATATTCGACGTTGATGGTTCTGACATGAAAGTTTATTCCGAAATGAAAAATGAAGCGCTAAACGAACTTAGTAGCTATAATAGCAAACAATTATGCTTCCACTCAAACTCACGTTGTTATCATTATGTTAGATGTTGTGCTTTTTCAACCGCAAATTCCACCAAATACTGGCAACATAATTCGTTTATGTGCCAATTCAGGCTTTCAACTACATTTAATAGAACCGTTAGGGTTTGATTTAGAAGATAAGAAACTACGCCGCGCTGGGCTAGATTATCATGAATTTGCCGCCATTAAGCGACATAAAAGCTTCAACGCTTTTGTTGAGCAAGAGCAGCCAAAACGTATACTGGCCATAACCACCAAAACCAATAATTTTTATGGTGACGTAACCTTTGCAGCAGGGGATTATTTACTGTTTGGCTCAGAAACTGCCGGCTTGCCTGAAGAGGTACGCGTACAAATTCCTGATAAAGATAAAATTCGCATTCCCATGCTAAAAGAAAGTCGTAGCATGAATTTATCGAATGCCGCGGCGGTAATCGTTTATGACGCATGGCGTCAGTTAGGGTTTGTGAATGCGGTTTAAAAGCAGTTGCGAGTCGCGACAATAACGTTCGGAGCATTTCGCAACTCGATACTTATAACTCGTCACTTTACATTTCTATTCTTGTTTTTGATCACGAGATAATAAATCTGCCGCGGCAAGTTTTGCGGCTTTGCCCTGATATAGCACTTGATAAACTTGTTCTACAATAGGCATTTCAACATTCATACGCGCTGCAAGCATATAAACTTCTTTGGTGTTGCGATAACCCTCGACTACTTGACCAATATCCGCCATAGCCTGTTCAACACCAGCACCCTGCCCTAAAGCTAAACCAAAGCGGCGATTTCGTGATTGATTATCAGTACAGGTTAGTACTAAATCGCCTAAACCAGCCATCCCCATAAAAGTAGCCGGATCTGCATTTAATGCTACCCCTAAACGCGTCATTTCGGCTAACCCGCGAGTAATTAATGCAGTACGTGCATTGGCACCAAAGCCAATACCATCGGCGATACCTGCGCCAATAGCAACAACATTCTTAACTGCTCCCCCTAATTGCACGCCAATAAAGTCTTTATTAGGATAAACACGAAAACATTTTTCGCAGTGCAGTAAGTCAGACAATTCCAGCGCAAAGCTTGCATCTGTAGATGATAACGAAATAGCAGTTGGTAGACCTATCGCCATTTCTTTCGCAAAAGTAGGGCCCGATATTACGGCTAAAGCAACTTCTTCGCCTAAAATCCTTCTAGCAACATTTTGCAGTAAATCACCTGATTGAGGATCCAGACCTTTGGTTGCCCAAGCAACTTTAGCGCCACGCTTAAGCATAGGTTTAATTTGGTTAAGCATATCGCCAAAGGCATGGCTAGGAACAACCACTAAAATATTATCGCTAGCACTAACGGCTTTCTTTAAGTCACTAGTAAGGTGTAAGCTATTAGGAAATGGACAACCTGCTAAATATTTAGCATTTTCACGTGCATTAACCATGTCATCAACTTGGTTAGCATCACGCCCCCACAATAGTGTTTTATGACCGTTTCTAGCCAAACAAATAGCCAGTGCTGTGCCATAAGAGCCGGCACCCAATACGGTGATTTTGGCAGAAGCTGTCATAAATACCTTTTTATAATTAAGTTATGAGTAAGGAAAGTAGCGAGTGGTGAAAACACTTCACTCTCAAGAGCTTGTCTTCGAAACTCGAAACTCGATACTCGCAACTAACAACTAATGCGTTTCTGTACTTTCTGGCGCGTTAACTTTCGCTTCAGCCGCACGTTGTTGCACATAAGAAGCAAATAAGGCTTCGAAGTTTACCGGTGACAAGTTAAATTGCGGGAATGAACCACGGTTAACTAAGCTTGCAACAGTTTCACGCGCATAGGGAAATAACGTTGTTGGGCAAAATGCGCCAATAGTATGTGCTAACTGTGCTTCAGGTAAGTTGCCAATGGTGAAAATACCGGCTTGTTGTACTTCTGCTAAAAAGGCAGTTTGACCTTCAACCGTTGCAGTAACCGTAACGGCTAAAACAACTTCATAAGTGTCATCGGCTAGTTTATTTGAGCGAGTATCTAAGTCTAACTTGATTTCAGGCTTCCACTCTTTTTGAAAGATTGCAGGAGAGTTTGGTGTTTCAAATGAAACATCTTTAGTGTAAACACGTTGAATAGCAAATTGTGGTTGTGCTGGTGCTTCTACTGGTACTGCTTCGCCTGCTGGATTTTGGTTTTCATCACTCATGGGTATTTTCCTGTATTTTGTATAAAAATTAAATATTTGTTTGGTTTTATTTTGTTTTGTTTTTACACTTTCGCTAATTCTTTATAAGTAAAGCGTCAAGCTGATTATTCTTTTCTAGCGCTACTAGCTGATCACAGCCGCCAATATGAACATCATCAATAAATATTTGCGGTACGGTATAACCGCCACGGCTGCGCTCAATCATTTTTTCACGTAACGCCATATCACCATCAATACTGATTTTTTCTATCTGTAATGAAGGGTGAACCAATAGCTTATGTTCAAGCAAGGCAATAGCATGAGAACAAAAAGGGCAATACGCTTTTGTGTAAATATCGACTTTTGCCATAATTTCCAATTCCCCTTGTAGGGCGTAATTTATTGCGCTTTTTCGAACTTATTTCTTCGTTACTGGCAAGCCAGCGCCTGTCCATGCACCCATGCCGCCTTTTAATACACTGACACGAGCAAAGCCCGCTTTGTGCAAATCATTAGCTATTTTTACGGCGCTAATACCAGCACTGCATACAACTATGATGGGATTGTCTTTGTGCTTTTCAAGGCTAACAAATCCATTTTTAATGATTTTCTCGTTTGATAAGCTTACCGCATCAAGAATATGACTAGCGTTGAAATCTTTTTCCGTGCGAATATCAAGAGCAACACCTTGCTCTCTATTCATTAAAAAAGTTAAATCTTGCGAGCTTATTTGTTTAACTGGCGATAAATTAATTTTAACAGTTGTTACGATGATCATAACAACAAGGCCAACCCAAACCGCACTTAACATGCCGTTATCGCTGGCAAAAGTAATAAATTGTTCCATAAAATGGGGACTCTATTAGTAAATAGTAAAAGGTGTGACTTTTTTATAAATCATTTTTTTATAAATCATAATAAATAAAAAAATCGACACATTATACCCAAGCTGCTTGGAATTGCGAGCTAATACCAAGCCACTTCAAGATGCGAATTTCTTATGGCTTGGATTTAGTAACCACTAATGAATCATTTCTTGCTTAAATAAATAGGGTTGACTGTGTACAATGTCAGCAATTCAATTTTTAAGCACAATACAAGGCTAGCATATGTCTAACAGAGAAGTGTCTAACAAAGAAGCGTTAACAAAGAAATCAACCGTGTTAATTATTTTAGATGGTTGGGGTTATCGCGAAGAAAGTGATTCAAATGCGATACAAGCTGCTAATACGCCTGTACTAGACAAACTTAAAGTTGATTACCCAAATATGCTGATACAAACTTCTGGTATGGCGGTTGGTTTACCTGATGGGCAAATGGGTAATTCGGAAGTAGGCCATGTTAATTTAGGTGCCGGAAGAATTGTTTATCAAGACTTCACCCGCATCACCAAGTCTATTGATGATGGCGAGTTTTCACAAACCCCAGCATTATGCAGTGCTGTTGATAAAGCCGTTAAACAAAACAAAGCGGTGCATATTTTTGGTTTATTATCGCCTGGCGGTGTCCACAGTCATGAAGAACACATTTTTGCCATGATGGAACTAGCCAAAAAACGTGGTGCAACAAAAATTTATTTACATGCCTTTTTAGATGGCAGAGATACGCCGCCACGCAGCGCAAAAAAATCATTAGAAAAAGCACAACAAAAATTTAAGCAACTTTTTACTAACTCAGAGGGCGAAGGGCAAATAGCCTCGATTATTGGCCGCTACTTTGCTATGGATAGAGATCAACGCTGGGATCGTGTTGAAGCAGCTTACGATTTAATGGTGTCTGGAATCAGCAAATATCAATATAACGATGCAATATCAGCACTTGAAGGTGCTTACCAACGTGATGAAAATGATGAGTTTGTTAGTGCTAGTGCCATTTTGAATGAAGATGGTGAAGCTATTGAGGTAAACGATGGCGATGCGTTAATTTTTATGAATTTTAGAGCGGATCGTGCCCGACAGTTTAGCCGCTGTTTTACCGAAAGTAATTTTGATGGTTTCACTCGAAAAAAAGTGCCTGCCATTAGCGACTTTGTTATGTTAACGCAATATTCAGCAGAGATTAAAGCTAGCTGTGCTTTCGCCCCGACAGCACTCAATAACGTAATGGGCGAGTGGCTTGCTAAGCACAATAAAACACAATTACGTATTTCTGAAACTGAAAAGTATGCCCACGTTACTTTTTTCTTTAGCGGCGGGCAAGAAGACGAATTTGAGGGTGAACAGCGTATTTTAGTCCCTTCTCCCGATGTAGCTACTTACGACTTACAACCTGAGATGAACTCAACGCTACTCACTGATAAATTAGTTGCCGCCATTGAAAGCGGCGAATATGACTTTATTGTTTGTAATTATCCCAATGGTGATATGGTTGGTCATACTGGAGACTTTGCTGCGGCTGTTAAGGCTTGTGAAGCGGTTGATACCTGTGTGGGACGTGTGGTTACTGCATTACAAAAAACGGGAGGCGAATGCTTAATTACCGCTGATCATGGTAATGCCGAACAAATGTTAGATGAAACCACAGGCCAAGCTCACACTGCGCATACTTGTGAACCTGTGCCGTTAATTTACGTTGGTAGAAACGCTACACCTGCAAGCACAGGTACCTTAAGTGATATTTCACCTACCCTATTGTATTTAATGGCAATGGAGCAACCTGAAGAAATGACAGGTTCCATATTGATGCAATTAAGTTGATGCAACTAGATTAATGGGGCAAACTGTAAGTTAACCTACAAAACACAACTTCTTGATGCCCATAACCATTTTTTTATTTCGTCACTTAGTAAGCAGCTTAATTTTAGTAGGCTGCTTACTAACACCTGTAGAATGCCTCGCGAGTGAAAGCGACAACGAGAAAGCAAAACAACAAAATAGCGCCAAACTCAATGATGTGCAACAAGCCATTGCCAAGCAAGAATCTAATATATTTAAAACCAATAAAGCACGATCAGCTTTAGAAAAGCAGTTAAAATATGATGATTTGGCAATAGCCAAAGTAGCTAAAGCCATTAACGATACCGAACAATTGCTAAAAAACACTCAAAATAAAATATCATCTTTAAGCCAAGAAAAACAACAATTAACCTCACAAAAAATAACACAAGAGCAATTACTGGCTAAACAACTTCGCTCTGCCTATACCACAGGTCAACATGATTATTTAAAGTTACTTTTAAACCAACAACAAAGTGAAAAAATTCAGCGAACTATTACCTATTATCAATATATGAATAAAGCGCGGGTCAATGAAATTGAAAAATTTCAAACAACCATAGCCCAGTTAATCATAGTAACCACACAACATCAAAAACAAGTTGAACATTTACAAACCCTAAAACAAAACCAACAAAAACAACGCGTAGCATTAAGTGAAAACAAAGATAATCGCAGTAAAACTCTTGCATCGCTAGGCAAAAAATTATTATCAAGTAAACAACAATTGGCTAAATTAAAAGCGGATGAAGCTAACTTGGCGGCAGCCTTACAAAAACTCACAACGCTTATTCGTGCAGAAGTTGATTTAACCGGGCTAAGTAAACTCAAAAGAAAACTAACTTGGCCGGTAAAAGGCAGACTTCTTCGAAGCTTCGGTAGTAAAAAGCAAGGCTATTTAAAATGGAAAGGCGTTTTGCTTGGCGCACCTATTGGCAGGCAAGTACAAACTATTCATAACGGCACTGTTTTATTTTCTGATTGGTTAAAAGGTTATGGGTTGTTAACAGTGATCGACCATGGTAACGGATATATGAGTTTGTACGCTTATAATCAAACGTTATTAAAATCAGTGGGTGATCAAGTAGAAACTGGTGAACCTATAGCCCTTGTTGGGCAAAGTGGTGGGCAAGATCAAGCGGGACTATATTTTGAAATTCGTCATCAAGGTAAAGCAGTTAATCCAAAACTGTGGTGTCGTTAATGAATGAGCATCAATGACACGGTTAAATTCTAGTAATCCGCAGAAAAGTTACTACAAAAAAACCGAGCCAAATGTTATGCTTCACAATCCTCACTACGATAAAAACTAATAAAATGATTTCAGCTGTGTCGAAATTTTTATCCCTTATTATTCTTGCTCTCTCCTGCATTTTATATACAAAATTCTCACAAGCTCAACCCGTACGCATTGCCATTATAATTGACGATATTGGTTATCGTTACACCGACAAAAACGCTTTATCATTACCCGGTGCTATCACCTACTCTATTTTACCGCATACACCTTATGGCAAAAGAATAGCCCTTAAAGCCAACGCAAAACATAAAGACGTAATGCTACATATTCCTATGGAAGCCGAAAATGGCAAAAAATTAGGTCCTGGTGCACTGACGAGTACGATGAATAGAGAAGAAATTGTAGCAAGCTTAAATGCATCTTTAGCTGAAGTACCTTTTGTTATTGGTATTAATAATCATATGGGTAGCCATTTAACACAATTAGATGATCCAATGACATGGACTATGAATTTTTTAAAGCAACATAATTTACTTTTTTTAGACAGTAAAACCAGCCCCTATTCTAAAGCTGGAAGTATTGCAAAATTAGTGGGAGTTCCAGCGAAAAATCGTAATATATTTCTCGATAATCAATTAACTGATAGTTATATTACTAAACAGTTTCAGTCTTTAATTAACCATGCAAAGTCTCAAAAAGTAGCTATTGCTATCGCTCACCCTCATCCTGAGACAATTCGGGCTTTAAAGCGCTTAATTCCTACACTGGCGAAAAACAATATTGAGCTAGTACCGCTATCGGCTTTATATTCAACGCTTGAAGGTTACCAGACCCAAGTGGCGATTAGTGAATGATGCTTTGAGAAATATCCTTCGACAAGCTCAGGGAGAACGGGTTTACACCATTTATCCTGAGCGCGAAGCTGTCGAAAGGAGTTGTCGAAGGACAAACGGACTAATGTGTTTTCGAAACACGTAACTAATAACTCATGTCTGCCTCTATAACTTAATATTATTTTCTCTTATTATTTGATGTAAGTATTTAACGGGAATCGCGTAAGTAATGCCACTCGGGTTGCTAATAACAGCTTCTTTAGTCGTTTGCACAAAAACCTTATTAATAATACCCAAAACCTCACCAGTTTTCATATCATACATAGCGCTGCCACTATTGCCGGGATAAGCCGTTGCATCTAATTGATAAACAAAATAAGGGTTACGCATACGCTTGAGCATCTTCAAACTAATTTGCCCTGCTGTTTGTGCTGGCACAATAGTAGGCGTTACACTGGAAATTATTCCTCGGTGAGTGACAGGATATAAACCTAAAACACTGCCAATAGGAAACCCAGTAAACGCAATATAAGTGCCGTCGCCACAAAACTCTTCGCCCGATAGCGTCATCGCAGGTAACGCTGCACCTGATATTCTCAAAATTGCTAGGTCATATAAGGGTGAAGTAACCACAATTTCAGCTTGTCGAACCATTGCCTCTTTTCCTGAACCAATAAATACCGCCATTTTTTGCAATAAGCTGTCATCAAGCTCAGTAGGTAAAACATGGGCATTAGTTACCACATAATGTCCACCGCCAATAACAAACCCGCTGCCACGCAAAGTATTTTGCGGCTGGCTTGTTGGCGTATGGATACCAATACCTACCACCGAAGGTTTAACCTTTGCCACAACGTCAACAAACTCGGATTTTGCCAACTCGCTTTTTGCCTCAGCTAAAAAGGCTGAAAAGACTAACATCGTGAAAAACAAAACAATATAACGCTTGTTAAGCATGGTGGTTACCCAATAAAAATATTTTAATTAATCATACTTTACGCAATTATTTAATTATCAGCCATAATTAAATAATATGACTGTGCCAATGTTTCATTGTAATGAAAACAAAAACAGCGCCGATTATAAAGCCGTAGTTCAAAACCAAAAAAAATATGATAGATTAAGCTATACTCTAGCATATACTCGTTCTAGCTAGAGATGCACATTTTTATACCCGTTGGTAAATTGGGTATAGGTTATACTGTTTTATTACTGCTTATTTAGTTATACGCTCGCACTAGTGTCAACATGATAACTTGGAAATTAAATGAACTGGAATAAAAGCCTGCTAAACACCCCCATTATTGGAGATATAACAAAAAAACTCGCCTCGATGAAAGTGAGTCATGACGCCTACAATATTACTGAGCATTTTACCCAGTTTTTAGAGCCACAAATTGCGATTAACAACACATTAAAAGAGGAAGCGTTCAAAATACGCCATAATGTTTATTGTGAAGAGTTAGCTTTTGAAGACGTCAAAGAAGGCGGGCAAGAAAAAGATGAGTTTGACGAACAATCCATTTTCTCTCTGATCAAGCACAAACCCTCAAATATTTACACCAGCTGTATCCGCGTAGTAAAGATTATGGAAGAAAGTCAGCTTTTACCCATAGAAAAATTTTGTCTTGATTCAATCACCAATGAAGAGCTACACCCAAAACGTTTTAATAGAAATGAGATTTGTGAAATTTCACGACTAGCAGTAAAGTCTGATTTCAGACGTCGTAAAACCGATCGATTTAAAGGCTCTAGCACTGGTGTTATTCAAGAAACAAATTATTCTGAGGTTGAATTACGTTGTTTCCCTTTTATCGCTATTGGTTTATACATGGCTGCAGCTACTATGGCAATAGACACAGGTATAAAGCATGTTTACGTAATGATGGAGCCAAGGCTGGCTCGAAGCATGAAGTTTGTTGGTATCAAATTTCAACCACTTGGAGACCCCATTGAATACCATGGATTAAGAGCGCCGTACTATATCAACCCTGAAATATTTCTTTCTAACCTATCTCCTGGCTTTAAAAATTTATACAAAGCGATAGAACATGATATTTCTGATCAACTCAATAGTTTGAAATTGATATAACAAAAAATCACGAGTAGGTTCGCATTCTTTCTGACCAGCTGGAGTTGACCAGAATAGGGGCAATAAATTACCCCCTACCTATTGATTAAAGCTTACTTCAACAAACTCTGCTTCTTCTCTTTCTGCTTTACGGTTACCGCATTTATCTCATCCAAAATAAGCTTAGCCTTTTTGTGCATGTTATTCGCTAACAAGGTCTCAGCAAAATTTAAAGCAATATCAATATCTTGCCCTTTTGACTTTTCTTTAGACTTTTCTTTAGATAAGTCATAAGCTTCTTGTGCTTTAGCTAATGCTTCAACTTTTTTGTCAGATTTTAATAACGCTTGAGCATAAGTATCAACTACATTAGGTATTTGAGTTGTCAGACTATAGGCTTGTTCAGCATATTGTAGTGCTTGAACATATTTTCCTTGGTCCATATAAAGCCAAGATAAATTATTTAACGCCACAATATTATTAGGTACTACTTTAATCAGTCGCTCATACTCAACGATAGCCTTATCTTGATGCTCAGCTAAATACATATTAGCCAAACTCAAACTAACTTTTGGGTTGATTTTATTGTCTATTTCATTCCTATCAGAGTGCTGTTCAAGTAATTTTATCGCTTCATCTTTTTGATTGTTTGCCTCTAAAGCAAAAGCAAGGAAGGTTGCATTAATACTGTCAGGTTTGGCTTGATACTGCTGTTTTAATTTTGGCACAGCCGCCGCAAACTCTTTATCGAGTAAAAGAATTCGCCCTTCAATACCTGCAAGTAAGTTTTTATTGATGTCAAATTTAGCCAGTGATTGGAATAATAATTTAGCGTCATCACCGCGATTATTATTTAATAGAATCTGCATTTTCACTAAATGAAGCATCACATTGTTTGGGTGCTTTTTAAAAGCGTCATTTAAAACACCCAATGCTCTGTCGGGCGATTGCTTACTAGCCCAGTAGTTAGCTAATAAAAATACAGGCTCAATATGGTATGTATTCGTTGTATGCCATTTATCTAAAATTGAAAATATGTCTTTACCTTCAGTTTGCTTAGCATTAGCAGCAAGTGATAACTGCCAATAGCGCTTAGGTGTTTTAACATTTAATTCATAACCATCTAGTACAGAAATCGCTTGTTTAAATTGCTCTAAGTGCATTAATGCTTCCGCTAATACTACGCCATATTGGACATTATCAGCATTACTTTGCTGAGCTTGAGTGATTACTTTCAATCCTTCTTCATTTTTATGAAACTCAAAGTACTGACGAAGCACTTCAATATTATTAGGATGCGCCTTTAGTGCTTGCTCTGTTAATAATACCGCTTGCGCTGTTTCTTTTTGATAATTGGCAAGTTTCACCAGTTGCGTTAACGCATAGACATTATTAGGCTCTACTTTTAAGCTTTTCTCTAATGCCGCCTTACCTTGCGCTAATTTGCTCTCTTTAAAGAAAATAGTAGCGTACAGGTTATAACCTCCTGCTTTATTAGGGTATTCTTTCAACCATTTATCAGCGATGGTCGTTGCCCGAGATAAATCGCCTGATTTAATTGATGCAAAAGCTAAGGCAAGCTCTGCGGAAACTAACTCAGGGTTTTGTTGCAAGGCTAATTCTAACGTTTCAATACCCGAAGGGTCGTTCATCATCAGCTTTAACACGCCAGTTCTTGCCGTTTGCTCAGCGGTCATTTCGCTTGAACTAGCCGCATATTTCGCCATTTCTTGTGCTTTTTCAAAGGCACCTACTTCTAATAATTTATAGCTTAATGTTGATAAAAACTGGGCATTTTCTTTAGTTGTTGAGTCATAACCCGTTAAAGTTTCGCTAATATCATCAATCAAACCTAGCTGTAATTGACTGATAGCAAGCATTCTTCTTGCAGAATGCTCAGGGGAAAGATATGGCATTAAATCTTTTAAATGGTTATGACTTTGTTCATAATTTTTTAAATAAAACGCACTTGCGCCCGCTACTAATTTCAAACTAAAAGAGTTAAAACCTGAGCTTAAAGATTGATTAGCATAGCTACTTGCCGCTTCAAAATCTTTATTTTCAAAACGCGCCATCGCTTTAATATATTGCAAAAATGGCTGAGTTGGCACTTTAGCCAATAGAGTATCCGCAATTTTTTCCGCTTCTTCATACTGGCCATTTTTTATTAATGAATCAGCAATAAACAACTGCACTCTACCTGAGCTAGGTTGCAGTTTTAAATATTGCTTAAAGCTATCAACGGCTAAAGAATAATTCTTATCTGCCGTCGCTATTTGCCCTTGTAGCATAAGCGCATCTGCATTGTTTGGTGTTGCCGTTAAAATACGTTCAACCAATGTCCTTGCATGATCAATTTTTTGCTGTAAAAACTCTAAATAAGCACTCGCTAGCATGCTATAACCATCGTTTTGGGAAACAGAAAGCGCGGCCTCAACAGTTTCTTGTGCAAGCGTTTTATCATCTGTGCGCAATGCAGCCATTGTTTTATAGGCAAGATATTGCGTGCTTGTTGTTGATAACAGCTTTTCTTGAGAGGCAAGCGATAAAATATCTTCATCATATTCCGCCAACATATAAGCACGAGCTAACAAAGGAATGACTTTATCTACATTGAATTTTAATTTATGGGCACGCTCTAATTCCTTTATTGCATTTTCTGCATCACCTTCTCTTAAATAGAGTTGACCTAATAAAAATCTCGCCTGTGCATTTTCAGCCTCAACTTTAAGTGCATTTTTTAGCGAAATAATTGCAGCGCTATTTTGTTTTTCAACGATCAAGCTTTCTGCTTTACTGATATAGGTTTGCGCTGATTCATTGTCGCTACAAGCAGATATCACTAAAACAATACTTGCACAGACTATTGATTTTAAAAAATTCATTTGACATTCCTGTTTTGGGTGATAGTAGCTATGGGGTCATTTATTGTAATAACAGCGCCAATACTTCTTGGGTTTTCTCTTTCATTAACGCGACATTACCTTTGGACTCAACATTCAACCTAACCACGGGCTCGGTGTTACTGCTGCGTAGGTTAAAACGCCACGTACCAAACTCCATACTTATGCCGTCAGTTTCATCGATCACTTGAGCATCGTTTTGATAATATGCAAAAACTCGGGCAATGGCAGCTTTAGGGTCGGTAATTTTACTATTAATTTCCCCTGATGAAGGATAAGCTTCAATACGGGCTTTAACCAAACTAGATAAAGGTTGTTTACGTAAACACACCAATTCGGCAATAAGTAACCAAGGGATCATGCCACTATCACAATAGAAAAAATCGCGAAAGTAATGATGGGCACTCATTTCACCGCCATAAATAGCATCTTCACTGCGCATACGCTCTTTTATAAAGGCATGTCCTGTTTTGCTTTGGATCGCCTGACCACCTGCTTGCTCAACAATATCGATTGTATTCCACGTTAAGCGTGGATCATGAATAACTTTACTGCCTTGATTCTTATTAAGAAAATTCTCAGCCAACAAACCGACAATATAATAGCCTTCAATAAACTGTCCTTGTTCGTCAAATAAGAAACACCTGTCAAAATCACCATCCCAAGCAATGCCCATGTCAGCATTATGCTCAATTACCGCATCACGTGTCGCTGCCCTATTTTCAACTAGAAGTGGATTTGGGATGCCATTAGGGAAATTTCCATCGGGTTGATGATGAACTTTAATAAATTCCACTGGCACGTGTAACTGTTTAAAAATGGATTCAATAGCATCGAGTGTTGGGCCGGCAGTGCCATTACCTGCGTTAACAACCAATTTCAATGGCTTACCTGATAGAGAGTCTGGTAATGAAAAATTTTTAACATCAATATACGTTAACAAATGATCAGTATAGGCCTGACTAATATCAACCATTGATAGTTGACCCCTTTCAGTTACATCAGTAAACTCATTACGCTCTGCTAAGATCTTAATATCAAAAAGACCGGTATCACCACTGATAGGTTTAGAGTTTTCACGTACCAACTTCATGCCATTGTAATCAATAGGGTTATGGCTGGCCGTCACAACAATTCCACCATCACAATGTAAATGGCTAGTAGCAAAGTAAATATGCTCAGTGCCGCACAAGCCTATATCAATAACATTAGCACCGCCGTCCATTAAGCCGTTAGCAAGTGCCAACTTCAACTCTTCACTGGTTAAACGAATATCGCCACCCACAACAACTTGTTTGGCGTTAGTGTGCTGAGCAAAAGCACGTCCTATGCGATAGGCAATGTCAGTGTTTAATTCTTCGCCGAGTTTACCGCGAATGTCGTAGGCTTTAAAACAAGTTAGCTGTGTCATTAATTCGCTCTTCCGTAACGATCTTCAAAACGAATAATATCATCTTCCCCTAAATAACTTCCCGATTGAACTTCAATCATTTCTAATGGTAATTTACCCGGGTTTTCTAGCGCATGTACAACGCCTATAGGAATGTAAGTTGATTGGTTTTCACTTAATAAGATTGTTTTCTCATCAAGAGTCACTTTTGCTGTTCCTGACACTATAATCCAATGCTCAGCTCGATGATGATGCATTTGCACAGACAATTTAGCGCCGGGGTTTACCGTTATGCGTTTTACTTGAAATCGCTCGCCATGATCAACACTGTCATATTTACCCCAAGGACGGTAAACCTCACGATGCAATTTTGTTTCTGGGCGTTGTAGTGCTTTTAGCTCATTTACTATGTCTTTAACATTTTGTACTTTATCCTTATCTGCCACTAAAACGGCATCAGGGGTATCAATAATCACCAAGTTATCAACACCTAAAGTCGCAATAAGTTTGTTTTGACTATGTATGTAACTATTACGGGTGTCATGGGCGATAACATCACCTTTAAGGACATTATGCTGCGCATCTTGCTCACATACTTCCCAAAGTGCAGAATAAGAGCCTACATCACTCCAACCAGCATCAAGTGGCACCACTACGGCATCAGCCGTTTTTTCCATTACCGCATAATCAATAGACTCATCAGCACATTGTAAAAAAGCCTTACGATCTGGGCGGATAAAGTCTAAGTCTTTTTCTACTTTAGTCATCGCTTCTTGGCAAGCAGCTAAAATATCAGGCCTAAATTTCTCTAGCTCTTCAATGTAACGGCTTGCTTTAAACAAGAACATGCCGCTATTCCATAAATATTCGCCCGAAGTTAAATAGGCCTGAGCAGTTTTTTTATCTGGTTTTTCAACAAATTGAGCAACTTTATATGTACCATTTTCCTTTTCGCTACCTTGTTTACTTCCCTTTTTAATATAACCATAACCAGTTTCTGCATGTGTTGGCATAATACCAAAAGTAACTAATTCCCCTTGTTCTGCCGCTATTGTTGCGACATCAATTGCCTGATGGAATTTTTGTTTATCTCTAATAACATGATCAGCCGCTAACACAAGCAATAGTGTATCTTTACTTGAGGCAAGTGCGTTCAAGGCTGCAAGTGCCACCGCAGGTGCGGTATTACGCCCCTGAGGTTCAAGCAAAATAGTGGCATCATTACATTTTACTTGTTTAACCTGTTCAGCTACTAAAAATCGATGATCTTCATTACAAATAAATACCGGCGCTTGGTGCTCTAATGGCAAACGAGCCAAGGTGTCTTGCAACATGCTGGTATCATTTACTAAGGGAATAAATTGTTTGGGGAATTGAGACCGAGAAAGTGGCCATAAACGTGTACCACTGCCTCCGCACATGATAATAGGTGATATAGGTAATTTAACTGAATTTATTTGATTCATCATCATTCCATTATATATTTCAAGGAAAAAGAATATCTATGCCGTAATAATAAAGCATTTAGCACTTTTTTAAAATGAAATTAAAACAAACCCCTTCTACTTAATATACTGATTAAGGTGTATATTTATAGCAATACCTGTACGTTAGAATTGTTTTACTGTTGTTCGCAAAAATACAAGTTAGAAGGAACATGAAATGTTTAACTACGAAAAAGCATTCTCGAGAAATATTGGCTGGATTACAGAGGAAGAACAACAAACTCTTCGCGGTAAAAAAGTTGCGATAGCAGGGGCTGGTGGCGTAGGTGGCGCACATTTACTGACTTTAGCCAGATTAGGTGTCGGAAATTTTTACATCTCAGATTTTGATGATTTTGAGGTACATAACTTCAACCGTCAATCAGGCGCGTTTATGTCGACATTAGGAGAACAGAAAGTTGATGTTATGGAGCGAATGGCTCGAGATATTAACCCAGAAGCAAACATAAAATCTTTTCCTGAAGGGATTTTTGAACACAACGTTGATGAATTTCTAGAAGATGTTGATTTATACGTAGACGCCCTTGATTTTTTTGCCTTAGATGCACGTAAAACTGTTTTTAAAAAGTGTTACGATAAAAAAATTCCGGTAATCACGGCAGCACCACTGGGTATGGGCGCTGCTTTTTTATGTTTTATGCCTGACAAAATGACTTACGAAGAGTATTTTCGTTTTGAAGATAAAAATACTGAAGAAGATCAACTCATACAGTTTTTAATTGGTTTATCTCCTGCTATGTTACAGCGTCCTTACTTAATTGATGAAAGCCGAGTTAGCTTTAAAGAAAAGCGAGGTCCTTCAACGGCTATGGCAGTTAACCTTTGTGCAGGAATAGCAGAAACTTACGCACTTAAAATATTACTGAATCGCGGAGAAATAATTACAGCACCATACGGGCTTCACTTCGATGCTTACCGCAATAAATACAAAAAAACATGGCGACCATTCGGTAACGCAGGCTTAATGCCGAGAATAATGTTTCATATAGCCAAAAGAATTGTGGCAAAATAACGTTTTACATATATTCTTGCTAGATATAAAGATTAAATTTTGTCAGAATAAATTCTAATCAACATGGGATGATGAATTTTTTGTAAAGCCTAATTTATTGCACGTCACTTAACGCTTAAAATAAAAATTAAAGGAAAATAATGAAAGTCACAGTTTTTGGTATTGGTTATGTTGGTTTAGTTCAGGCCGCTGTTTTAGCATCTGTTGGTCATGATGTGGTGTGTGTTGATATTGACCAAACTAAAGTTGATAACCTTAAAAAAGGCGAGATCCCAATTTATGAACCCGGTTTAACACCACTTGTAGAAGAAACCTATAAAAATGGATTACTAAACTTTACTACTGATGCAAAAGCAGGTGTTGAGCATGGTGAAGTTCAATTTATTGCCGTAGGCACTCCGCCAGATGAAGATGGCTCTGCTGATTTAAAGTATGTATTAACGGTTGCACAAACCATCGCAACCTACATGACTAACCCTAAAATTGTAATAGATAAGTCAACTGTTCCAGTTGGTACTGCAGATAAGGTAACCGACAAAATAGCCTCAGTTCTAGCATCAAGAAAAGTAGACATTGAATTTAACGTAGTATCAAACCCAGAATTTTTAAAAGAAGGCGCAGCAGTTAGTGACTGCATGAAGCCTGACCGTATTGTAGTAGGTACTGATAGCGAAGCTTCACGAGCTGTAATGCGCGAACTATATGCGCCATTTAATCGTAATCATGATCGTATGATATTTATGGATGTACGATCAGCTGAGCTAACTAAATACGCAGCAAACTGCATGTTAGCAACCAAAATTAGTTTTATGAATGAAATGTCTAATTTAGCTGAGTTATTAGGCGCCGATATTGAAGCTATACGTCATGGCATAGGTTCAGATTCACGCATTGGCTATCAATTTATTTATCCTGGCTGTGGTTATGGCGGTTCGTGTTTCCCTAAAGATGTACAAGCATTAGTACGAACTGCTCACGGAGTTGAATATAAACCCGTTTTATTAGAAGCTGTTGAAAGTGTTAACTACGCTCAAAAACAAAAATTATTTAAAAATCTAAATACCTATTTCAATGGTGATTTATCAGGTAAAACCGTTGCAGTTTGGGGCTTATCATTCAAACCACAAACCGATGATATGCGTGATGCATCTTCAATGGTATTAATGGAGTCTTTATGGGCTGCTGGCGCAAAAGTACAAGCATATGATCCAGAAGCAATGGAGGAATGCCAACGTATTTATGGCGTAAGAGATGATTTATCACTGGTTGGTACAAAAGAGTCGGCTTTAAATGGGGCTGATGCTTTAGTAGTTTGTACAGAATGGAGCCAATTTAGAGCACCAGATTTTGACTTAATTGAAAAAGCACTATCACACAAAGTGATTGTTGATGGTCGTAATCTTTACGACCCAGCATTACTTAAGCAGCGTGGTTTTGCTTATTACGGTATTGGTCGTGGTGAGAGTATTCAAAACGTATAATGTCTGTACTTCGACAAGCTCAGTATAGACGGGACTCGCTGTCTGTCTTGAACCGTGACCGTTCGCTCTGAGCTGTCGAAGGCTTTAAACCGTTCGCTCTGAGCTATCGAAGGCTTTAAACCGTTCGCCCTGAGCCTATCGAAGGCTTTGAGCCATTCGCCCTGAGCCTATCGAAGGCTTTGAGCCATTCGCTCTGAGCTGTCGAAGGCTTTAAACCGTTCGCCCTGAGCCTGTCGAAGGCTTTAAACCGTTCGCCCTGAGCCTGTCGAAGGCTTTGAGCCGTTCGCCCTGAGCCTGTCGAAGGGAATGAATCTTAAATATTAGGAAATAATAGTGAAATTTTTAGTGACCGGCGCGGCTGGCTTTATAGGTTTTCATGTAGTACAACGCTTATGTGAACAAGGTCATGAAGTTATCGGTATTGATAACTTAAATGACTATTACGATGTTAATTTAAAATTGGCACGCTTAGATGAGCTTAAAGAATACAAATTATTTAAATTCATCAAGCTAGATCTTGCTGACCGAGAAGGCATTGCGCAATTATTTTCTCAACAGAAGTTTGAGCGAGTAATACATTTAGCCGCACAGGCAGGGGTTCGCTACTCTATTGATAACCCAATGGCTTATGCTGACTCTAACTTAGTTGGTCATTTAACCATATTAGAAGGTTGTCGCCATAATAATGTTCAGCATTTAGTTTACGCTTCATCAAGCTCTGTATATGGCTTAAACAGCAAAACCCCTTTTGCAACATCAGACAGCGTTGATCACCCTATTTCATTGTATGCCGCAACTAAAAAATCAAATGAATTAATGTCGCATACCTATTCACATTTATATGGTATTCCAACAACAGGCTTAAGATTTTTCACTGTTTATGGCCCGAGGGGTCGACCAGACATGGCTTTATTCAAATTTACTAAAGCAATAATTAATGGTGAAAGTATTGATGTATATAATAATGGTGATATGCGAAGAGACTTTACCTACATAGATGATATTGTGGAAGGCATTATTAGAATTCAAGATGTCATTCCACAAAAAAATAATGCTTGGAAAATTGAGTCTGGCTCTGCTGCTGCCAGCTCAGCCCCTTATAAAATATTCAATATAGGTAATGGTAACCCAGTTAAGCTGCTAGATTTTATTGAGTCTTTAGAAAGTTCTCTGGGCATAAAAGCAACTAAAAATTTAATGCCAATGCAACCAGGCGATGTTTATCAAACTTATGCCGATGTTGAAGACCTATTTAGTATTACAAAATATAAACCTTCAATGACTTTGGAAAAAGGTGTCAAAGAGTTTGTAGATTGGTATAACGGTTTTTATTCATAACTCCTTACCTGCATATTTTTTAACTATTACCGTGTCAGATATTTTTACATGTTTCAAATAAAGAAACATAAAGCGATGACAATAACACCAATTAACAATGATTTACATATTTGGCATATTCCATGCTTATATTAATACAGAAACGAATCTTAACTGGTCGCAGTTATATAACATATAGGATATAACATGAATAAATTAAATAAAATTTTATGCGCTGTGGCTCTAGCCTTTGTAGGTAGTGTTGCAAATGCAGGCTACTTCCAATTAAACGTTGGCAATAATGGCTATGACGTAGATGCACCAACATGTTTGGAAGCTTTTGGTAGTGCTACTTATTGTGCTAACCCTGCCAACGCAGGAATTATTGCTACTGTTATTGCAAACGCTACAGTAACAAACGGTAACGGCGATGCAAATTCGCAGACTGGTTCTTTTACCGAGTTTGGCTTTAGTCAATTATTAGGCACATCAATTTATGACTTTAGTAACAATAGTATTTTGGGTGATTTTTATGACACCAACATTACTAGCGAATTACTTGCCGCTGGCATAACTGATGGAGTTAGTGGTCTAGCGTTAGATGGCTTAACAAATGTAACTCTAAATTATCCATCTACGGGTCAAATGGATTTAGATGCATTGTCACCATTAGCACCACCACTGAATGGAACAGATAATGAAGGCTTTTTAGCTGCTTGGGAATTGAACACTCAATTCTTATTTGAAGGTACTTTAACAGCGACAGGTCCAGTTTATACTGGTGGCTTCTTTGAAGTTTGGTTCCAAGACTTAGATAATGCTGCAAATAACTTTTTAGGCTTTAAGGGTGAGGTTGTTGGCTCTAATTTACAAGCCGCTAACTTAGATATCTTCTTGAAAATCACTGAAGCGACTCAAGGCTTCTTATTTGATGGAGCAACTGAGAATGGTGTGTTTACAGATGTTTATGATATCATCGCTCAAACTGGTGGTTATAGTATGGTGATTGATACAAATGTTAACCCGCCAATCCCTACTCTTGATTCTCTTTTATTAGTACAAGGTGATCAACAGCAATTCAGTGTTGTACGTCAAGCATCTTTAGATGGTTCAGTAAATGCTGTTTCGGAACCGTCAACACTAGCGGTATTAGGGTTAGGTTTACTGGCTTTTGGCGCATCACGTCGTCGTAAAGCATAACTTGACAAAATACAACTTAATAAAAAAGGCAGCTAATTTAGCTGCCTTTTTTATTATCTAAATTTTATATAAGTAAAGCTTCTTAATTAAGGCATTTTGAATTACCATCAATATACATTATTAAGGATAAAGATATGTTTAAATTTAGGTTAATTCTCATCACATGCTTATTTGTTACTTCCTGTAGTAAGCAGGTTTCCGTAGAACAATTAATCGATCAAGCTAATGAGGCACTAATTAATGGAGATAATGCTACCGCTATAATTCATTTAAAAAGAGCATTACGCCGAGAGAATGGCTCTATTGACGCTCATTTTTTACTTGGTAAATTATATTTAGAAAATGGTGATTTTTTATCTGCTCAAAAAGAAATTGAACGCGCCTTGAGCCTTTCAACTAATAATGAAGGCTATATTACAGATTATTTTAGAGTACTAAACGAAACTGAAAATGAAAGTACAGTGCTGGATTTTTATAAAAAACAAGAAGCGCTTACTGATAGTGCAAAGTTACATGCTGCATATTCAGCCCTTAAAGTAAATGATATGGGGCTATTCGAGAAAATATCACAACAAGTCAACACGAAAAACTTAACAACCCAAGAAGCTAAATTTCATAGATTACTATTGCTAGCGAGCAAACAAGATAGTGTTGCAATTCAAAGTGAGTTTTCCACACATTTAAAAAAAGATCACATCATAGTTGAAGGGTTAGAACTACTAGGGCACCTTTTCTCTAGAGATAAAAAATACGCTTTAGCTGTGCGGGCTTATAAAGCGGCTTATCATTTAAGACCTAAAAATAATGTACTGAAAATTTTAATTGCTCAAAACTTAATACAAGGTAACAATTTTAGTGATGCAAAACCTTATATAAAAGAGTTGTTAACTCAATTTCCAAATCACGGATACTCTCATCAGCTCGCGGCTCAAGTTGCAATAAATGATAGCGATTTTCAACTCGCTAAATTACACGCCACTAAAGCAATTTTATCAGGATTAAATTCAAACATAAACACTGTAATAGCAGGATTATCTTCATACCAGCTTGGCATGTACGAACAAGCAAGATCATATTTACTATCCATATCAAGAGAGCTACCAACATCACACCCCATACAAAAAGTACTTGCAGCAACCAGCTTAAAGCTAGGGTTTACTAATGAGGCGGTAGAACAACTCTCTGACATCTCCTTAATTACAGATAACGACTTTGACTTAATCGCCTCTGCTAGCATCAATTTGATTCAAAATAACCAAGCTGACAAAGCAAATGAGTTATTAAGTAAAATAGCAAGTCCTGATGATACCAACAATGCTAATTTGCTCAGTAAAGTTGGAGTTTTAAAACTTTCTGCACAAGACATTTCTGGTATGGGTTTTTTGTACAAGGCAATAAGAATTGATGGGGATAGCTACTCAGCAAAAACAATGCTAATTTCATCTTTTCTTAGCACAAATAAAAATAAAGAAGCTAAAAGTCAAGTGATTAAATGGCTAACGAAAACCCCTGAAGATACTGCACTTTTAAACATGCTAGCGTATATTGAAATAAAAAATCAAAACCATAAAGAAGCCAAGATAATTTTCACTCAAATAATAACTATTGAGCCGACTAATATTAAAGCTAATATGTTTTTTGGTGTAACTGAATTCAAACAAGAAAATTTTCAAACGGCGATAAAATCATTCAATACTATAGTTCAGAAACATCCTAACTATTTACCTGCATTGCTTGGTCTTTACTTATCAGAAAAGTCATCTGGTGATACAACTCAATCAATTAAATTAATCACTTCTCAAGCTAAGGAAGACTCTCGTATTAAGTTATTGTTAGCTAAAATATATATAACAGAACACCAATATATTGATGCGGTTGCAGTATTAAACACATTCAAGAGTCCAAGTATTATTGCCCAAATAGAAGATTTAAAGAGTTCTGCCTATATTGCTTTATATGATGAGGAAAATGCACTGACCGCGATTAGCAATTGGCGAAAAGTAGATCCGTCTAGTGAAAGGGCATTAATACTTAAGCTATCTATTTTAGAGTTAAATAAATCTCACGAGCTAGCATTACAAGAGATTAGCTCCTTTAAAAGGAACAATCCTTACTCCTTGAAATTAGATCTACTTGAGATAAACTTTCAATTACTTGCAAATCAGGTAAGTAAAGCTGTTGAGTTACTTGATAAATTGAAGGAAAAAAATGTTAATACGACTCTGCTTTTACCATTAGAAGCTAGATCTAAATACCAGCTAGCAAACTATAAAGTAGCTCTCCCTTTGTTAGTAACGAGTTATGAAAATGATCCAAGTAGTATCTTTGCAAGTCTTATATACACAAGTTTAGTAAAGTTAAACAAAATAAATGAAGCTGTTACTTTCTTAGAAAAAAGAGTAACAGACTTTAGTGCTGATACTAAATCACGCCTATTTCTTGCAGATACACTCAGTAAAATAGATAAAAATAAAGCTTTAGAGCATTTTTACATACTTAATGAACAGCTTGAAAATAATCTCATGGTTTTGAATAATATTGCTTGGCTTTTACATGAGCAAGGAAAAAATAAAGAAGCGCTTCCATATGCACAAAAGGCGTTAGATATTGCTCCTACTAATCTTCAACTACAAGATACCATTAATCAGATAAAGGCTGCTATACAATAAACTAACCGCAGCTTGATGGTGTTTATTTCAATAGTAAACAACAATCTACAAGTAAAGCCATTTTCTTTTATTAGAGAAAATGGCTTACCAAAACACCTATAAGGAAAAGAACTTATATTTTAAAATTATTTAAATAAACTATGTTTAAGTTTTCTGAGAAAATTCTCACACTTAAATATTATGTCATTAGGTGCATAGCAGTTAATTGCCATAGAATATTCTTCATTTGCCAAAGAACGTTTATATTGCGCGTCTCCCGCTAAAAAATCATAATGCGTAGTGCCTTTCGTTCTATAGTGTTTGATGGCTTCACTATGAAGCAACATACCTAATTTTACTTTAGAAGAAAATTCGTCACTGAACGCCGACAAATAAAAATAAACTTTATTTTTATAGACGTAATTCATCAAAAAACCGATATCTTTATTGTTCAAAGCTAATACCGATATTTGTAATACTTCATCATTATTTTCAATCATGCTTTCATGAAATAACTTAAACACTGTATTACTAAATCCACTCCCTTCCTTAGAGTCATTCCAGCGTTTTTTATGCAAATCAGCAATATTTACAATTAACACCGATGTTTCTTGTTTATCCGTTACAATGCGAAAAGATATCTCTCCCTGTTGAGCCAATATTTTTTTACTGCGGTTAATCTGATAATGTGTGTTTTTAGACCATAAGTCGCTGAATTCTTCTGTAGTGACTTTATCGTATTCAATTAAATGTCCTTTCGACTCAACCAGAATACGAGAGCTAGCATTCATCGCTTTCAATTGATGTGCAAATGAATCAAAAACATCTGATTTTGTTAAACCAAAAACGACCTCTTGAGTTAATTCTTTTTCAGTAAATAAATATTCAAGTATTTTTTGTCTCGTTGTTATTTGATAATTATCATCCAATAAAAAATCGTTGTACTCAACCCATATTTGATCTTGTTTTTGACACCCTGTTTTATGCAGCCACCATTGTTTGTAAGGTATAAACCCGAGCACATAACGTTTTTTCTCTACAAATAACCCCAAACCAACAATTAAACTCCCTTTTTTTGCCTGCACTAAAAACAAGGGTTCATTGACTATCTTTAACCAACTTTCAATCCATTGCCACGATAAAAAAATAGAATTTGTACTTCGCCCCTCTAAATCTTGCCAGTGTACCTTTAATTGCTCTACATCTTGAAGAGTGATTAACTGATGTGATATTTCCAATGCCAGTTCAGTTTCATTTGTTTGATTAACGTTAATACTCGTCTACTCCATCATTGCGACTAGGTTTTCGCGGTTTATATATTACCGTACACATAACATTTTTACATCCCAAGTCTTTTAAGGCAAAATACTCACAATGATAATTACTCTTATTTATATGCAAGATGATGGGCATATAGTAAACAATAAAAATGATTCATATGAATAAAAAACCTACTATCTCTTTTATTATTCCAGCTTATAACGAAGAAAATTATTTACATGATACTTTAAGTAAATTACACCAATTTGCACCTAACTGTCCGTACGAGGTTATTATTGTTGATAATGGCTCAACTGACAAGACTCGTAACATTGCCCTATCATTATCAGATAAAGTATTAGACTTCCCTGATGGACATATTTCGGCAGTTCGAAATCACGGAGTAAAGCATTCAGCAGGGGAAATACTTGTTTTTTTAGATGCCGATGTAAAACTGACTAAAGCATGGCAAGAGCATATTATTCAAACGGTAAACAACCTAAAAGAAAGCCCATTGCTCATTACTGGCTCAAGGTGTTTACCGCCACAAAATTCAAATAGTTTAAACTTACACTGGTTTAATTTACTCGTTGACAATAATTCAACAACTTACATTAATTCCGGACATTTAATCACTTCTAGATTGTTATTTGATAAAATTAATGGCTTTAACGAAGGTTTGCGTACCGCTGAAGATCATGATTTTTGTGTTAGAGCCAGCAAAAATGCTGCAACTATCAAACCTGTTCCCGCGTTAGAAGTTATTCATGAAGGTTATCCAACAACATATCGCCAATTTATAAAAAGAGAACGGTGGCAAGGGCGTGAAGACTTTAAAACATTAAACTCCTTATTAAAATCTAAAATAGGATTAATTGCTTGTTTACACCTGTTAATAACATTATTTACGGTTAGCTTCCTTGTGCAAGGGGATATAATAAACGGAGTTACTTCATATTTAGTCACAATGTCAATTTTAATGTTCGCATTAACATGTTATAAATTTCAAAAAACTCAAACTAAATCATTAGTTTTTAGCTCTTTTATCCATTATTTGTATATTATTGGTCGGACTATGGCCTTAATAGATAGAATAACATTTAGATATACAAATAAATTTAGGTAATTATGACTACATTCATCACATATACGACGCTAATTTCTTTCGCAATCATTGCTTATGTTTACATTGGTTATCCTCTGTTGCTGTATATTTTAACTTTGTTAACAAAAAAACGAGACAAGTTAATCGTATGTGATGACTTACCAACGGTTTCTCTTCTTATTTCCTGTTATAACGAAGAAGATGTATTGCCAGAAAAAATAGCAAATAGTCTCTCGATTGATTATCCAAAAGATAGATTAAGAATAGTCATCATTTCGGATGGTTCAGAGGATGAAACAGATAACATCGCAAAAAGTTTTACTCATGAGGGGGTTGAATTAATCAGGCAAGAAGGTCGATTAGGCAAAACATCTGCTATTAACCTTGCCATGAAAAAAGTCACCTCAGATATCGTTGTTTTTTCTGATGCTAATGCAATGTACAAGCCCGATGCAGTGAAAAAATTAGTAAGAAATTTTACTGATAACGGTGTAGGCTATGTGGTTGGTGCTGCTATATATACCGACGGAAAAACAAGTGCAGCGGCAGCAAGCGAAGATATTTATTGGCAATATGAAATAAAACTAAAAATAATGGAAAGTAACTTGCACTCGGTTGTAGGTGGAGACGGTGCAATTTACGCCATTCGCCGAAATTTATTTATCAAGCTCGATCCAAAGGATATCAATGATTTTGTCAATCCTTTACAAATAATCGCTCAAGGCTACCGTGGTGTTTTTGACCACGAAGCAAACTGTTTAGAAGAAACCGCTGGCGATTTTTCTAAAGAAGCCAAAAGGAAACAACGAATAGTAAACAGAAGCTTTCGTGGCTTAATGAAAGTAAAAGAAGTGATGAACCCCTTTAAATATGGCTTTTTTAGCTTAGAGGTTATCTCGCACAAATTACTGCGTTGGCTTATTCCTGTTTTTATTGTTTGCTTCGCATTCGGCTCATTGTTTTTATCGTATGAAAATATGTTTATTTTTCAAATAATCACCTTCTTGGGTATCCTTTTCCTTTGGTTAGCTCAAATTGGATTTTTAAAATCTAAGAATAAGCAAATTTCACCCTTATTCTTTATTCCTTACTATTTTCTAATGGTAAATTATTACTCGCTATTAGGTGTTTTAACCGCACTCGCTGGCAATATTCAAGTGACATGGAGTACACCAAGGGCAGATGCACACAAAACCAAACGACTAACTAATACAACTGTTTTGATATTAATTATATTGAATGTTGTACTATTAAAAATATTTAGTGATACATTAAGTTAATGAGTTTGATAATAAAAATGAAGCTAACATTAAAGCTACTTTTCAGAAGTGTATTTATTCTTTGCGCATTACCTTTTGCTGCCCTATTTTTTCTTAGTCCTGTTAGTCAAAAAAAATCAATTTTTACAGGATTATCACAATTTTATAGCTTAATTCCAGGTCGCTTAGGTAGTTATTTCCGTAATGCGTTTTATTATTTAACCATGAAATATTGTAGTAATAACGGCGTTATTTATTTTGGCACTTTATTTTCTGATCCTGACACTGAAATCTATGACAATGTTTACATAGGGCCTCAATGTAATATAGGTAAATCCGTCATTGGAAAAAACACATTAATTGCCAGTGGAGTTCATATTCTGAGCGGTAAGAATCAACATAATTTTTCAGATTTAGACACACCTATTCAGCAACAAGGTGGTCTTTACCAGAAAGTTAGCATTGGTGAAGATTGTTGGATTGGCAATACTGCTGTCATAATGGCTAATGTAGGCAATAAGGCTATAATAGCGGCAGGTGCTGTTGTCGTAAATGATGTACCTGATTACGCTATTGTCGCCGGAAATCCGGCTAAAATATTAAAATTTCGAAAAACGCAATGACAATAATGTTTAAGCAAACGTCAATAAAAATTATCGCTAGAATCACCCTAGGTTTTGGTATTGCATTCGTTTTAGTAATGGTCTTTTTTCTTATATTTGATGACTTTCAAAGAAAAAGTCTTATTAAGTTAAGTTTCCCCAAAGCAATCATAAATCCAAACATTTCCTTAATTAAAGATGCAGGTAGAATTAATATTCCTGATAGTTTTAATCATATATATATATCTTCCGAAGAAGAGTTCCTTAGTCAACTAAGTAACATAAATAGAGATCAAACTCAAAAAAAAGGCAATGCTTTTGTTTTTAATGATGGTAGTTATACCTTTACTAATACCGTTGTTATTAATTCGCCTAATACTATTATCACTTCATTTTCTGGAAATCCTAAAAAAGTAATCATAAATGGCAATGGTATGATTAAAAGAACAAGAGTAGAGAATATATTTGAAGTGCATGCAAATGGCTTCATTTTAGACAGTGTAACATTACAAGAAGCCGGGAATCACTTAATCCAAATAAGAGGAGAGAAAGGCGCTAATTTCCCTATAATAAGAAACTGTATTTTACAGAACTCCTACGAACAATTAATTAAAGTAACCTATGACAAAAAAAGGGATATGACTTCAAAATCTGGTTTCATAGAAAACTGTACTTTACAATATACAGCAGGAATTGGACCGAATTTTTATATCGGAGGAATAGATGCACATGGTATTCAAAACTGGGTTATTAAAAACAATTTATTTAAATATATAGCGAGCCCAGCAGATAAAGTCGCAGAGCATGCTATTCACCTTTGGAAAGACTCAATTAATAACTCGGTTCAAGGTAATATAATAATTGATTCAGATAGGGGAATTGGCTTTGGTTTAGGTAGAGATAAAAATAAAGATTTTTCAAATTATGGTGGCGTAATCAAAGATAACTATATTTACCACTCGAACAATAAAAACCAATATTCTGACACAGGAATTTCCCTTGAAAGCAGCCCATACACATTAATAAAAGCAAATTATATATTCTTAGAGCATGATTACCCTAGATCAATAGAGTACCGATTCGCCAAAACATTTGATGCAAAAATTATTAGTAATTTTACTAACAAATCTATTCAAGGAATGAACGGAGGTAATGCCGTAATGCATTCAAATAAAACAAACCTTAATAAAATTGATTTCTTATATTTACTTAACGAGAAAATGAAGAATATTATAAAATAGCTATTGATGATGGGTGCTGGATTGGCAATACAGGGGTGATCATGGCAAGCGTAGGCGATAAAACCATTGTTCCTTTAGTCTCTTTCGTTGTATCCGAAATACCTAAATATGCAATTGCGGTAAGTAAGCCAGCAAAATTTTAAATTTTCGTAAATCATAAAGTTGTAAGAGACTCTCTGAAAAAAGAATGATTGCCTCTTACTTGTTAAGTATTAAATGGGCGTTTTTGAAAAGTATTTTAGAGCACTATTACCAAGATTGGTGATTTTTATAAAAATTTAAAGGTTTTCTTAAACCTCACTCAAACTTAGGTTATCTGTTTTTCAAGGACCCAAACATTTATAAATTGACTAATCTGGGCACTTAAGTTAAAAATAATAACAATTCTATGCGTGAAATTAAGGCGCTCACTATAGAGATGAAATCGAATTTTTCATTAATCAAAATATGTAACAGATTTTTTAAATTTTAGTGAAAAGTAAAGCTAGACTATTTATTAAACCAACGTTGAATTCCTTTGCATGACATAACACGGATTATAAAAACAAAATGTTTGAATTAGAAGTTGATAACGCAAAAAAAAGTATAGTTTTTCTCCCTAAAAATATCTTACGTGAATTTGAAAAACACACTGTCAATCATAGTAACATTTCTGGCGCTGTACTTACTCAGTGGGAAGAGCATTGTACAGAATGTGCTGCGCCATCTTGCTACAATACATGTGAATTATACGAATCAAGACCCGATGGACGGTGCCGTAGATTTAAAGATGGCATAGAGTTGTATCATAATAAGAGAAATGATTTAGAGTCAATTGTCCGAATTGAATTTAAGAAATGGGCATCATTATTAACACAAACAAATCAAAATTCAATTCCACTAAATACAATCATTCCTACCGAAAAAAAGGCAAGAAAATTAGAATTGTTGTCTTCTTTTTCACCACTCAATTCTTTAACCGTATTGGGTAGAAAAGGACTCCCAATACGGTTAATTAGAAGAATGAAAACATCACTTAAAAATAATGAATCAACAAAAACTAAACCTTATCAATTGAGTGATTATTTTATTTTTGAATTGATTAACGATGAAAAATTTTCATTTTCTATAACATTATCAAACCGCGCTTTAAGTGGGAATAAAAACCAAACACCTTACCAGAAAAAGCTTGACGTATTGCCCGGTTACAATAAATTTAAGATTCAAACCTCAGAAATGGCTCCATTTATCAATTTAGGTGAAGAAAATCATGTGACTTTGACACCTAACATTGATAATTGCAGTAAAGATACCGTAGTTGTTTATATTCGTGATTTCGGTTTTTATTCAGAATTATCCGCATGTAAACCAGTAAAAGTACTTGTATGGGACTTAGATAATACGTTATGGGATGGCATTTTAGTTGAAGATGAAGTCGAAAATGTTTTCTTGAAAAAAAGTATTATCAAAGTATTGAAAACTTTAGATCAACGTGGGATTGTATGCTCTATTGCTAGTAAAAATGACTATGACAACGCATGGAAAAAATTAACAGACTTGGGGATATCTCAGTACTTTTTGTTTCCACAGATCAACTGGGGGCCAAAGAGTCAGTCTATTAAGCAGATTGCGACTGATTTCAATGTAAATATTGATACCATTGCATTTATCGATGATTCAGAATTCGAACGTAAAGAAGTTTCAGATTCTTGTTCACAGTTAAGAATTTATCATGATGCACAATATTTGGAGATTTTGGAAAAAGATGAGTTTAATCCTGAATTATCATCTGAATCATCCAGACGTAGAGAGTTCTATACTAATCAAAAAGCTAGAAAAAACGCTGTGTCCGATTTTCCAGGCGATTATATGGCATTTTTAAAGCAATGCGACATGCATGTACATATGATAACTAATCTATTGCCTCACATTGATAGGGTTCATGAGTTAAGCCAACGAACAAATCAAATGAACTTCTCTACTATGCGATATACTAAAGAAGAAATAAGATCGTTTATTACTAACCCTGAAAAATTTTCATTTGCAATGCAAGCAAAAGATAATTTTGGTGATTATGGAATCGTAGGTTTTGCAGTATTTGACATCAAAAAAAGCTTATTAGAAGACTTAATGTTCAGTTGTCGAGTGCAATCGAAAAAAGTAGAGCATGAAGTATTATTGTGGCTTATTAGGAAAGCCAAAATTGACTTTTCCATTAAAAAGATTCTAGCTTCTTATAAACCTACGGAGAAAAATACGCAATCAGGTAAAGTATTTGATGATTTACACTTCTCAACAATATCATACAAATCTGGTATTAAAACACTTGAGTACCCAATAGACCAAAGTGATGCACCATTAGGCGTACTTACTATTACAACTGAAGATAAAATTGGCCCCTCTAATGAAAAATAAGTTAAAATGTTTATTATTAGAAAAAATTATTTTCCCAAAAGGGTTTTCGATACAATTAAACCAGGCGATTGTAAGTTTTACTTTTGATGATATCCCATATTCATCAATCAGTAATGGCGCTAAAATTTTAGAAAAATTTGGTCACAGGGGAACTTTTTATATTTCAACAAGTGCCATGAATAAATCTTATTTAGGAGAAGCTTTTGCGACTGAAAAAGATTTAACAATGTTGCATAAAACCAATCATGATATTCAGTGTCATACTAAGAGCCACACTTCTTTTAATACTATTTCAGCTCAAACAGCTGCGGAAGATTGTGAAGATAATAGGGCAATATTAAAAAATATAGTAAATAAGGAAATTACTCATTTTTCATACCCCTTGGGGCAAACTGGTTTTCTAGCCAAAAGGCATATGCAAAAAAATTATTTGACTTCCCGTTCTACTCAGGCGGGGCTTAATTATGACGCAGTAGATCTGTCTTTCCTCAGAGCAAATGCTATTTATTCAAAAACCTTTAATAAAAAAGATGTTGACCAGTTGATTTCTGACGCAATTAATAACAATGCATGGTTAATCTTCTATACTCATGACATAAAGGCGTCTCCGACGGATTACGGTGCAACAATAGATGAGTTTGAATATGTGGTGGAACAATGCCATAATAGAATTGGTCAAATAGAAACTATTGAACGCGCGTACAAAAAAATCATCAATAACGCCAATCATATAAAGAAGTAGCTTAATACTTCAGATATTTTAACCATTTAATCTCTAAGGTAATATCATGCTTCATAAAACGTTTTATATAATTATTATATTTCTCTGTTTAATGACTTTAGGTTGTGGAGACAGCTCTAAAGACAATATTGAGGTGAAAATTAAAAATGATGTACCATTGAGTCTACCCCCTCCTTTTTTAGCCTTTACTGACTTAATATCTGGTCCTTCTACAGGAATTGCGGATGGCTTAGGTAGTGGTGTTATTGTTACAGCTTGGGGGTTCAATCTTGGTTCAGATCAAGGGGAATCATCTGTTGAATATTGTGATAATAAGAATAACTGCCAATCAGCTGCCCACATTTATTACTGGAAAAATGCTGATGGAAAATTACCAAGTGGTCCAGCAAACTTATATGAATCTCATGGTATGCAGGAAATTAGTTTCTCTATTCCTGAATCAGAAGAAGGTCTCGGGACAATAAAATTAAAAACGAGCAATGGAGAAACATCCATCGCTTTTACTGTTCGTCCAGGGCAGGTTTATCATGTAAAGAATAGTGGCAATGACCAAACAGGTGATGGTTCATTTAACAACCCTTGGTTAACTATAGCCAATGCTGACAAAATCATTAATGCAGGTTCAACTTTATATGTGCACAACATTACCACTGGCGATGAGAATACATCACTGGTAATTTACAATAATAGGTTAGAAGCAATGAGCAATTTGGAGGCTCAATTTTCTTATGTTGCCTACCCAAACACAAGACCAGAAGCTATAGGTGAGCGTGTGTTTTCCACTTACACGGGAAGTAAGAATATGACATCAGGCTTTGTTCTTTCTAAATTTTCAATTTATGCAGCCGAAGCTGATGAAGATGAGAATAATCAACCTGTAAATGTGAGAGCAAATGTATCTTTCGGTATAGAGGGAACTCGTGATGGTAGGGCAATAGGCAACTACATCACTGATGCTCATCCAAGCGATTTAACAGGTGCATGCCCCGATGCGCAGCAAGCTGCAATTACAGCTAGCTCTCAAGGCTCTGACAAAGTATCTAATTTCAAAATATTTGGGAATCATATTGAGAATTATGGTTGCAACGGTACAACTCGTTTTCAACATACAACATACCTAACAATAAGAAGTGCCCAAAATAATGAACAGCTTATTGCTCCTGAAATGGCTTGGAACTATCTACAAGATAATAAAGCATCTTCTGGTTTACATTATTTTGATGAAAATTATAACGGTGAAGAATGTGGGCAATTTACAACCACTGTCAAAATACACGATAATATAGTTATTAACCAATCAGGGCCTGCAATATCATTTGGTGCCAACTGTCCGGTAAATACAACATTTGAGTATTACAATAATATTGCAATTAATGTTGGTCTAAAAGCCGATTTTGATGACATCACAACAAATGGATCTGAAAATAGCGCCGTTACAATCGCCATTGGGCATCCAAATGTCACCGCCAAGTTAAACTTTAATAACAATATATTTTATACATGGAGTGCAGATAATCAACAAGAATATTCAATGGCCTGTATTGGCTTAAGAGCAAGCTATGATAATGCTGTTATCAATTGGGATAGCAATATATGCTATACACAAACCGACTTGTCTTTCATCCGAAGTAATTATCAAGGTGATAGTATGGAAAGTAAATTTTCCGGTGAAAATAACGTCTGGTTTAGTGAAGTAATTTTCCCTTTTAACGCAATTCCACCCGCTTGGGATGTATCTCCTATTCTGATTGATCCAATGATATCGTTTATAGGCTCCAAAATAAAAGTACAAGATAATTCTCCGTTAAAGAGGCAAAGTCAAACTCCTTTATTGAGAGATATTTATGGTCAGTTACGCACTATCCCTTCAACGGTTGGTGCAGTACAATTTATTGAAAATTAATAAGAGAGCAAGCTGCATCCCCCTCGGTCACCCATTAGAAAACTCAGGTCAAGAGGCAAAGCTATATTCCTTGATCTTTTAATCAAGTATTTTTAGCCTACAGGCTGTGAAGGTCTTTACCCAGTCGGACGCGTTACAAAAAGAGCTAGATGATATTATGATACCAATGATTTTGAAAGGGTGTCTGCATAACAAGTAGATTACCAAGTGATAAAAATAACTCTAATCAACCAAATCATTTGAAAACAATAGAAGCGGATTTTTGTTGAATTCTATTAATATATTTTGTAGCCATTCGCAAATAAATCTGCGATTAGGGTTTTCTCCCCATTTGCCTAATCTAAATAATAAATGGTAAACAAATAACATAGGTAACAATGGATTGAATTTTTGGTCTGTGTATTGCAAACAATAAGTTAAATCTTTTGCCAATAAATCTAAGGTTTGAGTTTCGCGTTGAATATAAAATGAAAGTGCCAAAGAAAATATATCTTGCAACGGCATTAAAGTATCACCAAACTCTTCAAAGTCGATAATATACGTCTGTTCTTCTGAAAAAATTAAATTATTTATACAGTAGTCACCATGCTGCCAAGTTCCTTGCACTAGGTACTTTTCGGGTAGTGAATTGACCAATTCTGCACATGCATCAACAACAGCTTGGTCAAACTGTCGAATAGAATGACTTTGTTCAAACTGACGAGTAAATTCAGCAATGACATCAATTGAATTGATCCAATTACTATTTGTTTGTATTTTTTTGTCAAACTCTTTCAATGTGGTTAGAGCACGTTGTTTAATGTCACCCATGCTTATGGAGTTGTCTTTAAGCAACTGAAACCATGGTTTACCTGGTAAACCACTTTCAACAAAATAGTATTCTTGATCTTTCTTAATTTTAGCTAAAGGCGTAGACACAAATGAGGTTAATGTTTGATGAATTTCTTGCCGTAATTCAAAGTCGCCTGACTCTGCATGGTGTACTACATAATCAGGTACAGCATTCTTTGAGAAAGACAAGAACACGGGATTACTGGTTGTTATACATAATAAGTCTTGTTGAGCATCCAGCCCTGCTTCAATCAGCATTGTGTTAATTTGTTGAAATTTATCAGTGTTACCCGTGATTAAAATAAAGCTATCTACCGACGGATGCATTTTACCACATAAAAATAACACCTGTTTAACCAGCCCTTTTACAGATCTATCAATTTTAGGTAGCACATTATCATGGCAATACCTCTCTGCCTTAGCCGCTTGGTTAAAAACTATTAAAGGGTTTTCCACATCAGGATAAACAGACAATACAGCAGAAATATCTACACCCTTCTTTTTTAACTGTGTTATTCGCGTATTAATTGCCGTACGACGGAAAAATAAAAACACGAGTCGTGACCATAACCCCCTAAAACTCGCATTGTTAATAACAACACCATAAATACCCTTTGTGTAACTTTCCGCTTCATCGTTAACAACATTGGAGAATTGAACTAAAGGAATATCCAGTTTTTTACTTAAGGTATCAAATAACATATATAGATCACTTCTAACTATTTTCTAAAAGGTGATAAAAATAATTTTTTATGTTCTGGTTCAAAATGAACAAAAAAGCTATAAACAAAAAAGACAACCAACACAGTAATACTGAAACCAGCTAATTCAACATAATTGGTGATTTGAACGTCGATATATGAAAGTCCTAAATAGAACAGAATCACACTCAGAACCGGATATAAACAAGAGGTGATCATATAGTTTAGATAGTTAGTATTTAACTCTTTACAAGTAAAATAGGGGACGGCAATAACATTAATAATAAGAATTGGAATGGTGGTACCTAGAGCAACACCAATAATTCCCCAGATAGGCCCTAGATACAAACTTAGCCCCAAATTAGCTACGGCTTCAATACTTAATAAAATCGCCAAAATCTTATGTTTACTTAGCCCTTTTAAAATACCGTGAGCAATTAACTGCGCCAAAAAGAAGAAGTAACCGACTAACAAAATTTGTAATACTTGCCCTGAGGGGCCCTTATATTGCTCGCCCATCCACATACCAATAAAGTCACTACCAGCAAAGTACAAAACTAAAAATACGGGCGTACAGAGTAATATGGCATATTTAGTACCTATTTTGTACATTGTAGAATTATTTTCGTTTTTACCCAAGGCATCTTGAGCACTAATAATAGGTAATAACACCGCGATTATTGCCCAGATAAATTGTTCTAAGTATTGCATTAGCATGGTAGGAATTGCATAAAAGGTAACTTGACTTACATCTAAGATCGCTCCGATAACAATCGAGTCAGTGTAGAACACTATTTTCATTGCTATTGAAATAATAAAACCATAAACGCTGTAATTATAAAGCTGCTTAAAGCTTTCTTTATTGATATCTTCAATCGTAAAATGTAAAAACGAGGCAAGCTTTTTTATTGTGAAATACTGTAAAGTGAATTTCGTCGAATTAATAACAAGTTGTAATACAGCAATAGCGAGTAATGAATGCCCTTTCAATAGTAAAATAACAATAATTATGTTTTTAATGATGTTCAGTGTAATGGCAATAATGTTGACTTCTAAAAAGCGACCGACTGCTTTTAATGACCCCAAAAAAACACTAAAAATCAAATTCAAGGCTAAGTCGATACCTACTATTAAAAACACAAAGTATAAATAACGCTGATCAAATTGGGTTATTTCAAATATATCTTTAAAATACACAGCAAAAATAGCACAAAAAATCACAACTACGAGCGCTATTATTGAGAAAAAGGCAAATGATGTGCTGAATATTTTATTTGCACTATTGTAATCATTTAGCGCTTTATATTTAGAAATAAATCTTACAATTGCCCCATTTACGCCAAAATCTAATATGGTGAAATAACTAGTTAATGAAACAATTAACACCCATATCCCATAGGTTTCATTACCTAATTGGTTAACCAGTATTGGGCTAACAATAAAGGCTACCACGACGCTTATGAATAAATTACTCCAGTTGGAAAATATATTTTTTGCTATTCTATTAATTTTCAAGCCCTCTACTTTTATATCTGATTATTTTTTAGCTTTTTAATACTGTTATTGATTCTCCTCCCAAGTAAGCACCTTAAGATTTGTATATAAGACTTAGTCTGTATTACATTAAACTTTATCGAATTTAAAAACAGTCCTATTGCTGATTTATAATTAGTTTGTGAAAAGCAACGCATACCTAATTTATAATTATATATAGACATTACTTTTCTCCATAATGGTGGATTTAAATTACCATTATGCCCTAAGTGCATGGTTATCAATTTAATTATACAATCGTCCATTAAATTTGATTCTAGCGTTATATTAGAATCGTGTCTTCTATAGCGACATAATGGTTTTGCCACATAATAAACAGGCCCCAGCAATGATAGTTTTAATCTTAAATCAACATTTTCTGATCCTGCTAAGTCAATATTAAAACCTCCAACTTCAATCATTTTCTTTTTAGTAACCATCACACTCCCTCCAGATAGTTCAAAGGAAGATAACCACAACTTATTGTAAATATTTCCTGTCATATACTCACTAGATTCAACAATTTTTAGAATTTTATTTTTGTTATTCACAATATAGTAATCACAGTATACAAAACCAGCATTTGGGTACTGCTTATATAATTTCACTTGTTCTTCTATTTTATTTTTCTCGTATAAATCGTCACTATCCAAGAATGCAATTAAATCACCTGTAGCACTTTCGATGCCTTTATTTCGTGCGGTTGAAGCTCCTGCATTTTTTTGACTCAACGTTTTTATTTTATCAGGGTACTTATTAGCATAATCGTTAGCAATATCAAGAGATGTGTCACTAGAGCCGTCATCAATAATAATAAGTTCAATATTATCGTATGTTTGGTCCAAAGCAGAATTTATAGCTTCTGCCAAATATTTTTGCCTGTTGTAAACAGGCATAATGATCGATACTTTCATTCTACTTCTCACTTATCTTATGGTAAATATTTGAATAGGAATTACTCATTACTTTGTTTGTAAATACCCCAAGAAAACGTTGATAACTGTTTTCGCCAAACTTATTTCGTAACTCTTTATCCCTTACCAGTTCTAACATACTGTCTGTGAATGGCTGTAGTTCTCTGTTAGGTGTAACAAATCCATTATAATAATGTTGTATCACTTCAGGATTTCCACCTGCATTGGTTACCACACAAGGCTTACCCAATGACATAGCTTCAAGTAATGTCATTGATGTACCTTCACTTAATGACGACAATAAAAAAACATCCATCAAAGACATATAGTTAACCGGTTGAGTAATATAACCAGTAAAAATAACCGAGTCTTTAATATTGAGTTTTTTAGTTAGCAGCTCTAACTTCTCACGTTCCTCACCGTCACCTACAATAAATAACTTACAATTTGAATTTTGAAGAAGTACTTGATGAAAGGCATTAATAAGTAATGTTTGATTTTTGATCGGATCCAACCGTGCAACGGTGCCAAATACGACAGTGTTTTGATTAATGTTGTACTGTTCATGTAATGCAGAAACCGCTTCAAGTTGTGGTTTTTGCGGAGCAATGCCATTGTAAACAACAGCTATTCTTTTTGATTTTAAATATTCAAATTCCACTAACGCCTGCTTTGTTGCTTCAGAAATAGCGGTGATATAGGAGGTAAAATAAGACAATAACGGATTAATCAATCTTCGTTTCCAACTGCCTGAATCTGGATAAAAACGTCCATGCTCAGTAAATATTACTTTAACATTCAAAAATAAACTGGCAAAAACACCGTATAGCCAAGGGGTGTATTGATGACAGTGTATTACATCAATTTTATTCTTTTTAATGTACTGACGTATTTTTTTAATTAGAACTCGATCAAAGCCATTCTTCCGTTGAAATGAGTCGATTTTAATTCCGCTATTGATTAATAGTTGCCCAAAAGGTCCAATAGGTTGTTCAATACACAATATCGATACTTCAAATTGAGTAGTGTCTGTGGCGTCTATTAAGTTTTTAATAACTTGCTCTGTACCACCAATACGCATGTCAAACGTGACATGTAGTACTTTAATTGGTCTGTGCATCAACGCCTCCTCCTTCTTTTTCAGCAAGCTCCTTATTCACTTGATTTAAATTTGTAACATTAATTAATAATAATAAATACAGCATTTCAGTAATCATTAAGTTAAGAAAAATGGCACAGATAAAAAACCCAATAGTTGATACGAATAGGCCATTACAAACATTAATGTTAAAGGCATTTTTACTTTTTGCTCGAATGTATTTATTGGTTTTATAAAAGTTAACAAAAAACCATAAATAGATTAAACCGGCTAAAACCCCAGACTGTGTGGTGAATTGAATTAATGTATTATGGGCAACCTGTACGCGGCCTTCTATGTATTTCAATCCTGCAGTTTGATATTGTTCAATTCCAACACCTAAAATGGGATAATCTTTTATCATCTCCCAACCCGCTGACCAAGTAACCAACCTTGGATTCAATGGTTTCTCTCTGTCGTCTATTTGGGCAACTTCAACGGTGCTAGTAGCGCGTTCATAGATGGCACCGCCATAATTAACAATAGCGAATAATAATCCTGCCATCACCATATAACCAAATGCTTTTGAATAGCTTTTAAACGCTAAAACTAAAGTTATGATCAATAGGGATATTAATGCCCCTCTTGAACCAATTAAAAATAAAGCATGCCATGCTAATGGGACACATAATAATAAAGTATATTTTGATATCTTATTTTTTATTGCCGAGGCAATAAAATACATCAATGGAATAGAGGTTATAAACAATACGGAGAACACATTTTCGTCTCTATACAAGCCCGGCCCTTTTAATCGGCCATTATCTGTGTATTGCCACATTTCGCCTGTAAAGTACACTTTGTTTGACCAAAGTGTATACACAATACCAGTAAATATTAACATGCCAACAACATACATAAGTTTACGGTTGTCGGTAATTAGTAATGTTGAGATGCAATAGAATAAAATGGTTTTATTAAAAATTGTCAAAGCTTCGGCTGGCGGGATAATTTGACCAACATAAATGCCATAAAATGGCGACATAAAATGAGAAATATTTACTATCAAGCACAAGAAAAGTAGCATTTTTGTCTGTTTATTATTGAGTAAACTAAAATCTACTTTTTTTTGTACAACTGCAACTAAAAGACCAAAAATTGTAGAAACTGCAACAAACATTGCAATACGGCTATCTTGAAATATCCATGGCCAAAAACTTTTAGGAGAGAAAACACCTAAAAAATAATAGGCGATGACACCTATCCAAGGGTTAACAATCGCAGCGATACACGTAACTAACGTAATAAATATTAATAAAATTTCCATTACAATAAATTTGTTTCCATATACTGACACCACCACAACTCAAACATCAACATGCTCCATAATACAGTTGAGTTGTCTTTATTTTTTGATACATGTTCAGACCATAATTTATTAATTTCTGTTTCTTTAAATATTTGAATTATCCCCCGCGGATTTTTTACTAATTTGTCTTCAGCAATGTCTTTCAATTCATTACGCAACCAATACGCTAATGGCACAGAGAACCCCATTTTTTTACGATATAAAATGTTATCAGGTAAATACTTTTTAAATGCTTCTTTAAGTAAGTATTTTTTTTCACCTTTATTAAATTTGAATTTTGACGGCACTGTTGCGGCAAACTCAATTAATTTATAATCTAAAATAGGTGCGCGCACTTCTAACGAATTTGCCATGCTCATCCGGTCAACTTTTACCAAAATCCCACCCGGTAAATAGGTTTTCATGTCGGTATAAAGTATTTTCGATAAGTGGTCTTGCCCATCGGCTTCATTATATTTAGCTATCGTTTGTGTTGATGGGTGATAGCTTCCTAACTGTGCTTTTGTTTGCTCCGTCGCCAGTGTTAACCATGTCTGGTCAGTGATCATTGAGTTGGTAATATAAAAGCCCATTGCGGGGTCAACACTTAAACTTGTTAACAATGACTTCGCTTTTTTAAATGGCGTTGAATTCACTTTCCCTGCGGCGTTAGCCAAACTAGGAAATATTTTTTTTCTTACCCATGTTGGAAATTTGTTACGTAATTGATTCTCAACATCATCAACTGAATATTTTGAATATCCTGCGAACACTTCATCACCACCATCACCCGCTATAGCGACGGTTACTTTCTCACGAGCTAATTTAGACACGAAGTAAGTTGGTACTAAGGATGGATCGGCAAAGGGTTCATCAAAAAATGAAACAATATGTTGTAATGAGTCTGCTACATTATCATGCACTGTTAATTCATGATGATTAGTTTTATATTGTTCGGCAACTTGCTTAGCAAATTCTGTTTCATTAAACTTTTCTTCATCAAAACCAATTGAACAAGTAGTAATGGCTCCGCCATTGGTTTTCTCTGCGTGTTCTGCCATTAATGCCACAATACCGCTAGAGTCAACACCACCACTTAAAAAGGCTCCTAAAGGCACATCTGACATCATACGTTTAGCAGTACAGCTACTAGCTAGCTGTTGCAATTCAGTAATTAACTCCGACTCTGAATGAGTTGTTTGATTAGCAAACGATATATCCCAGTATTGCTTTTTTTGCAATCCATTTCGGTTTACTAATAAATAATGACCTGGTTCAAGTTTGTGAATGCCTTGAAAAATAGTTTTAGGATCGGGAATATACTGATATGCAAAAAAGTCATGCACTGCGTCTAATCGAATATTTTTAGGTATAGACGGTAACGCCAACATAGCCTTTAATTCAGAAGCAAATACAATGTCGTTATTGAAAAAACTATAATAGAGTGGTTTTTTTCCAATTCGATCACGGGCAACAAACAGCTCTTTTTTTGTATTGTCCCAGATAGCAAACGCAAACATACCATTAATTTTGTCTAATAACTTAATACCCATCGATTGGTATAAGGCCAATATTACTTCGGTATCTGTATCCGTTTTAAAGTCAACACCTTGTTGTTTTAATTCTTCTCGTAACTCTACAAAGTTATAGATTTCACCATTAAAGGAGATAACAATTTGTTCATCGACGGATTTCATCGGTTGAATGCCAGCGTCAGACAAGTCAATAATAGCTAAACGCCTATGGCATAAACCAACATGCTCAGTTAGATATTCACTGCCTGCATCTGGGCCTCTATGAAAAATAGCTTCACCCATTTTTTTAAGCGTATCAAGTGAGCCTTGTTGGTGATGAAATTGAGTAAAACCTGCTATGCCACACATGATGTTCGCTTCCTTAACCTATACATAAAATCTTTTATTTAGCCTTGAAATGATTTTTTATAAACTAATATAACGTCTTAATTTAGGTCCAATACTATTAGCCAATGTTAGTGGTAACTTTTTCCAAATGCTTTCCACTAATGACTTTATTGGACTATTTGAGGCTACGACTTCTAATTGTGAATTAGATTGTAAGTTGTCGTCACGCCACTGTAAAAGAACAGGTTTAGCACCCCATTGTTGTTTAAATCGAAACGTACCTTCATTAAACGTAGATCGGCCAAAATCAAACTCTGTACACCCTTGGTCGGTAACAAATTTTAACAGTGCCCAGTACAACATCATATTGGGAGATAAGCGGTTATATTCTGCTCGGGTAGACGCCCATGGAATGCAGGCTTTATCATTGGAAAGAAGCACGACTCCAGCACCTACAGGTATACCATCTAATTTAACAACCGCAATAATACATTGCTCTTTATATTGCTCACGGATAGATTCAATCCATTTCTTACTATGTACTGGAGAACCTAATCTGAGCATGTTTTCACTAAATACTGCATAAAATTCATCAATAAACTGTTGGTTAGTCCCTAGCTCATACCTCAAACCGTTTTTTTCTGCTTTACGAATTTGACTACGCAATTTAGATTTAAAACCCGAGAACAACTCGTCACTTGTTGCAGGCAAAGGTAAAAGCATACTGACTTTTTTTCCCTCAAACTGAGCATTATCGTTTATTCCAGAACGTTCACGATATTCAATAGATTTAGATTTTAGTTTCACCTTCAATTCAGTTGCTTTAGACTCTAAAGCAACTTGTATTTCGTTATCGTCAGCTAAACACCCACCAACATCACAAAATGGCAATGAACACAACAAGTTCCCTTTAAATGGAATGCGAATATTCACCAGCGGTAAAACACCTACAATCTGTGAGTTTTGTTTTGCCACTAAATAATAAACTTTATGCTCATAAGCAGTTTCAATTGCCGCTAACCAAGCAAAAAGGTGATAAGGGCTATGTCCTACATGATGTTGAATGTATTGATCCCATAATATCGCCTCATCACTGTCGATTGCTTGAATAGTTAACTGAGAATTTATCATTATTGACTAACCTGAGACTGAGTTAATATTTTTTTAGCTTCACTAATAGTGCAAAACGTAACGGTTGCATGTTCCTGTAAGTAACTAATGGTCTGTTTCATATTGCCCAGTATTTGCTGACGATCATAAGCATGATTCTTATAAGGCAAATCAATCAAACTTGAACTATGAAAATTCATATGAATAACCTGTGTTTTTTTCCTGAGTAAAACTTTAATCAAAGTTTTCATATCTGCTAACGACGTTAATTCTGGACTTAAATATAGTTTTCTTAATAACTTTAATTGCCATGCGATACCAGAAAGTCGTATGAACGCAAGTAGTGGATGGCTTAATGTGTTGTGTATCTTATTGCACATCATAAAATTAGAATGATTAAACCCTACTGAAACAGGGATTTCAAATATATCGGCTATTTGTTCACTACTTCTAGCTTTTAAGGGATCTGTTATGTCTAACCAATAAGGTTTTTCAGGTGCACCATTACAATTAAAATAATCATTTTTATAGAAAGGGTAAACACTTGAATCAACTGTAATACCATATTTAGCTAATAAAGTCACAACCGCACTGTTAATTCCCCAACGTCCTGTACGGAATGACTTAATACTTATATCAAAGGTTGTCTTTAGTAAATCAAGTAAACTAACTAACTTTTTTTCAACTAAATCTATCGGTAAGTTGACAACATGCGATTCAAATTCACCATTTTCTGCTGTAATAGGTGGATTACACCAAGGGTGTAAATGTGCACCAATTTCACAATTCCCAGCCTTAGATAACATGTTAAGGATTCTTGCACTTTGATCATTATGAACCACTGGATAATCAACAAAATATGTCGGTTTAATACCTAAATTGTCACATTCAATTTGAAACGCTTGTAATCCATTGATATTATTTACTTGTATATTATGTTGTGGAAAAGCGGTTTTCCAATCCCACTCTTCTTCAGTGTCGACAGACAAAACAAACAAGACCTGCGGTTTCACATGACTTCTCATATGTTTAACCTTTGACCAGATCTTGAAATATATCAGTATATTCACTGGCCATTCGTTTACCTGAATAGTTCGCGTTTACAAACTCACAAGCCGCATTCGATAATAGATCCGCCTTTTCTTGATTAAAAAGTAATACTTCCCAATAACTGGATAACAGTTCTTTTTCACCATAAGGGGCAAGTAAGCCAGTTTTTTCGTGCTCAATTAATTGATCAATTCCAGCAATGTCATATGCGGCAACAGGAATTCCCATCGCTGTTGCTTCCATTAAGCAACGAGGTATCCCTTCTAAGCTCGACGTCATCACAAATAAATCAAAACTTTGTAGTAACTCTAAACGGTCATCTCTAAACCCTAAAAATTCAATGCGATCTTTATAAGATAGCGATTGTGCATACTTTTCAAGTTCAGCTCTAGATTCACCATCACCAAGTAAACTCAAGGTAATATTTGGGTATTTACCTGCCAATGATTCAAATATATCTAAAATGTCTTTAATATTTTTACGGCTAATCATCTGCCCTACAAAGCCGATTCTTTTATTATCTCCAACTGACTGTAAAGCGTTTACTTTGATTTTTTGTTCTTCAACTTCTGATAAGTCAACACCATTTTGCACGTACTCTAAGCGTTCTTCTTTCACACCGAATCCGCGAACATCATCACAAAGCGCTTTTGAAAGCGGAGCAACGATATCAACAAATCTGAATGACTGGCATCCAAGCCAAATAAAGAACCTTAGCTTAAAGTCAATGCCATTCGAAAAGCCATGTGGCGTTATTACAATCTTGATACCTGCTTTTTTCGCGGCGAGTAGTCCAAGTATATCTGACTTATATCCATGAGTATGAATGATATCAATATCATTGTTTTTTATGACTTCTACTAGCCTATTCACGACCTTAAGATCGAACTTATTACTCATAGGTAATTCAATGACACTGCCGTCAAGTTTATTAAATTCGTGTACTATTTTTAAATCATCATTATTTGATTCAATAGTAACGGCAAGATGGCAATTAATCTTTTGTGGATCCAAATATTTAGCAAGTGCTAATACCCAACGTTCTGCGCCATAAAACCCAGAAGAACAAATAAACTGTAAGACGTTTAGTTTTTTCATTTAACCTTTATTCCCTACTAATTTGGCAACTTTGGCAGAACGTAAACTCAACCATTTTAATTCATTTTTTAATGACAACCGGGATAATTCTTTCATCAATAATACAGAAATTTTTACCCATTTATTTTTTCGAACGGGCGCTGTGTATTCTTTAAAATTCTCAAACTCATTCTGACTAGATGTATATTGATAAAAATGTGCGAAGCCAATATTTTGCATCAATAACGCCAAGATTCTGGTGTATTGATTACTGCTATCATTCTCCAAAGTGTTAACAATATGCTGGTGAAAATAAGCCGCTTTCTCGAGGTACATTTCATTTTTAATGGGTGAATAATAATTCGCCATATAAAAGATTCCTACCTTACGCAAATCTTGTCCAGCCCAGGTAGTATTTGGAAACTCTAACTTTTCTGTTTGCTCTAAATAAGGCAACTCATTTTTTGCCATCCAACTAGCATAATGCAGCATTGCATCACGGGCATAATAAAAGTCATTATCTAACTGACTAACTTGCTCTTTAATCAATAAAAACCGGCCTACTGATTGTAAAAAAACAGTGTAAAACCATGTGGTTTCTATATTATCGAAATTTCTTAAACTAATATCATCATTAGGATGAAAGGTATTGGCAATTATTTTAAAAGCTCTTACTAGATAATCTTGCTTCTGCGTTAGGTCATACGCATCTAATAAAGCAATTATATAATGCCCCGTACCTCTGTCCATAGGGTACTGTTCTAATATATGATCTTTAACACCATGATTACCACTTTGCTTAATCGCAAATAATTTTGCAAGAAAACTATTTGAACCTTCAAAACTAAAGATAATCCAATCAGCTAGCTGCAGCACTGCCTTTTTAGAGTTTTCATTACCCGTTAACAAATAATGGCATTTTAACCCTGTTGTATAGCAATGCTGCCCACCAGGTCCGCCTCCAGAGGTATACCCATCATAAGCTGCTTGATGATTTTTTGAAAAAGTTCGGTGTGTACACGTTGAAGCATCTAAATAATGATCCGTGTGCCAAAAAAGCCCACCGTTATATTCATCTTTATCATTAATAGTATGATAAATATCAATATCAGTAACATGTTTAGCAAGATCATTTGCCAATTCAAAATATTTTGAATTGCCACTTCTTAAATATTGATAGAGAAAACCATAAATAGGATCGTATTGATTATTGTAATGAGAAACAAAGACTTCATCACCTGAATAATTTTCTGTTTCATGATCCGCATATAGGTCGCCAAAATTGCGCCATCCATACTCATCAACAACTTCACGTTTTTCAAAAAAGTTGCTAACTCCATTAATACCTTTCTCAATAAGTGCTGATAATTTATCCTGATTTAAACCCGATTTAAAGGGCTCTATCGCGTTAGTGTATTCAATATACTTCGGCTCTAAAATTATCTTTAGCGGTTTATCAACCCAGTTAAAATTTTGACCCGCTGATTTAAAATCTATCCATACTGTGTGAGATTTTTTTTCTCCTCCTTGCAATTCAAAACGATCCTCAGGGAACAATGCTACGCTTAATGATTCACCTTGCTTCACTATCGCTTTAGGGAAATTTTGCCAAAACTGTTCAATATAAACACTTATTGTATCTTGTGCATTGTTAACACCAAAAGAAGGAGAAATGCGCATTCCTCTGTGATCATCATTATCAGATTTAATCACAAAGCCATTTTTTTCAATAGCAATCTTTCCTTCAGCATTTTTATGAACAGGGCTATTCCAATTCACTCCCCCACTAGAAAGTTGCTTAAGAAATGAATTTTTTCCACACTTTATTTCTTGGTTTGAAACATGATCATAAATATTAACTGTGCCATTGCTATCAACAGGGATATTTAAAGATAAAGATTCAAAGAGAATTGAGTTAACATCACCCAGATCCCATAACCCTCCAGAATGCTGAGCGGCTTGGGGGTTATGCAGAGTAAAGTCTACTTTTATATAAGTTGTATTGGCAAAGAATGTAATTATTGATTCAAATTTAAGTTTACTATTCTTTTTATTGGCATCAACGAAATCTCCGTGAATTGTTACACTTTTTCTATAAACTGAATCACCTAATAGATCATAAAAAACTTTATCTATAACGGCTTTATGCTTTACTTTTGCAGAGTCAAACAGTTGAACATCAAGACATTTGCCTTTAACTCTCTCAAATTCAGCGCTAAATATAGAGAGTGGTTCGTCTTTGACTATTCCTATTAAAAATGTATCTAATCCGGTATTAACTTGAAGTTGCTGATTATTATTTAAGACGTTTAACGTGATTTTGGCTTGGTTCGAAGCGATATTATCACTGGAAAAGCCATCAACTAGTGTCAGTAATAATGTTTCATTGCTTTTAATATTAATAATAAAATCAATTGTTGCCCATTTAATACCGCCATCGTTCCAAAAAGTTAGCGGTGACACCTGACACGGTATAAAGTGGTTATTGTCATCTTGAATTGCTAGTTTAGTATCACTAAATAAAGTATCTTTCGCAAAAGGCAAACCTATGCTTACTGGCTGAGAATCACGGGAAATATTGTCACTCTCTAAAATAGTGAAAGGGACTGAAATCACTGAGCTTTTTCCTTAATGCTATTTTGTATAATACTGGCTTTGGATTTTAACATAGAGACGACTGCTGCCATGTTTTGATTACTTTCAATAGACAATGCAACAATAGACGAGTCTTTTGTTTGACCTAAAACCACCATCATGGTTTGGTATAATTTTAATTTTATTTGGCTTGTGAATATTTTATTCGAGAATTGATACCAATATATAATATATCGGTATTGCCCTGATGGAGAGACAATTTTTATTAATTGAATTTCTTTTTCTTCATTAATGCTAACTTTTGTGCTTTTGACTAATGTCCAACGTTCTGCACTATACAGCTTATTCACTGAAGAAATGAGCTCTCCTTCTCCGTTCGAATACGTTGCTATAAAAAAGTCTATGTTATCTATCTTTACAGATGATTTGATATATCCTTGCTGAATATGTGATGCTTTCGCAAAGCTAGGCCGCCATGTGTTTAATTTTTCTTCTTTTATAACAAAAGGTAGTGTCGTTAAATCAATTAATGGTGGTGCGGCGGATAAAGTAGAATTACCGCCCGTTAGAATAGAGAACCAAACTATTTGAATAGCAAATAAGACAATAATGATAGCTGCTGATGGCATCACCGGTTTATAACTTACTTCTATCCTTTTTTCATCAACAATCTTTTTATGTTTGGTTAGTGCAGCCTTATCCCTGAACTTTTCACCTATCATTATCAATAAGAATAATATAATCGCGTAAAAAACACCGCCATAGATAAGATGATCTGCCCCTACAGCATATTCCATATCAGTTAAATGTGCTGTCAATACAATGCCATACACTCTTAAAGCATTCGCAATAATGGGCACTACTAATGAGATAAAAATAAAGAGTAATTGTTTAGGTAAGGTTCTAAACGATATATAAGCGTATAAATTACCAAAAACAAAAGACGCTACCAAAAAGCTAATTCCTGAACATGCTTCAGCAACTAAAAATCGTCCTTCGGGGATATCTAAATAAAGTCCACTCCTATAAATAGGAACTCCTGTCAATTCTAATAAAGGAACGGCTAAATCAGTAGTGAGCTCTTGTAAATAAGGTATGAACTGCTCACCAACGGGAATAGCAAACAACATAAAATACAAAGGAAAAGCGATAACCTTAGCGGCTTGGTTACCAATGATCAGCCAAATAAGTAGTGGTAACGAGATAAAAGTGGCGATGTGCATAAATAAACGAATATCACCAACAAGCCCGAAAGTATAAAGAATTAAAGCTCCAACTAGAGGGAGGAATAGCCAATAATTAGCGACAAAAGGCTGTTGAACAAGTTGAGCTTTTTTTTGATAAATAAGAAAAAAGGCACCAGGAATCACTAAAAAGCAATGATTGAATATTTCAGAAATGATCCAAATATTTATCGCTGTATTTATTCCTTGATTATAGGTGTAAAACCAAGCAATAAATATGACAGCAACAGGTACAGCTTTAACTATGCGAGCAATCATACTTATTTAATTTCACTATCTAAATAAACACTCTTCATAGTATTCCACTGATAATCTTTTAGCAACCGCTCTAACTTACCTTCCATTCTCGACAAATTAATATAATGTCTAAATTTAGATTTTAGTGGTGCTTCCTTAACTCTTGGTTGTTGAGGATCGATTTCCCAAGGATGAAAATAGAAACTATAAGGCTTTTGCTCTTGTTGATGAAATTTATCAATACGATTTTTGGATAACCAATAAGGGTATAACCGAAAGTAACCACCACCGCCAATACCTGTATTAACATCGTTTTTGTGAAGTGTTGGAATTGGAATTTCTATCAATTTTTTATTTTCTGTACTTTCATCACGAATATAGGAAAAACGCGGCCAGCTCGGCACGCCATATAAGTCATGGCTAATAGGGTAAGTACTCGAGCTATATTGAAAATCTAACTTGAGTAATACATCATAAACCCATGTATTGGTATCATTTATTGAGAAGCTTGGGGCGCGATAACCAATAATTTTTTCACCTGATAAATCTTCTAATATCCCTTTACTTTGCTCAACATCAGCAAAGAATTCCTTTTGCGTCATTTCTGTTGCGCGCTGATGGCTGAATCCATGACTCGCTAGTTCATGACCTTGTTCAACAATGGTTTTTATTAAGTTTGGACAACGCTTTGCAACCCAGCCTAACGTAAAAAAAGTACTTTTAACGTTATGTTTTTCAAATAACGCTAGTAATCGGTAGGTATTACGCTCTACTCTAAGCGGCAAGTTATTCCAATCAGATTTATCAATTGTGTTTTCAAAGGCAGAAACGTGGAAGTAATCTTCAACGTCAACTGTCATTGCGTTTATTATTTGACTCATAAATGAAGCCCTTGTCGGACTGAAGTCCAACCTACATTATGAGACATTAAATTAAAAAACATTAACGTCCCTTCCCAAACAATACTATTTCAACCGTTCTTACTAGAATAAGTAAATCCAACATAAAACTACGGTGTTTAATATAGTACAAATCATATTTTAACTTTTCTAATGAATCAGCTTCAGTAGCACCATAAGGGTATTTTAATTGTGCCCAACCAGTTAAACCCGGTTTAACATTATGACGCTCATTATAATAAGGAATATTTTTAATTAAACTTTGAACAAACTCTGGACGTTCAGGCCTTGGGCCAACAAAGCCCATATCACCACGCATTACATTGTAAATTTGTGGTAATTCATCAATACGGTATTTACGTAAAATATTACCAATTTTAGTAATACGGGGATCATTTTTAGATGCCATTTGAGCACCAAGTTTTTCCGCATCTAAACGCATACTTCTAAATTTAAAAATATTAAAGGGTTCGCCATCTAAACCTACACGTTCTTGGGAGTAAAAAACGGGAGCAGTAATGCCTTCGTCTAGCTTAATCAAAATGGCTGTTAGCAGCATTATTGGCCAAGCCAACGTAAACAATACAAAAGCCATTGTTGCATTAAAAATCCAGTCTAGCGTATTGCGAAGATGATTTAGTGAAGCAAAACCGTTAGAGTAAATAACCCAACTAGGGTAAATAAGATTAACCGCTATTTGCCCTGTTTCTCGCTCAATAAAATCTAAAATTTCAGTAATTTCAATACCACGAATCTTACAGGCAAATAGTTCGTTTATAGGTATATTATTACGACGTTCATCACTGGCAACAACTATTTCATCAATTTTGTGTTTTAAAGAATAATTTACTAATGAGCCTTCAAGATCTATTCGAGTTTCCTGTTTAATACCGTCTTCAGCATCACCATTCATTATGATATAGCCATGCACTGAAAAATTTTGCCTGTCAACATCTCTACGCATTCTTCTTTCTATGATTGAGGCTCTATCTCCTGCTCCAAGTACTAAAATAACGCGTTTATTGAAACCAAAGAAATCTATTTGAAAAGTTAAATATCGAAATGAACTCACAACGATAAAGCTTACCAATGATGCTACTGCCAAAACCTCAATAGGCAGTACGTATTGCCCATATATCGGATTTATTATAGTGACAATGAAAAAAGCAACCGCAACACACATTAAAACTCGACGAATAACACCTCGAAAATTAACCCGTAATTTAGAATTATATAAACCCAACGCTAAAGACGTTAATTGATTTAACAAAGCAAAAACTAATGAATAAACAAGTAAGTAATTATCTGGAATTGCAGGAAATTCAATGAATAGAACAAAGCTATTACCATATAACGCCAATGGCAAAGCGCCTAAAAACAAAAGAAACTCCATTAAAATTAATGACTTACTTGAAGCGGATAAGTCGCTAAATTTGGGGCTCGACATATGAGGTTAGATTCCTTGATAAATTATAATTTTGTCGGAATGAATTCCACCCAACAGAGGGTAAAATTGATGTAGATTAAAATTTATTCTACAAAAACAAAGAAATGATTCTAGCAAAAACAAAGCTAAAGTTAACGTTTTATTTACAGTTGGTTAAAATGTGGCATCTGTGAAAAAAATACCATACAATCAATAATTGAATTAAAAATAATTGTTGATGTTAAAGGTATGAACCATGGATAAAAATTTTACCAACTCACTCAAAGTAGTTATGACTTTACTTTTAGTACAAATTATTTCTGCCTGTTCCACTAATAATAATTTACCGACGGCAACTATACACCCTTCTAATACTGTGGATATTAACTCTTATAAATATCTCATAGGGGCTGGAGACGTACTTAATATATTCGTTTGGCGTAACCCTGAAGTTTCAGGCTCATTTGTTGTTCGCCCTGATGGCATGATTACCACGTCACTTGTTGAAGACATTAAAGTAGCCGGTAAAACGCCCACTGAGCTAGCTCGTTCAATAGAAAAAATATTAGCGACCTATTTAAGAGATCCCATTGTTACGGTAACCGTGAATAGTTTTGTTGGCCCATTCAGCGAACAAATTCGCGTTATTGGCGAAGCCGCAGAGCCACAAGCGATTAATTATACGCAACACATGACGTTGTTGGATGTAATGATACAGGTAGGTGGTTTAACAGAGTTTGCTGACGGTAATGATGCTGTTTTAGTTAGAATAGAAGATGGCCAACAAAAACAGTATGAAATTATGATTGATGGGTTATTAAAAGATGGCGATATTAGTGCCAACATTGATATGCTTCCAGGTGATATCATCATCATTCCAGAAGCGTGGTTTTAAGTATTTGTAAGTTAGGGTTTATTCTGACAAAGGGGCAATAAATTACTCCCTACAAGTGATATATTTAATGAAGGTTAAAGTTTAGAATGCAAGAAATATTTAATGATCTAATAGATTATTTAAAAGGAATTTGGATTAAGCGTCGATATATCATTATATCAACTTGGTTAATATGTCCTATTGGTTGGGGTATAGTATCGATGATGCCAGACGTTTATGAGTCTAAAGCACGTGTTTATGCTGATACCCAATCAATTTTAGCCCCCTTATTAAAAGGGTTAACTGTTCAAACAAACACTGATGTTCAAATCAATTTAATGGTTAAAACCCTATTAGGTCGTCCTAACTTAGAGCGTATATTACGAATGACTGATTTAGACATTCAAGCGGATACCTCAAAAGAGTATGAAAAATTAATTGAGCGCCTTAAAGAAGATATAAAAATAGTTAAGGCCCGAGGAAGGGACAATCTATTTACTATTTCTTTTGAGGATGAAAACCCAGAAATGGCTAAAAATGTTGTACAGTCTGCATTAACAGTATTTATTGAAAATACCCTTGGAGAAAATCGTACGGATTCTGACTCTGCACAAAAATTCTTAAAAAGCCAAATTGCAGAATATGAAAATAGACTAGCAAGTGCAGAAGCTCGCCTGACAGATTTCAAGCAAAAATACAGCAATATGCTGCCAGATCAGTATGGTGGCTATTATAACAAGCTCAATATTGCTAAAGAGCAATTACAAATTATTGAATTAAGTTTACTAGAAGCTGAAACTCAGCTTAAATCAGCGAAAGCACAATTAAATACAGTACCGACTGAATCAAGTAATTCTCAAAATAAAATTCAAACCTCTAGTTCAATTAAAACCAGCTATGATGAACGTATTTCTGAATTAGAGCTTGCATTAGATTCTTTACAGCTACGCTATACAGATCAACACCCAGCTGTTGTTGAAGCTAAAAGACGTTTAGCGCACTTAGAGAAACAACGTACTAAAGAAATTGATGATTACTTAAACATAGCTAGCAATGAAGACGGCAGTACCTTATTAACAAGTCAAAACCCTGTTATTCAACAGTTACAAATTCAAGTGAATCAATTTGAAAATCAGGTCGCTTCGATAAAGGTTAGAGTTAACGACTACCGAATTAGAGTAAAAGATCTTGAAAATAAAATTCACATATTACCTGAAATTGAAGCTGAACTTGTTGCACTTAATCGTGGTTATGAAATCACTAAAGGAAAATACGAAGAACTATTAAACCGACAAGAAACGGCTAAATTAGCACAGCAGGCTGATGAAACAACTAATAAAATTCAATTTAAAGTCATTGACCCCCCCAGAGCAGCTACAGAACCAGCAGGGCCTAAACGAATTTTATTCTTCATATTAGTTACTTTTGTTGGCCTTGGGGCTGGTGTGGGCATGTCATTATTATTAAGTCAGTTATCACCGGTAGCCACCTCTACCGCACAGTTATCTAAAGCCACTGGTGTGCCTGTGTTTGGGGTGGTTTCAGCAAATAAAAATTTAGGCCTGCAAAAGTGGCATAGAAAGAAAACAATTATTTTTGTTATCTCAAACCTAGTATTACTCGTTATTCTTATGATGTTTATAAGTTATTTTTTATTTCCTGATGCCATTCAAGCACCATTGAAAAGGATGCTTTAAACTGTGAGTACTATAGAAAAGGCATTGGCCAAACAAAAACAAGCGGCTCAAGACAAGAAAGATGATCTTGAAACAAGAACAACAATAAACTCACAACAATTTAATGATTTGAACACCTCTAAATTTGAATCACCAACTCAGAATCCTAATGCTCAGAATCAAACAGCTAAAAGAGATAAAGAAACAATTATTTTAAACGGTGATCACTTAATTAAAAGAGGATTTATATATAACTATGAAAGTGCTCATCATATTCAGGAAGAATTTAGACACATAAAACGTAAGTTATTGAACAACGCTTTCGGTCCTACTTCAAAAACGTTAAAGAACAGTAATTTAATTATGGTTACTAGTTCTAACCCTAATGAAGGTAAAACATTTGTTTCTATTAATCTAGCGTTAAGTATTGCCCTTGAGCAAGATAAAACCGTATTACTGGTTGATGCAGACGTACTTAGACCAAGTATACATAGAGAGTTTGAATTTGAAAGCAAGCAAGGATTACTTGAGTACTTGCTCGATGAAGTACACTCATTATCTGATGTTATTTATAATACCAATGTACCTAATTTAAAGCTCATTCCAGCAGGCAAACCACATCATTTAACCAATGAATTATTAGCTAGTACAAAAATGGTAACTTTGGCCCAAGAATTAGCACAACGTTACCCTGACCGTATCGTTATTTTTGACTGCCCGCCCATATTAGGGGTAACAGAAACCCCTGTGCTTTCTAGCTTAGTTGGACAAGCCATTGTTGTTGTTGAAGAATCAAAGACAAAATTAGATAATGTAAAAAAAGCAGTTTCACAACTTGATGAAGATATAGCTGTTGGCTTCGTGATGAATAAAACGGTTAGATCCAAAAAGGATGAATATGGCTATTATGGCTATGGCTATGGTAAGAAAAATTAATAACTGCCGCCCTGCCAACTTTATGGCATTGCTATCTTGGTTCGCTATTTCATCTTCGACACTTGCCGGGGAATGGCAGTTTGTTCCTAATTTTGGCATAGAGGAAACGTATACCGACAATGTTGAACTAACCATTAAAGATCCAATCTCTAGTCTTGTTTCTCAAGCTGATATTGGTTTAGATGCTGAGTATCAGTCTCGTTTAGCTAGCTTTTCTTTTTCAGGTGAAAGTAATAATCTTTTTTTCAGTCATGACAGTGATATTAATGACCGTTATTTAACGCTTAATACGCAAGGGCAGTTTTATCTTTGGACTAGTGGCCCCGAATTATTTGCCACGGCAACCGTAGCTAATACCAATAGAAACTCTGCTAATAACGGCCTTGCCGATTTAGTTTCAGGCGATACCGTTCAGTCAGAGAACTATTCCACAGGCCTTCGTTATAATGTTAATAACAGCACTTTTTCTTTACAATCTTCTCTTGCTTATAGTATCAGTAGATTTGAAGATGGTATTGGCGAATATAACGGCGTATCTGCTAGTTTAAATTCGCGTAACAGTAACAATGCACGTATTACTTTTTGGCAGCTTGCGAGTAGTTTTTCAACAAGAAATCAAGACTTTTTAGATGAAACTAGAACGGGAGATCAATATAGAATTGATGCAAGATTAGGATTGATCACCTCATTAAATTTCAACCCTTTTCTTCGTTTTTATGATGAATACTTATCTGGTGATTTTACTAACAGGAGCCAACAAACAACCTCTTCTTGGGGGCCAGGTATCCGTTGGTTAGTATCAGAGCATTTGACCGTTGATCTTTCATATAACTATGTTGCTGATGATACAGTGAGTGATGATTATGTTGCCACTTCAATTCAATGGGAACCTTCAGCAAGAACGTCGTTAACAGCTGGCTATAGCCAACGTTTTTTTGGTAAATCATATAACCTTGATATTAAACACAGAACAAAGCGTTTAACCAACACGGTTACTTATGATGAAAGCTTAGAAGTTTTTGATCGAAACAATTTTGAACAAATAGATGTAGGCATACTCTGGTGCCCTTCAAGTGTAGGTATAGAAAGTATTTCACAATGTTTTGCTCAATCAGCACAACCAGCCAGTAGTGATTTTCAATTAGCGAACTTTTTTTATTTAGCGCCTGTTGAAAGTAACGAGTTTTCACTAAACAAGCGTTTCGCATGGGCTTCAAAATTACAACTTGCCAGAACGTCCTTCGCCTTCAATAGCTCCGCCTCTAGACGTGAGGGTATTGAATCTAAAGTTATAGATGATACCTTAACTGCTGCTTTGAGTATTAACCGGAAAATTAGCGGTAAAAGTAACCTGACCCTTTTAGCAAAGTACGATTATCGTATTTTTGATAAGAACAACCCTGAAGGTAGCAGACAAAAAGATCATTACAGAACAATTTCTGCTACTTATACTAAAGACCTAGCATCTTCGTTATCTGCCTATTTTACCATTCAACTTGTAAATAGAGACTCAAACGTTGAGCAATATACTTATAATGAAGTACGCGCAATAATTAACGTAACAAAAGAATTTTAATATGTATGAAAGTTACTATGGCTTTACAGAAAAACCATTTCAATTAAGCCCAGATCCGCGATTTTTCTTCGCCACTAGCCATCACCAACGGGCACTATCCTATTTACAATACGGTTTAGACCAAGGTGAAGGATTTATTGTGATAACGGGTCCTATCGGTACAGGAAAAACCACCATCGCTCGAAATTTATTATCTTCTATTGGTGATAAAAATATTGTTGCTGCCCAATTAGTCACCACGAAATTATCACCTGATGAATTGCTAGAACTAGTTGCCGCTGAGTTTAAAATCCCCTTAAAGGGAAATAGTAAAGCAGAGGTATTACGTAGCATAGAAACGTTTTTAATTGATCTTCACAAACAAGGAAAACGCGCATTACTGTTGGTTGATGAGGCCCAAAACTTACCTTCTGAAACCGTTGAAGAGTTGCGAATGCTTTCAAATTTTCAACTTGATGACAAACCTCTTATTCAAAGCTTTTTACTTGGACAAGAAGAACTTAAAGATATTATTCAAGCACCTAATATGGAACAATTTAGGCAGCGTATTATCGCTTCAGCTCACTTAAAACCCTTAAGTGTAGAAGAAGTTGAAAGCTATATTAATCATCGCCTACAACAAGTGGGATATGAAAAAGAATGTTTGTTCTCAGATGCGGCATTTGAAGCTATACACGAGAAAACGTTGGGTGTGCCTCGTAAAATCAATATTTTTGTTGATCGTTTATTATTATTTGGCTTTTTAGAAGAATTAACTCACTTTGGCATTGATGACATTAATAATGTTGCCCAAGAAATGTCTATTGAATTAACCGGCTCGTTAAGTTCACAAGTGCTGCAGAATAATCAACCCAATAGCCAAGCAGTTAACCAACAAGTCGTGGTTAATTCCAGTGAAAATGTTGAAAACATTAGAGAAGTGCTGAGAGAAGTTGAAGAAATATTAGAGACTAATATTAAACAAAAAATAAAAATGGCACGTTATATTGATAAACTGCTTAAACAGAAAAATCGTCAATATGCGCAAGAACAAGAACAACAAGAGAAATTGTCAGACTGAAGTCTAACCTACAAAATTTATAACCCCTGTAGGGGTAATTCATTGCCCCTCATTTTATCCACTGTTTCAATAATACCTCTGCTTCAACTCTTTTTTCATAATCTGAATTTACTACATCAACCATTAATTTAATTGCTTCTTTATCTCGGTTAAGTGCCTTCAATGTCAAAGCGAGGTGGTACCTTACTTCTGGATTAGAGTAATTAATTGCTAACGCTTTTCTAAATAGCGGTAGTGCTTTTTCATATTTTTTAGTTTTATAGAAAATCCAACCAAGTGTGTCTAACGAATCAGGATGATCATTGAAAATATATATTGATTTTTCTGCTAATGATTGAGCTCTTTCAAGATCATTTAAATTTAACGCAATAAAGCTCGCATTATTCAAAAGTGCTGCTTGCTCAGGATAAACTGATAATAGTTGTTTATAAACTTTATCAGCTGCAGTCCACTCCTTATTGTTCATATGAATTTCAGCTAATGCCATGCCCAGTAGCATACTATCAGGGTTTTTATTTAGCTGATCTGATAATAAGTTACTTGCATCTTCATTTCGGTTTGTTGCTTGATACACTAAACTCAATCCAACAATACTTTTATCTGTACCACCTTTGACCAGAAGTTTTTTATAATAGGTTTCTGCATTTAAATAATCTTTGAGCTGCAAATAAGAGCGCGCTAATATTTCTGTTAACACATCTGAAAGTTTATTATTACTTTCAAAATCCTTAATAAGCGTTACAGCCGTCGTTGTGTTTTGTTCGATATTATACAGCTGTGACAGACCTATAATGGGCCGTTCATCATGACTACCCCATGCCATTGCTTTTTTAAAAGCACTAATAGCTTCTTCAACTTTAGAGAATCGTTGGTATGCTTTTGCCATTAATAAAAATATATCAGTTTTTTCTCCTCCAAACTTTAGCGCCTCTTTATAGGCGTAAGCAGCAAGATCTACCTTTTTATTTTGAATATGCAACTCTGCTAATATCAAATAGAGGTCAGTTGAGCCTACTCGGTTAAGCAAGTAGGTATTTAATGTTTCAATGGCGAAAAGTAGCTTTTCATCTGCCACATAACTCATTATTAAATTTTTTAAAATTTCTTCATCAGTACCATCAAGTTTGAAAGCTTTTTCTAATAATATTATGCCTTCACTATACCTTTCTAATCTATTGTAAACTTTAGCTAAAGTGATTAGTAATGGGCTATTATTAGGAGAGGCTTTCAAAGCAGCTTTCAATCGGTTAATGGCACTATCAACTTCGTTATCATTTAGTTCAAGCATGGCTAGGCTAACAATAGATTTACTATGTTTAGGGTCTAAACTTATTGCTTTTTCAAACTGAATTTTAGCTTTTTCTTTTTCATTATTTATTTGATATATATAACCTAAATGATGCTGAATATTAGCGTCATTTGTTTTTTCTATCGCCAAATTTTCCGCTACTAAAGTCCCTTTAATAATATCTCCCGATTTAACATAAGCCTCTACTAGTAATAAGCTTACAATAACGGGATCAAAAGTAGATGCAGCTTCAGATAATAGATATTTAATCGCTTTAGTTGGCTCTCCTTTGGCTAAATAACTTTGTGCTAATTGTGTATCAACAATGCCTAAGTTCGGTTTGAGTGCTTTAACTTTTTCAAAGTAAAAATGTGCTTTATCAAATTGTTTTAATTCAAGATAAGTAATGCCTAACATTGATAAGGTTTTGGGATTCTCTTGCTCAAGCAAATTGGCTTTAATTAATAGTGTTTTTGCTTGCACATACTTATTTTGCATCAATTCTGTTGTTGCCGCTAACGTCAGTGCATTAATATTATTTTCATCTACAAATAAATAAGCATCCATATACTGTCTAGATGCATCATAATTTTTTTGATGAAATAATATAATACTAGCTAAATAATAATATGATGGATTTGAACGTAGAACCTCATCTGAAAGGTGCTCTAATACTTCTGCAACTTTATCAATATCTTCAGTTGTATTCGTGTTTCCCTTCCTTATATTAACCATAGCTTTGATGAATTCAGCTTTAGGTTCATTGGGAATTTGCGCTAATATTCGATCGGCATGTTCTTCTGCAAGATCATAGTTGCTTAGTTCTAAATTAATAGCAGAACTAAAAATAAGTGCTTGAATATCATTTTTGTTAATCAATAATGCTTGGTTTATGGCTTCAAGTGCCTTTGGGTTATCCCCTAAGTTTTGCTTAATACTCGCTTTTAAATTCCAAGCTTTAATTGGTGGTATATATTCGGTTAATACTTCATCAACCCATTTTTCAGCTTGGTGATATTTATAGTTATTGATTAATATTCGAGCCATCCCTAATTTTGCATTAATATTGTTAGGGTTAAAATCTAACGATTGCTCATAATTTTGTTGTGATTTTTTTAGCTGCCTAAGCCCTAAATGCGCATCACCTCTTAAAACCAATATATTAGACGTTAAATTATCATTATTGGCTTGTTCTGGTAAAAAATCTAACGTTTGTTGAAACTTACCTTGCTGAATATATGATTCAGCTAATAATTCTTGTAACTTTTTTTGATCTGCACCTAAAGAAATTGCTGTCATTAACTCTATTTCAGCAGCACTAGGGCTTCCATCTGCGATTAACACCTCTGCCATTAAAATATGTGACGCTAGATGATCTGGTGTCTCTTTTATAATATTTTTGATATAAATAAGTGCTTCATTGTACTTATTATCATTAAAAGCACTTCGTGCTTTTTCATAAGTCTTTTCGATTTCAGATGAAAGTACCGCTGTTGAAAAGCATAGAAGCATTAATATAAAAGCTGCTTTCACGTTTTATCCCTAAAATAAATTATTAATCAATGAGTGATTATGTCAAAAAAAGTTGGTAAAATATATTGAAGTTATCACTTTTTATAATACTGTCTGATTACTTTACAACTTTTTTTTATAGGAACATTATCCCACCGAAACCACACCTAACGCACTAAAATAAAATGATAATTTGTTTTGGGTATGATTTTTGCTTATACTGTAATTAAGACTATTTTGACTATGTTGTGTCTAAGAAGGTAATTGATGTCAATGTTTACTGTAAAAAAATTAGCGTTTTTGCTTTTCACTAGCTCTTTATTAGCAAGCAGCTTTGCTAATGCAGGTAAAACTCCTGTTTCAGCCATAATCAAAGAGTTTGCGTTTATTGATTATAGTGTAATTGGTTTCTCACAAGTTTCAGTCAACATTAGTAGTTCAGACGGAAAAAACATTAATGACTGTAGCGGTTATTTTGGCCAAGGAGAGAAGAATTGTGAGATCTCTTATGTACCAAATTATAAGGAAGTAGACAACGGCATTTACCTAAATAAATTTGATCAAAAAGATGTTAAAAACTCTGCAGATTGGAATTTTACTAGTTCAAATTCAAATGGTACATGGACTTACAAAAATACCGGTGAAAAATTCCCTAGCATATACTATTGGGTTGCCAAAGGTGGTAATAGTGGCTTTATATTAAATTGGATTATTTCTGATGAAAAGAAAAGCGTTTGTGGTGATAATGCGAAATTCACTTATAACTGTTTAAATGCAGCTGTTAGCGTAACAACAGGTACTTGGTCAACACCTATGAACGCCAAAAATAGTACTTATAAAACCACACAAGCAGGACTATCCCATATGACATTTTATGGCGCTAAACCTGTACCTGTACCTGAACCTGAAACATTAGCGCTTTTTGCTATAGCTTTATTGGGTATTGCTGTTCGACGTAAAACATCTAGCTAAGTCTTATTTTATGTCACTTCTCAAACTGAAGTCTAATACCAATCAAGCGCCTTGTTCTAGAAAATTTACCCTCATTAAAATTTGAACCATTAATTAATTTGATTGGTATAACCTATAAAATTTTAACTATTTATACTCAACTCATACTTCTCGATAAGAGAGTACAACGTTGGCCTAGTTACGCCTAATAATTCTGATGTTTTTGACATATTTCCCTCAGATAACGCATACGCTTTTTGAATCGCAATCGATTCTGCTTGCTCCCTTACCGTACGTAAGTTTAATGATAATTCATAACTGCTATTGCTAGCATTGTGATCAAAGAATCCTAAGTCAAAAGCGGTTACTTGCACGCCTGTACACATCACCACAGAAGATTTAACTTTGTTTTGTAATTCACGAATATTGCCCGGCCATTTATGGACTTTGATAGCACTAATAGCATCATCAGAGAATGATTTAGCGTTGCTTTTGTATTCTGTTGCATAAAGCTGCAAAAAGTATTGCGCAAGAATTAACACGTCTTCATCGCGGTCACGTAATGGTGGAATATTCAACGTAATTTCACTGACTCGATAAAAGAGATCTTCTCTGAACTGTTTGTTGGCGACCATTTCTTCTAAATTTTGATTGGTTGCACAAACCACTCTAACATTAACGGGAATTTCTTCTCTGCCGCCCAGTCGTTCAATTATTTTTTCTTGTAAAAAACGTAGCAATTTAGCTTGTAAATTAAAAGGCATATCACCTATTTCATCAAGAAATAAAGTGCCTCCTTCTGCACATTCTATTTTTCCTTTAGTGGTTTTATGGGCACCGGTAAATGCACCCTTTTCAAAACCAAACAGTTCACTTTCAAGTAAATTTTCAGGAATCGAAGCACAGTTAATAGCGACAAAGGGTTTGTTGATGCGATCACTGGCAAGATGTATTGCTTTAGCAGCTACTTCCTTACCTGTACCACTTTCACCTAACAAGAGTGCTGTAATATTGGTTGGCGCAATGCGTTTTACCATGGTACGTAAACGTTCAATTGCTTCGCTATTACCAATAATGCCAATGTTGCTGTCCGTAACCGCGCGCATGGTGCGATTTTCGCTTTCAATGTTGGCTAAAGTTAACGCGCGTGAAATAATGACATTAATCACTTCTGCATCAATAGGCTTTTGATAGAAATCATAAGCACCCAAAGCAACGGCCTTTAATGCATTAGTTCTATCTTCATTACCGGTGATAACGATAACTTTGGTGTGTGGCGCTATAGCAAGAATTTCTTCTAGCGCTTTTAACCCCTCACTTGCATTGGCGGCATCTGGCGGCAAGCCTAAATCTAGGGTGACAACTTTCGGCTCATAACGTCTAACTGCCGCAATAGCAGATTCTCTATCGCCAGCGAGTATAGGGCTGTAATCAGACAAACTCCATTTTAGTTGTTTTTGAATTCCTTTATCGTCATCAACAATTAATACTTTTTCCATTACTGCCTTTTCCTAATTATTTATATTGCTGACCAATTTGTCAGAATAAATTCTAACCTACATTTAACCGTATCACTTGTAGGGGGTAATTCATTGCCCCCTTTTGTCAGAATAAATTCTAACCTACACGGGTAAACAAATAATCATTTTTGTTCCTTGCCCTTCAATGCTTTCAACCGTTAAGCTACCAGCTACGCTTTCAAAAAATTGCCTTGCTTCAAAAACGCCAATCCCCATACCAGCATTACCTTTCGTTGTATCAAAAGGTTTGAAAAGCCTAGATTTAATAAAGCTTGTCGACATTCCACAACCGTTATCACTAACAACAATATTGATATGGTCTTGCTGTATGTCTAAGGCTATTTCTACCCAACCATCATCAGGTGTTGCTTCTTGAGCATTTTGAATTAAGTGGTTAATCACTGAGAAAAAACGTTCATCATCTATGGTCGCTAAGCATTTTTCATTATTTTTAATCGTAACCTTTGGCTTTATTACGTTTCGTTGTGCTGTGACTCGCTCAATAATATCACCAAGATCAACGCTTTTACTAGTTGATTGCGCTACTTGCTTATTTCTTAATTGCGTTAAAACTTTCGCTAGCCGCTCTGTCGCTGACTCTACCGTTTCAAATACATCATCAACAAATTCTGGATTATCTCTATGTTGTGTTGCATTAGACGTTATTAGCGCTAATTGCGCTTGAACATTCTTTAAATCGTGCACTAAAAAAGCAGACATTTGATTAAAAGCATCAAATTGTTTAGATTCAGCTAGCTTATCGTTAGCTTCATTCAAAGAGATGAAATTACCTAATTGCTTCGCAATAGCAAAGAGTAAGTCTCTGTCTTCCCAATTAAGTTTATTGTCTTCATCACTATTTGAAAGTATAAAAAAACCATAGAAAGCCTTACTTATAAATATTGGTACCAGAATATTAACACCAACTGCATGCCAAATTTTAGGCTGAATAAATAACCCAGGATATGACAGTGGGTCTTCGTTATATTCATTGATATCAATAATCCAGCCTTGGTTTTTGGTGAAATGTTCAAGTAGAATTAAGTCTTGATTGAACGACTCATCCAACTCAACACCATCGCAATGCTTTACCGAGAATCGATTATTGCCATCCGCTTTTAATAAAACACCACCTGTAGCGCCCACTTTAGACATCATGATTTGCAATGACATTTGACAATAATTTTCAGCGCTAGCCGTTTCTATTTGACCAATAAGCTCTAGCCACTCTTCTCGATATTCATATTTATTAGCAAAAAAATGCTTTGAGATAAAAACTTTTACCTGCCGGCGAACCGTTTCAGTAATAAGCAATACTCCAAGCACAATAGCGCCAAGAATGAAAAATCCAAAGCTAACAAGCTGTCCCCACTCGCCACCAAAATAGTTAATTAAATAACCCGCTACAGCCATTAATAACAAGTACAAACCAGCAATCATTAACATTGAGCTATAAAAAACCACATTGCGCGATACAAATATTCGCACAGTTCCTTCTTTAAAGCGTCGCACGCTTATCAATAATAGCGGAACAGCTAAGGCTGACAAATACCCTCTGATGTACCAGAAGTTAAACTCAATACCGCCAACCATGGTTGCTTGTGCGTAAAGCACAAAGTCAAATACGGCAACACTGCCCAAAGCAATAACCAACGGCGTAATTGATTTTTTTGCTTCAACATTGGCGCTTCGATAAATCTGCTCAAGAAAAACTAAACTGGTCAAGTTGAGTAAAACAAACAGTAAGAACAAATATTCATAAGAAAAATTTAACGTATAGCTAGCGCCCCAACAAACAATAGCTGAGCCAAACCAAAACAGTAGATATTTACCGACGGTTTTATTTTTTAAAATGTCTTTAATATTGCTTTGTTCAATATTAAAACTAAGTATTAATACCGAAAATGCTGCTATTTTGCTGGCATCAGCTAACATTGCCCATTGTAAAGAGAAGCCGATGCTAATCTGTAGCGCACCAATAATATTCGCCACTGCCGCCATCAACGCACTAAACAGCACCAATTTGGCAATGCTCGACTGATTATGAGCGGCAAGAATAAGTAAAGAAAAAAGAATATAGGCGATACTAGCAAAGCTGTAACCCCAAATACCGACAGTGTACATTTCCATAAATTAATTCTTTATTTCCTGATCAAGGTTAGGTTGAGCATTTGAATGCGTCAGCAGCTCTGTTAACACGGGCACTAACAAGAAGCTTGAAACAGCAGAAACACATAGCCCTGAAATAAGCACAACACCGAGTGGTTGCCACAAACCACCACCATACAAGGTTAATGGTATTAATCCGCCAATAGTGGTTAGTGTTGTGAGCAGTATTGGCGTAAAACGAGTTGAGCTTGCCATAAGTACCGATTCTTGTTTAGTTAACCCTTCAGCTAAATTTCTATTGGTGCTGTCAATTAATATAATGGCATTATTCACTACAATACCAAACAAACTAATAAGACCAATAAATGCCATCATAGAAAAAGATAGCCCTGTTAGGTATAAACCAATAACTGAGCCCGCCATAGCAAAAGGAATTGAGCTAAAAATAATCAGCGGCTGTAAAAAAGATTTAAACTGCAATACTAATATAGCAAAAATACCAATGGCCGTTATCAACATAATTTGTGTTAAGCCAGCGAAAGATTCTTGCCTAGATTCTTCTTCTCCTCCTAAGGTGTAATACATGCCCATAGGTAAATTATATTGCTCAATATATTGAACAAATTCTTCTGTAAGCGCGTTAACTGAATACCCTGAAGCCGCATCAGCGGATACTTTTGCCATGCGTAATTTTTGATAATGAAAATAGTCTGTTTGCCCTTTTTGTAACTGAGTTTCGACAACTTGCAGTAAAGGTATTTGTTGCCCCGTTAAACTGGTAACATAGACATCTGTCAACGTATTTATGCTAGCGTTTTTATTACGTACTAGAATGGGATAGTTTTCGCCATTGGTGTCATTAAATCGACCAACATAAGTGCCGGTTAAAACAGACTGCAGCGTATTATCTAGCGCGTTAATATCAATATTTGATAAGCCTGCTTTGTCATAATCAATTTGCAATTTTAACTCGATGTTTGCTACGCCAATGGGGTTATCAATATTAATTGTGCCTTTTGTCGCAGCCATTTTACTTGCTAAATCATTTGCTACCTGTTCTAAGTCGGCTAAAGATTCAGAAATTAAGCGAATAGCAATAGGTTGATCAGTTACAGGCCCTTGGGTGAATTCTTTTACTGTGATTTTGGCTTGTTGCCAACTATCGAACTCATTTCGCAGGGTGTTAACTAATAATTCCATTTCTGTTGGGTTAAACTCTTTTAACACCAACAACACTTGACCATATTTAACAACACCACGTTTAGGAATTTCATTATAATAAATACGTGGGTTAGAGCTCCCTACATTTAAGGCAACTTTATCCACTAGCTTTTGTTTTTCTATAAAGCTAGTCATTTGCTGCATAATGCTATTGGTATAATTCAACGATGAATTAGGCGGTGCTTCAACATCAATCAAAATCATTGGCTTTTCTGCTTTAGGAAATAAGCTCAAGCCCACTTCAGAAAAAAGTGATAACATCGCCAATAAACTTAACATGGCAATGGTAATTACCACCACTTTCAACCTAAACAGTTTTTTCAGCCAAGTCGCGTAACTATTTTCAGCAAAATGATTGATATAATGCTGTAATGTTTTAACTTTCCTTACTTTAGCTGCTTCACTTGTTTTAGCTAAAAGAAATTTACTGGCTAACAACGGAGTAAGTGTCAAAGCGATAAGCAACGACGCCAGCAAAACCAATACCACCGTCACTGGCATAGAGCGAATAAAATCACCAGTATCACTTGATAGCATTAACATAGGTAAGAATGCCAACATGGTGGTAATTGTACCGCTTGCAATGGCCCAACCTACTTTACTCGCGCCCGCGATTGCCGCTTGTGAAAGTGATTCATAATTTTTTCTCTCTCGGTGAATACTTTCCGTGACAACAATGGCGTTATCAACCAGTAATCCCAAAGCAATGATGAGTCCAACAATTGACATTTGTTGTAAACCAAATCCTGCAAAATCTAACCAGCCAATAGCAATAAGAAAAGAAAGCGGAATGGCAATCATCACAACGATGGCTTCTCGCAGCCCTAAAAATAACAGCGATAATATACCGACCAACACAAGACCTTGCCAAAGGTTCTTAAAAAAGCCATTTACGCGGCTTTCAACGCTTTTTGCTTGTTCAAACAATACATCCATTTTTATTGTTGATGGCACTGTTTGTTTAAATGAGATTATTTCTTGTTGAATAGCTTGGGTTAATGAAAAAATGTTGGTATCAATTCGTTGTTCAACCGTTAAAAAAATCACGGGCTTTTTATCAAAATACGCTAAATAACTAGGCTCCTGAGAGCCAAAATTAACCTTGGCAATATCTTTAAGCCGTAAAACAAAGTCATCATTAGAAACAATTATCGTTTCTTCTAATTGTTCAATTTTTTCAAAATTACCACTTGTTTTGACATTAAATCGTCGAGTCTTAGCATCAACAAAACCTGGGGTAATATTTATTGCTCGTCCTTGAAGTACTTGCATTACTTGCGTAGTCGAAACTTTATGGTGCAACAGTAAATCTAAATTAAGATCAACGGCTACAACTTGTTGCGGATAGCCCCAAATGTCTGCTTTTTTTACACTTTCTATTGTTTCCAATCGTTTTTCTAAAAGCTTTGCATAAAACTCCATTTGTTTGTAATCAGCCGGTTCTGTCCACAAAGCAAGTTGAACTATAGCAACTGCAGTAGGGGTGGCTTTTAATACCAGTAAATCTTGTACGCCTGTGGGTAATGAGGGTTTTACTGAGGAAACGGCAAGTTGCACTTTATTGAACGCCAATTCGGGGTCAGAGCCATAATAAAAGGTTACTTCTATGCGAGCTCCATCATTTTTTATTTGCGATTCAATTTTTTTAATATTATCAATGTCTGCAAATTCTTCTTCGAGCGGATCAACAACTAAGGTTTCAATATCGGTTGGCGATGCTCCCGGGTAAATAACCTCTATCAAGGTGACTGGAATATCGAATTGCGGATCTTCACTGCGCGGCATATTAAAATATGACACTATGCCAACAAGCACAAGCAACGCAACAATGGTTAGGGTAAATTGTGCGTTTTTAATCGCTAAACTAGGTAACTTCATTATGCTTACTTTTTAGTAGAAATAAGCGGTAGCTTATTCCACCCCTGAATAATAACATCTAATGCCGCTGAGTTTTCTTGGGCCACTAAATAGAGAAAGTCATTATCTAGTTTATAAATAGTAAAAGCCTGCTGCTCTGGTTTGTTGTTTTTTTCAACCGTAATCAAGGCTTGCCCTTGTTCATTAACCGCATTAAGGGCTTCTATTGGTAAACGATAAACAAAGTCTTGCCCTTGTGCATAAATAAGTATTCGCGCTAACTGTCCAACTATCAAAGACTTAGTGCCGTTACTTTCGTCCAAAGACACTTCAATCGTAAACAAGTGATTTCGACTGTCAGCTATCGCGGGAATTTTACTTATTTTACCATCCACCAATCCCGAATAGGCTAAGTGAACTTTCACCTTTTGATTTAAATGCACTGACGAGATTTCTTCTCCCGTTAACGCAACACTGGCAATAAGGTTATTAGACAATGAGGCAACCTGCAATGCGCTAACTCCCGGAGACTGCAACTCGCCTAAGTCTGTATTTCGTCGGACAACCACGCCATTAAAAGGGGCAAATATTTGCGCTTTCTCTAAGTTATAATAAGCGACTCGATAGCTCGCTCGAGTAGTTTCAACCGCGGTTAGCGCATCATCTAAATCTCGCTGTGAACTTAGGTTCTTTTTCATTAGGGTTTTAATGCGCGCTATATTACGCTTTGCTTGCAACAAGCGTGCATAAGAAGCATTTTTTTCGGCTTCTAATTCTGAGGTATCTAATGCGGCTAGTAATTGTTTCTCCTCAAAAACCCCACCTTCATCAACAGTCAATTGTGTTAAAAAACCAGCTGTTTTAAAGGAAAGATTGACTACTCTGGCAAAATCAACCTTGCCTGTTCGCTGTATTACTTGGGTGTAAGGCTCAGCTTCAATTTGTGTTAATTGGTAACCTTCATGGGCTGCGCCTTGTGCTGTGATTACACAGCAAAAAAACAAAACCAAGCTAATAAGTTTCCTATTAAAAAACATTAATAAACGGCGTTGGGATAAATAAGACAAGTGTATTTTCATCATAATAAAAGCGTAAAATATTCAATAAGGTACTGAAAGTATAACGACTACTTTAGGCATTTTTTTCTACAAAGTACATTACTATTGTTGGCTTATACCGCTTAGATAAAATACTAAACGCTTGAAAAAGTAAATAATCACACTCATCGCTAGACAAATACACTTATAAACTATAGTATTTCCGCGCTTATCTTAAGCCACCCGTAGCTCAGCTGGATAGAGTACACGCCTCCGAAGCGTGTGGTCACAGGTTCAATTCCTGTCGGGTGGGCCATTTCAATAAAAACTCTTCGAACTCTTCACTACCTGAGGTAACAATCTGGTTACGACCATAATCTTTAGCTAAATTAAACTACTTGCAAATTAGCATATTCAACCACTAGCCATTTACTACCAACATCAGCGAAATTAACCTGAATTCTAGATTGCGCACCACTGCCTTCATAATTTAGTACAACACCTTCACCAAATTTAGAATGCTTTACTTGCTGCCCTAATTTAAAACCCGTGTTAGCAAACGTTTCTAAAGTAAAAGTATTAGAGAATTTGCCAACCGCTTTTGGTTTAGTTATTTGGCTTTGCATGCGAATTTCTTCTATACACGCTTCAGGTAATTCACGTAAAAAGCGACTCGCTTTATGAAACTTTTCTTGCCCATAAATACGACGACTTTCTGCATGGCACAAGTATAACTTATTCATTGCTCTTGTCATGCCGACATAGCATAAACGCCGCTCTTCCTCTAAACGCCCTATTTCTTCTACCGATTGTTGCGATGGAAACATGCCTTCTTCGAGACCAGCTATAAACACCAACGGAAATTCTAATCCTTTGGCTGAATGCATTGTCATTAGCTGTACTGCTGCTTCAAATTCGTCGGCTTGTGATTCACCAGACTCTAGCGCGGCATGCGTTAAAAAAGCGGTTAATGGCGTTTGCTCTTCTATAAACTCTTGATCCGATAAGGGCTCACTTTCAAACGTTTGACAAGCCGTGACTAGCTCATTTAAGTTTTCAATACGTTGCTCTGCTCGCTCGCCTTTTTCAGCTTGATACATGGCTTTTAAACCAGAATGTTGCACCACAAAATTGGCTTGCTGATCTAAGTCTAAATCCGTTGTGTCATCTTCTAGTTGATCAATTAATTGAATAAAATGCGTAATCGTTTTAGCACTGCGACCCTTGAGTTGTTCTGCCTGTAACATTTGCTGACACGCTTGCCATAACGTCACTGCTAAGCTTCGTGCTGCATCACGTATTAGCGCCACTGTTTGGTTGCCTATGCCACGCGTAGGCGTGTTAATGATACGTTCAAACGCGGCATCATCATCTCTGTTATTAATGAGTCGCAGATAAGCTAAAGCATCTTTGATTTCTTGACGTTCGAAGAAACGCTGCCCGCCATAAATACGATACGGTAATTGCCTTTGCAATAAGGCTTCTTCCATCAAGCGTGATTGTGCATTCGAGCGATATAAAATGGCAACGTCATCAAGCTTGCCACCCTCATCACGCCATTTTTTGATACAGCCCACAATAAATCGTGCTTCATCAATTTCATTAAAAGCGGTATAAACAGAGATTTTTTCACCCGCTTCATCATCCGTCCACAGCTTTTTACCTAATCGATTGTTATTATTGCTGATTAACTGATTTGCGGCGTTAAGAATGTTAGCCGTTGAGCGATAATTTTGTTCTAAACGAATCGTTTTTGTAGCTTCAAACTCCTTAGTAAAGCGCTCAATATTTTCAATACGCGCACCACGCCAGCCATAAATTGACTGGTCATCATCACCCACAATCATGACTTTCGATTGAGCGCGACCTAGCATCGTTAACCACGCATACTGAATGGCATTAGTATCTTGAAATTCGTCGACTAAAATATGCCCAAAACGTTGTTGGTAGTGAGATAATAACTCAGGGTTATTAAGCCAAAGTTCATGAGCGCGTAATAATAATTCAGCGAAATCAACCAGCCCCGCGCGATCACAGGTTTCTTGGTAAGTTTTATACACTTTAACAAATAATTCTTCACTGGGGTCAAACTGGGCATCAATATGTTGTGGTCTTAATCCTTCATCTTTTTTGCCATTGATATACCAAACAAACTGTTTAGCGGGCCATTTTTTTTCATCTAATTCTAATGTGCGAATAATACGTTTGATCAAACGCAGTTGATCATCACTATCAAGCACTTGAAAGCTTTGCGGTAATTTTGCTTCTTGAAAATGCATTCGCAATAAACGATGTGCTAAACCATGGAAAGTCCCTATCCACATACCATGAGTGTTGCCACCTGTAACCTGCTCAACTCTGGCTCGCATTTCTGCCGCTGCCTTATTGGTGAAGGTTACCGCTAAAATAGCATGTGATGCTGCTTGTTCAACCTGCATCAACCACGCAATACGCTGTACCAATACGCGTGTTTTACCAGAGCCCGCCCCCGCTAACACCAACATATTTTGTTTTGGCGCAGCAACAACTTCACGCTGTTTGTCATTTAAAGAGTCGAGTAATTCTGAAACATCCATAGCGGAAACCTTTTACTTATAGAGGAGCAATAATAAAATCCAAACAGTATAACACTGGCTTTATATACAGTCAGTTAAGTTTTTAAGCTAAAGAATAACTTTATAACTGCTCAAGTTGTTTGAGTGTACTAAGTTCAATATGGGGTAGCATTGTAATAGGCTTACCAACATCATAAAGCGATAACCATGCCGTCTGACAACCGGCAAGCAATGCACCTTGAATATCGGCACGACCACAATCACCCACATGCAGTAATTGTGATGGCTTAATCGCAAGTTGCTGACAAGATAAACTAAACATGTCGCTAGCCGGTTTCTGTCTTAACAACGTGCCATCAGTTTGCCACCCTGCATGATAGATATGCTGAAAATATTGTGAAATACCTAGCGCTTTGGTATCAACATTGCCATTACTAATGGCAATAAGGGGGTATTTTTTACTTAACTTAACCAATAGTTTTTTGCTGGTTTCTGGCACAATAAAATCACTTCGCAGCGCAATAAAATAATCTAATGCTGCTTGTGCCTGTTCCTCAGCAACACGCTCACTTAAACCTAATGAGATAAAGCCAAGATGATAAGTAACTAAGCGCACTTGTACTACATCGTGAGCTAGGTCGGGTTGTTGTACAGTGGCTTGATGGCGAAAATAATACCAAAAACGATGATCTAGCACTTTATGCTGATCAAATGCTAGCCCCTTAAAAACAGTTAAATTGGCAAAGTAGGCAATCATTTTTTTCTCGATTGCCTGCATCACTGGTTTGTTACTGTAGAGGGTGTCATCGAGATCAAAGCTGATTGCTTTGATATTTGATAAACGGCGATAAAATTTCATTTTATGATAACCCTATGTTGGACTTTAACGGTATATGGATATACCTTATTAGACAATGCAGGAGCACATTGTCCTGTCCGACAAAGGGGCAATGAATTACCCCCTACAAATGTTCTACACTGTTTCATGAATAAACACATAAACACATAGAGTTAAATCGCTAAATGCTGTTTCAATAACTTAGCCACTAAACGCTTAAACTGGCTTAATAGCAAAGTATCCATACGTGGATCAAAATGGTTGGCGTCATCACTACTAATGGCTAAAAATCCGAGCTCTTTTTCGTCATAAGCAAGCTTTACTAAAACAACCGAGCCGGTACAGTTTTGAGAGAAAATTAACTGTTGCTCACTTTGTTGTAAGCGGCCAAAATAATAGTCACTATTTTTCAAGCGATTTTGCATTACACCCTGACAATCATTTCTCGACAAACTCTCGTGTTCAATAGTGGCAGAATCGAGTAAATATAATTTAAAAGCGGATAACGACAGCAACTCAGTCGTTGTTTGTGCTAAGCAATCTAATAATTCATTAGCCGATTGACAATCAATCAAACGTAAATATAAGTCGCTATAGAGCATAAATAAGCTTTCATTATGACTAGCGACTGACATTAACTGGGTAATTTCATCTTCTAAAATATGTACTTTTTGTCTTAGCTGTTGCTGCTGTCTTTCCACTAAAGAGACAGTACCTCGGTGTGCATCAGCCAATCTTAATCCAGTCATCAATTCATTGTTACGGTTGAAAAAATCAGGGTTATCTTGTAGGTAAGCACTAACTAACTCATCATTTAGTAGCAGTTCGTCTATATTTGTCATTGTCATTGTTTGTTCGCTTTTCATAAAATTATCTTCTTCACACATATTATTGTCATTATATAGACAGTTGCCCATCAAACACATGTACTGCAGGACCAGACATTTTTACCGGGTGCCCGGGGCCCTTCCAATAAATTCTTAATTTTCCGCCGGGTAACTCAACGGTAACTTGTCTGCTTAATTTATTTTGCATTTGGCCAATCACAACCGCCGCACAAGCACCACTGCCACAGGCGAGAGTTTCCGCAGCGCCTCGTTCATAAACACGCAACTTTATTTGATTAGGGGCAACCACTTCCATAAAACCAACATTGGCATGCTCGGGGAAGCGTTCATGTAATGATAACTCTTTACCTAAACGCTCAACAGGTGCTTCAAGTACATCATCTACCGTGACAACGCAGTGAGGGTTTCCTAGCGAGACAACCCCACAAAGTATCGTTTCAGAGTCACTACGTAAAATATAAGTGCCCTCGGCTTTTTGTGCGGTAAAGGGGATTTTAGCTGGCTCAAATTGTGGTACGGGCATGGTAACGGAAATATTGCCATCTCGTTCAACAAATAAGATCATTTTACCTGAGGCGGTTGAAACACGAATTTTATTTTTATTGCATAAACCTTTCATGCGCACAAACCGCGCAAAACAACGTGCACCATTACCACATTGGCTAACTTCGCTACCATCTGCATTAAAAATTCGATAATGAAAATCTAAGTCAGGATCATAGGGCGGCTCTACAATTAACAATTGATCAAAGCCTACGCCAAAATTTCTATCAGCCAACTTTGCTATTTGCTCATTAGATAAAAAAGCATTTTGAGTGACATTATCCAACACTAAAAAGTCGTTACCTAAGCCATGCATTTTTGAAAAATTAACTAACATTACGGCTGCTTCTTATTTGGTTCTTTAGTGCTCTGTTGAGACGTTTTTGTTATGGTTTTTTGAACTGAATCAGGCGCTTGCGCTTGGTATAAGTCACCTTTTGAACCGCATCCAATTAGGGGTATGCTCATTAAAAAGCATAGGAACAAAAAATAAAAATTTTTAATTAGGTGCATGATTACCAGTTTTTGCCGTGAAAGTCGTTTAAATCAAGCTTTTCAACTTAACTTAACGGGTGTTTATTTTGTCAGATTGCTATTATACTCACATGCTGATTCCCCAAACAACTAAAGAAAGCCAATGAACGATAGCCAATATAACTTAATAACTGAAGATCTGTTACTTGCTGTTGAAGAAGCAATTGAAGATTGTGGGGTTGATATAGACTATGAAGGCGTTGGCGGCTTATTAACACTCACGTTTAAAAACACTACGAAAATCATCATTAATAAGCAAACCCCTTTACATGAAATTTGGGTGGCAACAAAGTTTAATGGCCATCATTTCACCTACTCTGACAGCGAACAAATTTGGACAGATAAACGTGGTGGTGGTGAGTTTTGGCACTTTTTATCAAAGGCAGTTAGTACGCAGGCCGAGACAGAAATAACCCTATCCGCAGAATAATCCATACCCTTGGGAACACGACAAATGACAACAGTAAGAATTGCAACACGCAAAAGCGCCCTAGCCTTATGGCAAGCAGAGTACGTAAAAGCACAATTAGAACACTTTCATCAACACATTACTGTTGAGCTTGTTCCAATGACAACCAAGGGCGATATTATTTTAGATACACCACTGGCAAAAGTTGGTGGTAAAGGGCTTTTCGTTAAAGAGTTAGAAGTCGCCATACTAGAAAACAGAGCAGATATCGCAGTGCATTCAATGAAAGATGTTCCTGTAGATTTCCCCGAAGGCTTAGGCTTAGAAGTTATTTGCCCACGGGAAGATCCCCGAGATGCTTTTGTTTCGAATACCTTCTCAACGCTTAATGATTTACCTCAAGGCGCAATAGTAGGCACTTCAAGCTTACGTCGTCAGTGTCAATTGAAAGCCAAACGCCCTGATCTTGATATTCGTGATTTACGCGGTAACGTCAATACACGCTTAAGAAAACTTGATGAAGGCCAATACGACGCCATTATTTTAGCTGCTGCTGGTTTAATTCGTTTAAAAATGAGTGAACGCATTGCCCAATATATTGAACCTGAAGAAATGCTACCCGCTAATGGTCAGGGTGCGGTTGGTATTGAGTGTCGCATTAATGACGACACGATTAAAGCGTTACTCAAGCCACTTGAATGTAGCATTACCCGAATAAGAGTATTAACAGAGCGCGCGATGAACAAAGCACTTGAAGGTGGTTGTCAGGTGCCTATTGCCAGTTACAGCGTTATCTCAGCAGATGGTAAAGAAGTTCACCTACGTGGCTTGGTTGGCGCAATCGATGGCAGTGAAATAATCGAAAGTGAAATCACTGGCCCAGTAGAGCAAGGTGAAACATTGGGTAATACGTTAGCACAAGAATTACTAAGCCGTGGCGCTGATAGAATATTGAAAGCGGTTTACGCCACAAACAATACTGATGATCAATAAGAACCAGTAACAACCAGCAATGATCCAAAATGACAAATAGAGACAATGCGCTTAACGTGTTAATAACGCGGCCAACAAAAAAAACACAAGCGCTTGCGAAGTCACTTACAGCAATTGGCATAGCTTGTGTCAATCAGCCCTTGTTTGATTATCAACCGTTAGCTGACCATCAAACAAGTAAACGCTTATTAACTAATGACAATATTATTATTTTTGTTAGTGTTGCCGCCGTCGAGTTTGCTAATAAAACTTTTGCTAGGCAACACTGGCGCTATCAACATATTATCGCGGTGGGCAGCGCCACTAAAGAGGCCTTGCAGCAGTTAGAAGTTAACTCTGTTGTTTGTCCAGAACAAGAAAATAGCGAAGGCTTATTAGTCTTGCCCGTACTAAATAAAAACTTTTTTGATGAGCCTATCACTATTGTTCGCGGTGATAGCGGTAGAGAACATTTAGCCGAACAATTAAGTGAGCAAGGCGCAAAGGTTAGTTATTTAGAAAGTTACCAATGTGTATGGCGAACATTTACCGAAGACATAGGTAAGCAATGGTTTAAACAGCAAATAAATTGTATTGTCGTTACTAGTAACGCTATATTAGAAAAACTTGTACAGTTAACGGTTGTTCAACAAGCACAAAACAATGATCAACAGCTAACAGAGTACTGGCGTAACCAATGTTTATGGGTAGTTGCTAGCCAACGTATTGCCGACACAGCAAAACAGTTTGGTTTAACTCACGTTATGATAAGTGAGGGTGCTAGCGAAAATGCGATAACCACCATATTAAAACGACTCAAAAACGATTCGAAAACAAATAAATTACGCGGTAATATTTAACAACTTTAAATTAATATTAGTCTTATATTAGGCTTATATTAGGCTTATATCAGAGAATGGAATGCATTATGACTGAATCAAAAACGCCATTAACCTCAGAACAAATGAGCGAACCAACCACTAAAGTCAGTTCAAGCAACGATGCTATAAAGAAAAACGCTGCCAAAAATAGTGATGCAAAAGAAAGTGATGTAAAAAAATCATCGCCAAGCACTTCACCTAATAAAATGTCTAAATTAGCATTGATTGCTGTGCTTATCGCTATAACTGCCCCCGCTAGCCATTATTATTGGCAACAGCTGCAAAACCAACAGCTAAAACAAACAATAGCGCAATCACTTACCAGTAAAATAAGCGAAGCAAATAACGCCACCTTAAGCCGCTATAAAAATGAAATGCAGCAAGCATTAACGAGTCAGCAGCAATCCTTTGCTAAACAATTACAGCAAATAGCAGAACAAATCAGTCATACTAACCAAACCAAAATCACCACGCTAGTGGCAACCGTTAAACACCTTGAACAACGGTTACAACAGCGTCAACCGAGTGATTGGTTAGTGCATGAAGCGGAGTATTTAATCCGCATAGCTGCACGCACTTTATGGCTAGAGCATGATACTAGTGCGGCTATTGGCTTATTAAAAGATGCTGATGCTCGCTTAACCGAATTAAATGATCCTGCCTTTTTACCTGTACGTGAAACTATTCATCAAGACATTAACGCTTTAGCACTCATGCCAAAATTAGAAACTGATGACGTTATATTAGCCTTAATGACAATGAACAAGCAGGTTGCTCAATTGCCATTGGCCATGGTTGATTTGGGAGCAAAGGAAAATAAGGAAGCGGATGTTAACTTGTCTAATGATATTAATGATTGGCAATCAAATTTAGCTAAAACTTGGCAAAAGTTTTTAAATGACTTTATCAGAGTTCGTCAAAGAACGGGCACCATTGATGCGTTAATATCGCCTGATCAGCAGGAGAATTTAAAACAAAATATAAGCTTAAAAATTCAACTAGCATTATGGGCAGCCAGTGAACGTAAAGGTGAACTTTATCAAAAAGCGTTAGTTGATATTCAGCAATGGCTTAATGAGTTTTTCGATATGGAAAACAACCTTAATCAACATTTTGCAAATGCACTGACTAGCTTGCAAAACAAAAAAGTGACTTATAACTACCCTAGTGAGTTAGGCTCGTTAACAGCCATTAGATCTACACTAAGAAATCAACAAACCCAATCTCCTCTACCTGTTGAAGCAGAAACCAATTCAATTGAAAATAAAGCCGTTGAAAGTAAATCCATTAAAAGTAAATCGCTACAAAAACCTCAAGAAGAAATAAAAGCAGAACTGGAAAATCCAGTTCAACTGCCTGCTCAACCCAGTGACCAATCGAATGACCAAACAAAAAGTGAGGGCAAGCTATGATCCGTTTTATAATCATCATTGCACTCTTTTTTGCGATGTTAGCACTGAGCCCATTATTAATTGATGAAAAAGGTTACATTCTCATTGCTATGGGTGAAACCATTATTGAGTTAACCGTGCTTTCAGCGTCTATATTGTTCATGCTTTTTGCTATCAGTGCTTTTATTATTTACAAAATGTTACGTGGCGGCTTTAAAATTAGCTTTAAAGCTTGGCATACCGTCGCTTTCGCTAGCAGAAGACGTGGCATTGCCAATTTCAATAAAGGCTTAGCGGCTTACATGCTTGAAGATTATAAGGGTGCAGAAGAATTATTTGCCAAAAGTGCCGAGCCTGCTAAGCGTCAGCAAAGTGCCTACTTACTTGCAGCTGCTGCCTCAGCAAAGCAACAGTTAAATGCCAACACCAACCATTATTTAACCTTGTTAGAGCAAGAATCAATTAAGCTTAATAGTTCAGATCTTGCCAGTGTTATTGTAAAAATTAAATTATTAATGAACCAAGCGCGCAGTGAGGCTTATGAAAAAGCCCGCACATTACTTGATGAAAACCACAAACAAATTGGTCATGATACACGTTTATTAGCGCTAGAAATTGATTTGTGTTTAGTTGAAAAACGCTTTGAAGCAACGGTAGGTTGGCTAACCTCTGCCCGTAAAGAAAAAAACATTCCTGATGAAACAATTCAAGCTTGGGAAGAAAAAGCCTATTACGGCGCATTTAACGATATTATTATCGCGCAAGATCAAACAAGTTTGCAAACATACTGGAAAGCGCTTAACCGTAAAGTGAAACAACGCGAAGCCGTTTTATTTGCTTATTGTCAGGTATTAGCCGAACAAAACATCACTGAACCCTTAACAAAATTAATTACCCCTATACTGAAAAACCAGCCCAATACCCGTTTTTTACGGCGTTTACGAACTCTGCCCATTAAACAAAGTGAACCGCTTATCGCTATAGTGCAAAAGCATCTTCATAGTGATAAACACAATGCACAATGGTTAAGTTGTTTAGGGCATTTAGCGATAATGAGTCAGCAATGGTCGATGGCAGAAAAAGCGTTTACAAGCTTAGTAAGGCTTGAAGCTAATCAACAAGCAAAGCAATACGACAAGGAAGATTTACAAGCTTTAGCAAAAGCGCTGACAGCAGAAGGCCAGCACCAAGCAGCAAATGAAGTATGGGTTAAAATCAATACTTTTCCAGTAGCTAAAGACCCAGCCACCCAAAATATGTAATCTCTCAATGGGGCGGTTATTTAACATACCTATTTCTTCTGTTACTACAATTGCGCATCATAGCTACCCCGACTCTTTAACTTAGTGGGACTAAATAAATATACGTTTCGCAACCTCACGAGTAGGGTTCTATAATTATTAAGCATTAAAAAACCGGCCTCAGCCGGTTTTTAAAAATAATTCGATAAACGTTATTTATAAAGTAAGTTTACAACACCATTGTATTTTTCAGTTTGTTCAAAGCATTTTTCTCTAATTGACGTACACGCTCTGCTGAAATGTGATATTTGTTTGCTAAATCTTGTAATGTTGTTTTGTCTTCTGCCAACCAACGCGTTTTAATAATATCTTGGCTACGTTCATCTAATGCGACTAAAGCGGTTGATAAACGACTATTAGCATGATTATCCCAGTTAGCATTTTCTACTTCAACGGCTAAATCAGATTGTTTATCTTCAAGGTACAAGGCCGGAGAGAAGTTACTTGCACTCGCGTTATCATCATCATCAGAAGACAATTCAAATGCTTGGTCATGGCTGCTCATGCGGTTTTCCATTTCCAACACATCTTTGGTGCTTACACCTAATGTTTCTGCAACAGTATTCACTTCATCGTTGCTAAACCAACCTAAACGCTTTTTATTCTTACGTAGGTTAAAAAACAATTTACGTTGCGCTTTAGTGGTCGCTACTTTAACAATACGCCAGTTTTTTAGTACGTACTCATGAATTTCAGCTTTGATCCAATGCACTGCAAATGACACTAAACGCACACCCACTTCAGGGTTAAAGCGCTTAACGGCCTTCATTAAACCTACATTGCCTTCTTGTACTAAATCAGCGTGGGCTAAACCATAACCTGAATAACCTTTAGCGACATGAATAACAAAGCGTAAATGCGACATAATCAGTTTTTGTGCTGCTTTTAAATCATTCTCATTATAAAGGCGAGTTGCGAGATCTTGCTCCTCTTCAGCAGTAAGCATTGGAATGCTATACGCCGATTGCATGTAAGATTCAATACTACCACTTCGTGGTACGGTAAGTTGCATTGTATTACTCATATAAATAACCTCTATTTCTTACTAAAATTCTTACTAAAATATAAAACTTTTCACTCACAATAATAACATAAATCAGGCTTGTTAACTATAAAAGCCTTACGAGCGATTTTTAAAGAAGACAAACATTAGCTTAATAGATAGGGCAAAACAAGGCGATCTTTCAATTTTTTGGTGAAAGAGTTGTTAAATAATGTTACTAGTAATTTTTTTTGTTATGTGACAATAAGATAGCACGTAAAAATAAGATAGCGAGCTTGGAATAAATTTAATAGAATTGGTATTATACTAATTGAATTAATCTGCATTTGGCTCAATAGCGCGTATATGTTTACGTACTGAGATATAACTTCCCGCTAACCCCAAGGTAACAGCCACTGTAATTAACAATAGCGCTTCATTAAACTCCAAACCTTGCAATTGAAAGTTACTTTGATATAAATCGGTTAACTTGCCGATGGCTCCCGTTAAATATTGAGCAAGTAGGCTAACCGCTAGCCAAGATAATAAGCCACCAAAAACACCATACCAAACGCCACTGTATAAGAAGGGTCTTTGAATAAAACTGTCTGTTGCGCCCACAAGTTTCATCACCGCAATAGCATCTTTTTGATTCAAAATAGCGAGGCGAATAGTATTACCCACTATAAGCACCACTGACGTACACAATAACAAGGCAACGCCAATTACTATGTCTTCTATTAATTGTGCTATCGCTTCTAAGCGTGTTAACCACTCTAAATCAAGCTTACCTTGCTCAACTTCACGCTCTTGTTTTAATTTCGCTAACAATTCATTGGCAGCGCTTGCTTGACTAGCATGTTCAGTAGGTGTGACTAAAATGGTGGCGGGTAAAGGATTTTTATCAAGATATTCAAGTGATTGACCAAAACCAGACAATATTTTAAATTCTTTAAGTGCTTGCGTTGCAGAAATATAATGAACATCACTCACTTCAGAATATAACTTGATGCGCTTTACTAAGTTTTGTGCACTTTTGTCGGTAGTGGATAATTTTAAAAACAGGGTGATTTGTGAAGCACTATCCCATTGCTCACTCACTTGTTGCGCATTTTTTACAAACAAATGCAAAGTAGCGGGTAAAGCTAAACTAATACCAAGTACAAACACGGTCATTACCGAGGTAAACGGCGTGCGCCATAAATCACCTAGGCTACCAACGGCTTGCTGTAAGTGACGAATAGGTAAGGTTAATAAACGCCTTAAAAGTGAACTTCGTTGCCTTAAACCACTTGAGTGTAAGTTCCTACTCATAAGCTACGCCTCGTGCTTGTAAGCCCTCAACAATACCATCGTTGATCATAGTGCCTTCTTTTAGTGTTAAGGTGCGATACCTCATTCGAGCAATTAAACCAAGATCATGCGTGGCAATTAACACGGTAACACCCGCCGCATTAAATTCTTCAAAAAGGCTAATGATATCAAGCGATAGTTTAGGGTCTAAATTACCCGTAGGTTCATCGGCAAGCAAAATAGGGGGTTTGTTAACAATAGCGCGGGCAATGCCTACTCTTTGTTGTTCACCGCCAGAAAGCATATGGGGGAAACATTTTAGCTTTGCGCTTAAATGCACTTTATCTAACGCGGTTTCAACCCGTTTTTTAATTTCTCTGTGACTCACCCCTTCAATAATTAAAGGCAAAGCGACATTATCAAAAATAGTACGATCTTTAAGTAGATTATGGCTTTGAAAGATCATGCCAATACCACGGCGTACATAGGGTATTTGTTTATACGCAATGCTAGCAAGTTCGGTATTATTCACTAATATGCTGCCAGAACTTGGTTTCTCCATCATGGAAATTAGCTTTAAGAGTGTACTTTTACCAGCCCCTGAGTGACCTGTTAAAAAGGCCATTTCACCAGCTGCTAGCGTGAAATTAACTTGCTTTAAGGCAAGGAAGCCACCAGGGTATGTTTTGTTAACATTGTGAAAGCTAATCATAATTATTATTTTTTTAAGAACTGTTTTATTAAGAAATATTTTGTTCAGTCTATTACTCTTTAACAAACAAAGCATCAATAAAATCATCACCATTAAACGGGCGAAGATCGTCAATACCTTCACCCATACCTAAATAACGAATAGGGATATTATGCTTATCAGCAATAGCAAAAACGACACCGCCTTTAGCGGTTCCGTCTAATTTAGTGACTGTTAGCCCTGTTAAGCCAACGGCTTCATCAAATAATTTGGTTTGACTTAGCGCATTTTGCCCTGTGCCAGCATCAAGCGTTAACATCACTTCGTGGGGCGCATTGACGTCGAGTTTCTTCATCACTCGAACAACTTTTTTCAACTCTTCCATTAAATGTGCTTTATTTTGCAACCGCCCTGCCGTGTCAGCAATAATAATATCCACTTTACGTGCTTTCGCGGCACTAATAGCATCAAAAATAACGGAAGCACTATCAGCACCAGTATGCTGAGCAATAACAGGAATATTATTACGATCGCCCCATACTTGCAATTGCTCTACCGCGGCAGCTCTAAAAGTATCACCTGCAGCTAACATTACCGATTTACCCTGTGCTTGAAATTGTTTAGCTAGCTTACCAATAGTGGTAGTTTTACCTACGCCATTAACACCCACCATCAACATAACAAAAGGCCCATCACTTTCTGGGATTTCTAGTGGCTGGCTAACCTTTTCAATAATCTTTTTTAACTCTACTTTTAATAATTCATATAATGCTTCAGCATCTTTTAACTGCTTACGGTTAGCACTTTTCGTAAGCGAGTCGATAATTTTCATGGTGGTTTCAACACCCACATCTGCCATCAACAAGTGTGTTTCCAGCTCTTCAAACAAATCATCATCAATTTGTTTGCCTTTAAATAAATCAAATACACCGCCACCTAAGTTATTGCGCGTTTTACTTAAGCCTTGTTTTAGACGGGTAAAAAAACCAAGTTTAGCTTCTTGAGACGGCTCAACTATTTCAGGTGATGTAAGCTGCTCTACTGGCTCTATTTCTTTGGGTGTGAGCAGCTCTGGCAGAATATCTTCAACCTGTGCTTCAACCGTTGCAACAATTTCATTCTCGATTCCTTCACTAATTCCTTCATTAACTGCTTCGCTAGAGGGAGCATCAGCAATGGCTTCTTGCGCTGGTTCAATAGGAGCCTGTTCTTGTGAAGTATACTCTTCTTCAACAACGTGAGTTTTCTCATCCTGACCAAAACCTAGCCAGGAAAACATACCTTTTTTCTTCTTCGCCACTTGATTCGACCTAACAGTATTGATATATCTGAGCGAATTCAACTAAAGGTTTCAGTTCGCTTGAATATCATTATGGTGTAAAATTGCCGCTATATTAGCATTAATAATGATAACTGTCAGTGATATGAATCAAGCTCGAAAACAACAAAATAAAAAGACAACATCAGGCAGTATTCGTATTATTGCAGGCAAGTATAGAGGAAGAAAACTACCGGTGCTAATGGCTGAAGGTTTACGGCCAACCACAGACCGTGTAAAGGAAACTCTGTTTAATTGGTTGATGCCTTACATTCACGGAGCTAATTGCCTAGATTGTTTTGCCGGTGCTGGCAGTTTAGGCTTTGAGGCACTTTCACGTGGTGCTGCAAAGGTTAATTTAATTGAGCTTAATAAAAATGCCGCTAAACAATTGTTGGCTAACAAACAACTGCTTAAATCTACCGATGTGGAGGTATGCAATGCTAATGTATTAGATTTTCTGAAAACTCAAGCATCTATAAAATTTGATCTGGTTTTTATTGACCCTCCATTTAGACAGAACTTGGTTTCACAAACTTGTGAATTATTAGAAAAAGATTGGTTAACTGAGCAGGCGCTAATTTATGTAGAAATGGAAGCAGAAGGTAGTCAGCAATTACCCAACAATTGGCAATTGTTAAAAGAAAAAATTGCTGGGCAAGTCGCTTATCGCTTATTCCAGCGAACAGAAAATCAACGCAGTGAAGATAATCAATAATGATCAAACTTCATAAACTTGATGGTTATATTCAAACTATTTTACTTGCTGAGTATACTGATAAATTATTGCTACTTGATGGTTGTAGCCGAGCTGACGTATCACTAATTAAACACTTTATTAGCGATACATTGCAAAGACCATTAACTGATTTACACTTGGTTGTTGTAACTCATATGCATCCTGATCATGCCGGTGCAGCTCATAAACTAAGGCAAATAACCGGATGCAAAATTGCTAGTGCTAATGTAAAAGGTCAATGGTATAGCGGTTTTGACGGTAAATTAATGCATCTTGCTGACTTGCTCTTAACACGATGGGTAGCAAACAAGAAAAAACAACCTCAGCGTTGGTTATGGTATTCAAGTAAATTATCGCCAGACTATAAACTTAATGATGGTGATCGCTTACCCGGCTTTGACGATTGGCAAGCCATAGCAACTCAAGGTCATACTGACAGAGATTTATCATTACACCATCTGCCCAGCAATAAAGTTTATATTGCCGATTTAATTGTATCGACTAGAAAAGGTTTTATTCCTCCTTTTCCTGTGTTCTACCCTGATCGTTATCGTTGTTCATTAAAGAAAATAGCTAAATTAAAGGCGAAAAGTATCATTCTTGCACATGGCGGTGAAGTTGAATTGTCTGAGCAAGAATTTGAACAAGTTTTAGAAAAAGCACCTACCGTGCCTATGACTCATTGGCGTGTAGTAAAAGCTAAATTAAGGCAAGTATTGAGCAAGTAACGAGTTTCAAAATGATTGTTTTCGCTACTCGCCGCTTGTTTAGGTTGATTTACTGTTTTTTACTGCTTTTTGGTATTAACTAAAATCATTCTATCTCAATACCCAAATTAGAAAGACCTTCTGTCAAGACCATCTCTTTAGCTAGTTGACATGAGCGTTTATTTTCAGCCGCAAACTTTAGAAAATCGAACAGTTCATCTTGTGTTTCTTTCTCCCACACCGCTAAAGGGTGCTCATTTATAGTTGAAGGCTGCACTTCAATTTCGCCTTCATCAGTCAATAACAACTCAACATAATAGCTAACACTATTATAAGATAAACGGCTGACGCTATTAATATCTTCATGGTTTTTATCTGTGCCATTTGATTGGATAAGCTGCAATAAAGACATCATTGCCATACAAACATCAAGGGCAGGAAAAACACCAAAAAAGTCAAAGGCTTGTGGATCAGGCGTTTGTTCTTCTAGTTTAGTTAACTGGGCTTCAATGTTGATTTTGATTTGCTTTTTTTTATCTAACCATTGCCATACTAAGTCAAGTTGATTTCGTATTACTGCATAGTCACCAAATTGGCTGCTTTCACTAAACATTTGATAATTAGGTAGCATGCGTTCTAGTAATGCGCTAGCAAAGGCAATTTGTTGCCAATGGCTTAATTTTGCAAAAGGAAGGTGTATGGCCAAATGGTTTCTCGTTTAAAATAATAGCAAGGGGATCATTATAAACGAGGAGCCAAACCACCTCAAGGTGCGAGCTTTTCTCTCTAGTAAAAATTAATTATTGCTCACTATTTTTAGTTAACTGCTTTTGTGCGTATTCAAACTTTAATCTGTATTCAGTGAGTTTATTTTCTAGCTCATTAATTTGTTCAAGAAACTGTTCTTTTTTATTATTATATTGGCTAATCATCTCACTATTTTCATCACGTAAATACTTAATGGTTTCTCGTACTTGATCGTTATCTTTTTCTTGTTTGTCTCGGTTAGCATTAAACCGATTTAGCACATTTTCCTGCCCTTCTTGTGCTAATTTTACTTGTAATTTAAGTGACTCCACCTCTTTTTGATACAACTTAATATCTGATTGTTCAGTAATTAAATTGTCTGCTAACTCTTGGTTCTTTTTCTCGAACTGAGTGATTTGCTGTTGAGATACTGCTTGCGCTTGTTGTTGCTCGGTGAGTGTTTTTTTCTGCTCATTAGACTCGCTTTGTGCTTGTTGTAACTGCTTATTCATTTGCGCTATTTTTTGTTCAAACTCTTTTTTTGAGTTATCTATTTGACTGTTATATTTCTCTTGGGTTAATTCTGAATCACTCGCAAAAGCCTTCAGCTGCTTATTTAATTCTGTGATCTGCTTTTTTTGTTCAATCAATGTTGATTTTTGAAGTTGATCGGTTTTTTGCCAAGTTGCTGCTGATTTTTGTGATTTTTCTTCATTGTTTTTTCGCTGTTTCTCAACAAAATCTAAACGTTCGAGTGTTTCAGTATAATTAATATTATTTTGTGTTAATTCTACTTGGAACTTCTGCTTATTTGCTTGTTGTTTTGCTAACTCATCATCTAACTGCTGTTTAAGTTGGTTCTTTTCTTGTTCTAATTGAGTAAATTTTTTCACTGAATCAGCATCGTTTGCTTTCAATGACAGTTGGCTTTCTACCTGTTTAGCTGCGAATTTACTTTGTTCATCAGCCAGTTGTGCTTTTAAATGAGTGTTTTTTTCTTCTAATTGCTTAATTTGCTTAATTTGATTAGCGAATTTTTTACTTTCTTCAAACAACTCTTTTTGGCTAGCTTGATAGTTATTTTGTAAGGCGAGGTAAGCAGGATCTTGTTCTACATTGATTTTTTTACTTGCTTCTTTAGGCGTCGTTGCACAAATAAGCTGAGTTAGCTTTTCCTCAATTTGTATATAAACGTCACTTGCTAGGCTTTGTATTTGTTCTTCCACTTCCTTGGAGATCTTATCTTTTTTTGCCATTATTTTTTCACTATCAAATACTCATGCTAATTAAATTAGCACAACAAGGCCTGTATCGAAATAAGCAATTACTTTTATTTAACGTTAAAAACGCAAAAAGGAGCAGAAGCTCCTTTTTATAATCTAAATTATTGATTAAAACTAACTTTCATTCGCCGCTTTTTGACCAACAGGAACAATTTGAACGCCCGTAATATTATCTTCAGAGACGCGATTACGCAATTGCACTAAATGGTTAACTTGCGTTAGTGAGCCTAACATTGAGTAAATTGGTACAAATAAGCCACGTTTATGAAAATCAAGCACTTTATCGTCTGATAAATTTTTGATTTTCTCTTCGTTAATGGTGAATATTCCCACTAATTTCTTTTTCTCACCCGCAGTTAACGCTATATTTAGTTCAAGCTCTTGAAGCAAGTCGTTTTCTTGTAATTCTTTAATGAAACTTTCTGTCATTCTTTCATTGTCATACAAACGACCTAAGGCTTGTTGCACATTAGTAAGCACTTCAGATTCTTTTCCATCATCTTCAAATAAGGCTAAATCTTTGTCTTCGCCAACAAATTCGCTATCAAGATCGATACAGGCCGTTAGTGTATTTTCTTTATCTGGGTCTATACCTAATGAAAATGGAACCATTGAAATGCTTTGCGGCATTGATAAGGCTATCCATTTCTCGTCTTGGAAAAATAAATTCTCGCCCGCTTCTAAACCCAGCATAGCGACACTACGAAAGCGTTCTGAATCAGGATTTTTAACAAAAACTATAGGAAAGCTTGCTGATGCTTGGGCATACTCTGCGGCAGAAACAGGAATTATGTGCTGCCCTGCTACATGTGAAATATTGCGTGTATTAGCAAGTTTTAATTTTTGATGTTGCTCTTTTCTTACTGGAACGATGTTCGCCATGTTTTATTCTCTTGTCTGGTCTGGTGCTCCTATTCTTATACTACTTGAATATAAGGGCACATTTTTATAAAAATGTAATTGAATAAGTGAAATTAATTACAGCGTTCTTTTTCTGTGTAATTAAGTTATGGAGACAGCTGTTTTAGCTTTCAATGCTAAACTTAAAATAATTTATAAAAAATCGACTTATGTATACCCAAACCACCTCAAAATACAGAATTCAGCTGGAAGTGGCTTGGGTATATAAGCAATTTCAAAAAATCTTGTTCAAAACTAAGGAGTAATCTATGATCAAGATAGTTTTCATATTAGTGAGTTTTCTTATTAATGAATTTTATCTTAAGAATATAATGATTGTAAAAATATTTTTTTATTTCATGTTATGGGTGTTTTCAACATCCGTTAGTGCTCAACCTAAAGTTATGGTGCAGCATCAACGCAGTGTTAACAATTTTGCTGAAATACAAATAACCAACCAAACCATTAAAACATTAATTTGTTATGTTGCCATTGACGGCCATAAAATATATTTCCGCTTACAAGCCAACCAACCATCACAATGGTATAAAGCAACAGATACTCGATTCAATTACAGCAATTTTAGCACTTGGTGTGTCTATTTAGATTCACATCCTAAATATATTCACCCTTAACAGGGCGCTCTGTCTATTAAACTATGTGCTTTGACAAATAATCTACCAGTAATCTTATTTTTGGTGACAAATGTCGGTTATGCGGATAAACAGCCCATATTCCTTCATCAGGCTCTCTGTAATTATCTAAAAAGGAAACTAACTCACCACTTTGTAGATATTGCTGAATATAATAATCAGGTAACTGTACTATTCCTAGCCCTTTCAATGCAGCATCTACTAGGCTATACCCGCTGTTATAACGTAGCCTTCCACTTACCCTAATTTTTTTTTCTTTCCCTGCTTCTCTAAAATGCCAATAATCTAACGTACCTAGCAAACAACTGTGTTTATTAAGTTCAGACAAGGAGTGAGGCACACCATATTTATTTAGATAAGTAGGTGATGCACAAGCATAGTTTACTCTTTTGCCTAATTTTTTCGCCATTAGCGTAGAGTCTGCTAATTTTCCTAGGCGAATAGCTAAATCATAACCTTCTTCAACTAAATCAATTTTCTGATTACTTAAGTTTGCATACACTTCAACATCAGCATAATTCTTCATAAAGTCATTTACCAAGGGCATAATTTGTTGCTCACCATAAGTTATGGGTGCGGTGAGTTTAATTTTTCCATGAGGTTTTGATTGTAAGTTAGTAATCGCGCGTTCTGCTTCATCTAAACCATCAAGTACACTGCGACAATGCTGATAAAAAACACGCCCTTCTGCCGTTAATGAGACTTTACGCGTGGTGCGATAAAACAATTTTGTATCAAGGCGCTTTTCTAACGCACTAATTTGACGGCTAACTTGAGCAGTAGAAATTGCCATTTTCTTTGAAGCTTGAGTGAAACTCTCTGTTTCTGCAATATTGACAAATTCGCTAATACCTTCCCACTGCATGATTGTTACCTATGTGTAAAAGTGAATTACAAAATAAGCATATTATCATTTCTGAAGAAACAAATATAATAGACTAGTATCTAAAGAGTGACTTTTAGCAATTAACTAGTGAGAGCCAATATGTCAGATAAATTTATTAAATCAAAAGCCGCCATTGCTTGGGGACCTAATCAAGCTTTGTCTATCGAAGAAATTGATGTGATGCTGCCGCGTAAAGGTGAAGTATTGGTTAAGGTTATTGCATCAGGTGTATGTCATACCGATGCATTTACCTTGTCGGGGGATGATCCAGAAGGAATTTTTCCGGTTATTTTAGGTCACGAAGGTGGTGGTATTGTCGAACAAATAGGCGAAGGTGTTACTAGCGTAAAAGTCGGCGACCATGTTATTCCTTTATACACCCCTGAGTGTGGCGAATGTAAATTTTGTCTATCGGGTAAAACCAATCTTTGTCAAAAAATTCGTGAAACGCAAGGAAAGGGTTTGATGCCTGACGGTACTACCCGTTTTTATAAAGACGGACAGCCAATTTTTCATTATATGGGTTGTTCAACTTTCTCTGAATACACGGTACTACCTGAAATTTCACTCGCTAAAGTCAATAAAGAAGCCCCATTAGAAGAAGTTTGCTTACTAGGTTGTGGCGTTACCACGGGTATGGGCGCCGTAATGAATACGGCAAAGGTTGAAGAAGGCGCAACCGTTGCTATATTTGGTTTGGGCGGTATTGGTTTATCGGCAGTTATCGGTGCAACCATGGCGAAAGCGAGCCGTATTATTGCGATTGATATTAACGAAAGTAAGTTTGAGCTAGCGAAAAAGCTCGGTGCCACTGATTGTATTAATCCAAAAGATTATGACAAGCCGATTCAAGACGTTATTGTTGAATTAACTGATGGCGGCGTTGATTACTCATTTGAGTGTGTTGGTAACGTTAATTTAATGCGCTCAGCCTTAGAATGTTGTCATAAAGGCTGGGGCGAATCTGTCATTATTGGTGTTGCTGGCGCAGGGCAAGAAATTTCAACACGACCATTTCAATTAGTTACCGGGCGAGTATGGCGCGGATCTGCATTTGGTGGCGTAAAAGGCCGTACTGAGTTACCTGATTACGTAGAACGTTATTTGGCAGGTGAATTTAAATTAAGTGACTTTATTACCCATACTATGGCGCTAGAAGACATAAACGAAGCGTTTGAATTGATGCATAAAGGCGAAAGTATTCGCACTGTTATCCATTTTGATAAGTAATTAATAATTAGGAATGACCCAATTTCCTCACAATGCTATTAACACTGTGAAGAAGCCCTAAAGGTAGCGAAATGACCATTGACTATTTAATTGAAAACTCACTTGAAACCTCTCTTGAAAGTATAAGTGTAAACAAATGCTTTGGTGGCTGGAATAAGCAATATAGCCATCAATCCCAAACATTAAATTGTAACATGCGGTTTGCTATTTACTTGCCGCCGCAGGCATCTGTTGGGAAAAAAGTGCCTGTGTTGTACTGGCTTTCAGGCTTAACGTGTACTGATGAAAATTTTATGCAAAAAGCGGGCGCTCAGCGTATTGCTGCCGAGTTAGGTATTGCCATTGTTGCCCCAGATACCAGCCCTAGAGGTGATGAAGTCGCTAATGATGACGGTTATGATTTAGGCCAAGGAGCCGGTTTTTATGTTAATGCGACCCAAACCCCATGGAATCGCCATTATCAAATGTATGATTATGTGGTTAACGAGCTGCCTAAGCTTGTAGAGTCCACTTTTCCGGTCTCCAAAAAGCGTGCCATTAGCGGTCATTCTATGGGAGGACATGGCGCATTGACTATTGCCATGCTAAATCCTGAGCGTTATAGCTCAATGTCAGCCTTTAGCCCGATCAGTAACCCTGTTAATTGCCCTTGGGGACAAAAAGCGTTCACCGCTTATCTTGGTAAAAACAAAGATACTTGGCGAAATTACGATGCCAGTGAGCTGATGAAACAGGCAACCCAATTTGTTCCCGCTAGAGTCGATCAAGGTGGCGCTGATAATTTTTTAATGGAACAGTTAAAACCAGAATCATTAACATCTGCCGCAAAAGCCAGTGGTTATCCACTAGAATTAAACCTTCATGAAGGCTATGACCACAGCTATTACTTTATCGCGAGTTTTATTGAAGCGCATTTACGTTTTCACGCTACGTACCTATACCCAAACCACTTCAAGATGCGAGTTTCAGGACACCTGAGCGAATCATGATCAAGGCGCATCTTTTTATTAATGGTCGCTC
>TARA_R110002167_G_scaffold366421_1_pt1 | contig 104448 bp, 69 predicted proteins | sample TARA_R110002167 | Tara Oceans TARA_R110002167 (sample SAMEA4398238) | marine metagenome | biome: Polar Biome; feature: [MES] marine water layer (ENVO:01000295) within the mesopelagic zone...; material: water (ENVO:00002006), including particulate matter (ENVO:01000060) such...
ATCCGAAACCTCTGCCTTCGACAAGCTCAGGCGCCGGTTGGGTTTTCAAAACCTTAGCCTTCGACAAGCTTAGGCGCCGGCTGGGTTTCCGAAAACTATGCCTTCGATAGGCTCAGGCGCCGGTCGTAGTAATTTTTAATTACGTAATAAATCCCCCTGTTCCCTCTTTAAAGGGAGAGTACGTTTTTTTTTTTGAATTTCCGAGTGCGTTATTGACTTTTCAATTGGTTAGCCCATTTATAGGGTGCCATCTAAAAATATGACTTTAGCCAAAATTTAGATTTTTATTAAATATGCCTTTTACAAGGACATAGGGCTATAGAATTTCAATGCTAATCCTTACCTTAGTCTACTTAATAACTAGGCTTGGTTTGAAACCCAGGTTGAATCAAAGTTTGAGGGATACCGTAAAACAGTTATTGATATTTCAATGTAGCATTTCTTGCATAAAAAATAGTGTGAAATCATTTACCAACATGACAGAAGCATGTTAAAAGGGTTAAAAACAAAACATATGAAGCGAAGAAAGATGATTTCCACCATGGGAGCCATTTCCCTTGGATTAGCCTCCTCACCACTTTCAAAAGCAGAGGTAGTAAAAAAACCGTATAAAATCACGGAGAAAACTATTGAAACCGATATTTTGATTGTTGGTGGTGGTACTGCTGGAGTGGTAGCAGCCATTCAGGCAGGAAGAGCAGGAGCTAAAACAACCCTAGTAGAAAGTGGTAGCCAATTGGGAGGAACAACCACTACCGGAGGGGTTTCCTTTCCCGGGATTTTCCATGCCTGGGGAAAACAGGTCATCGGAGGCATAGGATGGGAACTGGTGATGGAAGCCGTAAGTCTTAATGATGATATCCTACCCAATTTCTCCATTATACCCAATAATACAACCATTCGCCATTGGAGGCATCAGGTAACCGTTAATCCAGCACTCTACGCCTTGATTGCGGAGGAAAAGTGTATGGAAGCAGGTGTTAATATTCACTATTACGAAACGCCTACAAGTATCGAATTTAAAGATGGAAAATGGTTTGTGAAAACAGTGGGTAAAGGGCTTAGCAATGAGATTATATGTGATCAGATCATAGATTGTACCGGTAATGCTACCGCAGCCTCTATAGCAGGTTTTAAGCTTTTGAGAGAAGAAGATACCCAACCAGGGTCATTTGTATTCAGAATAGGTGGCTATGATTTGGAAAAGCTGGACCTGTCGAAGATTCCTAAAGAATACCATTCCAGGCTCAAGCAAAACATGCTTATCAATAGTGATGTGAAAGTGGAGTCATCGGTTAATAATTTCCCTCCAACTTCTCCTTATAATTATGTCTACGTACATGGTGCTGACTCCTCTACTTCGGAGCTACATACAAAGGCCAACCTAGAGGGAAGGGCTTCATTGTTGCAATTGATTAGGAAATTAAGAACATTCCCAGGTTGTGAAAAGATTAAATTATTGGATGCACGACCTGAGACGGCCATTCGGGAAACTTACCGAATTGACGGACTCTATAAAATTACCCATAATGACTATGTTACAGGGAAAGTATTTGAGGACTCCTTGTCCTATTCATTTTATCCAATTGATTTGCATAGAAACGGGAAGTCCATTTACCAGGAATTTCTAAAGGAAGACGTGGTTGCCACAATTCCACTGAGGGCATTGATACCCAAAAACAGCCAGAATTTCTTGGTGGCCGGACGTTGTCTAAGCAGTGACAGGCTGGCCAATTCCGCACTACGTGTTCAAGCTTCTTGTATGGGAATGGCGCAGGCCGCAGCGGCCGCAGCAGTATTGGCCATCAAACATAAGGTAACACCAGCAAATGTTCCTCTTCCAGAATTGAAAAATATGCTAAAGGAACATGGAGGAATAGTACCCAATGCGTAAGTTGTTCATTCAACCCGGACTTTAAGATCTAGGAAAAAAGTATGGTGAGACCGTTAATTTTGGGACTGTTACGAATTTCTAATTTATTTCGGCCTTATGGAAATTAGTAAAATGGATTACTCAATGGCGTTAAAAACAAAAAACTGTTTGAGGCCTTCTCGGCCGAGTGTTTTTTGTTTAGGCAGGGAGTGATTCATTTTGCGTTAAGATTTACATACAGCCTTGATCTTTTTGATTCGTTTTTGGATCAAGGCCTGCCCTGATTTGTCTATCCTCAGGGCCAAAAATGAATAGGTAGAAATTTGGATAACCATTAGCGAAAGTCTTCAATAAATAAAAGAGGTAAACTATTCCTGTAATTATAAGATTTAGAAGGAATTAAAAAATAGGGTTTCTTGATATTTCTCTACCTGTCTGATTTTTTTTTAGGGAAATGATTTCATTACGCAATAGAAGGTCTATTGCATATTTCTGGTTCAAAAAATAAATAGATGATCAATTGGATCAAAGGCTTATTGGTTGGTGCATTATTGCTCCCATTTTCTTTTGAAAATGGAGAGGACATTCGATATTTTCAACAATCCACTATACCGCTAACTGATTCCTCTGAGGTGATTGTAACTACTATTTATGATTCTTTATCAAGTCAGGATATTTACCAGGTGAAAACATCAACGGGTACTCCTGTACATTATTATATAGTATTTCAGGAAGGGGTATGTTTTGAAAATGAGTGCCGACCGCTGAATATACTGATCTACTGGAACATTACCGGTAGGTACCTGGGCTTTGAACTGGTGGATGGAGAATTCTTGAGTAAATTTGACCATGAACCCTTTTCTCAAGAAGAGTACGAGGAACTGGATCAGTTGTTGGCTGATCCATTCCTACCTTTGGGCAATTATACTTTTGAGGAGTTGGTCAAAAGGCCGGATACAATCAGCCAATCCATGGATGGCGTTTCGGGCGCCACAATGAAAGACGTGTTGGAATACATTGTGCCCGGAGCTGCTTATACTACACATAAGCTGTGGAATCTGATCCATGGTCCCATTCAACAAGAAGTGATTCGCCGGACAGAGCAGCAGCTCAATTCCTCATTGTTTAATAAAATCCTGCAGAGCAAAGATCAAAGTGACCAAACCTGGGCTTTGGAAAGGATCGCTCAGCTTTCTGATTTGGATGATTCTGTGATTGAATCCATGGTGAGGATACTTCTTGAGGGGGAGCATTTTCAATCCTACCTGCTTTTGAAATCACTTTCATCAAAGCAACTCGAATCAGAGCATTTGCAGCTTGATCTTTTCAGTCTTATAGGCAAGGTGGATTATAGCATTGAAAACATGATTTTTGATAAATTGGTTGATGCCCCTCATTTACATCCATCTGTTGTGCATGCTTCAATTCCTATCCTTGAAGAATTGAGCGGGCCACAGCTTGGTAAGTTGTTAAAGCTTTTTTCGCATCATAAAGTAAAAAATCTTGAGTTTAATCAGGCACTAAAGCAGATGGTACCCCATGATAACAGTTTTGTGGAGCGTCAGCTGTTGCAGTTTCTAGAAAATCAAAGCCAAAGCACAGACTCTTCAGGGGATTTGTAAGTTTAGTGTTGACCTACATCTGATTTGCACCTGGTCAAATTTTAGCGTTGCGTCACTTAGACCTACCATAAAGAAAGTTTTCAACTTTCGTTAAAAGTCTCTTCTTCAGTATGGAATTGGAATCAATGGCTTGGGCAGACTTAGGAACTGGATCCTGTTAAGCCAAAGCCACAAAGCTGGGTAATTTCATTATTTAGTCTCTTAAAGCGTTTCGGTTAGTATGATTTTGGCGGTATTGTTGCAGAAAAGGTGCAACAATACCGCCAAAATCAAGTTCGTTCAGATTTCCTTTACCACGGGCTTCACCCGTGGCTATTATAGTTTCAGCCCTTCAGGCTTCTCTGATTCTTTCGGGAATGGCAAGAATATCTAATCAAAATGAGATAACAATCCAAAAATATTCACTATCCCAAAATCTATTTGAAAACCAATTATCAGCAAATCTCTCTAAGCGGAATGGGAGATTTCAAATTTTTAGAATTTTAAGAAACGTTTCTTTCTAAAATTTTGACCAGCCAAAAATTAGGGATGAAGACGGATTAAACCAAAAATATTTTAATTTTCATACTGGACTTCTTCATCTTCTAGCCCTACACAAAGAAAAGCTCTTTTTAGCCCGTAATTTCTGCCATCTTTTGCTTCATAATTGGCGAAGAGGTCTCCATTTTCCCTAAAAGCTTTTTGGATGCCTTCCTCTTTGCCCATATTCATATTGAGTACCTTAAATAGCTCACCTGTGGAGTACCATTTTTTTTGCACCCCATGTAACTTTCCTGAATTATAATTTAGGTGGGAGATTAAAAGGTGCCTTGAATCGGCAGACCAGGTTTTTTTCTCACCATGTAATTTCCCCTTGTGATAATGGGCTATGTGTTTGATTTGTCCATTGGCATACCAATCCTTGGTTTCATTTTGCTTTCGACCTTCCAGGATACCCATCTTTTGTTTTATAGTGCCGTCAGGAAAATAAGTTAAAGCATAACCTGAAAATTTTTCCCCATCTAAGGTCCAAATCGAAATCTTGTTGTCATAAACAAGCCTTGATTTATCGATCGTACTTGAGGGAACCTCCAAGCGGGTGAATGTTTCCTGTTTAAGGCTTTTATCATCCTTTTTTGAGGCTTGTCCACAGCTGACGATCAATTGAATTAGAAGGATACACATTAAGTTTCTCATGGATTATTCGTTATTTTCTTGGTTCCCTTCCATAAAGTGAAATACTGGATAAATTAAAATCAATAAATTAAAAAAGAACAAGTTTACATAATGGTGTTAGGAGTGCCTTGAAGGTCTACACCAAATAACAGAATGTATGAACCTATATAGGTCTCGTTGATGATGTGATAATGATAAAATTCTTCTCCATCACTATGTTGGGTAGCAGCAATATGTCCACCTGAAGCGTCTAAATCTGAAGGGTGATCACTTGTAGCATCACATTTTCTTCCGTAGAGTAAAAAACCATCCTGTAGTATTCCTACTAGTTTTTCATCGTCATAGGACAAAGTGGTGTTTTCCGTCACATTTGAAGCCTCCAAATGGTAATGGTAACCGGTAGGTCCCATATGCGCACCTGCATAGTCGAAACCAGAGGCTACATTGGCAGATAAAGCGATATTTGGACCTTCTTCATCATTAAAAATTGGAGCTCCGGTCACAGCGATGCCTATAGCCCCCAATCCTGTAGCTGACGTAGAAGAAGCCTTCTCCGGAGTAGCTTGCACAGTAAGTGTGTAACTCGTGCTTGATATAGTACCTGGAGACATTTGACTTTCATTGGCCACACTTGGTGCTATATACAAGCTGTTGTTTTCGCTCCAGTAGGGTGAGGTATGATTTGGCAATCCGTTGGATTCAATGGTTATCTCATCGCCATCAAAAGAAACAATCACCGCGTCTTCATTGAATTCATCGAAGGCTGCAACAGGTGTACTACCCGTGGAGGTTGCAATGGAGTCATCATCATCATTGCTGTCTGCCACATATCCACTGGGTTGGGTACAAGATGTGGTACTTACACTTGGATTTCCCAAACCGTCACCATCTGAATCTTGATACCATGTAGTTTCAGTACAAGTTTCTTCATCACTGGCACATGAAGAAAACAAAAGGCTTGATACTACAAAAACGAGTGTTAATAAACTTGGGACTTTCATTATTTCTAAAATTAAAAATTGCTATTGAATAGAATCATTTAATAAGTTAGACGGGCTAAAGGAAAAAATCCCTCGATTTTATTCAAACTTTTTAATAGTTAAAGAAAAAATAGATAAAACCCGAATACTCAGGCAGTCTTTATGGATTAAGGATAAGATTATTAAACTGAAAATGGTTTTTTTTAAATAATTACAAATGTTCCGGTTGGTTGTTTTCGAATTTTAAGATTTAAAGCCATTTCCCTTTTGTATTTCCATTTTATTTCCTCCCTAATAATGGCCAATATTATTGGGTTTTTTAGGAATATTTTCCTCTTCCATCCTTTTCTGAAAAGCTTCCTTACTTTCACCTGGGCTTGGCCATACATCGCTGGGACGATGGGCATCAGCCATCATTTTATTGATTTTTTCCACCATCTCCGTATTGTCATCACTGATGTCATTTTGCTGTTGCGGGTCAGCTACCAAATTGTACAATTCCAAAGGACTACCATTGGCTTTGTGGGCATAATATTCCCCCAACCTGATGGCTTGATTTTGATTGTGCTCCCAGTAAAGGTATTCATGTTGCTTTTGTACTCCACTGCTTGTAAGGGTTGGTAAAATACTGAGGCCGTCCAATCCTGCAGGAGGGCTAACTCTAGCCAATTCAGCTGCCGTGGGAAGGAAATCCCAAAAAGCCCAGATATGATCACTTTCAGAACCAGGAGCAATATGACCTGGCCAACGTGCCATGGCAGGTACATGAAAACCCCCATCGTACTCATTGCTTTTATGTCCTCTTGTAGGGGATTGGTGATTGAAGAACTCACTCAATGTAGGGCCTTCTTTGACATCGAGGTACCTTTTTTCATAGCCATGACTTGAATCCCCATTGTCTGAAGCAAAGAATATGATGGTGTCATCATCCAAGTCCAAGGACTCCAATAAGTTCATTAATTTGCCCACTTCTGTATCCATACGGGAAACCATAGCCGCCCACTCTTTGTGTTGGATTGGCCAGTCTTTGTCCTTATATTCTCCAAGTTCAGGTACGATAAGTGGTCCATGGGGCACTGTATTGGCGAGGTACAAGAAGAAAGGTTGGTCTTTGTTTTCCTTAACAAAATCCAAGGCCTTTTCGTTGATGATGTCAAAGGAATAAACAGCGGAAGAGGGGTTTTTGATGCCGTTTGGAATAACTTTCCCTTCCTCATCATAAGCACTGGCCTTGGAATAATTTTCAATTTCATAGTGGTTTTGGTTCCCTGGGAAAAATACTTTTTCTTGATTGTGATACAAGAATTGAGGGTAATAGGTATGGGCTTGGCGTTGGTTGAGATAACCGAAAAATTCATCGAAACCCATTTTATTGGGGATTCCGGGTTGGTTTTCCAAGGCCAAACCCCATTTCCCAAACAGGCCGGTTTTGTAACCTGCTTCTTTGAGCAACATGGCAACGGTATAATCTCCTTCTTGTAAAGATTCACGGTACGATTGGTACGAATTCCCCCTTACTCTGGCATGTCCCTGATGCAATCCCTGCATCAGAGAAGATCTGGAAGGAGCACAAACAGAACTACCTGCATAGGCATTGGTAAACTTGATTCCTTCATAGGCTATTCTGTCAATGTTTGGGGTTTTGATTTTTTCCTGCCCATAGCAGACTAAGTCTCCCCAACTCAAGTCATCACTTAAAATAAATATGATATTCGGAGACCTTTCCTCTTTTATTTCCTTTTTATTGGAAGTACAAGAAAAACACACACTAAAGGCCAAAGTAAGACTGATGATGTAAGAATGATAAGTACGTGTAATGTTCATGGAAAGTAGGATTAAGGCTTTTGTGAATATTTAAGGGGTAGCTGTAAGGGACTTGAGTCTGTCTATGGCATTCTGATTATGAGGGTTTAAATCAAGTGATTTTTTAAAATTTACAATGGCTTTTTTATGGTTGCCTAAATAAAGAAAGCCCTCAGCCAAACTATCATATAAATTGGCTGATTTGGGGTATAATCTGATTGCCAAATTAAATACATTCACCCCTTGATTTGAGGTTTTGGAATTAAAAATCAATTGAAGTCCTAGGGTATTTAAGCTTCCTTCCGGAAGGTTAAGGTTAGGGTGTTTAATTTTACTTTGCTCATATAGTTCCCATAGTCCATTGTAATCCTTTGCAGCAGCCAAATCATTGAAATCATTAAAAGTAAAGGCAGTGCTTTTTTGCCCCTTCTTTTGGTAGCTTATGATTTTATTATTTGTTGAAATCTGCTCTAACTGGCCTTTGAAGGTTGTTTTTGCCATATTATCATCCAATAAATAGGCTTTCAAAAAACTCAAACTAAGTATTGATACCCATTTATAAGCATTCATTAATTCAAGATCACTTTTGTCTTGTCTGGTGTCTCGAACTTCAAAAAGAACCCCAAGGGTGCTGAAATACGCATGGGTTAAATTAAGAAATTTTAGTCGATAAGTTCGGTTGAGGGATAGGCTGTCATATAAATCAAACCTAGTATTAAGAGTCGAGTCAATCTTGTCTTCCTTGAGCACCATTTCAGGAATGTCTTTTTGGGCCATATGTAAGTAGGGCACATCCAATTTGTTCAAATCGAAGAAGGGGGATTTTTTCAATAAAGAATACTGGTACCTTTCGGTACCATCCAGACTGGCCATGACCTTAATGTTTTCATTGCGCATTTGTGCAATTACATTGGATAAGCCGCCAAAACTAAAGCCCATGACAGCGATTTTATTGGGATCAACATTTGGGAGTTGCATGGCCTTTTTAATCAGGAACTCAACATCTCTGGCCTGGGTTTCTATTTCCTTTGCCAGGTTATTTCCAAACCACCTCGTATCCGTTCCTCTACTGGGACTGGAAATGACTATAAAACCCTCGCTTGCCAGGTATTCGCACAGGGCGAAATTTTCAATGGAGGAAGCTTGAAAACTTGGTGCATACACAACCAATGGATATTTTCCCTTGGCCTTTTTCAGATCAGTATAAGCATTGGTTTTCTCCTTAAGATGGGCTTGGTTGGCGGGACTGTTGGCATAATAAAACCAATTCAATATTTGTTCATTGGGAAGGTTTTCCCATTCCTCTTCCTCTTTTAAAACCTGAAGGTAATCAAGAACCCGTAGGGCTGCTATACTGTCAACATTTTGGGTAGAAGGATACCATATGCTTGTTGGAATGGGCCTTGCGATTTTTTCATTGCTATAATCGTAAATTCTACTGTAGGTTCTGGAACTGTCTGCGCTGGTGTAATGCAGAAATCCAACGCTGTAGGGGCCTTTGTCTAGGTCTATTTTAGCCAAGGAAGTTTGTCCATAATTTAAATGAACTTGAAAAATAATGAGGAGGAACGCTACAAGGAATCGCATGGTTTTATTATCTGAGTTCATTGCAATGGCTGCCCTACTTCGGTAAAGATTGTGGGCTTAGGCTTCAACTTCCATTTGATAGTTAAGTATTGGCTTATAGGTAGCTGGCTAATTTGTATGTCCCTAATTTAATGGGATTTTAGTCCTAATAAAAGTTATATTTACAACAAGTAGTAGATAATCCCGAAATATGCAATAGACATTCTATTACGTGCTGAAATCGCTTTAAAATCAGCTACTTAGTTGCTGTTTTCAATTTTAGCATAGCGGTGCTATGCTAAAATTGAAAACAGTCTGATTTTCTTGCAATTGCAACACTTCCCGTAAACACGGGACAGGCTATTACGAATCCAATTACATAATCCGGGATAATGCATTGTTTATTCAAAATGGTAAAAATCGGTGTAATAATCTTTTATTTATAAGGATATGCCTTTTGAGTGTTTAATAAAATGATTTTATTTTGACGTAAAAATAAAAATGACCCAATCAGGGTCATTTTTATTAGCACATCGGTAGGTAATTACTTTCATACCCAATGTAATTCTGAATTGGGTAACCAAATGATAATTAGGGTAAGCCTGTTAGCATCATTACTGTTTAGACAAGGGTAAAAATTTCTTGCTCTGGTAGTCTTGATTTTGGTGTCTTGTCTGTTGTGTTAAAATCTGTGGTTGTCCGGTAACCTATGGAAACGGCGGTTACTGCAGTAAATCCTTTTTCTCTTAAACCAAACTCCTCATCTAATGCTTTTACGTCAATACCTTCCATAGGTACTGCATCGATGTTAAGAGCAGCCACTCCGAGTAAGAAATTGCCTATGTTTAAATAAACCTGTTTTTCTAACCAATGTGGGAGGTCTTTCAAATCGTATTTGTGAATGTTTGCAAAGGCATTTCTACCGCCATGCATACCTTGTTTTACCTTTTCATTTGGAAATCTACCATCCAGGTCTTCCACGGCCAAAACATGTTGCATATAGTCTTCATCTGCAGTGATTCTTGAACAAAATAATACGACATGGGAAGCATTTAATACCTTGGATTCATTGAAGGAATAAAACCCTTGTGTTCCTTTGGCAATTCGTTTTTTGCCTTCTTCAGTTGATGCAATAATAAAATGCCAAGGTTGTAAATTTGTACTAGAAGGACTCATCCTTAAAAGTGCCTTAACTTGGTCAAAATCTTCTTTTGAAATTTTCTTGTTTGGATCAAATTCTTTAGTGGAATATCGCCAGTTTAATACATTCTTTATGTCCATAATTTTATACTATAAGATTTATAGTTGCAAAAGTAAAGATAGTGTTATAACTTTGCAATAACGGTCAAATTGGATAGTATAAAATTTTTGAAAGAATGTATAAATTTAAAGGCAAAGAATACCCTTGTTGTGCCAGTCTAACGATGGGACTAATCGGTGGTAAGTGGAAAACAGTAATACTGTTTCACCTAAGAAATGAAGCCATGAGGTACAATGAACTGAGGAAAGAAATGCCCACAGTTACAGAGCGTACTTTAAGCTTGCAATTGAAAACCTTAGAAGAAGATGGTATTATTAAAAGAAAGGTATATACCAGTAAACCCCCTCTTAAGGTAGTTTATTCCCTGACCGATTTTGGAAAAACATTGATTCCGGTGGTTCAATCCATAGCAGATTGGGGACACAATGTTGTTCACAATGGCATTGAAGTTTCTGAATAAATAATTTCTCGCAGGTATTTACCTATTTGTTATTGTAGAATTTTGTTGGCTTGTACCATATGACGGTCATTGTGGTAAATGACAACCCTAAAAGTATCACCTAATTTCAATTTAATCCATTTTGAGATACTGATGGCCGTTTTGGTTTTGTTAAGGTCTACCATTTTTGCCTTTTCGAGAAGATCTAATAGCTGTACTTGTTGGGTTAGAAACCGCTGGAGAGTTGTTTTGTCCAGTGAGCTACCTATAGGGTTTTTGTCCTTAAAGGTTTTCATTTTGTTCAATTTCTTCTTAGGAAGCATGGTTTTGGCAAAATAGTTACCAAGAAAACCGGATTTGAAGGTCGCATTTGATTCGGTTTTTGATTTGCCTATGCTTCTGCTAATTTCCGGGATATAAAAATCTCCATAAAGGTTCAGATGTTCTATACATTCCAAAATACTCCATTTTTCCGATCCGGGTTTTTGATTTAGTATTTCTACGGATAAGCTATTGAATTTTTTAACCTGATTGATGTTAATCTGGGTGCGTTCCACCAAATCTTGTATTAATTTTTCTGAGGCTATTTTCATCGTTTTTTTTTAACAAAATTCGACGTAAATCAATTGTAAAACATTGATTTAGATCAAGATTTTTTTAGCCTAGACAATGTCTCCGGTGTCATTCTTAAGTAAGAAGCGATGTGTTTGTTAGGGATTTCCTGAAACAATTGAGGACTTCTGGCCAATACTCTTTTGTACCTTTCTAATGGTGAGCTTGTTAAAATATCTCGCTCTCTTTCCATCTGTTGGTAGATCAACTCTCCGAGCATCTGTTGCCAGGTATTGGAATATTCTATGCTGCTTTGAATGAAGCGCATAAAGGTAGTTTTTCTGATAACTTTTAACTCTGTTTTTTTAATTGCCTGAATGTATAAATCTGACGGCTTTTCAGTAATGAAGGAATCTAGAGCTGCGATAAAGTTATTTTTATAACCAAACCGAATGCAGTTTTCTTCGAATTCTTCCAACACATAAATTCTCAAACTTCCACTTTTCACAAAGTAAAGATTTGTATCAATACTCCCTTTGATCTTTAAGTGTTCCTTTCGCTCTAATTCTACTTTTTTATCCCACAAGTTCAATTGATCAAATTTGGTTACAAAGGTGGAAATAGGATTCATTTTTTGGTTATGGTAAAATGTGTTTCATTGATTATTTTGTAATTTTTGCACGATGGGTATATCTGCTGCTGCCCAATCCAGTGTGTCCAACTCTTCAGTTTTTAGCCATTCAAGGCTGATGTGCTCATGAAGTTTAAGTTCGTCCGAATCAACCCGACAAAGGTAGGCATGCAGGGTAACTTCTATGTTGGGGTATTGATGAATTACAGTGAGAAAATAAGATTGATTGCTGAAAGATAAATTCAATTCTTCCAGTAATTCACGACGCAGAGCTTCAATATGAGTTTCCCCTGTTTCAATTTTTCCTCCCGGAAATTCAAATTTTTTCGAAATATATTGTTGTTTGCTTTCGGGTCTTTGGACGCATAATATGCGATTTTTAAATAGGATTATACCTGCAACTACATCAATTCGTTTCATAAATGGGCTATTTAATCTCTTAAAAGGAAGCTATTTTGCATAGGTAGGGGCTTCTAAATTAAATTGTGATTGGTAGTTTTTCTTTCGGCATTCAATTTTCCGGTAAAAATATAGCTAGTTTTCATCTAAAATAATAATCCTTCTATCGCCAACATCACTCACAATGATTTGGTTTTTTGAATTGAGATCAATACCCGAAGCAATTGAGAAATAATCTTCTTTGATCCTTTCAATTATATTAAAGTGGATATCAGTTCTAATAATTACCTTGGAACATGCCAAGTATATTTTTTCGTCCTTTACGGCAATATCGTAAATTCTTGGAATGTCTGGAATAATAACTCTTTGGATAAAATTACCTTCTAGATCAAAAACCTGAAGTGCATTATTATCAGAAACCAATACCCTATCTCCCATAACTGCAATTCCCCAAGGGTATTGAAATGTTCCGTTGGAGGTGCCATTATGCCCCCATTTTAAAATAAAATTTCCTTGTTTATCAAATTTTTGGATTCGGTGATTCGCATGATCTACTGCATATATATATTCATCTTTATCTACAGTTATTTGCCTGAAATATTTAAATTGGCCATCTCCATTCCCTGTTCCACCCCATTCCACAATCTTAGCTCCTTCTTTATTTTCAATGGAGATTTTATTTTCATCTGACCTTGTGATGATCACATTTCCACTTTTCAAAAAGTGAATGTCTCTCGGTGATTGGATAGTTTTAAACTTCCTGATATAATCCCCTGTCATATTGAACATTTCAATTTTATTAGCATTTACATCAGCCACATAAATATTATCTGTGGCATCTACACTTACATGTTCATTGAAATAAAATTGTCCATTATCACTGCCTTGTGAACCAAATGTTGTCTTGACATCATAAAGATCTTCGTTGGTATAGCCATACACCTTGCTACTGTATTCACTGAATTCTGTTTTAGAATTATAGACTCTTACTTTGTAATAATGATTTGTCAAGTTCGAAGGAATATTTACATCTTCAAAGTAATTGTTCTCGGTTTCACCAATCAGTTCATATTGATCAGAGGTTTCATTTAATCTGAATACTTGATTATTTTTTGCCTGATTGTCTTTAAACCAGTTCAATACTATTTTACCACCAAATTCACCCTTTGATGCTTGAAGGTGGAAAGGAGTATTCATAGTTGGTAATATTAGTAAAATGGTGGTTTCCATACTAGCTGAATTGTCTGAACTGTCAGTAGCTACAGCTTTAAGTGTATATTCTGCTGATGAAAAATCATTGGCATTTACAATGAAATTATAGGGTGGACTCCATAAATTACCTACAAGCTGATTATCGAGAAATAATTCCACCTTCTCAATACCTATGTTGTCCGAGGCTTCTACCAACACCTCAAAAGTTTCAGAAGTTATTTCCTCATTTAAAGGTTCTATTATTTCAATAATCGGGTTAGTTTGATCCAACCCTACAATTGGTACCGAGCTGTCTTCCTCACAAGAAATTGAAATGAATAGGATGGCAGAAAAAAGTAATACATGTTTTAAAACACTTTCACAGCACATTTTATCTTTTTTAAAAAATTAATATTCAACCTACTTTAGTTGAATAAAATAAGTAGTTTTCATTTAATAGGAAAAGCATGTTATTTCTCCGCGCAAAGTTTTTAATTTTTTAAACTATTTCCTTTATTTTAATTTAAAAATCCGGGTGAATTAAACCCTAATCTTGCAATAGAGAATTAATAACGTGGTGAAATCGCTTCAAAATCAACCACTTCGTTGCTGCTTTCACTTTCACCTTATCGGTGCTTTGCTATAATCTCCAAACAGCTTCCCGTTAACATAGGCGGGCGAGGCTTTACCCCGGAATATGCCAGGGAGGAGAATCCCATTACTTATTCCGGGTTAAAGTTAGTTTGAAAGGGCATATTTAAAAATTAGAAAGGCATAATTTCTTCTATTTTAGAACGAAATTATTCTTTTTGGAATTCCGGGTTTGGGGCTGGTGGTACAGCACTTAAATCTATCTTCGGAAAGGCAATATGCCAATCTGTTTTACAGTTTTCTCTTAAATCAGCCAAAAAAGCATCAATCCGTTCTTTGCCAACTGAGTGCATAACGAAAATATGGGAATAAGAACGCAACTGCCGTTCACTTTCATTGACAGGAACCCAAAGTCTATCCGTATCTAAGGACCATTTGTAGTTTAAGGTTTCATTGACCAAACGAAAACGCACGGTCAGACTTAAGCGGGACCGGGCAATCCATAGATCCACTTCGTTACCAAATTTAGCTTTTAATTCTGATTCAAATTTAAACAATTCTGCCTCCAGATAGGCCGAAATATTTTCTGTTTCAACGGCCTTATTCATATTGTCTTCATAACTCATTCTAGAAAAATAATCCCATAGGATCATGGGCGAAAAAGCAGACCGAGAACCTCCAAGTGTAGTGTCAGGCGTTCCTAAAAAAGAACTTGCAGCATCCGGAGGCAAAAGTTGATAGCCGGTTCGCGTCATAAAGATACCCGAAGGCCAAGGCCCACCAAGCCATTTATGCATGGAACAACCTACGCTCATCACCGCCGGATTACGAAAATCAAATATGGGGCCTTTTTCATTCAATAGATTGCGGTTGTGGGCCATTTCCACAAAGGGAAGGTAAGCTGCACCGAGCGCCCCATCCACATGGAGCCAAAAGCCTCTTCTTATATCAAATAATGGATTTCCTTCTTCGTCTTTTCCATACACCACCTTTCGTTCCCAAAGCCATGGATATTCTTTGCCTAGCTCTTCAAACATGGCATTAATTGCAGGAACATCATCATAAGCTCCTTTCCAAGTAGTACCAATATTGGCCACAACAACTACAGGGTAGCCTTTATCTATAAAAAAATGAACCAGTTTTTTTAATTCGTCAATTTTTACCGAACCGGATTGCGGATTGTCTTTGTCAAAATCATGGGAAGGAACCATTTCAGGCCAACTTCCATTACCAGTTATGGGGCATTGACCGGGAAATTTTTCTTCACCTATTTGCTGAAATGTAGGCAGTTCAAGCAAATGCGATGCCTTTTGTATGGAGTAATGAACATCTTCCGAATAGAAGAGCACAGGGGTGTAGGCGTTTTCAGAACTTTCCTCATTTTTTATAGGAGCCTTATAAGAAAAATGTTGGCCTCTTGTTTCTCTTCCCCTTCTGGTGTAAGCATCAATTTGCGCATTTGTTTTTTGGTCTTCAAGAGTGGTCTTGCCTTTAAGGTAATCTCTGGCATTGAACAACCCGTAAATATTTCCTTCGGTAAATCCCATTGTAAGCACATACCCCCAATACCTTGAATCTGCATCCTGTTGATCTATAGCTGCAGTGTGAGGCCAATTGTTGTTCCATAACGCTGCAAAATAGTCCAATACTGCCCGCTCGCAAAATTTTGAATTAAGGGTATAACGGCCACTGCTAAAAGGGTCCCCAATATTGTTGGCATGCATGTCCATAAGGTATGGAAATCGATTTGCATAGTTCTGATCCTGATTTCCTTGAAACCCTGCGAAATTGGAATGTTGGGTTTCAATAAACGCTTTAAAAGAAGACAAGGCTATTGCTCGTTCTTCTTCGGTCAAACCTGTTGGAGGGATTTCAAATTGACTGTATTCTATTTTTGGAAAATTTCCACATACATCCTTAGGAGGTACTGGAGTATACACTTCTTTTGGGTCATTACTTGGCCTGGATACAACGGCGCCTTGGGGTACCTGATCAATCCACGGAATTTGTTTAGGACCATATGGTACATGTTGAGAATTTGGGTTTACTGTAGACATGGTTATTCATTTTGTTAAAAGGGTGGCTTTTGGAGAGACATTCGATGGCAAAAGTTGGTATAAAAAAGGTAGTCTAGTAATTGCCATTTTGAAGCTTCATAAAAATACTCTATAAAGGCAAAAATCCTACAGATACTACTCTCCTGACTAAAATTATAAAATCTGTTCGTTATCTTTAGGTTTGTTGGTCTAATATACAGAGAGTTATCTAAACGTACAAGTCCCTTTAGTTGCACAAGGGATCGGCTGCCAACCAATGAATAGATGAAAATATTGAAACTGTATTTCAATGGAGTTTCAAGGGAACGAAAAAGTTAAACCTAGTTGCTTTTTAAAAAAAGTTGGGAAAAGTGAATTTGTCAGCATTGTAAATTTTTTGAAGAACAATGCTGACAAATGGAATAAGACCGGCTGCTCAGCCAAAACTAAAATTAAAAATTATAACCAAAATGAAGTCCCGGTTCACCTATTTGAAATTTCGACCATTTATCGTCCAATTGCTTAAACGATTCAGGCATTTCGGTATGATAGGGGCGATGAGTGACTGCAATGGACGGTTCTATGAAGAATTTGTCCTTGAATAACTTAAAGTGGTAACCAATCCGGTAGGTATTGAAAATTTGGAAGCCATTTCTTATTTTTTTGTTTTCTTCATCCTTAAAAGTTTGCCAGCCATTCATTACGTGAAGGCCAGTATATAAGCCCTTCCACCAAAAGCGTTGGTAGGCCAAGGCAAATCCAAATTCCCTAATATAGCCTGGAAACTTTTCTTCGGGTGCTTCAAAAGAATCCCCATAAGGAATCCCTAGTGACCAGGCATATTTCCAGGTTTTTAGCTCTAAAGACAAGGCATCTTTAGGGCCTAAGCGGTACCCTAAGTTCAACTGGGCAAAGTCTGGGGAGTTGTCATCAGGTATTAAATTGCTAAACACAAAGAAGGTGCTCCCAACGAAGAACTTGCTATGGGTAGTATCCTGTTTTGCATATTGCGCTTTTACCTGGAAAGGAAAGACGCTTAATAAAATGAAGCAAATTATTATTGTCAATTTTTGCATTATTTTTAATGTTTTAAGTTAAAAGATAATGCAAAGTTGGGGGGTAAGCTGCCTAAAAAACGTTCACTTAAGGTAAGAAATGAGTTTAATTCCTTTTTGTTTTCTGAAGCCTTGCTTTTAAACGACTAAGGGATTGTGGGGTAATTCCCAGAAAACTTGCCAATTGATGTTGTGGTACCCTTTGAATCAAATCAGGCCTCGTTGCTACTAAGTTTTCATAACGTTTGGCAGGAGGGGAGTACTTAAAATTATCAAGAGAGCTTTGACTTTTTTGCAATAATTCTTCCGAAATAATTCGGCATAGGGTTTCAAATCGAGGGAATCTAGCAAACATTTCATCATCAAGTTCACTGGTAGAAGCAGAGATTATTGAGTCTTCAATGCAAGAAAGATAATAACTAGAAGGCTTTTTATTTATGGCGCACTCCGGAACTTCACCTTGCAGTTCTGTATAAAAATTGGTGGTTTTTTCCTCTCCATCAATAATATAATATTTTCTTATACAACCCTTTAACACAAAATACCCCAAATCTGATTGCTGTCCTTCTTCAAGTAAAAGGGTGCCTTTCTTTATTTCCCTGAATAAGTTTAATTCTAGAATAACATTTTTTTCCTCGGATGTCAAGGGCATGTATTTAGAAATATAATCAAATAGCAATTGGTGCATGGGAATCTGGTTTTGAGCCTTACAAGCGATAAGATGCTTTGATAAAATTGACTAATTAACTTACTAATCTACCTGCTTTTTTCTCTAAAAAAAATATGTTTTTTGACTGATTGTTAGTGCAAGACAGAATGGAATTGAAAGGTTTTTAATTTCAATTTGGCTTTTTAAGAGGATTGAATTATGTTTGTAAAACATATGTAGTATAGTGCATATGTGGTTCTGGGTTCAATTGGGAATATTGAAAACTCAATTTATTTAAAATCTTATTTAGTAACTGTCGAAAGCATGCCAAGTATTCAAAGCAGCATAATTCTTTTTAAAGCCTTGTCTGAGATCACCCGCCTAAAAATAATTTGGCTATTGATTAACATGGATTCAAAAACATGTGTTTCGGAAATAGTTGATGTGTTAAATGTTCCTCAATATAATGTTTCTCGTCATTTGAGGATTCTTAGTAAAGCCGGTTTACTTGAAGAAAGTAAAGAAGGAAAATGGGTTTACTATTATATAAAAGAGACAGACAGTGAGTTTTTATCTTACCTAAAAAAAGCCATAAGCATTTTACCTGAAAAGGAAATGGCCATTGAAATTGAACGGTGCCAGCAAAAACTTTTGGCACGGAAATCCTAAATTATTATTTCATTTAGCTCAAAAAAAGAATATAATTTCTTTTGACCTTTTATATGCGTAAATGCGCATATGTTAATTTATATATTTCATAACCAAATAAACACGATTATCAATGAATGAAAATTTAAAATTAGCTGTAGACGAGTTTATCCATGTGGGTGTAGCCTTACTCTTTATTATAGCTTTGGTATCCCTCCTTACAGGTTTTGTTCGGGCTTATATTCCTCAAGAAAAGTTACAGAAAAGACTTAGTAAAACAGGAAAATACAGTGGTGTGATGGGGGCTATTTTAGGAATTCCTACTCCATTTTGCAGTGCATCAATGGTGCCTGTATCAATGGGAATGCTTGAAATGGGAGCTCCGCTTTCCATGGTTTTCTCCTTTTTACTGTCAGCACCTTTGGCCAATTTCGTAGTTGTGGCATTTATTTTTGCAGTTTTTGGCCTACAAGTTGCCATAGTTTATTTTTTAATAGTCTTTATCGGAGCTATAATTTTTGGTACCATCGCCGGTAATTCATTTCTTGTAAATCACATTAAAACTTTTGATACCAAACCCAATAATAAAGGATGCGGCGAAAATACCCCTGAAATCCAAAATTGCGGAACCACTTCTTGTAGTGAAGTTTATCAGGTGGTAGTAAAATCAGAAACCGCTTGTGCTGCAGTGGTGGAAACCAAAACAAGTTGTGAGGAGTTTAGTCAGGTAAACACTTGTTCTGCGACCTCTCAAAGTCAATTCAATGGCATAAAAAATGAAAAGGTTAGAGAAGCATTGGATTTCGCTTGGTCATTGTTTAAAAGAATTATGCCTTATGTTATTATAGGGGCAATCATTAGTGCTATTTCTGTTGTCTTTGTTCCTGATACATTTGTGGAAAATTATTTAGGCAATGACAACCCAATGGCTATATTTTTAGCTGCTGTAGTAGGTGTGCCACTTTATTTACGTATCGAGATGGCGATACCTTTACTTAATGTTTTGATTGGTAAGGGAATGAGTATGGGGGCAGCAATGGCATTACTTATCGGAGGGACAGGAGCCAGTCTTCCTGAGATTGCGATTGTATCATCTATGTTAAAACCGAAGGCAGTTGTAGCTTTTGTAATTTCTATTATATCCATTGCGATTTTTGGAGGTTTTATTTTTTACTATTTATTTTAGGTAGGGGATTAATTGTAAAATGGTATAGAAATTTAACAAACCTAAATTAAAGGCATTCAGCAGTAGGTGTTTCCTAAGGAGCTTTATTCCGAAATAGGTATCAGCCCTTCAAATTCGAGTTGAAATCAAGATAAAGTCAGCGCTTCTTTACTGGATCAACTTTCATTTTGGCAACGAGCTACTTAAATTTATAAACAGCCTGTTTTTCTTCGATTACAACATCAATATGAATCCCATTATTTAATCCGTATTTATGCTTGGGAGAAGGAAATGCTATTTAGGCTACTTTAAAAATCTTAGGGTGTTACCTTTCTTTTATAGATTAGATTTTGTCAGCGGAAGTTCTAAGTTGAGTAATTTCGTTGGCAAAATCTTATCTGTTAAGTTTCTACAATTTACCAGCTTTTTTAAGCTGAACAGCTTATGGTATATATTGAATGCTCAATTATTATAAACATTTTAAAATTGGCAGGATGGTTAATCATCATTATCCAGCATTTTGTATTTTTTTTGTTTATCATTCCATCGTTTCATGGCATATTGCTGCATGTCTTCGATTTTATCCTTTTCGTCCACAATCTCAAACCCTAGCAATGTCTCTATGATATCCTCAAGGGTTGCAATTCCATCCATCCCTCCATATTCATCTACGACCAAAGAAATATGTTCTTTTTTTTGAAGCATTTCTTCCCATGCATCAAATAGGCTGATATTACTTGAGAATATCAAAATTTCACGTTTGATGTCTATAAGCCTTAAGTCAAAGTGATCCTCCGCTAACTTTTCGAAAACATACTCTCTTAAAACGTAGCCTGTTATATTATCTTTATTTCCTTTAAATATAGGGATCCTTGAAAAATGCAAGAACTCTTTGTTCTTTAAAAACTCTTTTAAAGTCATTTCTTCATTTGCTGCTACGACAACAATCCGAGGAGTCATGACCGTCTTTAACTTTAAATTTTTAAGTTTGATTAAATTCTGAATAATTTTATTCTCTTTGTCCGCAAAAATACCCTCTTGAGTACCGATACTGGCCAAGGCAGAAATCTCTTCTCTACTGGTAGTAAGCACAGTTTTTTCTCTGGAAAGTAATTTTGTTAGTATAGAAGCTAACCAAACCAATGGGTAGGTAATAAAAATCATTCCTCTAATGATTTTAGAAGTAATGCCAATCAAATCTCTGTTGTAATTGGCCCCAAGGGTTTTGGGAATTATTTCTGTAAATATCAAAATTAGAATGGTTAAGATGGCAGATATAAGTCCAAAATAGGCTTCTCCAAATAGTACTGTAGCCTGTGCTCCCACACCAGCAGCCCCCACTGTATGTGCTACAGTGTTCAAAGACAATATGGCAGAAAGAGGTTTGTCGATATCTTCTTTTAAATGAAGCATAGCATCTGCGTTTCTGTTCCCTCTTTTAGACTGGGACTTTAAAAATGATACCGGTACAGATAATAACACCGATTCCATAATTGAACACAAAAATGAAATAAATAGGGCAATAAAAAGATAAAATAATAAAAGGGCCATGGTATAGGTTAAGGATAAATTTTATTTAATCTTAACGTTCAGGTGTAATAAGTATTTGGTTAAATAATTATTAATTTCCTAATTCAGAAACAATTAACTATTAAAAGAACATTAAGGATTTTTTTAGTTTTTTATGTCGCAATAATTATACCTGAACCGAACATAGGTAAAATATATGGTGTTTTAAGGTTAAAGCGAAGACTCAGCATAACCTGGTTTACTTTTGCTAATTCGAAAGGAATAAATTAATCATTGGAAAAACATTGGGAATTCTGAAATCCGTACAAAAATAAAAAGCTAAAGTTCTTAGTGAAGCGGATAAAAATTAAAGAACTTGCATTTTTTTAGGAATCCTTTTGTTGGATTATTATGGTGTAAGTTAAATCAATAGTGTTTATGATGGATTTCTATCCTAATCAAAGATGGGCAAGTGAAGGTGAGCCGGACTTAGGTGTAGGTGTAATTATTGAAGCAAAAAAAAATCGAGTGAAAGTCAGTTTCCCTAGCACAGGGGAGACGAGACAGTATGCAATAGATAATGCACCTTTGCGCAGGGTGATATTTAAACCCGGAGATACTGTAAAGGATGTCAACAAACGGTCGTTTGTCATTGAGCGGGTGCAAGATAATGGTGAACTTGTTGTGTATATAGGTAATCAAGGCACTTTATCAGAAGCAGATTTAGGAGATGTTTCCATAACTCATGGGGTTGATGATAGACTTTTACTAGGGGAAGTAGATAAACCTGCGGTTTTTGCCTTACGCAGGAAAACATTGGCGTATGACCATAAACGTAGGATTGCACCGATAAATGGTTTTGTAGGAGGTCGAATAGATCTTATTCCCCATCAACTTTATATTGCCCATGAAGTAAGTTCAAGGTATTCGCCCAGAGTATTACTGTCCGATCAGGTAGGTCTTGGCAAAACCATTGAGGCCTGTCTTATTATGCACCGGTTATTGTTAAGTGGTCAAGCTTCGCGAATAATCATATTGGTTCCGGATTCATTGATCCACCAGTGGTTTGTGGAGATGTTAAGACGCTTCAATTTATGGTTTCATATTTTTGATGAAGAAAGATGTGAGGCATTGGATGAAAGTGCTCCGGAGGGAAATCCTTTTTTGGATGATCAACTGGTACTCTGTAGCACTACCTTTCTATCAGGATCACAAAAGAGAGCGAGGCAAGCTATCACTGCAAGCTGGGACATGCTGGTAGTAGACGAGGCGCATCATTTGTCATGGTCTTTGGAAAATATCAGCCCTGAGTACGCTATTGTAGAAGCTTTAAGTAAAGTTGCAAAAGCGCTTTTACTATTAACCGCTACCCCTGAACAGCTTGGTGCCGAAAGCCATTTTGCTCGATTAAGATTGTTAGATCCAGAAAGGTATAATGATTATGATGTTTTCGTCAATGAATCACAAGACCATACTGCCATTGCCAACATTGTGGAAAAATTGGCATCAGGAGAAAAGGCAGATATAAAGGACAAAGCCTTATTAAAGAGTTTATTTGGAGATAAAAGAATTGCGAAACTAGAGGAACAAGGGCGAATAGGCGAAAATCAACTAATTGAAGATTTATTGGATCAACATGGCCCCGGTAGGGTAGTGTTTAGAAATACCCGGGCTGCAATGAGTGGTTTTCCAACCAGAGAAGTTCAATTAATTCCTTTGAAAACCGAAACAAGTAAGCAAGAATGGGTTAAGCGCATGTCAGCTGAATTTATAATGGACAAAGGCTCTGGAAGGGAATCAAAAGATCCTTTTCATTTTTTAAAGGATCCTCGGGTGATATGGCTGGTACATTTATTGGAAGAGCTAAATCCTAATAAATTGGTTTTGATTTGCCGATCTAAAATGAAAGTTTTGGCATTAGAAAAAGCCTTGCGAAACCTTAGCAGTGCAAAAGTAGGGGTTTTTCATGAGGACCTTAATATTGTACAAAGGGATCGCAATGCTGCTTGGTTTGCTGAAGAAAGTGGTGCAAGGGTTTTATTGTGTTCCGAAATAGGTAGTGAAGGGAGAAACTTTCAATTTGCGCATCATTTGGTATTGTTTGATTTACCATTGCATCCTGAGCTACTGGAACAACGAATAGGACGGTTAGATCGGATAGGACAAGCAGAAAAAATTCGTATTTATGTGCCCTTTTTAAAAGGCAGTCCCCAAGAAATTTTAGCACGATGGTTTCATGAAGGTTTGAATGCTTTTGAAGAAAATATAGAAGGTGGAAACCAGATTGGAAAATTGTTTGGAGAGCGGTTATTTGAGCTAGCAATGACTTCTATGAAACATGATGTTTTTGCCGATCTAGAAAGCTTAATAAGGGAGACTGCAAGTTACCAAAGAGCACTTAAGCAAACTTTAGCTAATGGTCGAGACAGGTTACTTGAAATGAACTCTTTTAGACCTAAGGTTGCTATGGAATTGGTAGACAAAATTCATGAGGCAGACAAGGATTTAAAACTTGAAAACTATATGTCTGAGGTTTTTGAACATTTTCGAGTTGAGATGGAAGATTTGGCTCCTCGTACTTATTGGTTGCGTCCGAGTAAAGCCAATCACACAGCATTTCCATCTATACCCGAAAAGGGGATTTCAATTACTTTCGATCGAAAACGGGCCTTGAGTAGGGAAGACATTGATTTTATCAGTTGGGACCACCCCATGGTGACAGGGGCGATTGATATGGTGCTGGGAATGGGTACTGGAGCTGCTAGTTTTGGGAGGCTTAAGGGTACAACAAAAACCGGAATACTTATGGAAGTAATTTTTGTTCTCGAAACTTCAGGAAAAGAAGGTGTATATTTGGATCGGTTTCTTCCCAACACACCTTTGCGTGTAGTCGTAAATCATTTGGGAGAAGAAGTTACCGATAGTTATCCAGTTGGTTTATTAAACAAGCAATTGGTGTCCGGAGAAATCACCGAGTTGATAGGAAATGATAGATTCGTTGATGAAATATTTCCTGAAATGATAAAGACTGCAGAAGAAATAGCCGACCAAATGAAGGACAAAGAAATTGATTCAGGACTTCAATACATGAACCATACCTTAGATCATGAAATTGGGAGATTGGCTTATTTGTATAAAAGAAATAATGCCATAAGACCAGATGAAATAAGAACAGCTTTGGAGCAGAAAAATGAGCTAGCTGAGTTGATTACAAATGCAAGAATAAGAATCGATGCCATTCAATTGATTCGAGAAGGAGTAAATTAATCAAATTTTGCTATTAGACTTTATCAACGTAAAAAATTGAATACAATATATATGAATAAATACGAACAAATAGTGGCAGAAATTAAAGCTGCTTCAAATATAATTATCACCTCTCATAAATCGCCGGATGGTGATTCTGTAGGAAGTTCTTTGGGTTTGCTATATTTTATAGAAAAATTGGGGAAAAATGCCACAATATGCCACCCGGATCTTGCTCCCGGGTTTTTGGATTGGCTAGATACTTCAGCATTTTTAACAATGACGGATGAATCGGAAGCCATAACTGAGGCTTTTTCTAAGGCTGACTTGGTTTTCTGTCTGGATTATAACGGAACCAACAGAGTAGGTCATGACATGCAAGTCTTGTTGGAAGGACTAAAATGCAAAAGGATAATGATTGACCATCACCTTGATCCTGAAGATTTTCCTGATATATTAGTTTCAGAAACTACAGTTTCTTCAACAGCCGAGTTAATCGTGGAATTAATTGAACAATCTGGAAATAGCGCATTGCTTGATAAGAAAATCGGAACACCACTCTACTTGGGGATTCTCACGGATACAGGTAGCTTCCGTTTTCCTTCAACAAGTCCACGTACACATGAAATCTTAGCCAAGTTATTAGCATCCGGTGTTGCGCATCATTTGATCCATGAAATGTTAAGCGATAACAATACCGAAAGTCGTTTGCGTTTGCAAGGATATGCAATGTGTGAAAAATTGGAAGTTATGGAAGAAAATAAGGTGGCCATAATTTCTTTATCAAAAGAAGAATTAGCCAAATACAATTTTCAAAAGGGAGATACCGACAGCCTGGCAAATCAAGCCTTGACTATCAAGGGTATGAAAGCGGCCATTGTGTTCACGGAAAGAGATGGTATTATGAAGATTTCTTTCCGCTCTAAAGGGCAGGAAAATCCGGTAAATATTATGGCAGCAGAAAATTTTAATGGTGGTGGGCATATGAATGCCTCCGGAGGAATGAGCGAATTATCAGTTTCTGAAACATTGGATAAAATCAAGCGATTGGTACCAAAATATTTCCCAGCCGGTTAATCTGGTAATTCTTCAAAAAAGCGTCACTTTGATAAGATAAGTGACGCTTTTCTACTTTAATTTTGAAGTTTGATTTTGTTTGGAATTTCAACGGTGAACGTGGTACCAACTCCTATATCAGAATTTATTTTAATAAAGCCTTCTAGGTTTCTAATCGATTTCTGAACCAAAAATAAACCTAACCCTACACCTTCACTTGATTCTCGGTTAACCTGATAATTGCGCTTCATTAGCTTAGGGATGTCCTCTTTTTTTATTCCTAGCCCATTGTCGGCAACCTGTAAAACCCCTTTATTTTCATCGGATTTAAAATGCAATGCAATAAATTTATTAGTTTTTAAGGGGTCTGAATATTTGATGGCATTGCTTACCAAATTGGAAAAGATGGATTGAAGCTCATTTTCGTTGGTATAAAAATCTCCGTCTTGTTGTATGTCTAACTTTATCTCAATGCCATTTTGGTTAAGAAGATGGGGTATGGTATCTAAATATTTGGTTACGATTTGTTCCATGTCGATGGCTTTTACATCACCTATTGAAGCAATATGCTTTAGGGTTTCTTTGACAAAGGACCTTAGGTTTGCACTTCCTTTTCCTATGAGATCCAAATATTCGTTGACACTTTCCTTATCGTTTTCTGATTTTGATAAATTAATTAGCCCCATTATTGAAGCCAATGGGTTTTGAATGTCATGGACAATTTTCTGTAAAGTTGTGTGAAGCCGTTCATTAAGAATTAGAGACTGCTTGTAATTTTTTTCAATTTCCAACTCTGCCATTTTTCTGTTGGTAATATTGATATGGGCCATTAAGGTTAAGTCGGGGTTTTCCAGTACTTGTGTTACCCGTAGAATAAACCACCTTTTTTCTGTGGGAGAATGGCAAGGGTATTCTAATTCAAATTTTTCAACCTTCCTATTGATAACCTGTTGAATGCCTTTTTTGGCCTCCATTGCCATTCTGGTTTCCTCTCCTTTAACACTTTCGCAGGTAGATAAATAATTGGTATTGACTCCTGTACGGGAAAGGTCTCCACTATTTTCAACAGAAAAGTTGCTCCATGCTTTATTAGTGAAAATAATTTGTCCCCTGCGATTAATAACAGCCATTGAATCAGGTACAGAATCAAGTATGTTAAAATTATTGACCATTTTTTCTACCAGTTAGAATAAATATCATGCCAAATGGGAATTGGTATGACAAATTACCGTAAGCATATGTAACCCTTTTAAAGGATCAATTTCCTTATTTTGCTTTTTTTCAAGGATTTGCTAATTCATCTAATTATAATAAGTTTTATTTCAATGAACCATAATTGTATCTTTTGATTCCAATCAAGACCTTGTATTTCAGAAAGACCGCACAATTTGTCTATATTTAGTTTAGAATAATACCTGCTCTTATAATGGAGTTTTGCTTATCCATACAAGTTCAATAGTAGTTCCAAATCTTCCAAAGTATTGGCCTCATGAACGGGTTTGTCTTTTCTCCATCTATGCATCCTTGGAAAACGTAAGGCTACACCTGATTTATGGCGGGATGACCTGGCTATTCCCTCAAATGCAATTTCAAACACCAAGGCCGGTTTAACACTTCTTACAGGCCCAAACCGCTCTATCGTATTCCGTTTGACAAATGCATCCACCTCATTAATTTCTTTGTCTGTTAACCCTGAGTAGGCTTTGGCAAAAGGTACAAGTTCATTGCCTTTCCAAACTGCAAATGTGTAATCCGTATATAAATTTGCCCTTCTTCCATGGCCTCTCATGGCATATAGAAGAACAGCATCTATAGTTAGTGGATCAATTTTCCATTTCCACCAATCACCTTTTTTTCTTCCTACTTTATATGTACCGAATTTACTTTTGAGCATTAAACCTTCTGCATGGTAAATTCTTGAATCGGCTCTTTCTTTTATTAAATCTTCCCATTCATTAAATTGGACCACTTCAGATATAAGTAATTTTTCTGATGCCCCTTGCTTTACCAACTTTTCCAATTCTTGTCGCCTATAATGTAAAGGAGATTCCCTAATATCTTTACCGTTGCGCTCTAAAAGATCATAGGCAATCATTACTACCGGAGCTTTATCTAATATGCTTTTACTAACATTTTTTCGGCCTATACGGCTTTGTAATACATTAAATCCCAGTGGTTGGTCGAGTTGATAAGCAATGATTTCTCCATCAATGACGGTTCCGTTAGGAAGTTTCTCTATAAGTATTTCAAATTCAGGGAATTTGTCCGTAATTAATTCCTCTCCCCTTGACCAAAGAAATAACTGGTTTTCTCGAATTATCAATTGCCCTCTAATACCATCCCATTTTCTTTCAGCCAGCCAATCCTTTGGCTTTCCCAATTCATGAATCTCATTTTCCAATCCATAAGCCAGATAAAAGGGGTAAGGTTGCGATATTTTGTCCGCAGGATCTGTTTCAATGATTAACTGATGATAAGAGCTTGTTTCAGCACTCCAATTACCCATCAATCGATGGGAAAGGGTGTTTTCATCAATACCACTGTGCTGAGCCAATGCTCTGGTCATTAATTTTTGGGAGACACCTACCCGCCAACTTCCGGTCATTAACTTGTTAAAAACAAAGCGTTCGGTCTCATCAAGCTGATCCCATGCCCAAAGTACTTTTTGTCTTTTTGTTTCTAGGTTAGCTGACTCAATTGTATGGTCATCTTCTAGATTTTTAAGGTTAATTATAAATGATATCCATTCACTGAGGCTCTTGTTATGTTTACTTATTAGGTTTGGGTGCATCAAAGCAATGGTCTCTGCTAAATCTCCCACAATGTGATATGATTCTTCAAATAACCAAAGGGGAACATTGGCAGCTGAGGCTGCCCAAGACCTTAGTAGGGAAGTTCTTACCGTTCTTTTAGGTCTTTTATGACTTAGTATGGCAATGGTCCAGAGTTTATCGCTTTCCTCCGCATTGTCAAAATATTCCACCAAAGCAGCTACCTTTTTTAGTGTTTTGGTGGTTTGGTCAAGTTGGATAAACAATCGGACAAAATCTTTCATTCAACTTCGGTTTTATCTGTTTCTGCCATTATTTCTCCCTCAAATTCAGTAGCTTCAATTTGTGTTGCTATTCCCTGATCATTTAACCATTTACTAAATATATTGGTGTACCCATGTGTTACAATTACCTTTTCACATCCTGTAGCCTTTATTGCGGAATTCAAACCATCCCAATCTGCATGATCTGATAAAACGAAACCTCTGTCTAAAGATCTTCTTCTTCTAGTTCCCCTCAATTTCATCCAACCGGAGGCATTACCAACTTCATAAGGTTGAAATTTTTTCTGCCAAGAAGTACCTAAGGCAGATGGGGGAGCAATTACTAAAGCACCTCGATAAGCAGATTTATTTATTTCAGGGTTTACATAAGTTGTTGGATTCAACTTTATTCCTATGTTTCTAATGATTTCATTGGTTTTCTCTATGGCACCATGGGTAAAGATTTTCCCGATGGATGGATCTATTCCTTGAATCAACCGCTGTGCTTTTCCTAATGCATACCCGGTAAGAAATGTAACTTTACCTTCATCTTGGTTTTTTTTCCACCATTGGTTAATTTCATTGAATACCTCTTTTTGATCTTGCCATTGAAATACGGGTAAACCAAATGTGCATTCAGTAATGAATGTATTACACTTTATGGGTTCAAATGGACTTGAAAAACCGTCATCTTCCAATTTATAATCACCCGAAGCAACCCAAACCTCACCCTTGTATTCCACGCGTACTTGAGCAGAACCAATAATATGGCCGGCAGGATAAAAACGAAAAGATACTCCATTAATTTTTCTTTGCTCTTGGTATTCCATGGATTCAATGTGAATATCCGAGCCTAAACGGTGTTGAATAATTGGTTTGGATAGATGTTGACAGAGGTAAAACTTATTCCCCCAACGTGAGTGGTCGGCATGCGCATGGGTAATGATGGCATAGTCCACCGGTTTCCAAGGGTCTATATATACATTTGCCCTTTCGCAAAAAATACCTTTTTCTGTGAATTGCAATAAAGCCATAGTCTATAAACTAAAATTGGTAAATTAAGTTTTAGATTGGCACAATAGTTCTTTATAAACAAGTATTGGTTAGACCAATTTTACTCTACCGACTCACCAATATCTCGAAATTTATATTCTTTTTGAGTTGGTGAAATCTCAATAAAAAAACCTCCAAAGTTGCTTAATTCGCAGAGACTTTAGAGGTTGATGATAAGTTTGGGTTATTTTAAAACCAACATTTTCCATGGTAAGGATTGATAATTACCATGTATAATTAAAAATACTAAGACTCTTTAATTAGTGGCAAGTACTTTTTAATATTGGCGATAATTGCCCAAAGATTTATTGCCAAAAGAACGAAAGCCATACCTAGTGTTGAAGGATCAAGGACCAAATGATGTACAAGAATTCCAACCATAACCGGAAGAATTACTATTGCTCCTAATGCCCTTGTTTTAGGTATGGCTATTAATAATCCACCAATAATTTCCACAATAGCGACTAAAGGGAAAATCCACCCAATTGTCGCATAGGCTCCCATTATTTCCGCCATTTCTTCAGACATTTCCGGCATAGGCATGTAATTAAGGAATTTATTCAAACCTGCGTTAATCATCATCAGGCCAAAGAGGATACATAATACGGTAAGGATTTTATTTTTCATTTTTCTATTGTTTTGATATTAATGAATGTAAAATTAATTAATTTTGATTACAAATAGTTATCAGTTACCTAAAGGTAACCAGTATTTAGGATGAATAATGGTCGAGATCATGAAAAAAATGGAACACAAGGAGTGCATGTCTGCATTGATGCCTGTGAGGGATACACTGGATATAATAGGGGGGAAATGGAAAATTTTGATCCTTATTTCTGTTTGGGAAGGTAATAAACATTTTAGGGAAATAGAGCGTAGTATTCCAAATTTAAGTACAAAAGTACTATCAAAAGAATTAAAAGATATGGAAGTTAATCAATTGATTACAAGAACAGTAATCAATGGGTTTCCTGTTCGTACAGAATACAAGCCAACTGAATATTCCAAGACATTAAAAAAAGTGATTAGGGAGTTACAACTGTGGGGTATAAACCATAGGAAAAAGATATTTGAAACTTAAAGAATGGTTCCAAGCTACCTTTTTCCTTAGCTAAAACAATTTATTATAGGGTGAATAGAAAACTGTCAGACATTGGCTGATTTTGAATCGCCTTCAGCACCCATTGATTGGCTATTGTTTTTTTTAGGTTTAATAAATTTGTTGACTTAAGCAATGTAAGGTCCCAAAACCCCAAATTAGATCAATAGCTCCAATACCTATAATGTCTTTATCAGGAAAGCAATTAGCTAAAGTGTTTAAGGCAATCCTATCATTAAGGTCATTAAACGTGGGTACCAAAACAGCCCCATTGATAATTAGGAAATTTGCATAACTGGGTGGTATTCTTATACCATCAAATATCAATTTTTTTGGCATCGGCAATTCTATGATATTTGGTGATTTGCCATTTTCTAATTTCGCAGCTTTTAACCGTTTAAGGTTTTCTTGCAGCGGTAGGAAATTTGCATCTGATTTATTGTTTTCCACAACTGTGACAATGGTGTCCGGACTTACAAATCTACAAAGGTCATCAACATGTCCATGCGTGTCATCACCCTGAATTCCCTCACCTAGCCATATTACATTTGTTATCCCAAGGTATTCAGCAAATACAGATTCATAATCTGCTTTGGTAAACCCCGGATTTCTAACCTGAATGGTGGGGTGTAACAAGCATTCTTCCGTAGTCAAAAGCGTACCTTTACCATTAACATCGATGGCTCCACCTTCTAAAACAACCGGCTTGCCTTTGTAGGTTGCCTTGGTTAAAGGAATCCCCAATGCTTGGGCCACAGTTGATGGCACCTGTTTGTCTAGTTGATGGTTAGGGTATTTTGCCCAGCCATTAAAATTAAAATTAATGGCTTCACATTTTCCTTCTGTAGATTCCACAATGATTGGACCTGAGTCACGCATCCAACTCCTATTGGTTTTTTGTTGAATAAAGACGACTTTGTTTGTGGCTACATCGGCTTTTTCCAACATTTCAAAAACCTTGTTTTTCAAGTTTGAATTGGCAACCAAAAGGTATACTGTTTCATACTGTGTGATTTTTTTGATGTATTCCACAAAAGCCCACTGTATCGCTTGGTATTTTCCGGGCCAATCATTTCCATTATGAGGAAAGCATAATAAAATTCCTTTTTGTTTTTCCCACTCTGCAGGAAACCTTCGGCTTTCAATCATTCTATTTTTTGTCTATTGCTCTTTGGGTAATTTCACCATAAAAATCAATTCTCCTATCTCTGAAGAAGGGCCAATTTTGTCGAACATTTTCCTGCAAGTCCAAGTCAACATCTGCGATCAGAATTTCTTCTTGATCATGTGAAGCTTGAGCCAATATTTCTCCCTGTGGTCCCGCTATAAATGATGCACCCCAGAATTCAATGCCATCGGTCCCGGGAAGGTATTTTTCCAAGCCTATTCTATTGGCTGCGGCAACATAAGTTCCATTGGCAACAGCATGGCCTTTCATTACATTCATCCAAGCGCCATGTTGATTGACCCCATATGCGGCTTTTTCGGAAGGATGCCAGCCAATAGCTGTTGGGTAAAACAGTATTTCAGCACCTTGTAAGGCTGTCAATCGAGCGGCCTCGGGATACCATTGATCCCAACATATTAAAGTCCCAATTTTACCTTTTTGTGTTGGAATTGTTTTGAAACCTAAATCTCCGGGGGTAAAGTAAAATTTCTCATAAAAATGTGGGTCATCAGGAATATGCATTTTCCTGTAAAGTCCTGCTTCAGATCCATCCGCATCAATAATATATGCACTGTTGTGATAAATTCCTGCCATTCTTTTTTCGAAGAAGGGAACGATTATTACCACTCCTAATTTTTTTGCTAACTCACTAAAGGCTGTAAATGAGGTGCTATATAAAGGTTCCGCAAATTCAAAATTATCTACATCCTCACTTTGACAAAAATAATGGCTACTGTATAATTCTGGAAGACAAATTACTTCAGCGCCTTTATTTGCAGCTTTTTCTACCCAATCTTTGCACTTGGATAAATTATTTGCAGGGCTGTCATTAAGGTTAAGTTGCACTACGGCTATGGAATATTTTCTTTTCATAAAATACAAATTTTGACAAAAATAATAGCTTTGAATTATACTCCTCATTTATTGGACCAAAAGTATCTCTAAAAAAGATTATTTAATAAATGTTTAGCTTTTATTGAAATGTGATTTTTCCCGATTCTAATAAAAAATTATGTTTAAGAGGGGCTATTGCATAACTTTATTATGCTTGAATACCTCCAAATCGGTGGTAATAGTAAATCAAGATTGATGATTAGGTTGGTGTTTTTCTTTTTGGGTTTCACAAAGTAAGCACAGGAATGATTTAAATAATGAATTGGAAAAATTTCTATTTTTGAAGAAATTAATGGTCTCCGAAAAGCTTATTCAGATCTTTAAAGGTATGCTCCCTCATTGTTAAAATTAATCAGTCTCAACGGGAATTGTCACCCATTGAGACTGAAAGAAACTTTAATAATCGAATTTAATATTTATTTACCTTCAAATTATGATATAATACTCTTTAGAGGCCTAAAGCGGAGATAGCAGGATCATCTTTATAGAAAACATAAGTCCTCCAAATTGTAAAATAATTTGTTTTGTAGAGCCACTCTATTTCTCCGGCGTCAGTTACTTCCCATAAAGTTCCTTCTCTACCTTCTGTGATTAGAGTATTACCATTGTCCATTCTAACCGCACTCGAAATTCCTGATGAATAAAGGTCATTATCAGTAAATGTCCAAACTACATCCGGTTCATTGTTTTGACCTGCCACTAGGCTGTAGGGTGGGTTCAAGTCATATTCTACCACCTCTGACTGATTGCCATAAACACTGTTGGCATAAACCAACATATTGCCTGTTTCCAAAAGGTTTGGGTAGTGCACATTGCTTAAGGTTGCATCTCCTATATTGTCATAAGTTTCAGGGTTGCCAAAGCGGTAAACCAGGTCTCCTCCCAAGCCATAATTACCTCCGGAATTTGTTTTTGCCTCTTCAGTGGTGGTACTGTGATCCAAAACCCAAACTTCACTGTAATTATTGACGGTTAAATAAAGTAAGTCATTTTCTTCGTCTAAAGTAAGTCCGTTGATATGCATGATGTCACCATTGTCTCTGGTGCGGTAATTATAATTAATATCAATTTTATTGGGATTATCCGCAACACTTCCATAGTTGGACTTTGAGGGATCTTCATCTTGAATAATATGATCCATCGCATGCCATTCCCAAACAATTTCTTGGGTAATTGGATTCATTTCTATAATGGATTCCGGATTTAATCTATAATTACCTCCAAATCCTTCTTCTGCTGCCTCAGCTTGACTCAACTCTTGCCAAACCGGAAATATTATGTTTCCATTGGACAGGTATTCTACATCATGGTGAGCAGTATAATCCTCTGTCGAATAGGAAATTTCCCAAGCCACTGATTGATCGGCGTTGATTTTTCGAAATACACCTCCATAACCTCCATAGGTAATGGCAGCATTATCTGCTTTAAGACAAACCAATAAACTTCCATCAGAAAGAAGATTGATGTCATTACCTAATGCGCTATTAAAATCCCAATTAAAGAGCTCTTCCCCATCATAGGTAATTATATGGGCAGCATTGTTTTGTTGATCAGCAACTAAAAAGAGGGTTTCAGTATCAGTAGTCTCTTCTAGTTCTTCGTTCATTACCTCCTCTACTTCCTCATTACAGGCACTGAAAATTAACAATCCCAGGATTGTGTTGTTCATCCATAACTTTTTCATAAGCATTCTATTGGTTTAGATATTACAAACTGGCCAACCCGGCCAAAGGGTGACGATATGTATTTGTAGACGGGATAAAAAAAAAATCCCTTGGTCGTGAATGTTAAGAAAAGGTTAATTTTTGTTAAGAAACAAACGGTTAAAAACCAATTTTTAAATTAATTTTAAAGGAGTAAGCTGTTTGGAGATTTTAACATAGCACCTCTATGGTGAAATTGAAAGCAGCAACGAAGTGGTTGATTTTGAATCGTTTTCAGCACCTCATAAGTTGACTATTTCATATTTCGGGTTTAAAAATGAAACAGGTTTGCGGCTTTCGTAATAACTACTTGGTGTTGATTGGTATAAAAAATATTTTGCCAGCATTGTTAGGTTATTAGTAACAATGCTGGCAATAAATCAAAGCAAAAAAGGTCTCTTTCTTTCCGGAAAGTATTTTTGTTTTGCAATTACTTAGTGGATAATTGGATTACCCTGCCTTCTTCGGCAGATTGGTAAGCAGCATAAATCACATGCACAACATCCACTGCCAAATCTATTCCCGATAGGGGGTCGCGTGACTCATGTATTGAATGAACAAAATCCTCAATCTCTCTAGAGAATCCACGAAACCAGTCTTCATCACAACTGGGGCGATTCCACCCTGCTTTGGTCTCTAATTTTTCCGTAAAATTTTCACCTGCAAAAGTTTCAGGATCTACTGCATAAGTTTCAATTACATTATTGGCAGTCATATTGGCCTTGACGACACCATCCGTCATATAGGCAGTAACTCGTGTGTTGAGTCCACCTAAACCAACATCGCTAACCAACACTGTGGCCCTTGACCCATCATCAAACTTGATTACCACATTTGCCCAGTCTTCAACATCTACCGGATCAGAGCTAATCCATTGATGGGCATTGGCCTTTTTAGCATATTCTGAGGCTTCTGTATGAATTAGGTCGGCAGTATCCGCCATTACTGATACCGGCAAAATACTTTTTCCTCTGCGATGCTGCCCTTCCCATTGCTTGAGGTAAAGACATGCCCCAACCGCATGAGCTCCCATTCTGAGCAAGGCACCTCCACCCATGTATTTCCATTCTTTTGAAAAGAAGGAATTTGATCCGGAATGATTTTCTTCTGCTCTTAATTCAAGAACTGAGCCTTTTGAGGCAGCTATTAGGTTACGCATTTTTACAATTGGTGGGGCGTAGACCCAGTTTTCAGCATAACAAAAAAGGACCTTATTTGCCCTTACAGCTTCTCTAACTGCCTCAGCATTTTGAATGGCTCCGGCTCTCATCTTCGCACGAGGCACATGAAACCCAATTGGTTCAGCATCTCCAGGTTCTCCAAAATATCCTGTAAGAGGTTTCTCCATGATAATGTGCTTACCTGCCTCAGCTGCTTTTATGGCAATTTCATGGTGGGAGGCTGGTGGAGTACAAATATCAATCACATCAACGTCTTCCCTGGCTAGTAATTCATCCAAATCAGTTGTTACAAAGGACACACCTATATCTTCGGCAAATGTTTTCGCACTCTCCTCAGTTAAGGCACAAATACCCCTGATTTCAACCAGTCCCGGTGTTAAGCTCATGTAATTTGCATGATGCATTCGGGCTCCATATCGAGCTCCAACTATTCCTATTCCAAGCGTTTTTTTATTCATTTATTGTGATTTATCTTCAATTAAAGCTTCTTTCTCTAAATCAATTTTCTTTTTAGCATTAGACAGTCCCAAATTATACCAATATTTAAATATTAATCAAATTTATTGAGTTGATTATTAAGATCAATATAAGTGGTCAAAAGGCTTATGTTTTTATTGAAAACTTCACTGCTAATCCTATCCATGGTTAAATATTGACCATTCCATCTCACCCCATCTGGCATTCTTTTTTTGAAGGTGTCATTTTTTGTAATCCAAGCACCGGTATTTTCTTGTTCATTAATGATTTGAATTACTTGCGGGCTAATTTCTTCCAATCGTTTTGCAACTTCTTCTTTGGTTTGTAAGCCTTCTTTTATCAATGCTTCCACTGTCAAATCTATTGCCTTTTCGTAGCGTGCAGTGCTTGCTTCAAGCCTTGCTTGCAAATCGGACTGGTATCCATAACCGGTTCGTCGCTCAGGGTGAAGGTCTTCTAATCTTTCTACTCGAATCCTAGGTCTGTCGTAATAAAGTGGCTTGCCTGTGCCAAGTTCTACAAACCTTGCCCACATTCCATTTTCCATTTTTATTTCGCGCAACCACCTTAGGGCATCTGGGATCGGCTCTAAAATAGTTTTTTGGCCTAGCGCAAGGTATAAATCAATTAAGGTATTGATATTGTTTACTGTTACTGCCGGGCAAACAGCCGGAGGTTCAAAGGTTCGTGCCCAAGCAGGTTGTAAAAATTCATTGTATTGTTGCGCCCAGCCGGGTTGAGGAGGAGGGAGTTGAGAGATATTCATAAATCTTGCTGCTTTCCTCAAGCTTTTTTCAATGGCTTCATCTTCAGGATAAAATTGAAAAGCTTCTATCATGACACGTATACAATCGTTGATTCCTCCGTCATTAAAAGTAGCATAATCATGATAATTTCCTTGTTCCGGATATTTGTGAGGCCATCCACCATTACTCAGTTGGGTCGTAACCATCATTTTCAATGCCCTTTGAGTGGCTTTTTGGATTAGTTCATCATTAACCTCCTGATCTATAGCCATTAAAAAGCTAATGGCTGACTGGGTTTGGTCATCATCAAAACTTACTTTTTCCATATCCAGATTTTTAAAGTTGATGGTATGGTTCCAGCCTCCATATTTATTTTGTCCTCGAATTAATGCATGGGCGGCCTCTGTTGCAAATTCAAGGGCTTTTTGATCTCCTGTATATTTATAAGCGCTTAAAAAGGCCTGTCCTACAGCGGGTGTACCGGGAGGCTGAACTTCTATCGTATGATTGTCGAGGGGTATTTCTCCCCATTTTTTTGTCAAGTCGGGAGTTACAAAGTACACATAGCCACCCTCTGTGTTGACAGTGTGAAAGAAGGAAACTCCTTTTTTTATAGCTGCCTCTACCCGGGTTTTTAAATCTTCTCCTTTGGATTTATTAGTTAAGGTTTGTTGTGCCAGTACAGGTAGAATGCTTAGCATGGAGGAAAGCACAAAGGCTAAGCAATAGTTTACCAATTTTCTTATTTTCGAAGTCATTTTTGGGTATGTTTATTGTTAAAGTATTGTCGATTAAACGAAACAGGTCGTTTTGCTTATTTGTAAGGCATCATTGAAAAAGATCATTTCAATTATGGGAAAATACTACCTTTTATTGAAGATCAATGCCAAGTAATTTCTTGTTATCAAGTAGTAGATCTTTATTTTCTAGGGCAGTGTTGAATTCTCCTTAGTACCTCCAATCTGCATTACTTGGAGGACAGGGGAGGATGGTTTGCATAAATCGCTTCTTTAAAAGGTCTGTAAAATAAATCGAAACTTCATGAGAAACGTGTGCAGGGTTGCTAAATTTATTCAGCATATAATCATAACTATAGGCCATTGTAATACCATTTAAAAGGCTAAATCCCAATACGGCATTGATGGAGTTTTGGTCCGGTAGTTCATTAAATCTTGTGATGTTCCGGAAGCCTAGGCCACCAATGAAATTTTCAACCTGTATTTGGGGAATGACTTCAATTTGTTGGAAGGTCCCTTGTCTTTTGTAATTGAATGACACAGAAAATACTTTTCGCATTTCACCGGTTTTAAAAAGTCTTCTATCTAAATTTTTGACATATCCTCCATGAACTCCCCATTTAATTGGGAGGTTGTTTCCTATGCCATCTTCCAGAAAACCTATATTGGGACGAGAGAGGTGACTGCTGCTCATACCAAACCAAAAATCCGGTGCCTGAAGCAATGCGCCAAAAGAAATGTCCGGATACCATTTGCTATCCTCTCCGGGTAAAAGATCTATAGTGGAAGGGTTGACAGTACGGTTCAATAAATCTATCTGATCTCCAAAAACCATTTCCTGTAAAGTAAGACTTCTATTGACCAGCCCTAACTGACCCCCAAATCGTAGGAAGCTTTGGTGGTTTAAGAGGAGTTTATAAGAGAGGTAACCTGCTAAATCTGTTGATTGAATATTAAGTAAGCTTTCTGAAAATTGAGAAGCTGAAAAGCCAAAGCCCACATTGGTTTCATCGATATACGTATCGAAATAAAGCCCATAGGCATTGAAATCATACCCCAATCCGGGCCATTGTTTTCTATAATTGATTCCTATGCGCGTTACTTCCATGGCTCCTGCAAAAGCAGGACTCAAGTTTAGGGGAGCAGCATAAAATTGGGTAAATTGAAAATCCTGCGCTCTTAGGTTTTTCGAGCAGAAAACGATACAGGCAATAAGGAGCAATATGATCTTTGTCTTTCTCATTCTAAAAGCATAAACGCACCGGTTTCGCTGAAATCTCTTCCATCTGCAGTGGTGTAATTTAACTTGTATACATAATTTCCCGGACTTGCTTTTTGTCCACGATAGGTGCCATCCCAGCCAGTATCATATAGGTCTTCAGAATAATACAATATCTCTCCCCATTTATTCATTACAGTAAAGACAATATAATCTACATGTACAAACTTAGGAAAGTAGGTGTCATTAACTCCATCTCCGTTGGGAGTAAAGACATTGGGGGTTTCAAGGAAGTAATCAGTGATTATTATTTCAAAAGTATCGTAAGTTTCGCAACCCCAAAAATCAGTTACCATTAAAGTGATTGTGTAGGTTCCGGGAACTTGATAACTATGTATAGGGTTTTCCTCAAAGCTATTGTTACCATCACCATAATCCCAATAATAACTGCTAGTATTCCCACTACTATTATTGATAAATTGTACTTCAAAATTGGCTAAATTTTCTCCATATTGACCAAAGGAAGAAGACAAATAGTCTCCTTTTGCCAAGACCACATTGTTTTCTACTTCAAAGCTACGGGTCTGAATACAACCATTGCCATCAGTGATGGTAACTTCATAATTTCCAGGACTGGTGGTTTGCATGCGGTATCCATTATTGGAAATTTCACCACTGCTCCAGACGATGTTATATGGGGCCACGCCTCCATCTATATTTAGGTCAATTGTTTCCAATATTTCTCTGGGTTCACACTGCGTTGTGGTTGTACTGGCTAAATTTATTTCAATTGGGTCAGGTCTTTTGACTTCAAAAGTTTGTGTTACATAACAACCCGACTGGTCAGTGACTTCTACTGAGTAATTTCCATTGGTAAGGTTAAAAATGGAAGGTGTAATTTCTCCATTGCTCCAAGAATAATTATAGGGTGGTCTTCCGCCTGAGACTGTAAGGTTAATAGCACCACTTTCACCATTTTCACAATCCAAGGCATCTTCTACTTGTCCTATAGCCATTAGTAAATCAGGTTCCAGCAGATTGAAAGTTCTTTCAATGGTACAACCTTTAGCGTCCTCCAAATACACACTGTATACTCCTGGACCTAGGTTGTACAATGAAGACTGTTCAGGACCGTGTGCCCAAGTTGCTTTTACAGGTGCAAGGCCTCCATTTAAATTCAATAATATGCTACCATCCATTTCGCCAAAACAGGAGATTGGGTTAACAACCGGATCAATTTCAAATACAGGCACCTCAGCAATAGTAGTTTCTTTTACCACTGTACAGCCATTGGCATCAGTCACGGTTACTTGGTAAAATCCCGGCCCAATGCCTTCAAAAGCGCTCTGAGTTGAACCTATATTCCAACTTATTTGATAAGGTTCCACACCTCCTTGAATGTCTATAGAAAGATTGGCATCATTTGCATTGTAACAGGACACTTCTGTTTGCATCATGTTTACTTCCAGTGCTTCATCCGGTTGTGAAATGATAATATTCGATTGGCTTATTTGACAGTCATTTGCATCTATAACTTTTACCGAATATTCACCAGCTAATAATCCATCAATTTTCGGACTATTAGCAGAGATTGGTAGGCCATTTCTGGTCCATTCATAGGTATATGTGTCAGCAATTCCTCCTTCTACCAATATTGTAATGCTTCCGGTAGCTTCTCCAAAACACAATACATTAATTGTTTCAATAACTTGAAGTGATAAAGCCTCAGGTTCTGAGATGGAATATTGTTCTGTTATTTCGCATCCATTTTCATCTGAAATAACTGCCTCATAATTTCCCGGTGAAAGGTTTGTGATATGTTCATTATTGGAAGTAAATCCATCCGGTCCTGTCCAAGTCACCATATAACTTCCTGCCCCACCGGCAGGTGTCAAAGAAATGCTCCCATTATCAGCTTCATGGCAGGTGATTTCATAACCATTATGGAAAGACACATTTGGATTGCTCTGTAAAGGGTCAGGCTCATTGATATTAATGATATCAGTAACTACTTCACATCCGTTTTGGTCTATAATTGTAAGTTGATAAGCGCCGGGTTTTAGGTTTTCAATGTTAGGTTTGTCTCCTGTAAATCCATCTGGTCCAGTCCATTCATAAACATAATTGCCTGAACCTCCTGTAGTACTCACATTAATCCAACCATTGTCCGCACCAAAGCAGGAAATATTAAAACCTGTGTAATTTGAAACTTCTACTTCATCGATTTGTAAACCTGTTGCTGGTTGCGTAATTTCTATATTCTCTATTTCTTGCAGGCAATTATTAATGTCGCTTACTGTAAAAGAATAAATACCTGCTGCGAGATTATTAAAATACCAGATTGATTCAGAGGTAGGTGGAGAAACACTGACCATTTCATCATTCTCATCAAATAAAGTATATTGATAAGGTCCCGCTGAGCTTCTTGTGATGGTGGCTGCCACCATTCCGGTAAATTGACCAAAGCAGGAAACATTTACTTTTTCATCAGGTAGTTCCGCTATTTCCAAACCTTGAGGTTCGGTGAGGGTATAGGTTTTGACAATTTCGCAACCATTAAGGTCTGTTATGGTAAGGTTATAAGTTCCTGAATAAATATTTTCTAAGCGCTCATCTGAAGAGACAAAGCCATCCGGTCCGGTCCAACTAATTGTAGAACTTCCGGTGCCACCTGAAATATCAAGATAGATATATCCTTCATTTCCTCCATTACATTGAACGCCAAAGCCATTGTAATCTGAAACTTCGTCTAATAGCACCAATGGATTTGGTTCTTCTATTTCAAAAGATCTACTTAGGGTACAACCTGATTCATCCGCAAGAAGCAACTCATAAGTACCGGCTTCTAATCCCTGCAAATTATCTTCAGTAGAGGCAAAACCATTTGGTCCAACCCAACTGTATTCAATTTGTCCCTGGTTTCCTGTGACAACAAATGAAATTGATCCATCACTTTCTCCTGCACATGAAATTTCGTATCCATTATAATCGGTGATTTGAATATCAGTTAATTGTAAGCCAGTCTCAGGTTGGTCAACAAGAATGTTTTCTACCAGTCGAATGCAGCCATTCGCATCTTCAATTTCCACAAAATAAAGTCCCCCTTCCAGACCTTTAAAAGAATAGTTATCTTCCGTAAAATTAGTAACCTGCTGTAAAGTTGAACTTTCGTTCATCAGCTTTAAGGTTATGGTATAAGGTGGAAGAGATTGTTGGTCAAAAGAAATGGTAAATTCTCCATTTTTCTCTCCAAAACATGTTACCGGAATACGGGCATCGAGGTCTTCAGTTACAATTAATTCATTTGGCTCGGTGATTTCATAATTTGCGTCTATCAAACAGCCGTTTTCATCAGATATAGCTAAAGAATAGGATCCTGCTTCTAGGTTGGTTAAGCTACTTTCTTCAGAAGTGAAACCATCCGGACCTGACCAAACATATGTATAATTACCGGTTCCTCCTGATGGGTTGGGATTTATACTGGCATCGGCTGCACCAAAGCAACTAATATTGAATCCATTGCTTTCCGGAATGATTTCATTTAGTGTCAAAGGGGCAGGTTCTTCTATAATTATGCTTTCAATCCTCGCTGTACATACGTTTTCATCGGTAACAATAAATTGATATTCCCCCGGTTCAAGGTTGTTTATATCCTTACTTGTCGCTTCAAAGCCATTAGGACCTGTCCAGAAATAATCTAACTCTCCAACTCCTCCGGTAATGTCTAAGCCAATGCTACCATCAGCAGCACCTGCACAAGATATTTGAAACCCATTGAAATCTGAAACAGTAGTATTTTGAATCATCAATCCTGTAGCCGGCTCATCTACCACAATATCCTCTAAGAGAAAATTACATCCCTGGCTATTTTCAATTTTGAAATCGTAGGTACCGCCTGGCAGGTCTCTAAAAAACAAAGTGTCCGAAGATGGGGTAGTTATAGGGCCAAATATTTCTCTTAATTCATCATCATGAAAAACTTCAATGGAAAATGGAGTAGGAGTGTTTTCAAACAATTCTATGGCAATAATACCGGTTTCTTCTCCAAAACACCTAACATTTTGTCTCAGCTCATCAAGTTCAGTTAAAGTCAGAGGATCAGGTTCAGTTAATGAGAAGTTTTTTGCTAAAATACAACCGTTTTCATCCGTTAACAATACGGCATAGGCTCCCGGAGCTAATTCTTGTCTCGTAAATACATCATCATTTGTACTTGGTGGTAAGATATCCAGATCATCTGTATTAGGGGCATTTAAATCGTCAAAATTACCGGTATACCAAGCAATGGTATAGCCCGGAACCCCACCGGAAGGATTGATGGTTATTTCCCCATCATTGGAACCATTACAAGTAATATTTTGGATGGTTTCAGAGAGGACCAAGGCATCCGGACCTTCGACTGTTATCCATGGGGTAGATTTTTCGCACACAAGAGGATCGGCTCCAGCAATATCAAATAACCTTCCCCTGTCTGTAATGGTAGCATAATAATCACCGGCAGGTAAGTTTTGTAGTTTGCTTTCCATGCCAATGATTTCACCATCTACAGTTACAAAAGTGCTGATGTCGCCTTCTACTTCTTCACTGTTTTCGTTAAACCAGGTGACACCGTATTTGATCCATTCTTCTCGAGGGTTTTCTGTAAAAGGTTGGGACCAACCTCCGCTAATAAGTAAACTTATTTCTCCATTGGCCTCGCCATAGCAGGCAAGATGCTCAACGGATTCGTCCATTTCTATTGGTTCCGGAATAACAATTGTAAAACTTTCACGCCCATTACATTGAAACCTGTCTTCGATTTCTAAGGTATAAGTTCCTACTTCTAAATTTTGGACCTGGATAACGGCGAAGCCATCATCGTCTGAAACCAAATCAAAAGCAGTGGGCGTTTCATTACCATCTTCATCTATAATCACAAAATTGTTTACCGGAAGGGCTGCATTGAAAATAATAAATTCAACGACTCCGGTATCATCATCAGGGCATAGAAAACCAGCAAAGTTTAGTTCAAAATCCAATGAATAAGCCTGTCCAAGCGGACCGGCATTTCTATAATATTCTCTGCCCATATTGTCTATGGCCTCAATTTTATATTGGGCTTCTCGGTCCAATTCATTGTCTAAGCCAAAGGTAACAGAGGCTGAACTTTGAAAGGGAGCGGTATTGTCCACTGTAACAGTAGAGAGAATATTATCTGATTCATCAATCAGATTAAAGGTAAAAGGGAAAGATTCTTCATGTCTTTGATCCGGCTTATAGGCACTTACGGATAAAGTTATGGTGCCTTGGCAACTATTTTCAAAATAGGACAGGGGTAAAATAGGAGGGATAACAAGTACTTTGAAAGGATAAGTTTCGCTTACATCTACACCGTCAGAAACCTGAATATTGACCGTTATTTCTTTCCCTTTTGAGTCCCAACTATCATCATATATTTCCTCCGGATCAATGGTTTGACCCGAAAATGAATATCCGGTACCGGAAAGGATTGCTAGGCTCAAATTAGATTTATCACCTGAATAATCTATAGTAAGCATGTCAAGAGTAATTTCCAGGTCTCCATTATAAAGCACTTGGGTTTCCACTTGGTCAGATATAGTAATGGGTGCGAATAGGGTGAATATCTCGCCTTTTGATTCAAAAATTTGATAGGTAAGTACTAAAGATAATACCAGTCCAGAAAGTAAGCGCATGAAAGTACTTTTAAACTGCTTAGGTAAAATTTTGGTAAAAATATTCAATATTAAAATGTTTGTTAAAAATTATACTTACTTAAAGCTGAACCCATATCAACAACTAAATTTAGAAAATACCTATTAAAAAATTATGTTATTTTTAATTTATTAAAATTTTTTTAATGCCCTATAAATATAGTGGTTATGACATTTTATAAAATGATCTTTTATGGATAACATCATAATCAAAATAACCGGTATAAAGTAATTCTTTCGGCATTACCCACCCAATTGATGAGCCATTCAATACCTTCTTCCATTGCTGGTTGGACAGGGAAGAATAGTTTGCATAAACTTTTTCCTCCTTAGGTCTGTAAAATAGATGGAGACTTCATGAGAAACATGGGCCGGATTGCTAAACTTATTCAACATATAGTCATAACTATATGCCATGGTGATACCGCTCATTAAACTAAATCCTAATACTGCATTGATTGAGTTTTGATCCGGTAATTCATTGAATCGGGTTATATTCCTGAACCCTAAACCACCAATAAAATTTTCAACTTGTATTTGTGGAATTACTTCTATTTGCTGAAAGGTACCTTGTCTCTTATAATTAAAAGAGACTGAAAATACCTTACGTACCTCTCCGGATTTAAACATTCTTCGGTCCAAATTTTTAACATAACCTCCGTGAATATCCCATTTTATGGGAAGTTCATTTCCTATTCCATCTTCCAGAAAGCCTATATTGGGTCGAGATACGTGGCTACTACTTAGACCAAACCAAAAATCAGGGGCTTGGAACAGTGCTCCAAATGATAAATCAGGGTACCATTTGCTGTCTTCACCCGGCAGTAGATCGATTGTTGAAGAATTAACTGTCCTGTTTAATAGGTCAATTTGATCCCCAAAAACCATTTCCTGTAAAGTCAGACTTCTATTGACCAGTCCCAATTGACCTCCAAATCTTAAGAAACTTTCATTGTTTAGTATTAATTTATAAGATAGGTATCCTGCAATATCGGTGGACTTAATTTTAAGCAATGACTCAGAAAATTGAGAGGCAGAAAAGCCAAAACCGACATTGGTCTCATCTACAAAGTTATCATAATAGATTCCTGAAGCAGTAAAATCATAACCCAACCCGGGCCATTGTTTTCTGTAATTGATGCCAATACGGGTAGTTTCCATGGCCCCTGCAAAAGCCGGACTAAGGTTGAGTGGAGCTGCGTAAAACTGTGTAAATTGGAAATCCTGTGCCAATAAATCCAAGGGGTAGGATAAAAAGCAACTTACAAACAGCATTATAAATTTTATATTTCTCATTCCAAAAGCATGAAAGCACCGGTGCTACTAAAATTTCTTCCATCTGCAGTGGTGTAGTTTAACTTATATACGTAATTGCCGGGAGCGGATTTTTGCCCACGGAAAGTACCATCCCAACCTGGGTCTTTAATGTCCGAAGATTGATACAATATTTCTCCCCAGGTGTTCATTATTATAAGTGATAGGCTATTGATATTTAAAAACTTGGGGAAAAAATAATCATTGAGACCATCACCATTAGGACTAAATACGTTAGGCGTTTCTAAGAAAAAATCAGTGATTTTTATTGAAAAAGAAGAGCTGGTTTCACATCCCCAAATATCAGTCGCAATTAAAGTGACTTGATAAGTTCCGGGAAGTTTGTAGCGGTAGGTAGGTGAGGCTTCATATGAATTGTTTCCATCACCAAAATCCCAATAATATAAACCTATATTTCCATTGCTTTTGTTGGTGAATTTTACATCAAAATTGACTAAGTTTTCCCCATATTGCGGAAATGATTCAGATAAATATTCTCCTTTTACTAATATTACATTGTTTTGTACAGAAAAACTTTGGGTTTGCACACAGCCCTTGCTGTCGGTAACTGTCACTTGATAATTGCCGGGTGCGCTCGCCTCCATTCGATAACCATCCTCATATACCTCTCCACTACTCCACTGAATGGAGTAGGGAGCAACTCCTCCTTCAATTTTTAGTTCATTTATTTCCAAAATTTCTTTGGGCTCACATTGGGAACTTACCGTATTGGTCAAGCTAATATTTAAAGGGGCAGGCCGGTTCACTTTAAATGTTTTGCTTACATAGCATCCTGATTGATCTGTAATATTAACGGTGTAAGAACCATTGGTTAGATTGGATAGGGAAGGGCTGTTTTCGCCATTGCTCCATTTGTAGTTATAAGGGGCTCTGCCACCTGATACCTCAAGCAATATCTTTCCACTCTGACCATTTTGGCAGGAGGATGCATCTTGTACTTGGCCCACTGCTTCCAAAGGTTCAGGCTCAACCAAATTAAAAGTTCTTTCAATGGTACAGTTATTGGCATCTTTTAAAAAAACCTTATAAACTCCCGGGCTTAAATTATAAATGGCTGATTGCTCAGGTCCATGTTCCCAGGTGGCTGTCACAGGTGCTTTACCTCCTTCAAGGTTTAATTGTATGCTACCATCTTTAGCACCAAAGCAAGAAATCGGATTTACCACAGGCTCCACCTTAAATACTGGAACTTCTTTAATGGTGGTTTCTTTGAAGACTACACAGCCAGTGGCATCTGTTACCGTGACTTGGTATAGGCCGGGTCCTATACCTTTAAAAGAACTTTGATTATCACCGGTATTCCATTCGATTTGGTAAGGTTTGATACCTCCTTTTATAGCAATGGATAAATTGGCATCATTGGCCCCATAACAGGAAACCTCTGTTTGTACCATCGATACTTCCAAAGGAGCAGTGGGTTGTGAAATGGTAATGGCTGAGCTGCTGGCAACACAACCATTGGCATCAATGACCGATACTTTGTAAGTACCTGATAAAAGGTTATCTGCCTTAGGGGAATTTAAATTAATGGCTAAACCGTCTTTTTCCCATTGGTATTGATAGCTGCCGGTAATTCCTCCTGAGACAATAAAAGATAAGCTGCCTGTGGGGGCTCCATGGCAGGAGACATCTGTTTTATTATTTAGCCTGATGGTTAAAGGTTCAGGCTCCCTAATGTTGAAATGCTCACTTATTTCACAACCGTTTTCATCAATTATATTTACTTGGTAATTTCCCGGTGAAAGGTCCTTTATATCCCCGGCATTAGAAGTAAAACCATCAGGTCCTGACCAAACTATTCTATAAACCCCACTGCCTCCGGTAATATTTAGCGAAACTTGCCCATCATTGGCCCCATTGCAACTTATTTCAAAACCATTCTTGACTTTTACTAGGGGAGTGAACAGCAAAGGATCAGGTTGTTTGATACTTATTATTTCTGTAAGGGCTTCACAGCCATTTTGATCAATAATGGTAAGGTGGTAATCACCGGGAATTAAATTTTCAATAGTAGGACCATTGGCTTTGAAATTCCCCGGCCCTGACCAATCAAATTTCAAATTCCCGGAACCTCCGGAAGTTGTTACCTCAATCCAGGCATCTGCTGCTTCAAAACAACTAATATTATATCCGTTAAATGAAGAAACTTCCACCTTATCAATACTCAATCCGGCTTGTGGTTGGGTGATTTCGAGTTGGTCTATCTCTTTAAAACAGTTATTGGCATCGATTACCTTTATCCTGTAAGTGTTGGCAGGAAGGTTTCTGAAAAACCATTCTTGTTGTACAGTAGGGGGTGAAGTTTCTAAAATGTCTCCATTAAGGTTTGACAATTCATACCTATATGGCCCTGCTGAACTTCGTGTTATGCTTGCAGCCAATACGCCAGTTTCTTGACCGAAACAGGAAATATTAATTCTTTGATCTGCTAATTCTTCAATTTCTAGGCCTTGAGGTTCTGTAAGGGTGTAGCTTTTGGTTATTTCGCAACCATTTATGTCTGTTATTGTAGCTTGGTAAATGCCAGGAAAAATATTTTTTAAGCTGTCAGTGTCTGAACTGAAGCCATTTGGCCCTTTCCATTTTATTTCAGTATTTCCAGATCCTCCGGAAATATCCAAATAAATGTAACCTTCATTTCCACCATTACAATGCACCCCAAATCCATTGTAGTCAGATACATCCTCTTTAACTTCCAGTGGAAAAGGAGATTTCAGGTCAAAGTCCCTCTGCAATGTACAGCCGTTTTGATCTGTTATTAAGACATGGTAATTTCCTGCTTCTAGGCCTTCCAATTGGGTTTTTGTAGATGTAAATCCATTGGGACCTGTCCAGTTATAAGTTAGATTGCCTTGGTTTCCGGTGATGTTGAATGAAATAGCTCCATCTGTTCCTCCCGCGCAAGTGATTTGGTATCCATTAAAATCTGACAATTGTAAATTGCTGAGTTGTAAGCCGGTTTCAGGTTGATCCACTAAAATGTTATCTATTTTTTTAATACAGCCATTGGCATCTTCTACAGTTACCCAATATTGGTTACCGACGAGTTGATCAAAGGTATATTCATCACTGTTAAAGTTAATAATAGTTCGGATTGCTTCTGTATCTCCCATAATCCCTACAGTGAGGCTATAAGGAGCCATGGAACCTTGGGCTATCATTAACGTAAAAGCACCATTGCGCTCACCAAAACAAGCTACCGGAACCCTTAAATCTTCTGGCTCAGATAGGATTAATTCATTGGGTTCGGAAATCTTATAAGTTGCTTGGATGATTGCGCCATTATCATCAGCTAGTGTCAATGAATAATAGCCTGCAGATAGGTTTTCTATATTACTATTTGTCGAAGAGAAGTTGTTAGGACCGGACCAACTGTAGGTGTAATTACCTGTTCCTCCTGCCGGATTTGGTTTAATGCTACCGGTGGCAGCTCCATTGCAACTGATCTGAAAGCCATTCACTTCAGGTATGTAGGGAGTCAATGTCAATGGTTGTGGGGCTTCTAGCGTTATGGAAGCCAATCGTGCGGTACAATTGTTGTCATCTGTTACAATAAAAGTATAATCTCCGGGGGAGAGATTACTGATGTCTTTGGTGTTTGCCTCAAAGCCATTCGGCCCATTCCATTCGAATTTATAATCACCTTTCCCTCCAACAATTTCCAAAGAAATGCTACCATCGCTTGCTCCGGGAAAAGAGATTTGATATCCATTAAAATTGGAAACAAGGGTATCCTGAATAAGTAAACCTGTTTCCGGTTCATCAATTATTATTCCTTCCAACAAGTAATCACATCCATTTTCATCCTCAATTCTAAAATCATAGCTTCCTGCTTTTAAATTTGAAAAATAAAGGGTGTCCGAATCGACCTTATTGATAGGGCCTATTGATTTGAAAGTAGATCCATTTCTAAAAACCTCTATTGAAAATGGTGTAGGGGTGTTTTCATACAATTGAATGGCTATGGTACCTGCTTCTTCACCAAAACATCTTACATCTTGTCTTAGCTCACTCAATTCTTTAAGTATCAGTGGTGTAGGCTCGTTGATGGTGTAATTATTTGCTACAATACATCCATTTTGATCTGTTATTAAAACAGCATATTCTCCCGGGTCTAAGTGCTGCCTTGATAATTCACTTTCCTCCGAGTTGAGAGGGAAAGAGGTCAACTCTCCTGGTTCTGGGGAGTTTAGGTTTGCAAAATTTCCTTTAAACCATTCAATAGTATATTCCGGAGAACCTCCCAGCGGGTTTATGCTAATACTTCCATCAGCCATACCATTGCAAGATATATTTTCAATGGTTTCTGAAAGGGTTAATGGTTCCGGTCCCTCAATAGTTATCCAACCGGTTGTTTTCTCACAAACCAGCGGAGCAGCACCGGTAATATCAAATAACCTTCCTTTGTCTTTAATTTTGGCATAATAATCACCTGGAGGCAAGTTGTTAATTTTACTTTCCATTCCAATAATAGTACCTGCCAAACTTACAAATGAGTTGTTTACTGTTTTAACTTCGTTTTCTTTATCGTCAAACCATGTTACTTCATAATTGGCCCATTCATTGCGATGGCTTTTTGGGAAGGGAGATGACCAACCCCCATCAATAATAAGACTTATCTCACCATCGTTGTTCCCAAAGCAGGTGACATGTTTTACAGTTTCAACTTCGTCCATAGGTTCAGGAATGACAATTTCAAAACTTTCGCTACCATTGCATTGAAATCTATCTTCGATTTCGATGGTGTATGTACCGGGTTCCAAGTCTTTGGCTTGAATTACAATAAAACCATCCGAATCTGAAACTATTTCAAAATCTGTTTGCTTTTGCTTGCCTTCACTATCAATTACAATAAAATTGTTAACCGGAAGTGTAGCATTGAAAATAATGAATTCAACGAGGCCTGTTTGGTCTTCCGGGCAAAGCAAACCGGCAAAATTCAATTCAAAATCCAGAGAATAAGCCTGACCTAAGGGACCTGAGTCTCTTAAATATTCCCTTCCTAGATTATCAATTGCATATATTTGGTATTCTATGTCTCTGTTTAATTCATAATCTTGACCAAATGTTGCGGTAGCTGAGCTTTGAAATGGCGCCGTATTATTTACAGTCACCACCCTTAAGGTATCCCCCAGATCATCGATTAGCTTAAAGGTAAAGGGGAAAGATTCTTCATGTCGTTGATTGGGTTTATAAGCGCTTAAGGTAAGTGAGATTATACCCTTACAGCTGTTTTCTGAATAGGCCAAAGGTAAAATTGGGGGGATCACCAGAACTTTAAACGGGAATACCTGACTGTGGTCCACACCATCAGTTACTTGAAGGTTAACAATAATTTCCTTGCCTTTTGCTTCCCAATCCTCAGCGTATTGAATGGAAGGAGAAATGGTTTTACCTGAGAGAGCATAACCATTTCCAGCTTGCACCTCCAATTGTAGTTTAGATCTATCTCCGGAATAATTGATGGACAGCATGTCAAGTGACAAAGTCAAATCCCCATCGAACATAACCTCTGTTTCAATTTGATCCTGAATTGTAATGGATGCAAAAGGATTTATTAGTTCACCTTTAATTTTAAAAATTTGAAGTCCAAAAATTAAAAATAAAATGATACTGAGAATAATATATTTACTATTTATTTTCAACTGTATTACCGAGGGGCTTTATAAAAAAAACACTTATAAAAATGCCAAAATTTAACAAAGAATCGCATGGAATTTTTTTAAATCCATAAGTAAAAGTAGGTAATACAAATTTAATAAGTAACTGAATTTTAAATTATTATGAATGTAAATCTAGTCTTTAAGACTTGAGAATTCTTAAAAAATATGGATGATTATTTAAGAGATTCATTATTCCTATTTTCAATCTCTTTTTTGCCTATATCAAATGAAAAGGAAAGGTTTAAGAAAAGTTTTAATAAGGCCAAAAGTTTTTTTTCATTTTCATTTAATTTATGGCCGATTTGATCTTATTTTTTAATATTTTCGCTGTTATCCTTTTAATTTTATGTCAATTGGAACTTACAATTCCAGAAATAACGATAACCCATGATAAAAAAAATCACCTGCTGGATTGCTTTAGTATTTTTAGTTTTTCCCACATTCAGCCAACAACATAATTGGCAACCAAAAAAAGATAAAATATTGTCCGAATGGGCAATTAATATTGACCCAAACGCTCCACTTCCTGAATATCCAAGGCCACAGATGAGTAGAGAAAATTGGACCAATCTCAATGGTATTTGGAAATATACAATAATTGAGAAAGGAAGCACGGAACCCGAGAATTTTCAGGGAGATATTTTGGTTCCCTATGCAATAGAGTCTGCATTATCAGGGGTGGGCCAAACTGTAAGTAAAGACCAAGAACTTTGGTATCATAGAAGCTTTGAGGTCGATCGTGGAATGAGGAAGGGAAATTTATTGCTTCATTTTGGCGCTGTAGATTGGGAGGCAGAGGTTTTTATCAATGGAAAAAGTGTAGGTATGCATCAAGGAGGATATGATCCTTTCTCATTTGAAATAAGTGAAGCTTTGGTTTCCGGAAGAAAGCAACAATTAAGCATTAGGGTTTGGGATCCAACTGATGAAGGACCTCAACCTCGAGGTAAACAAATCAATAAACCACATGGAATATGGTACACCCCGGTTACTGGGATTTGGCAGACAGTTTGGCTGGAAGCTGTTCCTGATCAGTATATTTCCCATATTAAAAACACTGCTGATTTAGACAACAAACAGATTTCCGTTGAGACTCAAGTAAATGATCCTCAACCCGGACAAATGATTACTGTTCGCCTATTTACGAATGGCGAGCTTTTAGATGAAAAAGAGGTACCTGCAGGAGAATCGACAATTTTTTCTATTGATAACCCCAATATATGGGGGCCGGATAACCCTTTTTTATATGATATTGAAGCACGTTTAATGGATGGTAGAAAGCAATTGGATGCTGTCAAAAGCTATACAGCCATGAGAAAAATAAGCATGAAGCCTGATGCCTATGGAAATCAGCGCTTGTTGTTGAACGATAAGTTTTTATTTCAATATGGTCCTTTGGATCAAGGGTGGTGGCCTGATGGCTTGTATACTGCTCCCACGGAAGAAGCTTTGGTCTATGATATTGATAAAACCAAAGAGATGGGCTTTAATATGATAAGAAAGCATGTGAAAGTAGAACCTGCCAGGTGGTATTATCACTGTGATAAAATAGGTATGCTTGTTTGGCAAGATATGCCAAGTGGTGACATGGGAAATAGGTGGGAAGCCAGACCCGGGGTAGTAGGAAAAGGCACTGAGCGAAAAAGAAGCCCTGAATCTATGGCTATTTTTAAAAAAGAATGGAAAGCCATTATGGATGCCAATTACAATTTTCCTTCTATTATTGTTTGGGTGCCTTTCAATGAAGCTTGGGGCCAATTCAATACAGAGGAAATTGTGAAATGGACAGTAGAATATGACCCTTCCAGATTGGTAAATGGAGCTAGTGGTGGTAATTATACATTGGAAGGGCAAATTATGGACATGCACAATTACCCGGATCCTGTAATGCCTGATCCCAAAATTTGGGGACACCACCAAATAATTGTTTTGGGAGAATATGGAGGTTTAGGTTTGCCAATAGAAGGGCATACTTGGCAAAATAAAGACAATTGGGGTTACCAAAGCTTTAAAGATAAAGATGCTTTGAGAGAAAGGTACAGTAAACTGATCCAAGACCTTAAACCACTTATCCCAATGGGGCTTTCTGCTGCCATATATACGCAAACCACTGATGTGGAAGTAGAAACCAATGGACTGATGACCTATGATAGAAAAGTTTCCAAATTGGAGCCCCAATTCTTAAAGCAATTGCACAAAGAATTGTATACCATTAAAATCCCAATGAAATGAAATACTTAACCTTAAAAGCCCTCGTCTTAGTGGGTCTAATTACCTCATGTGGACCTAACAATAAAGAGAAAGCGGTAAACGAACAACAAACAGAACCGAAATATTTAACAGCAATGGAAGATTCAGCATTTGAAAAAACAATTGAAGGTAAGGAAGTGAAATTGTATCACCTCAGCAATAAGAATGGAATGGAAATGACCGTAACCAATTTTGGCGCAAGGGTAGTAGAATTGTTTGCTCCGGATAAGGACGGGAATTTTGAAGATGTGGTTTTGGGTTATGATAATCTTGAAGAGTATAGCAATAATCCCGGAGGCTATTATGGAGCCCCAATTGGTAGGTATGGCAATCGAATAGCCAATGCACAATTTTCATTAGATGGTAAGACTTATTCTCTAGAGGCCAATAATGGTCCCAATAATCTTCATGGAGCTCCGGAGGGTTATCATAAAGTGGTTTGGGAAGTACTTGAAGCTACCAGTCAAAAGTTGGAAATGAAATATGTTTCACCAGATGGAGAAGCAGGGTTTCCAGGTGAGTTAACTGTTTTTATGAATTATTATTTGACAGATAATAATGAATTTAGAATTACCTATAAAGCCACTACTGATAAGACTACCATTGTCAATTTAACTCATCACTCTTTTTTTAATCTAAATGGACATGGTGAAGGAAGCGTGAGAAACCATATGCTTCAGTTAAATGCAGATAATTTTACTCCTGTAGATGATAATTTAATACCCTTGGGTGAAATTAGATCTGTTGAAAGTACACCATTTGATTTTAGAGAACCTCACCTTGTAGGGGAACGCATAGATGCAGACAATGAGCAGTTGAAAAAAGGAGGAGGGTATGACCATAACTGGGTAGTAAACCGTGAAGAAGGTAGCAAAGAAACGATTAAAATCGCTACTGTATGGGTCCCTGAAAATGGTCGGAAAATGGAAGTATTTACCGATCAACCCGGGGTACAGGTGTATACCGGCAATTTTATGACAGGGGGAGGCCCATCAAAAGCCGGAAAAAATTATCAAAAGCAAGGAGCCATTTGTTTGGAAACTCAGCATTATCCCGATTCTCCAAATCAGCCTTCCTTTCCTTCAGTGACACTTAAGCCGGAAGAAACTTATTCACATGAATGTATATATAAATTTTCTGTGATTGATTGATGTTCCTATGCAAGCTTCTCCTATTTGTATATTGATTTTGCTTTTAACAGCCATGTTATATTCCTGTGGTGGTACCACTAAACCTGTAGAGCAAAAGCAAACATTTTTGCCCATTACGATAATTGCAGAGGGGGATGGGGTTCATTCGATTATTGAGGAGGGAACCCAAGCTGAAATATTGGGTAGTGGTTTTGCATGGACTGAAGGGCCGTTATGGATTGAAGAAGAGGAAATGTTATTGTTTTCGGAAATCCCTGCCAATAAGGTGCACTTTTGGAAAGAAGGAAGCTCTCCTAAAGTTTATTTGCAACCTGCAGGTTTAACTTCCAATGAAAACAGAGGAGGGGAAGTCGGGTCCAATGGTTTACTCTTGGACCCCTATGGGAAATTGGTTTTGTGTCAGCATGGAGACAGGAGAATGGCTAGAATGACCACTGAATTGAATGCTCCGGAACCGGTCTATGAAACGATTGTTGGAGAATATGAAGGGAAACCTTTAAATAGTCCCAACGATGCTGTTTACGATACCCAAGGCAATTTATATTTTACAGATCCTCCTTACGGTTTGGAATATAGAATGGACGACCCAAAAAAGGCAATTGACTTTCAAGGCGTTTACAAGTTGAATAAGGATGGGGAATTGCAATTGCTATTGGATAGCATTACCAGACCTAACGGAATTGCTTTATTTCCAGATGAAAAACAACTTATTATAGCTAATTCAGATCCGGAAAACCCTATTTGGTACCATTATTCTTTAGATGGAGCTAATGGTTTGACAGCAGGAAGGGTTTTCTACGATGCAAGTGAGGTAGCAAGCAATGAAGCTGGTTTACCGGATGGGTTGAAAATCAAAAATGATGGAACTGTCATTGCGACGGGACCCGGCGGAATATGGTTTTTTGGGCCTAGTGGATCATTATTAGGCAGGCTTAAGCTTTCAGAGCGGGTGTCCAATGTTGCATTAAATAAAAAGGAAAACCTATTATTTGCTACTGCCGACAGTTATGTGCTCAGGATTCCATTAAAATAACTAATTGAGCTAAATATTATAACGTGTACCTATGCTATCAGATGAATTTTAGCAGAGGTACACGTTTTTTTATTTTATTTTTCAGGTCATCAGGGAAAGCTTTTTTTCCCATAAAAATATCGGTTAAGATCTCACATCCTCTTTGTCCGTATTTGCTTAGAAGCATATTCCTAATGGCAGGTTGGGCATAGCAGATAAATGCTATAAATGTAGAACTATTTAATTCAGATAATATTCGTTGATCAAGTAATTGCCTGTAGGCATTAGCGGCGGCCTTTTCATTTTCGAAATTGTTAACAATGGCCTTGGAAGCAAGTTCTCCAGATAATATAGCGTTTGAAATTCCTTCTGCAGTTAAAGGGTCCGCAAAACCTGCTGCATCACCGGAAAGAAAAATTCTATCTTTTGAAAAAACATCCTTTCTTTGGCCGACAGGTATTTGAAATCCATGCGCCTCAGATTCTAAAATCTCATTAATTTCTAATTTTTTTAAATAGTCCTTATAATATTTTTTAAGATCAATTCTTTGTTTTTTTAAAGTACAAACACCTAAAGATAGGTGCCCATTTTTAGGAAAACACCAAGCATAGCCATTAGGGACAGCATCTACGTCAAAGCGGACATTTTTAGACAATCTAATAAAATCATTTTCAGGCACTTTTACTTCAAACTCTAATGCAGGAATAAGCTTTCGGCTCTCCTTCCATCCGCCAAATTTAGCTGTTTGGCTAAGGGCACCATCAGCGCCAATTAAGTACTTGCATTTGATATCCCCACCTGAAGTTTTTAAAAGCAAGCCATTTTCACTCTTTACCAAGCCTTCCATAGTGGTTTGCTCTATGATATGTGCTCCTTGCTCTAATGCTTTATTTACCAGAAATTGGTCAAATGAATCTCTCATGACCATTGAAATGATTGGTTCATTTCTTTTTGCGGTAAAAAAATGAGGGCTTTTTTCAAAAAACACTTCCAGTTCATAAAATTCCTTTTCAACCACCTCCTCAATAGAAAAGGGTAGGTTAATTCGGCCTCTATAAACCAAACCTCCTCCACAAGTTTTATACCTAGGGAGTTTTTCTTTCTCAATGATTACTACCTTTTTTCCTTTTTTTGCAGCATGATAGGCGGCCATGGCACCTGACGGACCCGATCCAATAATGGCAATGTCAAACTCTTTCATCAGTAATTTTATAAATCATCAGGTTCTCTCTCAGGGATATCAGGACCGAATAAAATCAAATTTCCTTTTCCAGGATTAAATTCGTAGGTCAGCTCAATTTTATCAAGGTCTGCCTCATTTATGTTTAAGCAGGCATTATAAAAACTTTTATTGAAGCTCACGAGGAAAGACCCTGTGGATTGTTCAGAAGGGATTATTGGATCCACCAATTGAATGTTTTCAGCCAAGGCTCCATCTAATTTTGTATATAGACTTAAAAAAATCTCAAGTTCATTTTTTTTCTCTTCGAAAACATAAGAAAGTGCAGTATTTATATCCTTTGCAATTTTTATAGTTTCACTTTTGAAGACCCACTTTTCTTGCATTATGAAGATGAATTTATTGTAAGAAATGTAATTGTAAAACCTTTAAATTAAAGAATAGCCCATTCATGATAAAATGAGGTAATTCTATTGAAAATATCCGTTCTGATCAAAATTAAATAATTAAATTGAAACTGAATAAAAAAATCTTAATCGCTATTAAATAACAAACTGAAAATTGCGCTACTTTAAATTGCATTTCACAAAAAATCTTAATATTTCAGTGTGAAAATCTTTTAAAGCACGACAGGAAAGCTTAGTAATTTTGATTGGTACAAATTTAAAGGCCTATCATTTTTTTTGGTTAGCCTACTAGGGTTAAATATAGCCTGCTATCCTTTACTGATCGGGAAAGATGCGAACTTCAATTTTTATTTTTAAAGATGATTTTTCTTTCAATAAACCGTAACAAACAATTCATTTCTCATAAAATAACCTTTAATAAATGAAACCAATTGTTCAAATTAGTTTAGACCTAACCAACATTGATGAAGCTTTAGAAACGGCTGCTCTAGCCATGCGTGCGGGAGTAGATTGGTTGGAAGCAGGAACCCCGTTAATATTGGCGGAAGGTCTTCATGGCGTCAGAAAACTTAGGGAAGCCTTTCCTAATACGCCTATTGTAGCAGATTTAAAAACCATGGATGGTGGATACCTTGAAGCTGAAATGATGGCCAAGGCAGGTGCTACCCATGTGGTGGTTATGGCTAGAGCCCATGAAGAAACCATCAAATGTGTGGTGCAAGCAGGGAAAGACCATGGTGCAAAAGTCATGGGGGATAATTTAGGTTGTCCGGATATGGTGGCCGGAGCAAAATTCCTCGAAGATCATGGATGTGATTATATTGTCCATCACATTGGTTATGATGAAAGAAGGGGAATTGCTGCACAAGGCAAAAGAATGCCTAGTCCCCTAGACCAATTGGAAGAAATTGTAGCAGCTGTTAGTGTACCCGTTCAGGCGGTTGGTGGTTTAAGTTTAGAACAAGCCATTTCTACGCCTAAATATGGAGCACCACTTGTTGTGCTCGGAGCTCCTTTAACTATTGATGCAGATGCTTTTAAGACTGCTGATGGGGACCTGGAAGCTTCATTAAGAAAAATATGCGATGCCATCCATGCCTATGGAGATGTAAAAATATAATCAGAATTAAAAATATTAAATAATGAAAGCAGCAGCTGTAGTAAATTATGCGGAAGCCAAAGGTTCCGTTGAAATAAGAGAAATTGAACAACCTGAAATAGGAGAGGGAGAAGTATTGTTAGAAGTGGCCAATGTTGGAGTCTGTGGCAGTGATCTGCATCAATGGACTTCAGACCACAGTTGGCCGGTAAATTATCCGGTGGTATTAGGCCATGAATTTGGAGGGAAAATTATAGAAGTAGGGCCTAGAGTAGAAGGTTGGAATGTTGGTGATAGGGTGGTAAGTGAAACTGCAGCCGTAATAGATCCATTAAATCCCATGAGTAGAATTGGGCTTTACAATTTAGACCCTACTCGAAAAGGTTTTGGATATGGAGTAAACGGTGCCATGACGAAGTATGTAAAAGTGCCGGCACGTTGTTTACATAATGTTCCTGACCAAGTGCCTTTTGAGGAAGCATGCCTGACTGAACCTTGTTGTGTGGCCTATAGCGCAGTAGTTGTCAATTCAAATATCAAGCCGGGAGACAGGGTTTTGGTAATTGGTCCGGGAACAATTGGGATGTTGTGTGCAGTTATGGCTAAAATTAATGGTGCAGAAGTAGCAGTGGTAGGTTTAGAAGCTGATAGAGGTAGGTTAGAAATTGCCAAAAGCTACGGATGTGAAGCCATTATAGGTGATGCTACAGAATGGGCCAGAGAAAGGGATGGATTGGGTGCAGATTTAATAATAGATGCAGCTGGTGCCAGTATTACCCTTAAAATCGCAATGAATTTAGTGAGGCCAAACGGACAAATTACCAAAGTTGGCTGGGGACCACAGCCTTGTAATTTTTCTTTGGATCCTATCGTACAGAAAAATGTAAGATTACAAGGAAGTTTTAGTCATAATTGGCCCATTTGGGAAAAAGTTATTGGCATGATGGGTTCAGGTACTTTGGATGTGAAGCCAATTATCGGTGGTGTATGGCCTGTTACCTCTTGGTTAGAAGCTTTTGAGAAAATGCACCATGGTGAGGTGGTTAAAAGTGTGTTGAAACCCGTTTAATCATGCGCTTAAAAGATAAAGTAATTATCGTTACCGGCAGCACTACCGGTATAGGAAAGGCCATTGCATTAAAATGTGCCAAGGAAGGAGCCAAATTGGTTATCCATGGTTTGGAAGAAGAATGGGGACAGCAGGTTGTAGCATCCATTGGAGCGGACAAAGCAATACTTCATATTGAAGATTTGCAAAAAGAAGGATGTGCTGAAAGATTGGTCGATTTGGCAGTAAATACATTTGGTAAATTAGATGCTTTGGTAAATAATGCCGCTTGGGTAGTTTCTTCTGATTTTCAATCAGTGAATAGGCCGTTTTTGGAAAAGGTATTGTCAATCAACACCATCGCCCCCTTGCTTCTAATCAAGGCAGCTTTAAAGCAGATGGAACTTAATAGAGGAAACGTATTGAACATAGGTTCAGTAAATGCTTGGAGTGGAGAGCCAAATTTGCTTGCCTACAGTATATCAAAAGGTGGATTGATGACCATGACCAGAAATCTTGGAGACAGTCTCTTTCGTGATCATGGTGTCAGGGTAAACCAAATAAACCCTGGTTGGGTTTTGACTGAAACTGAAAAACAAAGGAAAAAAGAACATGGGCTTTCGGACAAGTGGTTTGAAGACTTACCAAAAATGTATGCGCCCGCCGGAAGGATCATAGCTCCTGAAGAAATCGCTGCAGCAGCTATCTTCTGGTTATCAGATGAGTCCGGTCCTGTTAGCGGACAAGTAATGGAATTAGAGCAGTATCCTTTAATCGGGAGAAATGCACCCAAAGACACAAGTACAATAAATTAAAATAACTATTGAAATTTAAAATATGCCTAAATTAGCAGCATTCCCCAAAGCCTTTATGCAGGCACTCTGCAAAGATGGAACAATGAAACTTGAAGAGTGGATACAATTGGCTTCTACTTTGGAAGTAGAGGGGCTGGAGTGGTACGCAGGTTTTCTGGATATGGAAGACGAATCCAAGTGGCCTACCTATAGAAAAATGGTGGAGGATACAGGTAAAGTTATTCCCATGATGTGTTGTTCACCTGACTTTACGCATCCCGACAAATCTTTCCGTGACAAAGAAATTGCAAAGCAAAAACACTGGATAGACATGACCCACATTTTAGGAGGGTCTTATTGTAGGGTATTGTCCGGACAAAAAAGGCCTGAATTGACTTTAGATGAAGGTGTAAAATTGGCTGCAGATTCAATTATGGCTTGTATTCTCTATGCACAAGAAAGGGGAATTACCCTGATTCTTGAAAATCACTATAAGGATGATTTTTGGGAATACCCTGAATTTGCTCAGCAAATGGACGTTTTTTGTAAATTGGTGGATAGCATAGATCATCCGAATTTTGGTGTAAATTATGATCCTAGTAATACCTTTCTAGCAGGAGAAGACCCTATCGAATTATTGAAAAGGGTTTCTAAAAGAGTGGTTACCATGCATGCAAGTGACCGCTATTTAAAAACTGGAACCATTGATGATTTAAGAAAGGAAGAAGGTGGAGCTGTAGGATATGCCAAGAGGTTGAGTCATGGTGAAATCGGGAAAGGGTTGAATGATTATGATGCCATTTTTACTGAATTAAAAAGTGTCGGGTTTGATAGTTGGATCAGTATTGAAGATGGTGTAGACGGCATGGATCAATTGGAAAGAAGCGTAGCTTTCTTACAAAAGAAAATAGCTGTTTACTGGCCTAAATAATTCATTAAATAATCCGTGCAATTTGATTGCACGGATTAAAATATTTTAGATTTGGAAGCGAAATTATTATTAAATGCTCAATGTGTTTTGGCTGAGAGCCCAACTTGGTTGGATGATCCCGGCTGTTACCTTTGGGTGGATATAGAAAAAGGCCATTTATACCAGCTAATACCTGAAGAGCCTGGTGTTAAAAAATGGTCTTTTCCTCATAGGATTAGCCTAGTAGTCCCTGATGGCAAAGGTAACTTTATCTTGGCATTGGATGCAAAATTGGCTGTTTTTGATCCCAAAACAGAGAAGTTTGACTGGCTATGTATCATTGAAAGTGACCAGCCTGATAATCGTTGTAACGATGGAGCTTGTGACAGTGAGGGAAGGCTTTGGGTTGGCACCATGAGTACAAAATTTACAGAGAAGGCCGGTGCCTTGTATTGTGTTGAAAAAGACCTAACAGTAAATAAAAAAGTGGAGGGTGTCACTATTTCTAATGGAATTTGCTGGTCCTTGGATCACAAAACCATGTATTTCATTGACAGTCCTACAAGAGAAATAAAGGCCTTTGCTTATGAGCCAAGTACAGGGGAAATTGAATTTAAAAGAGTAGTTGTAAAAGTTCCTGAAGAACTTGGTACACCTGACGGTATGTGCATGGACGAGAATGGAAAGCTTTGGGTGGCACATTATGGTGGATTTGGTGTGTATCAATGGGATCCGGAAACCGGAGAACAACTAGATAAAATAGAGGTTCCTGCCCCTCATGTCACTTCTTGTGCATTTGGTGGAAAAGATCGAAAAGAATTATTGATTACCACAGCTCAGGAAAATATGAGTCCTCAAATGTTGGAAAAGTATCCGTTAAGTGGAGGTGTTTTTACCTGCAATATGCCGGTAGGTGGTGCCAAAGTTTTTGGTGCACAATTTTAATTCCACAAAGAGAGAGATAAAAAAATGATCAAGAGAAAAGTTCTCTTGATCATTTTTTTTTGTCTTATTTTTAACTTGTATTAAGTAATAGGATTCGTAATGTATATTTCTAACTTTCACTGTGAAAATTGAAATTGTAATAAAATTTGGTTATTCAGAGATGTTAACCCAGCGCCACTAGGGTGAACCTGCCTGCCTACAGGCGAGATGAAGACCGGATGCCTAGTGGTTGATTAAAAAGCGATCTTTTATTTGTTAGAGGAGTTTTTGATGTCTAGGAATTCTTTAGAGTCATATTATTGTAAAATCGTTAAATGTAAATTTCACACGAATATATCTAATATAAACTATTGCATAGAAATAATGAAGCCTCGCTTTTGCCAACCCTGGAGTGCTAACTGGAATTATTTTTCAGGGCTTAATAAAATGTATTTTTAGCGCTAGGAGTTTCTTATTACAATGGGTGAATTTTAGCATTCGTTGGTAAGGTACCTAAGGTAAAAAGAGTGTTTAGCAGATTCTATCCTTATTTTTTATGTTGATATGGAATGATTTGGGAAGGTTGTAAAGCTTTTGATTTATGGGTAAAGTGCAAGCCTATTATCAATTGGTATAAATATATTATTTTTTACCCAAACCAAACAAGTACAAATATTTATTTATCAAATGCCATACCTTTTGATATAAAAATTGTTTGAAGTTGATGAGACATATTGTATTTTACGCAATATTCATTATTCTATAGGACCGGTTGGTCTCAAAACAGTTACAAACTATGGAGCAAAATAATAAGAATCGACGATCATTTTTAAAATCTACAGGTACTGCAATAGTTGCCGGAACAGTATTACCATTTGGATTCAATATCAGAGATGGATTTGCCGGCCAAAAGGCAAAGCTTAAGGTAGGTCTTATTGGATGTGGAGGAAGAGGAACTGGAGCAGCTGCACAGGCTTTAAAAGCGGATAAAGATGCTGAGCTTACTGCCATGGGAGATATTTTTTCGGATTATTTAGAGGAATCTTACCAGTCTCTTAAAAAGATTAATCCTGAACAAGTAAAAGTGGATGAAGCGCATAAATTTATAGGTTTTGATGCCATCCAACAAGTTATTGACTCGGGCGTGGATGTAGTTATTTTAACTACACCTCCTGCTTTTAGGCCATCTCATTTTAAAGCTGCCGTAGAAGCGGGGAAACATGTTTTTTGTGAAAAACCGGTGGCAGTTGATGCACCGGGTGTAAGAAGTGTATTAGAGTCAGCAAGAATGGCCAAGGAAAAGGGCTTATCAGTGGTGTCAGGTTTCACCTTCAGGTATGATTTCCCTAAAAGGGCTATTTTTGAAAGAATTAAAGGAGGTGAAATTGGAGAGATAACGGATGTATTTACTGCAAGAAATGGTGGTGGACTTTGGTATAAGGAACGCCAAGACAGTTGGACTGAAATGGAGTATCAACTCAGAAATTGGTATTATTATGATTGGTTATCCGGAGATTATATTGTAGAGATGATGGTCCATAGTTTGGACTTAATGTCTTGGGCATTTGGCGACCGTTTGCCAATTCAAGTAACAGCAACTGGAGGGAGACAAGCCAGAACGGAAGAAAAGTGGGGGAATATTTATGACCATTTTGCAGTAGAATACGAATATGAAAACAACCTTAAGGGGGTGCATTTCAGCAGACAGCAAAAAGGATGCTCAAATACAAATAAAGTCAATATCACAGGAACAGAAGGCTTTGCTACAATTGATGTGGGGAAAAGGGTTCATGCAACAATGGGCAGTGAACGTTGGGATTATGATGGGCCATCTAACAATCCTTATGAAACCCAACATGAAGAGTTATTTGCTTCCATAAGGTCAGGTGAAGCGATGAATGAAGGTGAATTGATGGCCAATAGCACCATGCTAGCCATCATAGGTAGAATGGCAGGTTACAGTGGCCAAACCATTACTTGGGAAGAGGCAATGAAGAGTGAAGTGAAGCTTGGACCTGCAGCAGCTGATTACAGATGGGATCTGGTAGTTGATGTGCCACAAGTTGCCATTCCCGGAATCACCAAAGCGGTCTAAAACTTCACCCTATTAAAAATTAACTAATGAGGACTATTTATAAGATTTTTGCTATTCTATTCTTTATGAGTTTCTTCTTGGAGTCTTCAGTGGCGCAAGAAAAGCTATTTAAATTTGGGGTCCAACAAGACCTTAGCGCCTTGATTCAGGGTAAAAAAGACAAGGGCAAAGCTATCAATTGGATTGATGTAAATACAGGGAAGGATACTTGGCGTTTTGAGGGAGATGAATTGATTTGTGAGGGTTTACCTATAGGGGTAATTCGTTCTGAAAACCAATACGAAAATTTCATCATGTATGTGGAATGGAAACACATGTCTGATGGAGGCAATTCCGGAACATTTGTATGGTCCGATGCCACTCCCGGTCCCAATGATCTTCCCAATGGAGTGGAAGTGCAAATGCTCGAATTAGATTGGGTAAATCAACATAAAAATGAAAAAGGTGAATTACCCCCAATTGCATATGTACATGGTGAGTTGTTTGGGGTAGGTGGGGTAGAAACCGTGCCGGACACTCCTAGAGGTACCCGTAGTAAATCTATTGAAAACAGGTGTTTAGGAAAAGGGCTTTGGAATACCTATGTGGTGGTATGTATAGATGGAGTGATCAAACTTTCAGTGAATGGTAAATTTGTGAACGGTATCAGCAAGTCCAGTCAAAAAAAGGGGTATATCTGTCTTGAGTCTGAAGGAGCGCCTATTCATTTTAGAAATTTGACTGTAACTGAATTACCACCGGGAGTGACCTCAGCAGAGCAGATCGCCCCTTTATTGCCAAACCCATAAACAAATAATTAAATTTTATTACCAATGATAAGTGATTTATCAAAAGTTCATGAATTGATATCAGATCTTTTTGAATGGCCAAAAAATGAAAAAGATTGGGATCAGTATAGATTAACGGGAGAACAAATTGCCTTTTTCCATGAAAATGGCTATCTGCCTAATATTAAATTGTTAGCGCATTGGCAAGTAGCGCAACTAAACGAAGAATTAGAAAGTATTACAGATCCCAATCAACCGGGAATGGATTTGTTTTACGAATTTGTTTCAAATGAATCAGCTAATCCTGATACTGTTTTATTCCATTCATTGGGACATTGGAGGGTTAAAGAAGGGTTTCATGATATTTTATGGAATCCTGCCTTTGTCATGGCTGCCAGCCAACTGTTGGGAAATAATTCTGTACGATTTTGGCATGATCAATTGTTTTGTAAGCCGGCCAAGCATGGAGGTGTGGTGGCTTGGCATCAGGATTACTCCTATTGGACAAGATCTGTTCCTATGCAACATTTGACTTGTTGGGTTGGATTGGATGACGTAGATATAGACAATGGTTGTCTTTACTATGTTCCTAAAAGTCATAATTGGGGTTTATTAGATAAACCTGAATTGGCTGGAGATATGGAAGGTTTAATGGAATACCTCACCGAAGAGCAGAAAAAAGAATTTAAACCTGTACCAATCGAAATGGAAAGAGGCTATGGTACTTTTCATCATCCTTTGATGGTACATGGCTCCTATGAGAACAAGTCTGAAAGATCTAGAAGGGCCTTTGTACTTAATGTATTTGCCGATGGAACCAAGTCAAATACGGATCAAGAGCTATTAAAAGGAGTGCCTGTGTTTTCTCCGGGCGAAAAATTGGAAGGTCAATTTTTCCCTATGCTTATCGATAGAAATAAGCATTAACATTGACCCCTTGATTCATGCAAAAAATCACTTTTAAGAACAAAATTTGGATGGGGTTGATTGCCTTCGCAGCAACCTTAGTCTTTTTGTCAACTTTGGATATTTGGGAGGGGGCTAGCCGGCAACTTCCCGGTATTCAAGTACCTGAAGGTTTCGAGATTGAAGAGGCAATTTTGCCCGGACTAGTTCAATATCCCATGTTTGGGGTATTTGATGACCGAGGTAGGTTGTTTGTGATGGAATCAAGTGGACATACAGAGGGTACAGAAGAAATTTTAAAAGAACCGAATTTTCAAATTTTGTTATTAACAGATACTAATCTGGATGGTATTTTTGATCATAAAACCGTTTACGTTGACAATTTGCCATTTCCTATGGGAGGGGCCTTTGTAGATGGAAGTTTAATCGTCTCGGCTTCTCCTGATTTGATCAAGTTTACGGATAATGATGGGGATGGCATTGCTGAAGAAAAGGAGGTATTGCTTACAGGTTGGACATTAAATCATAATGCAGCAATATTGAGTGGGCCGTTTATGGGACCGGATGGTTGGTTATACCTGGCTGATGCCAGAAGGGGTTTTGATATACAAAGCAAGGAGTTTGTAAATTTTAAGGGTAAAGGGGCACGTATTTGGCGCTGTTTGCCTAATGGGACTCAATTACAGAGCTTTGCCGGAGGCGGGTTTGATAACTCAATAGAGTTGGCCTTTACTCCATCTGGTGATGTTTTGGGAACGATGACTTATTTTACCGATCCCCAGGGTGGATATAGAGATGCACTTATGCATTGGGTGGAAGATGGAGTATACCCAAAACACAATGCCGTGATTGCTGAAGATAATTTGGTCCGTACCGGCAGTTTAATGCCAGTTATGCATAAAATGGCTAGGGTCTCTCCATCAGGATTAATGCGTTATGAAGGAGACATATGGGGGAATGATTATGAAGGCAATTTGTTTCATGCTGAATTCAACACCGGCAGAATTGTGAAAACTGTGCTTTCTGCTTCAGGTGCAAGCTACGAAGCGGATAGTGAACATTTTATGACCTCTAGTCTTTCTGATTTTCACCCAACTGATGTATTGCAAGAGCCCGATGGTAATCTTTTGGTAGTCAATACCGGTGGCTGGTTTATTTCTGGTTGTCCATTGAGTAGAACTGCCAAGCCTGAAGTACCTGGCGGAATATTTAGAATACGCAAAAAGAAAATTGATCCTGAAAAAGACCCTTGGGGTAATAAAATTGCTTGGGAATCCTTATCTGTACCTGAATTGGTGGGACTTTTGGAAGATTCACGCTGGAAGGTTTCCGAAAAGGCCGGGGAGTACCTTTTGAAACAGCCGCTTGCTGCGATACCTTATTTGGTGAATGTATTAGCAACCCATCCTGATGAAGCCATTCGGACAAAGGCAGTTTTTCTATTATTTAGGACTCAAAACCCTAGGGCATGGAATCAACTCGTTCTGGGATTGAAAGATAAAAGTGATCAAGTTAAAATTGCAACAGCAAGAGTAGTGGGGATGGCTGAGGTGATTTCTGCCAAGAAGGAATTGATACAATTGTTAGACAAACAGCCAAATCCTGCTTTGGCAAGGCAAGTGGCAGTAGCTCTAGGTCAAATTGGGGATCCTGAGGCAACTACTCCGTTATTGAAATTAATGAAGACAAATGGAGCAGATAGGTTTATTTCTCATGCGGTAATTTTTGCTTTGATTCAAATGGAGAACGAAGATTTGCTTTTAGAGGAGTTAAAGAATGGTAATTTTAATAAAGCAGCCTTGATCGCTCTGGATCAAAAGCAAAGTCCATTGTTAAAGGAAAACTTGGTTCAAAACTATTTGAGTAATTCAGATAGTACAGTTCGGGGAACGGCACTTTGGGTGTTGGAGAATCATTCCGACTGGGAAGTTGCCTTTACCGATTACTTGAAATATTTTTTTATGGAGGGAAATGGTCGGATGAGTGAATTAGAAGCGATACTCCCCACTTTTATTGATGAACAGGCAGTTCAAAATTATTTAGCTAGTGTTTTGGATAGGAAAACCATAACTGAAGAAGAAAAATTAAAGGTTTTGCAATCGTTGGAGAAAAGCCCGCCGAAAGAACTTTTGCCCGCCCTCAAAGGTAGTTTATTCCAATTATTAAATAGTTCACAAAAAGTTACCAAAAAAGCGGTGATTAATTTGGCCGTACAATTAAAAGAGAAAACATTTATTCCCGCCTTTAATAAAATATTGACTGAAACCAAAAAAGACGCCTCTTTAAAATTGGCTGTTTATAACGGTCTAGTAAGTTTAGGGGAGTCTTTGTCTACAAATGATTTAAAATGGGTTGCTGAGCAATTACTAGTGGAAGGAAGGCAAGCACTGCATGGCGAAGCAATAAATATTTTAAGAAATTTAGATTTAAATATTCAGGATTTATCCTGGCTTTTGCAGGAAATTTTACCTAAATCTGCCAGTGGTGATGTGTCTTATTTACTTGAATTATTTGATGATGTTGAAGATGTCAATATTTTAGTAAAATTAGAAGAAAAATTATTGGATCGTCAAGAAGTTTGGGCTAATTTATCCATTCATCAGTTGGAACTTATTTTCGGAAAAAGTAAAGCCGGCAAGACCTTGATAGATAGTCTTGAAGCGAGACAAGAAGAGAGGATAACGGAATTGGAAGAACTGGCTGAAGGCTTGGTGAGAGGAGATGTAGACCGGGGTAGGGCTATATTTTATGGAGTTGGGGCTTGTAGTACTTGTCATGCTGTATCAGGAAAAGGAGAGACTTTCGGTCCGGACCTTACCAACATTGGCGAGATTCGTTCTAAGCATGATATTTTGGAGGCCATGCTTTTCCCAGGAGTTAGTTTTGCTCGTGAATACGAAACTGTAACCATTCAAACAGAGGGGCAGAAATATATAGGGATTATAAAGGGTTTTGAGAATGGAAGGTATGAGTTGGCCGTTGGTCCCGGCAGTTTAGTAACTGTAGATGAAAAAGATATTATTTCATTGGAGGAGGCCAACCAATCTTTGATGCCTGCAGGCTTGATAGGCAATTTGAGTAATCAAGAAATCAGTGATTTAATGCATTATCTTGAATCCCTTCCGGATGGGATCTATACGAGAAATAACTAGTTAAATTATTATTAACCAATGTAAAAATGCAATTATGCTTAGAAAGCCTAGTATTTGTTTAGTATTGTTTTTTGCCTTCAATTTGGTGCGTTTTTCCGCATTTGCCCAAAGTTATCCAATAGACCTACCTGATAGCTGGGAAAAGGGTGAAGCAATAGCCCTATTTGATGGAGATGATTTGAATCACTGGTATACTTTTATTAAAGACAGAGGAAGGGATGAAGATCCTAAGAAAGTATTTCAGGTGGAAGATGGTATCTTGACCATTAGTGGTGAAGAATGGGGTTGTATTACAACCATAAATCCTTATGACAATTACATCTTAAAAACATCTTTTCGTTGGGAAGGAGAAACTTATGGTGACCGAAAAACCAAAGCCAGAGATAGCGGCTTTTTAATTCATTCAAAAGGTAAAGATGGGGGATACAGTGGAATTTGGATGCATGGAATAGAAGTGCAAATCATTGAAGGCGGTACTGGTGATTTTTTAGTAGTTGGAGATGGTACAGAAACATTTGGCTTAAGTGCACCGGTGGCAAAAGAATTACAGGGAAGTTCACACCTTTATGAGCCGGGTGGGGATTTAAAACGAATCAATAAAGGTAGAATCAATTGGTATGGAAGGTCACCAAAGTGGTCTGATACCATAGGTTTTAGAGGCAAAAAAGAAGTGGAGAAGAAAATGGGTAAGTGGAATGATTTAGAAATTCAGACTTGGGAAGGAAATATTGCTGTATTTTTAAATGGTAAACTTGTCAACTTTGCCACCAATGTAAAACCTGAGTTTGGAAGGATACAGGTTCAATCAGAAGGGGCAACCATAGCCTTTAAAGAAATAACCCTTTATCCGCTGATCAAATAAACCTTCAGGATTATTTTTATCAATTGCATGTATTCAATAAGTTTAATCTTTAATTATAAAAAAATATAAACCATGAGCCAAGAATCAGTTAAAGTATTAGTAGTTGGATGTGGAAATATGGGAGCCTCGCATGCCCTTGCTTACCATCAATTGGATGGATATGAAATTGTAGGACTTGTATCCGGAGGTAAAACCAAGGAGGTATTGAATGAGAAACTAGGTGGGGGATATGCCTTGTATGATGATTTTTATAAAGCAATGGAGGCAACCAAACCTGATGCTGTAAGTATATCTACCTATCCTGATACGCATGAGACTTTTGCCATTAAAGCTATTGAAAGTGGTTGTGATGTGTTTGTTGAAAAGCCTTTGGCTGACACCGTTGAAGGAGCCAGAAGAGTAGTGAATGCAGCTACGAAACACAATAAAAAGCTGGTAGTTGGTTATATCTTGAGACATCATCCCTCATGGGAGAATTTTATCTCAGTAAGTCAAAAATTAGGGAAGCCTTTGGTAATGCGAATGAACCTTAACCAGCAAAGTGAGGATAAAATGTGGACTTTGCATAGGAATCTAATGAAAAGCCTTAGCCCAATTGTGGATTGTGGGGTTCATTATATTGATGTAATGTGCCAGATGACCCGTTCTAAGCCAGTGCAAGTGTATGCAATCGGGGCCAGATTGACTGAAGAAATTCCTGAAGGGAATTATAACTACGGAAATCTTCAAATCAGGTTTGAAGATGGTTCTGTTGGTTGGTATGAGGCAGGATGGGGACCGATGGTCAGTGAAACTGCCTTTTTCATTAAAGATGTTTTTGGACCAAAAGGTTCTGTGTCCATTGTCGCTAAAGAAGCGGGTGGATCTGGTAAATCAGATAGTATTGAGGCCCATACAAAAACCGAATCACTTTTATACCACAGATCTGAGTTGGATGCCAACGAGAAATTTGCCCATGAAGACGAATGGATTGATTTGACTGATGAGCCGGATCACAATGGCTTATGTAAACGAGAACAAGAGTATTTTTTGAAAGCGATTAAAGAAGATATTGATTTAACGGATCACATGGAGGATGCAGTCAATAGTTTAAGGATAGCTTTTGCTTGTGATGAATCTGTCAGAACAGGAAAAGTTGTACATTTATAAAATTGTTTCATTGAATTTTGGCCGGCTACGATATAGCCGGCCAATTATCCCTTAAAATATTTATATGTCGAGTGAATTTGACCCTAATGAATTTCCAGTTGGAATCATTGGTTTAGGAATGATGGGGAGCAGCATTGCTGTTTGTATGCTAATAGCCGGACATCCGGTAACAGGTGTAGAGCTGGTAGAAGACGCGCTTGAAGGAGCTAAAACAAGAATTGATAACCACTTTAAATTGGCTCAGGAAAAAGGACTTTTAAATGGCTCTCCTGAGGACTACCTGAAAAAGCTAACTATTTCTTCGGACCTTTCTACCTTGAAGGATTGCCGCTTGGTATTAGAGTCCATCAAGGAGGATATTCAAATAAAGAAGGAGGTTTTCGAAAAAGTAGATGCCATTGTGGCCAAGGACGCTTTTATTACTAGCAATACATCGGCAATTCCAATAAGTGAATTACAGGTTTTTGTGAGTAATCCGGAACGATTTTTTGGGTTACACTGGATGGAACCTGCATTTACTACCCGGTTTTTAGAAGTGATATGTGGGGATAAAAGCGATCTAAAAAAAGCTCAGTTTCTATATGATTTGGGTGAATTGTGGCAAAAAGAAACCGTATTGTTGAAAAAAGACATACCGGGGTTTATTGCCAATAGGCTAATGTATGCCATGTACCGTGAAGCCATGCATCTGGTGGATGAAGATTATGCCTCAGTAGAAGATGTGGATCGGGCATGTAGAAATGTAGCCGGATATTTTATTCCGATGATGGGGGTCTTTCGTTGGATGGATTTTACAGGAATTGCCTCTTATCATAAAGTAATGAAAGATCTTTTTCCTACCCTAAACAATGCAGATGCTCCAGGTAAGCTTATGAACAAAATTGTTGATGGTGGTGGAAGAGGCATTTTCAATGGGAAAGGGTTCTATGAATACACTGAAAAAGAAAAAGAGATCTGGCAAAAATTATACAACGACTTTTCTTTTGAAATTAGGGACCTTACTTTAAAATATCCTGCAGATATTGTACAGCAAAAGCTGAAGGAAAAACATGAGGAAGATCAATAAAATTATGCTTAACTTTTAATGTAAGGCTGGTTTAATGGGGAGGTTTTTGACAACCTCTCCTTCAAATTCCATCATTTCATGCAATCTTTTGTAAACCGTTTCTTCTTCAAAATATTGCAAAGCCAATTCTACAAAAATATTACCATGTTTGGCTTCTGAAGTCCACAGGGTCTTGTAAAACTTCTTTAAAGCTGGGTCTTCATGTGCCTCAGAGACCATTTTAAACCTTTCACAGCCCCTGCATTCTACAATAGAACCCATTAATAACCTGGACAAGAATCGACTTTCATTGGTTCCTCCATGGGTTAACGGCATTAATTGCTTGATATATAGGTCTTCTTTCATTTCTTTATTCAAAGGAACACCTCTACTTTGCATCAGTTCAAATACCTCCTGAAAATGCTCTAATTCTTCAATGGCAGTTTCGATCATTTCCGGAATTATTTTTTCCCTATCAGGATATTTCGCAATTAGCGAAGTGGCCATTGCCGAGGCTTTTCTTTCACAATCTGCATGGTCTTGAAGGAAAGTATCGAAATCTTGCATTACTGCATTCAGCCACTCCTGAGAGGATGGAACTTTAAGGTCAATGGCGTATTTCATGTGGAAATTATTTACAATAATTTTTAGGCTTAAAGAAGTAAATGTACTATTTCTTTTTCAATTTTGAGCAGGTGTTCTATGGCTTTTCTATTTAAATAATTACGAAAATGACTCAAGATATAGCTACTATTTCAGCTAATTATATAAAAAGATTCAATGTAAATCAACCTTACTTTAGAGATTTGCCCTCGGAAGATCTTTCACTTATAATTGTGATTCCCTCCTACAAGGAACCGAATATTTCATTCACTTTAGCTTCTTTGTGCCAATGCATTGCCCCCCAAGGAAAAGTGGAACTCCTAGTGGTGGTCAATTCTCCTGAAAATTCGCTGCAGGAGGTAGTGGAAGTTAATAGAAATACCTTCAAGCAATTGAACACTTGGAAAAATCAATTGGCCGAAAATAAAATCAGGCTTAAAATTATAGCAGAGGAAAAGCTTCCTAAAAAGTTTGCAGGTGCAGGTTTGGCAAGAAAGATTGGGATGGATGAAGCTTTACAAAGGTGGACTTTGGCAAAAAAGGATGGACCAATTATATGTTTAGATGCTGATTGTACTGTTTCTAAAGATTATTTGATTGTAGCCGAAAAGGCTTTCTCAGACCCATTGACCCAACTTGCCCATTATCAGTTCAAACACTTATTCTTAAAGGAAAAAGATGAAAATCTTAAGAATGGTATTGTTCAATATGAACTTCACTTGAGATATCATATTCAAGGTTTAAAGTGGGCCGGATATCCAAATGCCAAGCACACGGTTGGTTCTTGCATGGTGGTTAGAGCTTCTGCTTATGCAAAGTCCGGGGGGATGAATAGGAGAAAGGCAGGGGAGGATTTTTATTTCATGCATAAGCTTCTTCCGATTAGTCAGTTTACGTACCTCCCGGCCATGGTTTATCCTTCTTGTAGATCCTCTGATAGGGTGCCATTTGGTACAGGAAGAGCTCAATTGGAGTTTTTGGATGCTAGAGCTCAAATTAGAAACACTTATCATCCCGAAACCTATGCTTTATTGAAGCAATTCTTTAATCTTGTTCCAAACTTATATCATTTAGTAGAAGGCTTAAAGGAATTGCCTGAACCCATACAAAATTTCCTACGTGAGCAAGGTTTTGAAAATAGACTTACAGACTTAATATGCCAATCAAAATCTGCCAAAATCTTTGCCAAAAACTTTTGGCAATGGATGGACGGTTTTATGGTACTCAAAATGACGCATTATTTAAGAGATACTTACTTTTCTGAAGTGCCTTTAGACTTGGCCTGCAACTCGCTATTAAAGAAATTGGAAGAAAATCAAACTACTTTACCATTGATTGAATTACTGAAAAAATACCAACAGCTTGATTTAAGAGGTTATTCTTTGGAGCTAACCACAAAAGATATTTGATGTCCTTTTTCTAATTTTATTTCTATGCCATCCATCAATTCCTTTCCTTGGTAAGTTTGACTAGATTCTCCTTTTGAGAAATTGACCAAGTATTTTTGATCTTTGTTTACTGTAAACCACTCAGGAAGTTGATTGATCCTTGGGTAATCCAAAGGTAAATTGAAAATACTTTGATGCCTCTGATGATCAAACTTGATTTTTCCTTCCCAATTTTCGTCACTCACCAAACTTACTAAAATACCATTTTCCAAAGGGATTGCCCCTAGATATAATTCTTTTTTCCACGGAAAAGCCGTCACCCCTTGGCTTTTCCACAATGAATACATGATACTAGTTCTAGCAAAATTCCCATCTCCGTGCCAACCTTCAATTATTCCTGTATTTCTATAAGCTTCTGTAGCTTTTCTATGGGCGGAATCCTGTAATGACCACATTTGCTGAATTTGGCTGTCAATCCACTCTTTAGTCTCGGGTAATGCTTCTCTATTGTAAAGATTTAAAGCACTTTCGATGGCATCAGCATATCCGTCTGCACTTCCATCTTCCCAATCATATTGGCTATAATTGTGAAGGTTTTTCAAAGCTTTGATTACCGCTTTTTGATACGGTTCATACTTGTCTTGCATAAATACGCTATAGTAGGCGTTGTAGGTATAACCCCAGGTATCTGCTATCTTATCATCTAAAATTTTACCGGTAACTGGATTAATTTGATTGTAAAATAGGCCATCTTCATTTATGCCAACCTCCAGAATTCTGTCCAACATTCGGTAAATATGAGGCTTGTAGGCAGCGGCTTTTTCCGCATCACTATTTGCCACTGCAACATAGAGTTCGCATAAACCTGAAACGATTTCACATCCATGGTCCCTTAACCGTAGTACTTCAATATCATCTGTAGGATGCTGATCCCCTAATAAATAGTAATCCCCTAAGCGTTTTGCCCAATTTAAGTATTTATCATCCGCTGTCATCCAATATACACGTGAAAGTGCCTGAAGTAATTCACCGTTTACTTCTACATTTAAAGAAGGTATGTTGCCAAAGGCTGTTTCATAAATGGCATTTTTCCATATGTCATCTATTAATGCAATCATTCTTTCTGACCACGGAGTGTGTCCTATGTACTCTGTTAAAGGTAAAAGACCGTCTTTGATGTATTCTGAGGAGCCAAAAATAATTTCATCCTTGTCAATCTCTTCTTTATCAAAACCCTTTTTAGTAAAGGAATAGGTGTCCGGAAGCCTATCAAGTCTAGAAGTTAGCTCTATTTCGGTTTGAAGGATTTTTGCCATTTTTCCATTATATAAGGCAGGGTCTAAGATTGCAGAAGTAAGCACCATGAAAGGATAATTGTCTGCAGCCGCATCTTTGGCATTCCAAATATCAATGCTTTCTTTAAGATTTCTAGGGATCAATCCACTTTCCAGATCAGCTTGGGCTAACCATGCCTTGACAAATAATAAGCTTCTTCGAAAGCCTTCATGGGCCAAATAACCATTTTCGATGGCTAACTTTTCCTTGGCATTATCGACATTAGTTAAAGGTTCATTACATGAACCAATAAGAAAAATTAAACCAATAGAGAAAAAACATAGATTTCGCTGGCTTTGGGTTTTTAAGTGGTGGTGCATAATTCTTACCTATTTTTCTAGAATTATTCCTTCTTGGTAGATGGCTTTTATAAGTTGGTGAGGCCATGATTTACTCAGGTAATAATAACCTGAACTTTCATTTTGCAGGCTCTCTACAAAAAGATTATTATTCAATCCTTCAAACTTAACATATATTTTAAATGCTTGTTGATTATCAACCATTATTTCTTCTTCTACGTTTATTGAAGCTTGGATAACTTCAGGAATTATCAATTTTCGATTTACTGACTTGTTATTTACGGAAAGAATTTGACTTTGGACAGAAAGGTCAAAAAATCCCAAATTTACTTTCAAGCCCAAGTCGAGGGGGAGAGAACGCAATGCACCATGAAACTGTAATATGTCAAATAATCCCGGGTTTCCTGGAAGATAATAAGTTTGCTCACCTTGTGCCGCATTTTTGGCAATTAAGGTTATGCTGTCACCATAGTGAATTTGAATTTTTGTTTCTCCATGTTCATATATTCTCTTTTTTGGAAAATGATTGTTCTCATCTAACCACAACAAGTAGGATGAATTTTTATTATTGTCTGTAGCCATACCATCGAAAGCAGAGGGAGGTGAATTTAATGTCGCTTCTTCTTCTTTTCGAAATTCAGAAACAGTTGTTACTAAAAAATCTTCAAAATTATCCTCCTTAGATGCTTTAGTAGCCAATTTGTTCTTAGAAAAAAGCGCCAATATGGACTCCTTCAATTTCAAGGTATCCTGGTCAATATCAAAGGATTGAAAAATATTACTAAAACCACTATTCATGGCTTTAACTTGTTCCATAGAAAGGGAAGAAGTTTTTGTTATTCTACCATATTTAGGATCTATGTCATTGATAACTATGTAATTGTGGTTGTTGGTGTCTGTATTATTTTTATTAATTCTATATTTCCAGATTGGAAAAGAATTTAATTTTATGCTTAATTCTTCTTCCCAATTTTTTGGTGTGATAAGGTCATTATCGTTTTTTATATACCTATAAAAAATGTTGGGCTTAAACTCATGATCAGTAGAGGTAGTAACTGGAACAAGAACAGGTGAGGGTTTTGGGTCCAAGGCAATGGACTTGCTGATTAATTCAGCCCTTAAGAGCAATTCATTATCATCTAAAGAATCAATAGTGTAGGGAAAAGGGTCAAAAAATGATTTAAAATCTAAATTTTTAGGTGCTATTTCATATTTAAATATTTTTAATGAATCCTTTGGATCACCTTCAATATGATAGGCAGAATACAATGGGTATTTTTCATTTCCTTCATTGACTAAGAATTTCCCTGATTGTCCTACATAGTTTGGGATAGAAAATTCAAATCCTAGGTTTCCATTGGGTGATGAAGCAAGGCCGGAACCACGTAGTATTTCATTATTTTTTTTGAAACTTACTTCCCCTGAAATAACTTCTAGCTCTCCCGAAGGTCCAAATATTTTTCCTTGTAAATTATTTATTTTTGGCCTGGGTATGATTTGTTCTTTGATGTTTAGGTACAAATGGATATTTACCCCATCGATTGCTGTAAAGGAAATCCGACCTTGTAGGGTAACTTTATTTCCTTGAACATCATAAATAAAATCATCTGATGAAGTGGCGGAGCTGAAATGACTGGTTTTCAAATTAGGTAGACATGGGGTAGGGTGAAAGTTTGCCCTATCTATTCCTCCCTGCCAAGTGTCAGAGGAATTTAAACCTTTTTTTAAAACCAATTCATTCCATTGAATGATAGGGATTTTTTGAGTGGTCAATAAGTCAGGCAAAAGGCAATAAATCCGTTCTTTTCCTTCTGGGAAGACCATGATTTCAGGTAACGCTATCTCCTGAGTGCCTGTTGGTGATATGATTTCCAAATAACTTAGGTTGGTAGCAGAAGGACCTAGTGTTAAATCAGGGCAAGGTTCAGCATAAATTGGATAGGTAAGTATTAACCATGAAATTGCCATAAAACTCACCCTAAAAAGCGCTTTACCTATCATAATTTCAATGGTTTTAGACCAAATATTTAATGATATATAATTTAAGAAAATTATTGGGTAAATAAAAAATCCTTATGTTTTCAATGCATAAGGATTTTAAACTGAAATATGCAATCAACCTTCTATTAGGTGCTGAAATCGCTTCAAAATCAGCCACTCTGTTGTTGTTTTCAATTTCTCCATAGCGGTGCTATGCTAAAATTTCCATACAGCCTAAATTTTTGTGATTGCATCCCTCCTTACAAAATCTATTGTATAATCCGGGTTTAATTTAAGAGGAAAAATACTTAGCATTTTTTTTAAAGCAGAAACTAATAAACCCTAAGCCTACTACGTTTAAATTTCCATGTTTTATGGGGAACATAATCAGATTAAGAACTATTTTAAGGCAATTAGGAATTGATCTATCTGTTCCATAAACTTTTTACTTTCTATCTTTTCTGATTGAATAAAGCTATTGTCTTCCAATGAACCCAATACCTGGTCTCTTTCTTTTTCATCAGCATATACCATGTTTCTAAATGGATTGTCATAATCTTTTTTTCTGCTGATGTATATGCTATCGGACATCCATTGTCGAAAAGTTTTCGCCTTTGTCAACATTTGGATCAAATGTGCACTGGTGAATTCAGAAGAGGGAATGACTTCTGATGCAAAAAATATAGCGAAAGCATGTTTGGTTTTTTCTTGTTCATATTCATTTCCTAGATTTTTATAACACAAATGCAATTCCTTCCAAGAGTTGATTTTTTTATTCTTTATATCTGTAATCATTTGATCCATACTTGATTTTGGTACCAGTTGACCACCTAGATTAACCCATACTTCCGGTTGGGAAAGGTCTGATGTCAAATTTTTTATCAAGCCACCATCACGTAAATCTGTTTCAGCATAGTATTTTGTTAAGCAGTAAACCGGGTAATAATTAATGACTTGTTTGAAATGCAAGTAAGCATCTGTCAATTTGATTACTCGTATTTTTCTCTTGCTGTTTTCCCAGCCTGAAGCAAAATATGTTAATTCTTGCAGGATAGGGTCATTAGAATCTAGCAGTTCCTTTCCTTTTTCTTTTATGGATTGAATGGACACTTTATCCTCGGTAGGAAACTTTTGATAATAAGCTTTCCCACAAATTTCTTCCAAGATAGCAAGGGATTTAAGTATTTCCATCATACTGTCTGGAGCTAGAAAATCAAATTCTAATCTTTGAAACTTTTCTATCCTTTTGTCTCTAGCTTCATATTTCCATGCATTCCTAGACAATGCATATAGGTTGTATTGAAACCAATAGGCCGGCATAACTACTAACTCATCATTGGTAACATCATTGCTCAACAAAGAAAAAGGAATGGGTATATCCAATTCTGCAGGGTAGTCTCCTTTTGCAACAATGGTAAATGTAGCTAAGCGGGAATTGTGTTTCAGGCTTACACACAAGCCCGGCCAGAAGCCCCTTCCAGCTATGATTTCACCATCTGCACCTCTGGAATTGTGGTTGGAGCCTACAGTGGCTCCGGCTGCCATATTGCTTTGACCTTGCACTAATGCTGCACACAAAAACGAATTGTTATGGTGCTGTTCATGGGAGGGGAAAATCAATGAATTTAAAACTTCACAACATGAAATGGTAGCATTTGAACCCAAATAACTATTGATTAATCGGGCACCATATTTAAGCTGCGTTTGTGCTGCCATCAAGAATCGTACAGCCTTTACCCCATAAAAAACAGTGCAACCTTCACTTACAATCCCATTGACAAGCTCACACCCTTCACCAATTTGGGTACTTGCATCCGGTGTTGAGTGGATGCTTAAATTTTTGAGTTTATTGGCACCTTTTATATAGGCATCGGAACCAAACCAAACATCTTTAATAATTAAGGTGTTTTTAATGATACAACGATCACCTACTTTGCCATAGTAACCCCGCTTAACATCAAATTCATTTTGGGTAAATTCCAAAAGTCTTGACTGAAAAAGTGTATCTGTTCTGTTCCTTGACCAAAGCCATGCATCTCCCGGAAGCATTCCACTAAAAGGAGCTACCTTCCTTCCTCCGTTTTCATTACAGAGCTCTAACCATATTCTCACTTCTTCCTTTTCCCCTTCTTTCACAATGCCATTGCCAAATTTTGCGTGACTTGTAGTCGACATTTCATTGATATTTACCAATATGGCTTCATTACCTATGATATAATGAGAAAGGTAGCTAACATTGTCAATGATTACATTGTCTCCAATATCACAACTTATGATATGACTATTGTAAAGACCTACAGGCATTCTTAGATTATGGTATTCCAAGAAAAAAGGTTCTAATTTCCCAATTCTTATCAAGCCAAAGAATTTGCAGTTTTTGACCAACTCCGGATTAAATGCGTCGGAAACCAAAATCTTATTCCAATCATCTGCTTGATTTTGATTACGAACTAATTGTTCGATTTCATTTGCATTGAGATTCCGAAAGAGGGTTTTGGTTCTATTTTGCTTATTCCGAAGGTAATATTCATCAGCCCCTTCAGGAAGGTATTTTGGCTCTATGAATTGGTAACCTAAAGCTGAAATAGGGTGGCGTGTTATTTTATTCATTATGCGATTAGCTGTATTAAAAAAAAATTATTCAACAGTAACGGATTTTGCTAAATTTCTGGGTTTATCTACATCCAGTCCCTTGGCTAGTCCTGTATAATAAGCCAAAAGTTGTAAAGGGACAACACTAATTAAAGGAGCAATAAGTTCATCAGCAGCAGGAACAGAGATGGTATCATCTGCAATTTCCTCAAATAGGTCGTCATTTTCTGTAATTACCGCCAAAACCTGACCTTTCCTAGCTTTAATTTCCCTTGCATTACTAACTAATTTTTCATGGTAAACGTCTCTTGTAGCTACAAAAACCACAGGTAATGTTTCTTCAACCAGTGCTATTGGACCATGTTTCATTTCAGCTGCCGGATAACCTTCGGCATGTATATAGCTTATTTCCTTTAATTTAAGGGCCCCTTCCAAAGCAATGGGGAAATTATATCCTCTTCCTAAAAATAGAAAATCACGTGCATGTTGGTATTTCTTAGCTAATTTTTCAATGGAAGTTGCTTCATTTAATGCGTCCTGAATTTTATCCGGAACCAAAGACAATTCATTGATCAAATGCTGGTATCTTTCTTTGGATAAGGTGCCCTTAGAATAACCAAGCTTAATGGCGATCATATAAAGAACTGTGAGTTGAGCCGTAAAGGCTTTAGTAGAAGCTACGCCTATTTCCGGGCCGGCATGCGTATAGGCACCTGCTTGGGATAACCTTGCTATACTTGATCCTACTACATTGACCACTCCGAAAATAAAGGCTCCCTTATTTTTGGCATTTTCCAAGGCCACTAGCGTATCCGCTGTTTCACCACTTTGGGATACAGCAATGATCACATCTCCGGGGTTAATTACCGGATTTCTATACCTGAATTCAGAAGCATATTCAACTTCAACAGGAACCCTGCAAAGTTCTTCTAAAACATATTCTGCCAATAAACCGGCATGCCATGAGGTACCACACCCCACAATGATTATCCTATTGGCTTCCCGCAACAAGTCAAGGTGCTGATCGATACCTCCCATGGTGATGGTTCCTTTTTTTGCATCCAACCTTCCTCGAAGACAGTCAAAAACAGCTGTAGGTTGCTCAAATATTTCCTTTAACATAAAATGTTCATAGCCGCCTTTTTCAATGGCTGCCAATTCCATGTCTAACTTGGTAATAAATGGAGTAATCCTTTCATTTCCCGGGTTTTTTAGAATCAACTCGTCAGGTTTCACAATGGCCATTTCATAATCATTGATGTATACCACTTCTTTGGTATATTCGATGATTGGAGAGGCATCAGAAGCTAAAAAATGTTCATTTTTTCCAATACCAATAACTAGAGGGCTTCCTTTGCGTGCAGCAATAAGCGTGTCAGGTTGATCTTGATCCAACAATATAATTACATAAGCGCCAACAATTCTTTTAAGGGCTATTCGGACAGCTTCTTCAAGGTTATTTGCATCGTTTTGATAAATATCATCTATGAAATGAAGCAATACCTCTGTATCCGTATCGCTTTCAAAAACATAACCCTTTTGCTGAAGTTCTTTTTTAATCGGAGCAAAGTTCTCAATGATACCATTGTGTACCATAGCTAACTTTCCGGAGGTAGATCGGTGCGGATGTGCATTCCGGTCAGAAGGTTCCCCATGTGTCGCCCAACGGGTGTGGCCAATTCCTGATTGGGCATGCAAATTGGTGCCTATTAATGAGGATTCCAATTCTGCAACTTTGCCCATTTTTTTATAGACAGCTAACTCTTTGTCTAATAAAGCAACGCCGGCGCTATCATATCCTCTGTATTCAAGTCTTTGAAGGCCTTTTAAAATTATTGGATAGGCTTCTCTGGATCCAATGTATGCTACAATTCCACACATAATAAAATATCAGAATATTGTTTCGAAAAAAAAGATTGAATAATGTTATCTCGAAAATTAATGAATAATTATGATGTTTAACAATATTCAATTTTGAAACAAATAGGAGAGAAAATTATAAATTGAGGAAGTGTTTTCCTTACAATTTTATTTTCTCTCTTTAATTTGTGAAAAATTTATGAAACTACTTTTGTATGTCTGTTAATTTTGTAAAATAGGGTATTAATGTAGCTTTATTTAACCTTATTCTTGCTGCATGAGGAAATTATTTAATGAAAATTATTTGAATATTTTCCTCACTTTTTTTCGGTTTTAACAATATTTATCCAGTTTTCATACATTTTAGACAACTCTTCCACTTTTTCAGGATATTGTTGGCCAAGATTTTTGTGTTCTGTAGAATCCATTTCCATATTGGTCAAATAGAGTCTGTCATTTTCGGTAAAGGTCAGCTTGCCGGTTGGGTCAGTTGGATTGCCTAGCAATTTCCAAGGACCTTTACGGACTGCCCAAGCATGCTTTTTATTTTCGGGGTCTCCGGTACCCCAAAACATGGTTTCATGAGGGCTTGGCACATTGGCATCTAGTATTAAAGGTAGTAGGCTTTTTCCATCAATATTTTGGCTTGCTGGGATTTTTATACCTGTCAACTCAGCTAGTGTAGGCATCCAATCAATGCTATTGGCCCAATGGTGTCGAGCTTCATCTTTTGGCAACATAGAAGGGAATCTGATTATGGCCGGAACCCTTATTCCTCCTTCTAACATGCTAAATTTTGCACCACTTAAAGGGCCTGCATCCCCACCACCAAAAAACGCACGTTCCTCAACACTGTATCCATGGTCTGATTGGTATACAATAATGGTGTTTTCCAGTTCACCTATTGCTTTAAGGTGGTGGTAGATTTCTCCTACCATTTCATCAATTGTAGAGACAAAAGCCGCATATTCTTTACGAGGGCTTTCTAAGTCAGCATAATAATCAAGCCATTTAGGATCTCCCTGGTAGGGGTAATGTGGCATATTGATGGCCCAGTAGGTGAAAAATGGTTCTTCTGATTTTTCGCTAATAAATTGCTTCATCTCTTGTACCATTAGGTCACCGAAAAACTCTCCGGGTCTGTAAATTTCTGTTTCATTCCGATACAAGTCATGAAGGTTTGGACCATGCCAATAAAAGAAATGTGAGAAATTATCTATACAACCTCTTTGATGACCAAAGAAATAATCAAATCCCTGCCCATTAGGTAATTTTTCCGGGGTGTGCCCCAAATGCCATTTGCCTATTAAACCTGTTCGATAGCCATTTGACTTGAACATCTCGGCCATGGTAATTTCCTCAGTAGGCAGACCTGACTTCCCTTCAGGATCTGAATGTGGGGGAGAAACGTTACCGAATAGACCTGCATTAAAATTATACTTTCCGGTCATGAGTGCTGCCCTAGAGGGTGAACAAACCGGTGCTGCGGCATAAAACTGGGTGAACTTTACACCCTCCTCAGCCAATCTGTCAATATTTGTTGTTACCAAGTCTTTGGCTCCATAACTTCCTAGATCTTTGTACCCTTGATCGTCTGTAAGGATTACAATTACATTTGGTTTTTTAGAGGTGTTTTTTTGTTGTGCCAGTGTGGGTTGGCTAAAGAGTAGCCCTAATATCAGGCAGGAATATAAAATTCGGTTCACAGTTAATTGAATTATTTAGGTTTTTATCTTCTTAATTTTTCTAAATTAGTTGCTTAATCTTTCCTAAAAAATAATTTCTCAAATTTTATTATTATGAAGCTAAAAATGTATTTGGCATTGGCCTTATTATTTTGCCATTTTTCAATGCTGCAAGCTCAGGATGATTTAAGATGGTTAAATCCTTTGCAAAATCCTGACGAGAATTTTGTCCATGGCCAGGGTTGGCCGGGCTTGGATTACCATAGATTACCTGATGAAGCTGAAACGAAAGTACGGAAGGCAGTTTGGAATTTGTCTCGTCATGCAGCTGGGGTAAAATTAAAATTCAATTCTGATGCTGAAGAAATTAAAGTCAGGTACGTGGTTTCTTCAAGACAGTCAATGCCGCATATGCCTGCCACAGGAGTAAGCGGATTGGACCTGTATATTCATGATCAATATGATTGGATTTGGGTACGTGGGAGTTATTCCTTCGGTGATACCATTCAATACACCTTTCCTTTAAAGGCCGATAAAATTACGGCCAAAGACTTTGACCTTTATCTGCCCTTGTACAATGAGGTAACCTTTCTTGAAATAGGCGTGGATAAAAATGCAAGCTTTAATTTTATTAGCCCTTCCAACGAGGAACTTCCGGTGGTGGTTTATGGAACTTCTATAGCTCAAGGAGCATGCGCCTCAAGGCCGGGTATGGCATGGACAGCCATATTAGAGCGAATGATAAATAAACCCATGATTAACCTTGGTTTTTCAGGGAATGGATTATTGGAAACTCCGCTTATTGAATACATGGCCTCAGTAAATAGTAGCCTTTATGTTCTTGATTGTTTACCCAATTTGGTTAGAAATACCTTTACGGAAGAAGAAGTTATCAAAAGAATTATTGCAGCTGTTCATGCCTTGAAAGCAAAGAAGCCTGAGACACCAATCTTGATGGTGGAACATGCTGGGTATACAGATGAATGGGTCAATGATGAAAGAAAGACAGCTTATCAATCCAGAAATAATTTGTCCAAAAATGCTTATAGGCTTTTAATTGCTGAAGGAATTGAAGAGCTCTATTACCTTGAAAAAGATGAACTTGGACTTACGATGGATGGGACAGTTGATGGGACACATCCATCAGATTTGGGAATGGACCAGCATGCCAAAGGTTATTATTCTATAGTAAAAGAAATACTAGACTAAAAACGAAGGAGTCAAAGTGATGATTTCTCGAATGAGGTGAAACCTATTTCACATAATGTGTTAATAGAATCTTTGAGACAGATGTTCTATTCTGTTTTATAATTTTGTTCGTTAACTAATTTTTGATTGTATAGGGGACAAAGTGAAAAATTTTAACATTTGACTTCAACCAATTATATAATTTATATGATGTTCTGTTTGAACCTGCATCATGATAACTTATATTTGAAATATTAGATAATTTGGATTTGCAAGCTTTACCTGTTCCCTTTTCAATAAATGACCGTTTTACAGAGTGCCAGTAATAAAAGATTAGTTTCTTTGGATGCTTACAGAGGCATTACGATGTTTTTGTTAGTGGCAGAGTCAGCCAGGTTGTATGGTGCTTTTGAGGGGTTATTTCCTGAAGTTAGCAGTTGGCAAATGTTTTTCACCCAATTCACACACCATCCTTGGAATGGTTTGAGATTCTGGGATCTGATTCAGCCATTTTTCATGTTTATAGTAGGTGTTGCCATGCCATTTTCCTTGAATAAGAGATTGGAAAAGCAAGGGGATAGGAGGAAAGTAACCCTACATATTCTCAAAAGGTGTCTTTTGTTGTTTCTCTTTGGAACCGGCCTGCATTGTATACGATCCGGGGTCTTGGTATTTGAATTGTGGAATGTGCTTACCCAGTTGTCGTTTACCATTCTATTGACCTATTTTTTAATCAATCATAGCTTAAAAACTCAATTTACAGTATCAATTGGTTTATTGATTTTGACAGAATTGATGTACAGACTCTATGATCCTTCAGCCCCATTTGTAAAAGGAGAAAATTTCGGATCCTTTATTGATTTGATTTTAATGGGGAAATTAAGTGGTGGGGGATGGGTAGCTATCAATTGTCTGCCAACCGCTGCTCACACTTTATGGGGAGCAATGTGCGGTAAAATTTTACTTAGTAAAAGCGCCTATTCCTTAAAGATTAAATATTTGGTAATTGCGGGTTTGATAGGCCTGGTACTAGGTTATGGTTTGGATTGGTTGGGAATTACTCCAATCATTAAAAGAATCTGCACAAGTTCTTTTGTGCTAGCATCCGGTGGATGGTCCATCCTTGTACTTGCATTCTTTTATTGGTTGATAGATGTGAAGAAATACAATGAATGGCCTTTTATGTTTATTGTTGTAGGTATGAACTCCATATTCATCTATTTATTTGCCAATTTACTTGGACACAATTGGTTGTATGATGCGGTTCATGTTTTCAATTATGGATTCTTAGAGCCTTTAAGCATTCCGGAAAATGTGCTGGCCTTATTGAATGGGATTTTCACATTGGCCATTATGTGGTACTTTTGTTATTTTCTGTTTAAAAAGAAATTGTTTTTTAGAATCTGATAAAAAAATTGAATTTAAATATAATTTTAAGGAATCAACTAAAAATAAATGTGCTTATGAGTAATAATAGGAGAGAGTTTTTGAAACTCTCCGGCCTAGCCGGATTAGGAGTAGTAGGAACTGGTTTTAAAGGCTTGTCGCTGGAAGAACAGGAGCAAGTTCTTGCCCAAAGCAAGAAAAAACATGCCCAAAGGTTTAATATGTCAGGTTATGCTGCTCCTAAACTGGAAGTGGTGAGAGTTGGAATTGTGGGATTAGGAAGTAGAGGACCGGGTGCTGTTAACAGATTGAGCAAAATTGAAGGTGTAGAAATTAAGGCCCTATGTGATTTAAGACCTGAAATGGTTGACAAGGTAGTGAAGTCCTTAGAAGGAACATCTCATAAACCTGAAACTTACAGTGGTTCTGCTTATGCATGGAAGAAAATGGTGGACAGGGATGATCTTGATTTGATCTATATTGCTACCCCATGGGAATGGCATACACCAATGGCGGTTTATGCCATGGAGGCAGGTAAACATGCTTGCAGTGAGGTGCCCATAGCGGTTACTTTGGAAGAATGCTGGCAGTTAGTGGAGACTTCTGAACGCACAAAGAAACATTGCATGATGATGGAGAACTGCTGTTATGACTTCTTTGAATTGATGACACTCAATATGGCCAGAGATGGATTCTTTGGGGATGTTTTTCATGGAGAAGGTGCCTATATTCATGATTTATTGGGGTTGAATTTTAGTAAAACAGGCTACCAAGACATGTGGCGTTTAAAAGAAAATTTCAGGAATGGTAACCTATATCCTACTCACGGGCTAGGACCTGTTTGTCAAGCCATGAACATCAACCGGGGTGATCAGATGGATTATTTGACCTCCCTTTCCAGCAATGATTTTCTTATGAAAGCACATGCTCAAAAATTAGCTGAGACAGATAATTTCTATAACTCTTTTGCAACAAAAAGTTATAGGGGTAACATGAATACCACCATGGTGAAGACTAAAAAAGGAAAATCCATTATGATTCAGCATGATGTGAGCTCCCCGCGTCCTTATTCTAGGATTCACTTGCTCAGTGGTACAAAAGGTGCTGCGAGTAAATATCCTGTACCGGGAATTTCTACCGGTCATGAGGGGTGGTTAAAGGCTGATGAAATGAAGGTTCTCGAAGAAAAATATACTCCGGAAATCGTAAAAAAAGTAGGTGAAATGGCCAAACAAATTGGAGGACATGGAGGCATGGACTTTATGATGGATTGGCGAATGATTGATTGCATTAGAAACGGTTTACCTCTTGACCAAGATGTTTATGATGGGGCATTGTGGAGTGCAATTGGTCCATTGAGCGAATGGTCTGTAGCCAATAGGTCCAATTCTATTGATGTACCTGACTTTACAGCCGGATCATGGGAAACCAATTCACCGGTAGAACTAACCTTAAAAGGTGGCGGTACCACCGGCGTTAGTGTTTAAATAAAATAAAAAAAGCTGTGGAGATTATTTCCACAGCTTTTTATTTTTTTTATCTGTTATTACAATCAATTCGTCTTGTACATTTTGTCTCTCAAGGCTTTGATTTCCTCACTTTCTAAATAAGATTCATAATCCATCCTGCGATCGATGGTGCCTGTAGGAGTAAATTCAATTATTCTATTGGCAACTGACTGCACAAAGGCATGATCATAGGAACTGAACAATACTGTACCGTTAAAATCTATCATTGCATTGTTAAGTGCATGGATGGATTCCAAATCAAGGTGATTGGTAGGTTCATCTAATACCAATAAGTTTGGGTTTTGTAGCATCATTCTTGACAGCATGCACCTTACTTTTTCACCTCCGGAAAGAACGGAAGCTTTTTTAAATGATTCTTCACCTGTAAATAGCATCCTTCCCAAGAAGGTCCGAACATAAGCTTCTTCTTGATTTTCGGAATATTGACTGAGCCAGTCAATTAATTTAAGATCAGAATCAAAATAAGGAGAATTGTCATTGGGCATATAAGCCTTATTGATGGTTACTCCCCATTTAAAACTTCCCGATTGAACAGGGATTTCTCCCATTATTGTTTGGAAAAATTTTGTTACCGCCTGCTTGGTTCTAGAAAGGAAGGCAATTTTATCACCTTTATCTACCATTAGGTTAAGGTCGGTAAAGTACGTAGTGCCATCATTTTTTAACTCAAGCTCTTCTGAAAGTAGAATTTGATCTCCTGCTTCACGTTCAGGTTTAAAAATAATGCCCGGATATTTTCTTGTAGAAGGCTTAATTTCATCCACATTTAATTTTTCCAACATCTTTTTTCTTGCCGTTGCTTGTTTTGACTTTGCCACGTTAGCAGAAAATCGCTCGATAAAGGATTGTAACTCTTTCCTTTTGTCCTCAGCTTTTTTGTTTTGATCTGCTTTTTGCTTGGCTGCAAGCTGAGAGGATTCGTACCAGAAGGTATAATTTCCTGAAAAGATATTGATTTTGCCAAAGTCAATATCCACAATATGAGTAGCCACAACATCTAAGAAGTGCCTATCGTGAGATACCACAATAACCAGGTTCTTAAAATTCACAAGAAAGTCTTCTAACCAGCCAATTGTCTCGGCGTCCAAATCATTGGTAGGTTCATCAAGAATCAGGATGTCGGGATTACCAAATAGAGCTTGGGCCAATAAAACCCTCACCTTTTGATCTCCAGAAAGGTCTTTCATTAGTTTGCCGTGCAAGCTTTCAGTAACACCTAGTCCTGAAAGGAGGGCTGCAGCATCACTTTCTGCATTCCATCCGTCCATTTCTGCAAATTCAGCCTCCAGTTCAGCCGCCCTGATTCCATCAGCTTCACTAAAGTCCTCCTTCATATAGATCGCATCTTTTTCATTCATTATGTTAAAAAGTTGCTTGTGACCCATTATTACAGTTCTAAGGACCTCTTCATCCTGAAAGGCAAAGTGATCTTGGGACAATACAGCCATTCTTTGGCCGGGGGTAATATTTACACTACCCGTAGTACTATCCAATTCTCCTGTAAGAATCTTTAAAAAAGTGGACTTACCAGCACCATTAGCTCCGATAACGCCAAAACAGTTTCCTGGTGTAAATTTTAAATTAACTTCTTCGAACAGGGTTCTTTTGCCGAATTTTAGGGATAAATTATCTACTGAAATCATTCTATTTGCCTAGCGTTATATTAAGAAAGTGCAAAGTTAAAAAAATATTCGGGTATCACCTATTATATGCCAATTTGCCCACTATTGATCTTTTCTTTTAAGTATAAATTTCAATTCCCCTGTAGAGTAGAGGTAGAAAAGTAATACCAATCCTGCAATCAGGATACAGGAAGCCATTAAAAGGACCATGGGTATGGCGGTCCCATTGTGAAATAAACTTACCAAAGCGGAAACTATGCCACCAATTGCCATTCTCATAAAGCCCATCATGGCAGCAGCACTCCCGGCATCTTTATCAAAAGGCGCCAAGGATATCGCCGCAGAATTTGGTACACTTAAACCATGCCCTGTTAAAAATATAAACATCAATCCAATAAGGATATATACATTCAAAGCATTTGTCCAAACCCCTAGAATCATTACAAAGCCAATAATGAGCTGATAACATAAAGCCGTAATGACTATATTTCTATTACTAAAGTAATTTAATAATATATGGTTTAGCTGGGTAGCGCCAATCATTGCCACAGAAAGAAAAGCAAAAAGCCAACCGTATTCAGTTACTGACAACCCATAAATATTTATAAATACGTCTGAAGAGCCTGCGATATAGGCAAAAGGTGCCGCTCCGGCAATTCCTCCTACTAAAATATAAGTGAGGTACTTTTTATTTTGTAATACTCCAATGTATTTAAATGCAACAGCCTTAGGTTTTAAAGAAATACTATCATCTGGATCAGCTCCATCCGGAAGCTGCCATTTGCAAGCAAAAATTATCAGAGAACAGATAATTGCTAGAATAATAAATAGCCAATGCCAGTGAAAATGGGCCGTAATATAACCACCTAAGGTGGGAGCAATCATTGGAGAAACTGCAATAACTAAAGTGAGCAAAGCAAAAGCCTGAGCAATTTTAGTTACCGGGAAAATATCTCTTACAAGGGCCTGAGCCGCCACCATACCTACACAGCCACCCACTGCTTGTAAAAAGCGCATAAGTATCAGAGATTCAACAGATCCTGTGAATGAACAGCCAATTGAAGCAGCAACATATATCCAAAGGCCTATATATAGAGGTTTCTTTCTTCCAAATTTATCTAATAGAGGACCATAAAACAATTGTCCTATAGCAATTCCTATCAAATAACTCGTCAAAGACAATTGAACCTTAGATATGCTTGTAGATAAACTTTTGGCTATGGCGGGGAATGCAGGTAAGTACATGTCCACAGAAAATGGACTTATGGTGCTCAATGCCCCAAGAATTAAGACCAATATAAAATAGCTCTTTTGTTGCTTCATAGATAAGTACAAAAGTAGCCATTAAAATAATTAATTGACCTTCTTTGTACGAATCAAGACAATTAAAATAAATAAAGCGTTAAAAATGTATTTTAAATAGTTTAAAATGCTTTTCAAATTTGATTTGTTTAACTTAAATGTTTAATATTGTAACAGATAAACAGTTGAAAATTTTTATATTTTTCTATTTAAGCAGTTTTATGTTATTTAATTTTAATTAAGATGGAAAAGCGGGTAAATATTCCGGTCAAAATGTTTTTTATCATTATTTTGATCGGTTTAGGAAGTTCAGGAGCAGTATTTAGTCAATCAATTAGCTTCAATCAAACAGCATTAAATTTTAACGAATTTGAAGAAATCCAATTGGGAACGTCGTTGGAATTTGGACCGGATGAAAGACTATATGTAGCTCAATTAAAAGGTGAAATCAAAATTTATACGATTTCTAAGGAAGGTCCCAATCAATATGATGTTGTTGGAGAGGAAGTGCTTTTAGGAGTGAAAGAAATTCCTAATTATGATGATCATGGTTTCTTAGCATTCGATAATAGATATGGAAGGCAAATAACCGGAATAACCGTTACCGGTACAAAAGATTACCCTGTAATTTATGCTACTTCAAGTGATCCTAAATGGGGAGGTCCAAGTGGAGACACCATGTTGGATACCAATTCAGGAATGATTACGAGATTAAGTTGGACAGGTACGGAATGGGAAGTAATTGATTTGGTACGTGGTCTTGCGCGATCAGAAGAAAATCATGCCATTAATGGGATAGAGTATACGACCATAGGTGGTAAACCCTATTTATTAATCAGTAATGGTGGTTTTACCAACGCCGGTGCACCTTCCAAAAATTTCACTTATATCACAGAATACGCTTTGGCAGGAGCTGTTTTAAAAATTGATTTAGATGCTTTAGACGCTCTTCCTACAATGTATGATAGTCATTCTGGCAGGCCGTATAAATACGATGTGCCTACCTTGGATGATCCTACCAGAGCCAATGTAAATGGTATTTATGATCCCAATGATCCGGCTTATGATGGAATTGATATAAATGATCCCTTTGGAGGAAATGATGGACTCAATATGGGAATGGTAACCTTGGATGGTCCGGTACAAATATTTTCACCAGGATACAGAAATACTTATGATCTTGTAGTAACTGAAAATAAAAGGGTTTATCTGACGGACAATGGTGCCAATATCAACTGGGGAGGAATGCCTGAAAATGAAGGAGATTCTACATTGGTTTCCAATGCTTATAATCCCTTAGAACCGGGAGCGAGTCCCTTAAACCCAACCTCCTCCGGAGAATTTGTGGACAATCAGGATCATTTATTAATGATCACAAATGACCTGGAAAATTATACTTCCGGCACCTATTATGGTGGGCATCCAACGCCAATTAGGGCAAATCCCGGGCAAGCTTACCAACCCGGTAGTGCTTTTCCTTTTTCACCGGGAGGAGCAGGGCTTTACACCAAATTCGTCGGTGATGACAAGGATTTTACCAATATCACACCTACTGTAACCCCTACTGATAAATTTAGAACACAAATTTTAGAACCCATTGCCCCCGGTCAACCGGGGTTTGAAGAATACGCCTCCAATACACTTCCTGCCAACTGGCCTCCAGTGCCACCGACTTTGGCAAATGGAGTAGAGGCTGATTTTATTTCCCCAACTCTTCCCAACTCAAACGGTCCTCAGCCGGACATTCTAACAGTGGTGCCCAACAATTCGAATGGGATTGACGAATATACCGCGAGCAATTTTGATGGAGCCCTCAAGGGATCTTTAATTGTGGGTAAAAATGGAGGGATTTTACATTTGATTCATCTCAATGAAGATGGAACATTAAAGGAAGCTGAATTTAATAAATGGAACCTTAATGGAGGCAATGCCTTGGGGATTACCACTAATGGAGACAGTACATCCTATCCGGGAACGATATGGGCAGCAACTTTTGATAATAGGATAATGATTTTGACTCCTGCCGATGATATATTTTGTATTGCTGAAGATGATCCGGAATTTGATCCATTGGCTGATTATGATCATGATGGATATACCAATCAGGATGAAATAGATAATGGTACGGACTTTTGTTCCGGTGGATCTGCTCCTGATGATTATGACAAAGATTTGATTTCCAACCTTAACGATGATGATGACGATGGTGACGGAATATTAGATCATTTAGATGCTTTTCAAATAGGGTACTCAAGTGATTTACCCCTAGAAAATCAATTGTTCACCAATCAATCGGATGCCTCAGGTGACGAATTCGGCTATTTAGGCCTTGGGCTTACCGGTCTAATGAACAATGGAGATCCTAATCCCAATTGGTTGGATTGGCTGGATAAAGGCAATGATAGCCCGGGACCACCTGATATTTATGGTGGTACTGCAGGAGCCATTCAGGTTTCGATGACAGGAGGCTCTGCCAATGGTATAGCTAATAATCAAGAAAAAGGCTTTCAGTTAGGAGTGAATGTGGGCAGCGAAACAGGGAATTACGTCCTGACCTCCGGGCTTATTGGCTTATCTTCACCGGGACAATTGTACGATTATGATGGTGATGGTGAAGTAGGAATCCAAATTGGAGATGGTACCCAGAGCAACTTTATCAAACTTGTATTTAACGAAGACGGAGTGCTTGCTGCCCAAGAAGTCAATGATGTTGAAGATACAAACCCCTTATTTTTACCAATCCCGGAAAATGAAAGACCTAGTGCTAATACTCTTATAGAACTTTCTTTTGATGTAGATCCGGTAAATGGAACAGTCAAGCCATTCTATAAATACAGCAATCAAGAAATGGTCCCTCTTGGAACCATTCAAGCTACTGGAGCCATTCTTAATGCCATTCAGGACATCAACCAACCTTTGGCTTTTGGAATATATGGAACTTCAAATGATACGACCAAAAGTTTTATTGGAGTATGGAACTTTATGCGGGTGATAGGTGAAAAACCTTATAATATTCGTGAACTACAAGATATCAACCGACTCTTGGGGGATGATGATGTGGTCATAGATCTCACAGAGTACTTTGGTGATAATGATGGAGAAAATAACTTGACTTTTACCGTGTCAGGAAATACCAATCCTGTAGTAGGAGCAAGTGTCATTGACAAAATTCTTACAGTAGATATTCCTATAGATGAAGTTACTTCTCTAATTACAGTCAGGGCAACTGATCAAAATGGTTATCATATAGAGCAGACATTTGAAGTCATGGTAGAACAAGACTTCACAATCTTGCTAAGAATAAATGGAGGAGGAGAACTAATCAATACCACGGATGGAAGTCCGTCATGGGTGGAAAATTCTGCTCAGGGTCCTGCCAATACATCACTATTTGAAGCAACAAGTGGAAAGAGTGGAAATAACGTTTTTCCTTTGGAAAACAGACATGAATCTATACCTAGTTACATTACAGACGAGGAATATGTTCAAATATTTAATACTGAACGCTATACCACAAATGACAGCTTGGAATATGCTATTCCCCTTCCAAATGGTCAATATGCTGTAAACCTTTATTTAGGAAATGGGTACATTGGAACATCAGCTCTAGGCAAAAGATACTATGGAATAAGTATAGAAGGTGAAGTAGTTGAAACTTCTCTCGACTTAATTGATAGATTTGGTCACCAGGTAGGTGGGATGCAACAATACCAAGTGAATATCACAGATGGCGAATTGAACATTAGATTTGATAAACAAAAGGAAAACCCACTTTTCAATGGTATAGAAATTCTTGGGAAACCTATACAAACGCCAATCACTTTCACCAAAGTGGAAGATCAAATTAATTTCGTAGGACATGAGACCGATGGTAGTATGTTTGTCCAAGCTTCAGGTGGAAATGGCAATTTAAGCTATTCCGCTACAGGGCTACCTCCGGGAATCTATCTAGAACCCACCAATGGTACAATTTATGGTACTATCGAAGAGGGAGCTTTGGCCAATAGTCCTTATAGAATTACAGTTACCATAGATGATGAAGATGAAATTCATTCGGATGCTGTTTCTTTTAACTTTAATTGGACCATTAGCCCTGAGTTGACGAGCCAGTCGTGGCATGAAAAAAATGAGAACCGTTCATACCATCCGAGGCATGAAGGTAGCTTCGTGCAGGCAGGACATGAATTCTACCTAATGGGAGGTAGAGAAAGTTCTACTACCATAGATATCTATGATATTGAAAATGATTCTTGGCGTTCATTAAATGATATCAACCCATACAGTTTCAATCATTTTCAGGCAGTATATTATCAAGGACTTATTTGGGTGATTGGTGCATTTGATACCAATGATTTTCCAAATGAAACTCCTGCAACAAATATTTGGATGTTCGATCCTTTGAATGAGCTATGGATTGAAGGTCCCGAAATTCCGGAAAATAGAAGAAGAGGATCAGCCGGTTTGGTAGAATATAGAGGCAAATTCTATGTAGTAGGAGGGAATACAGATGGACATGATGGAGGGTATGTAAATTACTTTGATAGCTATGATCCTGAAACAGGAGAGTGGACTGTCTTAGATGATGCACCAAGGGCCAGAGATCATTTCTTTGCTGCCACCATAGGCAATAAATTGTATGCTGTTTCCGGTAGACAGTCCGGTGGACCGGAAGGTACTTTTGCACCAGTATTACCTGAGGTTGATGTATATGATTTTAATACTCAAACCTGGACCACTTTACCGGACAGTTTGGATTTACCAACTCCACGTGCTGCTGCAGTGGTCAACAATTACCTTGGTAAACTGATTGTGGCAGGAGGGGAAGTTGCAACCAACCCATTGGCACTTTCTACGACAGAAATGTTTGATCCATTGACGCAAACTTGGCAAACACTTGATACTCTCAATTTTGGCCGCCACGGTACACAAGGTATTGTCTCAGGCAAAGGGTTATATGTGGTAGCCGGTTCTCCTCGAAAAGGAGGTGGAAATATTGGTAACATGGAATACTTTGGTTTCGATGATCCAAATACTAACCCGTTGGTAGAAAGTGAATTGATTCTTCCTGAATCTATTCTTGTTAAAAAAGGCAAACCCGAAGCAATAACTTTAGCCCTTGCTAATGGTCAAACTGGTCTTTATATCAAATCTGTCACCATTACGGGAGAAAATGCAGAAGACTTTGAAGTTACTGAAGGAGAATTGCTCAATGAAGTATTGTTAAAAGCAGATGCCACTTATAATTTCACCTTGGACTTCATTGGAGAAAGTCTTACAGGTTCTGCAAACTTAGTGATTACCTTAGGGAATGATGATGAGCTTATCGTGCCGATTGTTGCAGATGGTAATTTTGAAGAAGTCTCTTTGTTTTATAATACAGGGTCTACTGCAAATGTAGAATTGGAAGGAAATACTTATCAGGGAGATGTTAACTTGCTCTCAATTCATAATGGAGGGGCTGTTTATAGAAATGAAAACGTAGCTGGTAGTGAATTGTATAAATCTGAAAGGTATGCTCACAATATTGCCTACCAAATTGAGGTGCCAAATGGTGTGTATACCGTAACTACCTTCCATACTGAAACATGGTTCGGTATGCCGAATGGTGGTCCGAATGAACCGGGAAGGCGTGTTTATGACATTATTTTGGAAGATGATTTAGTCAAGCCTAGTTTTGACCTGTATGTGGAAAATGGAAACCAACCAATTGCCTTGGTCTTTGAAGACATTCAGGTTACTGACGGAGTATTGGATTTAAACCTTGTTGCAAAGGTAAACAATGCCTCCATTGCGGGAATATCTATTGTCAATCAGGGTGAAATCGGAGCAATACCTATTGCCCATATAGAATCTTCAACGGTTGGAGGGGTTGTTCCTTTAGAAGTAAGTTTTGAAAATGAAATTGTAAGGCCACAAGACTTTACTTTCGCTTGGGATTTTGGAGATGGTAATACTTCCACTGCCCAAAACCCTACACATATTTTTGAAGAGCCCGGAGAATACAATGTGAAATTAACTGTTTCAAGTGCCTTTGGTGATGTTGCCATTGATTCTATTGCTGTCAATGGGATCGCACCATCAGAATATGAACTTCATATCAATGCGGGCAGTGAAATTACAGTGGATTACAATTCAGAAACATTTCTGGGCGAAAACAATGCCGGTGTAAGCTTTTCTGCTTCCAATTCATTTAGCAACAACTCAGCAGGAAATCCGCCTTTGTTTTTAACAGAGCGGTGGGGTAAAAACTTTACCTATGCAGTCCCTGTTCAAAATGGAGTATATACTGTCAAAACCTACCATAACGAATTGTGGTTTGGTAAAGATGGCCCGGCGGGCAAAGCAAATCAGCGTGTGTATAATATATATATAGAGGGAGAGTTGATTAGAGAAAACTTTGACTTGTACCTTGAAAATGAGTATCAACCCCTTGAGTTGACCCACGAAAATATAGTGGTTGATGATGATACACTAAATATCCAAATGGTGGCGGTGATCAACAATGCCAATTTATCCGGGTTTTCAATAATGGCCCAGCAAGGCGTGATTACATATCCTGAAGCCATTGCAGAAGCAAATACCATGGCCGGGGCCGCACCTTTGGAAGTTACCTTCAATGCAGGTACTTCTACTGGAACGGGTGAACTTACGTATGAATGGAACTTTGGAAATGATTCCATTTCCACTGAGCTTCAGCCGGTATATACCTTTACAGAAAATGGAAGTTATGAGGTAAGCCTTAAGGTAACAGATGAAAATGGCAACATTGCTACGGATGAACTTGAAATAATTGTGGGAGAGGATATCACCGTTCCGGCATACTCATTAAGTGTAAATGCAGGTACCAATCTGCCTACCAGCTATATGGGGACGGATTTTGAAGGCGAGTCCGGATCAGGGGTTACCTTTACCAATGCTGCCACTTGGAATAATATGGGTGCAGGTGATCCTGAATTGTTCTTGACGGAGAGGTCGGGTAAAAACTTTACCATTTCTACACCTTTGGAAAATGGCATCTACACCATTAAAACTTACCACAACGAGTTGTGGTTTGGAAAATCAGGACCGGCTTCAGAAGTAGGACAGAGGGTATATACGATCAGTATAGAAGGAGAAGTGGTCAAAAACAACTTCGACTTGTATGTAGAATCCGGTAATAACCCAACTGAACTTGTTTTTGAAAATATAGAAGTAAGGGATGGGGAATTGAATATTAGGCTTCAAGCCAGTAAAAACAATGCCACCATCAATGGTTTTGTGATTGAGGAAGTAACCTCAGTTAATTTACCTCCCGTAGCTATCATTGGCTCCTCAGCAGTAGAAGGATCAGCACCATTTGAAATTGCATTCAATGGGTCTTCTTCAACCGGTACCGGTGAACTGATATACAATTGGAATTTTGGTGATGGAGGATCTAGTGAATTGGCAAACCCTGATCACTTATTTGAGGAAGCAGGTACTTATAATGTAGTTTTGACTGTGATGGACAGTATGGCTGTGATGGATAAAGATACTTTAGAAATAAATATTTGGGAAGAAGCCCCTGTATGGTCCATGATTTTGAATGCAGGTTCAGCTGTTAATACATCTTATCAAGGTAAGTTATTCTTAGGCGACAATGCCTTCCCTGAACTGTACAACAGTACTAAAACTTATAGCAATTCATCCTCTAGTAACGTAGAAATATTTCAAACTGATAGGTATGGAAAAAATTTAGCTTATGCTATACCTGTTGACAACGGTACTTATAGAGTTAGAACCTTCCATAATGAACTTTGGTTTGGTCAAGGAGGGCCCACCGGTCAGCCTGGACAGCGTGTATTTGACATCATGATCGAAGACAGTTTGGTTAGAGATAATTTTGACCTTTACTTGGAAAGTAACTACGAAGAAACTGAATTGATTTTCGAAGATATCCAAGTCACAGATGGGGAATTAAATTTGACTTTCATTGCTTCTGCAAATAATGCCAGCGTTTCAGGAATTATCCTAGAACGTGTTGAGCCTAAAGATGGTGAAGGAAGCAGTCTAAGAATCATGAATGCAGGTACTTCCGACAGTGATGCCAATGAAGAGGATTCCGTAGAGGATTTACTTAAATTCAGGTTATCTAAAGCGATAATTTATCCTAACCCGGCAATCAATGAAGCTTTTATCAGGTTACCTGAAAGTTCTTCAGCTGTTTGGATTAATATTTATGATTTGAATGGACGACAAGTAATGAATTTCAATGTAAGTAATGAGGTTACCAATGAATACACAATTCCGGTGAGTAGGCTTAAACAAGGTGTATATATGGTGAGATTGCTAGGAGATGAAGGTGTGATTGAACAATTGAGGTTAATTATCAATCGCTAAAATGAATTTATAATCCACTTTTTAAAATAATCAACTATCCCGAAAGGTCTGGTATCCCACCAGACCTTTCTTTTTTTTAGGTGATGTACAGCACATTCATGTAGAGATTAAAGACCATTTTTTCTAATTCCATTTAAAAATCCTTTGCTTCACTGGATTCTTAGTCCGGAATCCTTAATTTAACAAGGCATTAAAAAAGAGAAAGAATGAGTCATTTATCAGCTATAGGATTTGACATAGATAGTGATGAGGAATTTTACAAATTGGCAAAAAAAGCATATGCAAAGGCTAGCTCGATTAAAACTGATAAAGGCACTTATTTTCAGTATTCAGATTCTTCCGGTGCAGAGCTTTGGATACAAAGCAATTTGAATCATGAATTGTTAGGTGTTAAACCTCATTATAAAGGAATTAGTAAAAGGAATGTGTGCTTAACAGCCTCCCTTGATAGGATGGAAAGCGAGTTAGATGGAGCATTTCATTCATGGGCCGACCCAACTGAACCAGGCAATCCTGAAAGTGGGGCTTATCCATTTGTTTTTGATGTTCCAAACCATAAATCATTGGGAAGTATAAAGTTTCCACAAAGCATAGCAATACAGCTCTCTGCATTTGCGCAGGACATAGATTATTATGAAAATGAAACAGCATTTGAGCAAGGCAAGAGGGTAGAGTAAAATGGTCAACTCAATCCTTTGTGCCGAGTGGATTATTCAATTCTAATGAAAACCCTGAGCTCAATACACCAGAAGCTTTGGGAATTATAGCCGGAACAATTAAACAATCAGAGAAGAAATACAATGATCTAACAGGTCAAGAATTTCAATGGATGCTTGTGGATACGCTGGGAGGGGAAATAGATGTAGTAGCAGATTGGGGATTCTTTTCGACCGAACCAAAGGTAGGTGGAATAGTACACGGAAAATTTTGGCTATCAGGACAGCTTTTGAATATTCCAGAATTGGTTTAGAAAGTTAAAGCGAGCTGTATAATAAATAGTCAGTTGCTTAGGCATCCTCACTCCTAAAATAGGCCCCTAATCACAGTCTGAGCCTGTCAAAGAATTTGAATAAAGAGGAGTTAGTTTAAATTGAATGCCTTACACCTAATATATAAACACAACATAAATAGTATTGAATAGGCTCTAAGACGATTTTCAATAGTTTCCATTAAATTATTAGTCAATTTACTGGATACTTTGTTTGGAATGCTTAATTTGACAGGAAAAATTAGCAGAAGGATAAAGGTTCTTAATGTATTTATACGTAATCCTAAGCTAAAATATTTTGGTAGATTTTATGGTGTAAAAAAACATCTTGATAAAAAATGATAGTAGCTTCATTGTTGATTGTTTTAGGGTTTACGTGCCTGATTTTTGGGGCGAATTGGCTTGTATCAGGAGCTTCTTCTTTAGCGAAAAAAAATAATGTTCCTGATCTGGTTATAGGTTTGACAATTGTAGCTTTTGGCACTTCTGCACCAGAATTAATCGTTAATTGTGTAGCTTCATTTAATGGATTTTCCGATATCGTTTTTGGAAATATTATCGGAAGTAATAATTTCAATTTGTTCATTATCCTTGGTATTGCAGGTTTAATATATCCGATTACGGTTCAATCTTCAACAGCATGGAAAGAAATTCCTATTTCGTTATTTGTTGTCCTATTATTATTTGTCCTTGTCAATGATTTTTTAATCAACCAAAACCCTGAAATTTCAAGGATTGATGGAGTCATATTATTGGTAGGATTCCTTTGTTTTATTTATTATGTTTTCACCCAATTAAAACAAGAGCAATCTGATGTGATTGCCTATGAAGAAAAATCAAATTATAAAATTTGGGCATTAATAATAATTGGAATAGCTGGACTTATAGTTGGAGGAAAATTGGTGGTTGACAACAGTATTAATATTGCAATTGAATTGGGGGTTAGTCAAAAGATTATAGGTTTAACCATAGTTGCAGCCGGCACTTCCCTTCCTGAATTGGTTACATCAATAGTTGCAGCCACCAAAAAGAATAGTGATATCGCAATTGGTAATGTGATAGGTTCAAATATTTTTAACATCCTGCTGATACTTTCAATCAGTTCTTTTGTAAATCCGATAGCATACAATCCGAATTTTAATCAAGATTTGTTAATATTAATTGGTGGTACAGCTTTTCTTTTCATTGCAATGTTTACCGGCAAAAGAAAAAAGCTTGATCGATGGGAGGCTTTAATCTTACTAAGTTTCTATTTGATTTACACGACTTATCTGGTATCCAAAGAAATATAAAAACTACCATTTGCAAAAAAAATTACGATCAAAAACCGAACCCTAAGCCTGCTGAAGCATTGTTTTTATAATAAAAAACAGATGGATTGAAAGATCATGCGCCAAAGAGCCGGAATTCCTTATTTAAGTATTGGCTTAGTTTAATGAAATATTTTTATCCCTTTTTTCAATAAGTATTCAAATTCAGCGTATTAATACCATTTTTCGCTCATTGAATGAGGTTTTTTAAATCTCTTTTAGGTTCAATGTAAAATGTTTTCACAATTCTTAATTTAATAAGTAAGTTAAGAAAGATGTGTATAATCAAAAGCTATTACTCTTCTGGAAAACCATTGCTAATTCCCGGTATCATCTCCGGTGTTTTAGTTTAACAATGTAATATATAGGTATAAGATTGGATAATATAAAACTAAATATTATTTTAACATTTTAGATAGATTCAAACCCTTAATCTCATAAACCAAAAAGAGCTGCTATGAAATATTTATTTACTATGAGTTTTACCTTTTTAACATTATGCGCATTTGCACAGGATTCAAAGACTTCATTGATGAAGATTGTTTTGGCTGATTCAGTAATTAATAAATATATGGAAGGTATTGGGAAAAAAGATATTAATGAATATAAATTATTTCATGGATCTGGGTATTATGTCTTTAATGATGGAAACGTTGAATTTCAAGAATATAATGGAAACAATAGTAATGCTAAACAAAAAGGAATTATCAAAAAGATAAAAATTAATAAGAATAAGGCTATAGTGAAATTTTATACAGCTTCATGTAACAATACACGCGTCAGCTTGAGGAAAGTAGCAAAAAATTGGGAAATTAAGTCTAGGCTGATTTACAGAAGCTGGAAGCATCCAAACAAACAACCTAAACTTGTATACTATAGTTTGAATTAAAAATTTAGCATCGTGGCTTAATTTCTGGTTTGAAATGTTTATTTTAATAAATACAATTAGCAAAAGTAGAAGGGATATAATCCAAATAAGCAAAACTTCTATGCGAATTATGTAAATACATATGTTTTAACAATTGAAAATGAGAAAATTAAAACTTCAAATTCAACTTTCAATTGATGGATTCATTGCTGGTCCTAATGGAGAAATGGACTGGATGATTTGGAATTGGGATGATAAGCTAAAGGATTTCGTAACCCAATTAACGGAATCAACTGACACTATAGTTTTGGGTCGCAAACTGGCAGAAGGATTTATTCCATACTGGAGATCAAATAAGGAGTTGGAAGGTGCTGAAAAAATTAATAATTCTAAGAAAATAGTTTTTACCAAAACACTTGAAAGCTCGAATTGGGAAAATACCATTTTGGAAAAGGGAGATTTGACAGATAAGATACAAGAATTAAAATCTTTAACAGGAAATAACATGATAGCCTATGGTGGGGGAGCATTTGTTTCATCACTAATCAAAGAAAATTTGATTGATGAATATTACTTTTTTATTAACCCTTCTATTTTAGGTGACGGAATGCCAATATTTGAGAAAACTGACTATAAAAAGGAGTTGAAATTGGAAGAAGCAAAAGCTTATGAGTGTGGAATAACCGTATTAAAGTATACGAATTGAACACAGCATTAATTTACACTCCCAGTTAAACCGTCATAATGCGATTAAGGTTTCGGTTCAGTTTAGCCCCGATCGATCAGGATTGGAATCAGCCTCTGGAAGCTTTCTGCGTTGGGGATTGGGTTGGATTTTTTGGTTGAATTATATAGCAGTTGAATAATTAAATTCCGCCTGTATTGGTAGCCTATTAAGGCTTTTCGTTTTTTTAGTCAATACCAGACCATTTTCAGCAGTTTCCATTAAATTTTTAGTCTATTTACTGGATATTTTGTTTGGAATGTTTAATTTAACAGGTTAAACAAGTAGAATGGGTTGGGTGCATGGTTGGTATATACATGCCCTTTTTATAAACTTACTTATTATACAGTTTTTGTAAGCAATGCAGAAAATGGGCTAATGGATAAATTACCAATTGAATTACAATTACAGTTCTTCAAAGTATATAGTGAAGAAATTTCTATTGAAGATTTTGAGCAATGGCTTTATGGAGAAACAGAACTTGAAAAATTAGTAGGAGAAAAATATTATCTAGACTTGGTTTCTTTGAACTTTAAAGACCGACATATTAAACACGAGATGAGTAAAGTTATTGACTCATTTCTTGACTTTGGATTATTTGAAGAACGAAAATTGAAAAAAATCCTAAATGATTTGATTAATCGAACTCATGATTTTGCGAAATCACTCATTGCAACTTATGACCTTTACTGCTCTGGTTATAACTTCTTTGACAATTTGGGAATGGGATACGGATTGATTTTTGCCAATGATTTTTTCGACTATAATGATTGGACAAAATTAACAGAAAACCAGAAGAATCAGCGAATTGAAATAATATTTGGTGGAGTGAAAAAGGAAGCTGGACTAGTATTGGAATGGATTAATTCTGGGAAAATCATTTTGACTGGAGAAGTAGATGAAATTGACCACTATGAATATATTGATAAAAGAACAGAAGCTGAGCGGAAACTTAGAACAATAGAAACGATTGAAACAAAAGAAATAAAGCTTAGAACAATCGCTATACCCAATAAGGGGGTTATTGCTAAATTGAAAGGTTGGTTTTCATAGGAAGTCCGCCAAATCATTTATTTGGCTTATTAGAAATGAATAATTTAAAAACAAAACACAACGCTTTGGCTAGGTACAATCTGAAAGTTTTGTGCTTCGAAAAACTTTTACTGGGCATTGCTGGAACGTTAAATGCAATCCTCTATATATGAAACTTATTTACTTTCAGAGCTAACGGGG